>Ga0070717_10000717_pt1 | contig 21531 bp, 20 predicted proteins | sample LARL113metaG_FD_71366 | JGI IMG/M metagenome (GOLD analysis project Ga0070717, IMG submission 71366) | Corn, switchgrass and miscanthus rhizosphere microbial communities from Kellogg Biological Station, Michigan, USA - LAR L11-3 metaG | ecosystem: Host-associated > Plants > Roots > Rhizosphere ...
ACGCGATCATCTATCAGAGTGCGCTCGTAGGAGCGGCTGTCGTTTGACTCATGATGCTCCAGACCAAAATGTGCCACATGATCACTGAGGCTGAAAAGAAAATGGTAGTCGCGATAGTGCCGCGCACCAAAGAGCGTGCCCGCCTGCGCGACGAGATTCTTGTAATGCTCCCATACTTCGGCGGGAGCTTCGAGTGCAGCCGCGGTGTCTGCGGCGATGTCCATCTCCACCGGCGGGTTCTCTCCCTGGTTTAGAGAAACAATTCTTAAGTATTGGCCGCTGATGATTGGCGAATCGACCAACATGGTGAGAGAGACGGGCGCAAACTTTATTTCGTCTTCAGACTTCGATGCTACTTGCAGAGACGTGCCGAAATTCCAGCCGCGCGGCAGCCGCAGGCTGGCATCATAAGTCAACCGATCTGAGGTCCAGCCAGCCGGATAGAGCAGCACCGTGTTCCAACTGATGACCGTCATTTTGTCGGTGGCCGACGCTCCGCCTGTGTAAATGCCTTCGTGGCCAGCGGGAGAGATGAAATCGAGCGTGGCTTCGACGTTGGCTGCGCCGGCGGGCACTTCTACGTGAATCGTCCAGCCATCGAGCAAGTCACGCCGCCACTTGAGCATCTGGCCGTTAGCAGTGAATCTAAGGCCGGCCAAATCTTGAATTGGGCCCGTCGGCCCATGCTCGCCGGGAATCCATTTGGGATAGTAAAGCGTGAGCGTCCCTGGGCTGGCTGGAATCGTGAGGTGTGCGTGGAAAATTTTGCGAGGAGCTTCGGCTGCGTCCAAGGAAATCGTTACGTGAGGCGCAGGAGCGGCAAAAACCGGCAGAGCCAAGCCCAATGCAAGCACGACTGCAACCGCAAAACGGCGGAGAGTGGCCATCAGTAAGCTCCGAAAGCAGATTTACAAGGCGATGCAGAAAGATGTGAATATATCAGTCTGGTGCGGTTATCGTCATCTGGACGAATAACGCTACTGACCTGACTCCAACCTTAGGAAATGGCGTGGGCTGCATCGCGCTCCTGCAGCGAGCGCAATGTGCATTGAAATCCTAACGATTCCATAGTCGTACCCCAAGCCTGCTCGATCTTCCCGACGGAGGCTTCGGAGAGCGAGCTCTTCCAGGCGCCATGTTTCGCTTCTCTGACGAAAGGCTTGTCTGGCCTGGTATTTTTCGTCAGCACCCACTGATCAGCCTGCGTTTTCTCGAGTGCGCGCATGTTCTCGACAGAACTGAGTTCAACGGCTCGCGCCAGCCTTTCTGAACTGGGCTCAATGCCTAGGATGCCGGATACCTTCTTCAGCTCGACGATGGGATCGTGCAGAATATCCTCATATCCCACCAGGCAGAAATCTTTTTTCCCTGCCCGCGTACGGAGCCAGCTCAAAACATTATCTTCCCAACAGCCATAGCGATCCACATCGGGAACGATGTGGGCGGCAACAAAACGATCAACAAATTCATCATCGTCAAGTCGTCGCTGAAGCGGCGCATTTTAATGTTGAAGTGGTAAAACGACACTGCCACGCCACGCGGATCGCGGACTATGTAGATCACGCGCGGATAACGAGGGTCGAAAACTTCATGGCTTTTCAATATTCGTGGCAGGCGACGTAATGCGCGATTAGGGTAGGTGTAGATGGAGGGAATCCGCTGCTCAATATTGGCAAATGTCACGGGATCATCCGGATAGGCCAGATTGCCAATCAGAAATCGAATCCACGTGTTGCCGGAGCGGGGATACGAAACCAAGAAGACATCATTGGGGTGAACTTCGACTCTTCGACCTGCAACGGTGCTGTTCAAGACTACTGCGCTTACTGCTGCAGCATAATCTCGTACGCGATTGCGAAACGTTCTCATGAGGCCCCCGGAAGACAGAGTCGAATGCTCTCCAAACTGCTGCGTCGGGCGCTCGTCAGAATGGAGAACGACTAAGTTCCGGATGGATTAACAGAGAAGGGTGCTAAGAAGAATGGGAAGAGCAGGCCCGTTAAAAGAAGATTTCATGCTGGTGCGTGGCGAAAAAAACCTGTTCACTTTCGGGTGGAGCACCGGTCGCAGGTCAACGCCACCCTGCGTTTGTGGCGGCTGCGACGTGAGGCGTGCCTTTGCCAGGACCGGCGCAGTGCCGCAATGGAAAGCTGTATCAGGAATATCGACTTGCGGCAAAATCAGAATAATTGTTATGAGCAGGAGCTCAAAGATCAGCACCGCCCAGGACCAGCGTGTCCTGGTTGTCCCAAACGAAATGGGCCAGTAATTTACTCCTAATGGAATCCGTTCTCAATACCACTAAGGTGCCAGTATCCAGAATGCTATGATTCGGTAGGTGTTATGAGCTTACGGCAGGGGCGGTTCATAAGCTTCGAAGGCCTGGACGGCTGCGGCAAGAGCACGCAGATCGAGAAGCTGGCAAACGTGTTGCGTGCGCAGGGTACGAGCATAGTGGTAACTCGCGAGCCAGGCGGAACTTTGGCGGGAGAAAAGATCCGGCAGCTTTTGCTCGATACTTCGACTTCCGGACTTTCGTCCATAGCGGAACTGGCGCTGATGTTCGCCTCGCGAGCGCAGCATATCAAGGAAGTAATCCAGCCCGCTCTGTCCGAAGGGCGAATTGTGCTTTGTGATCGCTTTACCGATTCTACAGAAGCCTACCAGGGCGGCGGCCGCAAACTGGGCAGCGAGCCAGTCCTGGCGCTGCACCGGATTTTATGCGGAAGTCTGCAACCGGACCTCACGATCTTGATGGATTCCGATGTGGCAGCCAGTGTGGAGCGTGCTCGTCGCCGCAACAAAGCACAGGCTGGAAAAAATGGGCGTGGGCGGAACGACGAGAACCGGTTTGAGCAGGAGAGCCGGGCATTCTTCGCGCGAGTGCGCAACAAATATCTGGAGATTGCCGCTCGCGAGCCGCAGCGGCTGCAGGTTGTGGACGCGCGCGGCAGCGCTGACGATACGCATCGCAAGATTTTGGAAATCGTCAGCCGCAAATTAAAACTGCCTGTGAAAACAGGGTAGCTCAAGCCCGCGTTTGGACTGTGGTGAATAATAATGGCTTTTTCCGATTTTCAGGGTAACTCTGACCTCGTGCATCGCTTGCGTGACATGCTGGCGCGCGGCCGCTTTCCGCAAGGGGTGATCCTGGCCGGCCCCGCCGGTTCCGGCAAATACACGCTCGCGCTTATGCTAGCCAAGGCGATGAATTGCCTGGCACCTCCCCAGACAGATGATCTGCCGGATTTTTGCGGGAGGTGCGCGAACTGCACGCGGATTGCGCAATCGGAGGATCTCGTTGCAGGTTGCTCCGAGGCAGTTGAAGCGCGTGAAGCGTTGCGCGAAACCGATAAGAAGGAAACCCGCATCTTCGTTCAGACCCACCCCGATGTGCTCATTATTCCTCCCGATCCTCCGCAAATGATGATCAAGGTGGATCAGGTACGACGGGTCATTGAGACGATTTACTTCCGCCCGGCTGAGGCGAAAGAGCGCGTTTTCATTTTCACTAGTTCGGCGTTTATGAAAGAAGCAGCGAACTCCCTGCTCAAAGTGCTGGAAGAGCCTCCGGAGTTTGCCACAATTTTTCTACTCACAGAAAATCCCGGCGAGCTTTTGCCGACGCTGCGCTCGCGCTCAATGGCGGTTTCATTATCTGCATTGTCGGCTGAACAGATCGAAAGCTATCTGGCCCTGCATCGTCCGGATTGGAATGCCAGGCAAAGGTCGCTGGTAGCCCGATTGTGCGAAGGGGCCGTGGGCCGCGCGCGCACTTTTGATCTGGACGCCTACACGACGGCTCGGTCGCAGGGGTTAATCATTTTGAACTCGGCGCGTGCGGGAGATCACAGTGAGCTCTTTAAGCTTACCGAGAGTTTCCGGGCTGGAGCCGAAGGCCGGGACAAGATGGAAAATCTTTTGCGCACTCTCTATTCGCTTTTGCAAGACCTGATGTTTCTCAACTCGGGCGCGCCAGAGCTGGTGCGCAACACCGACATGCGAGCCGAACTGAAAAAGCTGGCCGAGTCCGCTGATTTTAACTGGATCGCTCGCGCCGCCCACGGCCTCGCCGAAGTGGAACGCGGCATGCGGCGCAATCTGTTGCGCTCGCTGTCGCTGGATGCGTTTGCGGCTGCGCTCGAAGGCAGCAATTAGCATTTAATCTGGGGCCCGTAGCCCTACGTATCTGTGGCAGATCCGATTTCGGTCTGACCAAGTGCCAAGTGCTGGGTGTTGTTAGCGATTGTCATCCCGCAACTCCTGTGCTAGGGTAAGTACAATTCACGCCTTTAGTACCCACAAGCACAGCAGCGCCGTGTTGTGGCCCGCGAAAAAAAGCGTGTCGAACGGGGTGGTGCCATGAAGGATGCTACCGATTCCATTCCAGCCGTGCGGCCTATAGAACAAGAAGGATTCGCCAACCGCAAACTGATTCGCCCTTCGCTGAATCGCGGCGACCACAACCATTCCCAGTCGTCGCTGCACGGCCAATCGCCGATGGGAGAGCGCCGCGAACGTCCGGAGCGGCCTGAGCGCGGGGATCGCGGAGACAGAGGCGACCGCGGCGAGCGTTCCGGTGGACGCAGGTCCGCCCCTGCCGAGCAAACCAATGCGGAAAATTTCTATTATCAGAAGCAAATGCAAGCGAAAACGCCAATGGTGTTGGTTCTGCGCGACGGCGAAGAAATTCACGGCGTAATCGAGTGGTACGACAAGGCCTGCATCAAAGTGAACCGCGCTAGCGGCCCGAATCTAATGATTTACAAGCCTTCCATCAAGTACATGTATAAGGCAGGGGAAAACGGGGAAAGATAGTTGCAGCGGAGCACCGGATTTTCAGCGCTCTCATTTCTCCGCCATTCGGCCGCAGATAGAAGGAAATCCACACAACGCAGAAGTTTTGCTAATAATTCACACTGCCGTCTCTGCTAATGTTCTGCCCTGAATTACTGTGCTGCCACCGGAATACCTAAAGGAGCCCGGCAAAATGCCCAGCGTTCTTGTCGTTCCCGTGTACGTGGAAGTTCCTGATGGATTTGAACGGGCTGTGACCGCCTTGGAAGCGCACCTGCGCCGGGCTGGCTACGCGTTTTACACCGGTGAGCCGTTGCCAGCAACATTGGAAGAGACGAAAAGAAATATGCTTGCGCAAACGGCCGGGGCGAACGGTGGCCACATCGGAAAAGGATTATCTGCTGGGGTTGTGGGATAGAAATATCTGTCCAAACTGCGGCGCGGACATCCCTGATCGCACCCGAGTTGGCAGCGGCAACAAGGCCGAAGGCGGATTGTGCAGTCTCGACTGCTATACCAAGTGCTACGAGACAGAATTGGCTGAAAGGGCCAAAGGAGTCGCTGCATTAGCAGTGCGGCATCGAGATTCGTAGAGAAGGACAGGCGTGTCGAACTTAGAACTTTTTTCCGGGTTGGAGCCTCTTGCTACGGGTATTTTGCCCTCGCAGACAATTCGTTCCTACGTATTCGGAGATACCCGGCGGATTATCTCTCCAGTTCCAATTGATGATGACCAAATTCAACCGGCGAGCATTGATCTCCGGCTTGGGCACGAGGCATTCCAGGTTAGTGCCAGTTTCCTTCCTGGCCATGCCACCATCGGAAGGAAGATTAATGACTTGCTCATCAGAAGGATCAGCCTGGATGGCTCTGCGGTTTTTGAGCCACGTTCTGTGTTTATAGTTCCCCTTATCGAGAGCCTGCGATTGCCGAGCGATGTCTCAGGGAAGGCGAACCCTAAAAGTACAACGGGCCGGCTCGATATTTTTACCCGTCTAATTACCGAAACCGCCACAGAATTTGAGTCAGTACCGAAAGGCTATTCAGGACCTCTCTATCTTGAAGTTGTATCCCGCACTTTCCCAGTCCGGGTTAGATCAGGAATGAAGCTTAACCAATTAAGGTTTATCCGCGGCAATCCCCCAACCAGCGATGGCAGATTGGCGAGGCTGGCTGAGAAGGTAAACCTAGCTTACGACGATGACGCAAGTCCGATTGATCCTAGAATCGAGCGCGGGCTGAGCGTTTCCGTGGACCTGGAGGGAAATGGTTCCAGCATCATCGCCTATAAAGCTAAGAGGGCAATTCATCCTGTTGATCTGGCTATCGATCTGGATAAAGTTGATTGGTATAACGTGGGGGAATTCTGGGACATTGTCCCTGTTTCCCCCACCAAGGACCACACCCTGCAGCCTGGTGATTTTTACATATTGGCATCACGCGAACGGATACGCGTGCCACCTGCTTACGCGGCTGAAATGGTACCGTTCGACCCGTCGTTTGGCGAATTCCGTGTCCATTATGCTGGTTTTTTTGACCCTGGATTTGGATTTGGGATTGAGGGAGAAATCTCCGGAACCAAGGCGGTGTTGGAGGTCCGGGCACATGAGCTTCCGATCCTCTTGGAAGATGGCCAACTAGTAGGCAAGCTTATCTATCACAAGATGGCCCAGACTCCTGACAAAGTTTACGGTCGCTCAATCGGCTCATCGTATCAACAGCAGGGGTTAGCCCTGAGCAAACAATTCAAGAGGGGAGTATCTGCTGGCCCGGTGGCCTCGCCCAAAGATGCTATTCTTGCTCCGCCCCAATTGGTGCAGTCGTAAGTCTGGCATGGGTATAAACCCTGGCGGTTGACAATCTGCCTTATCTTCCTTAGCATCAAGCACTTGGTTGGACTGTAGTGACTCCTCCGCTTGGGAGCCGCCTGTGATTAAGCTGGACATCATCAACGAAGTCGTGAACAAAACTGGAATTACCAAAACCAAGGCCGAACTGGCCGTGGAGACGGTTTTTGAAAGCATGAAGCGTTCGCTGGCTAAAGGCGATCGCATTGAGCTGCGCGGCTTTGGCGTGTTCAACGTGCGGCCGCGGAAGACCGGCATCGGCCGCAATCCGCGCACCGGGGCGGAGGTTTCCATTCCCCCGGGGAAAGCGGTGCGGTTTAAACCCGGTAAGGAGTTGCAGTCCATCGATTAGGCACCCGGTTGAAATTAAGTGAACGTGCGACTCGGGTTCGCCGCCTCCAAACGCCCCTCGGAATCTCCATGTCGGAAATTCTTCCTCCAGCCCCCTCGACTTACCAGGATTATCGTCCGATGGAAGTGTATGTGGTGCGGCCACCGAAGCCGCGCTACGCGCTGCATGCGCTGTTATTCCTGGCAACAATCTTCACTACGCTGGTTGTCGGCGCGCGCATGGAGTTTAATTTCCTGCATAACCTACCGGTGTTTTCATTAAATGATGATGCGCTGCCGCTTTTTCCCTTGCGCTGGGCATTGGCTCAGCCCGCGCGCCTGTTGCTCGGTATCCCGTTCGCGTCCACACTGATGCTGATTCTGCTGGCGCACGAGATGGGCCATTATCTCTGCTGCCGCTACTACGGGGTTTACGCGACACTTCCCTTTTTTATTCCGGCACCCACACTGATTGGAACGCTCGGGGCGTTTATCCGGATTCGTTCGCCGATCCGCTCGCGCACGGCGTTATTCGATATTGGCATTGCAGGTCCGATTGCCGGATTTGTAGTTGCGCTGGCGGTGCTGGCTTTTGCGATGCCGCATTCGAAGCTAGTTACGATCGCGTCGGCGAGTTCGGATATTCAACTTGGATATCCTCTGGTTTTTCGGGTGATTTGGGCAATTATTCCAACAGCAACTCTTCACAGCTGGCGGGCGCTGCATAGCATCTATTTTCCGCCAACGGTGATTGCCGCGTGGGTCGGAATGTTCGCCACCGCCCTCAACCTGCTTCCCGGCGGACAGCTCGATGGCGGGCACATCGTATTCGCGCTGGCGCCGCGCGCTCACCGGATCGTCTCGCGGCTCACGATTCTCGCCTTGATTCCGATGGCCATTTACTTTTGGCTAGGATGGCTGGTGTGGGCGGTGTTGCTACGGATTAGCGGCATGCGCCATCCCATGGTCGCCGAGTGGCCGGGCATCTCCGGCGCACGCCGGTGGCTTGCGGTTTTCGCTCTGCTGATGCTGGTTTTGACTCTGACCCCAGCGCCGTTCGCGCATAGTTCGCTTCTGCAGGTCTTACGGGAATGGCGCAGCGGACAATAGATTTCCAAAGTGGATTCTCAGTCGGGGGGTTCTGGGAACGAACCGGAGCCGCTTTTTCATTCTTCGACAATGGGTGCGGTCATTTCGACCGCGGGTTCTCCGCCTGCGGCTTCCTGGGCGACGATCAGACGTCTGGCTTCGACGCGCACTTTGGGAAGATGGAGTCCAAACAGTATGGCGCCGCCAATGCAGGCCATCGCCCCGATCCTGACGGTAAGCGGCGCTCCCAAACGCTCGGCTATAGCCCCTGCAAATAAGGAGCCGAACGGCGCCATGCCCATGAACATCATGGTGTATATGGCCATGATGCGGCCGCGCAGACGATCCGGAACCATCACTTGAAGCAGGGTATTTGAGGAAGACATTTGCAGCATTATGCAGAACCCGACCGGCAACAGAAGGGCGGTCGAAAGCGAAAAGCTATGAGAAAGCGAAAATAGAACGAGGCCGGCGCCGGCACCACCGCATGACCGTGCGACCCATCTTCCGAGGCCGCTCACGCCACTGCGGGTTGCAAGCGTGAGCGCGCCGAGCAGAGCGCCGATTCCAGTTGCGCCCATCAGGATTCCCAAGCCGCGCGCGCCGCCATGCAGAATTTTGTCAGCGAAGACTGGCATCAGCACGGTGTAAGGCATCGCGACTAAACTTACCAGCCCGAGCAGCAGCAAAAGCGCGCGAATCGGCGCGGTCTGGCGGGCAAAACGGAATCCCTCGATGATATGAGTGAGCGAGGACCCGGTAGCTGCGTGAGCCCGCGGCTGCACCCGCATCAGCAACAGACCGATGATCACGGCGATATAGCTAACTGCGTTGGCAAAGAAACACCAGCCTTCACCGATCTTCGCTACCAGAATTCCGGCGATCGCCGGCCCGATGATGCGTGCGCCATTGAACATGGACGAGTTCAAGGCGATCGCGTTCATCAGATCTTCCTTGCCGACCATATCCACCAGGAAGGACTGCCGCGCGGGAATGTCGAGCGCATTCACAACCCCGAGCAGCCCTGCCAGTACGAAGATGTGCCAGATCTTTACAGTGCCAGTGAGTGTGAGAGCTGCGAGGATGGCGGCCAAAATCATCGACGCAATCTGAGTCGCGATCACGACACGATGACGGTTGTGCCGGTCAGCAACGATGCCTCCCAGCGGAGCGATCAGGAAGACAGGTAACTGGCCGGCGAATCCTACGGAACCCAGCAAGAGAGAAGAACGGGTTAGGCGGTATACCAGCCAGGATTGAGCGATGCTTTGCATCCAGGTACCGATGAGAGAGATCAATTGACCGCTGAAAAAGAGCTGGAAATTGCGGTGCTTCAGGGAACGCAAAGTGGCGGGCAGCCTGGAGGTGTTCTCTGGGTGAGAGCTTGCTGCTTCGCCATTACTGCTTGATTTGGAAGCTGCGGGATCTGCCACTTTCGTCCGTTCTACGGATGCTGGTTGGCCCTAGCTGGAGCGCATTGCCTTCGCTTTCAAAGCCTGCCCGGGATGAAACCGAGTAAATTGTGACTTCCTGCCGGACACAAGCTGAGGTACAGTATGCAGGTCTGACTGCCAGCACCTCCGGCACAGCCATCAGTATAACGGCAACGAAGAGTGGGGATTCTTTCCAACAAAGTTCGGTACTCGATTAGACGAGAGCATTTCCAGAACCGCAAGCGGAGGGACCCGTGAACACCACCCAAATTCACGTAGAGCGACGAGCGGCGCAGCGATTTGAATTCCATCTTCCGGTTTCTATACGCGTGGCTGGCCGTGACGGTGAGGCCCACGGATTTACTCGAGACCTGAGCGCGAGAGGTGCTTTCTTCTACACAGAATCTGCTTTGACCGAGGGCGACTCAGTGGAGCTTACGGTGACGATGCCCTCGGAGATCACGCTGGCCGAGAACATGCGTGTGCGCTGCCAAGGCAAGGTCACGCGTTCTCTCACCGTAGAAGGCAAGTTCGGCGCGGCCGTGCATATCGAAAAATACGAATTCCTTCCCGGGTCTGCCGACGAGCAGCCGGCAGCTTTTGAACGTATTTCTGCCTTACACAATCGCGATAGAGAATCGCGGCAAGTGCCTGATTCGCCGGACATCACAGTGCGTTGACCGCCGGACCGTTATGGTTTCGGACCTGGTGGAAACACCTTGCGGGTCGCGAATTTTCCGTTTTTTCTTCCTTTCAATTTGGCTTCGTTTTACTTAGAATGCTAGTTCGCAAGGGACATTCCTTCGCTTCGGGGCTACCCGCTGCTATGTTTGTCGCCTCCGTGGGTTCATTCCCATTTTGGGCGTTCGGATTATTTGAGAGGGGAAACCGTGTTTAAGGCGTACGCGCACTATTACCAAAGTCACTTGGCGGGTACCCTCTCTCTCCATAACATGCTGGTACCGGTAATAGAAGTGAGGCCCTTGCCATGCATGGCGTAGCGATTGCCCTCCTGGCGGAAGACAAAGAGAGGCTTTCGGTGCTCCAGCACAGACTGGATGGCACCCAGATGGGCCGGAATGTCTTCAGTCAGCAGGGTTTTCCCACGAGCGCTACCGACCCGATTCTGCGCCAAATTCAAGATGTAAGAGCCGAAGTTGTGCTGGTGGATATTGATCCTCACGACGTGCAGCGTGCGATTCGCGCCATTGAGTTGATCAATGCAAACACGAGCGATATTGCGATATTCGCTGTCGGGGAGATGAATAATCCTCTAACAATTGTTGCGGCAATGCGTTCCGGGGCCCGCGAGTATCTTGAACAGCACTCCACTTCAGAAGCCATTCTCGAAGCGCTGACGCGGTTTGCCACCTCCCGCAGTAAGGCGCGTGCCTCAGCGGGCCGGGCGCGGGTATTTACAGTAATGAATGCAAAAGGAGGGGCCGGTTCGACCACTATTGCGGTGAATACCGCAGTTGCCCTGCAAGAAGCACACGGCGGCGTTCTATTGGTCGATTTTTCGCCGCTGGGTCACGCCGCACTTCATTTGAATGCACGGCCTTCGTTTGGCTTGAGCGATGCGCTGCAAAACCTGCATCGCATGGACGCTTCGCTGCTTGAGGGTTTCATGACTCAATGTAAAGGCGGATTGCAGTTGCTTGCTGGCTCGCAGAGCCCGCAGGCGTTGACACCTGCTGCCGCCGAATTGGCGCGCCTGTTTGATCTGCTGGTGGCACACTTCCGGTATGTGGTGGTCGATTGCTCAAATCGAGTGGATCAGACCGCGCGGCTGCTTTGCGATCTCTCGAGTTCCGCGGTGCTGGTGGCGCAAGCGGATGTGGTTTCGCTGTGGAGCGCAAACCGGATTCGAACGTACATGGAAGAGGGCAGCGGCCACAATCGAGTCCGGCTGGTGCTCAATAGATACAAGAAGATTCCAGGATTCACTGACGAAGATATCGAAAAGGCCACCAACTGCAAGCTGCTTTGGAAGCTCCCTAATAATTATCAATCGGTTGCACCGGCGATCGATAAGGGTTCGCCAGTCGCATTTCATGAGAGCCAGGAACTGGGCCGTGCTTTTCGTTTAATGACCGCTGCTCTGGTACAGGCCTCCAGTGGAGAGAGCTCGTTGGAGCTCACCCAGCAGCAGGAGCCTGGTGCGAAGAAGAAAGCACCGGGTCGGCTGCTCATCTCACCCCTTCGAGCTGGACAGTAATTCTAGATTCAATTTCCTTTTACATCTCCTCACTGCTTTAATGCGCGATTGCAGCTTGCAATTGCGCTTTCAATCTAGGAGTTGCTGCCCGACCGTCGGGCGTGTTGATGAGATCTTCGGATTCGCCGGGATCTGCGGTCCAGTCGTAAAGTTGCTCCCCGCTTTTCTGATGGATGATGAGGTGCCAGCGCGATGTGACCAGAGATTCCATATCTCCATCGGCCGCGGTAGGAATTTTCCCTTTCACCAGCCTGTCTTGCGTGTTAATGACGCTGTTCTGCCCCAGTTGGGAGACAGGATCAGGCCATTGAAGTCCAGATTTCGATGAATCCCAAAGAACATTCAGAGCTGGACCGGGGAATACTTTTTGATCTTTGCCACCGAGGAGATTCATAACTGTTGCAGGAATCGCCGCGTTGGAAACCGGTGTGGCCACCCGTAAACCTGCAGGAAGATGTCCGGGGTAGGAAACTATTAGCGGGACATGGATCAGATTCCAGTACAACGAGATTCCGTGGTAGTTCATGCCGTGCTCGCCGAGTGACTCTCCATGGTCCGACGTGATTATTACTAGTGTGTTTCCCACCCCGCGGCGTTCAAGCTCATGAAGAAGGCGACCCAACGAATCATCCACATATTTCACACCAGCGTCATACTCATCAATCACAGTTCCGCGGTCCCACGCCGGTTTTGGGTAGCCATAAGGACCGCCATATGCATAATGCACGTCTAAGTAGTTGAGGAAGGCAAAAAACGGGCGGCGCGGGTCGCGCTGAATCCAGTGCAGGACTTCCTGGTTGACTTCGTCCGCGCGCTTGCGTTTGGCGTATGCCCCACCGTAGTCCCCTGAACCTTCAGTGTCTTTATCCAGCCAGGCGTCGAATCCAAAAAAATGAAACGCACGAGTGACTTTGCTTTTCTCGGTGCGGTTTAGGTAAAGGTGCGCAAACTCTCGTCCGTAAAGTGTGCGGATAAAGGAATCGGATAACGAATCGAAATAGTCTTCAAAATGGATGAAGCCGCGACCCAAACCGACATTGCGGGTGACAAAGATTCGGTTGGCGGAAAATGCAGCAGTGCGATAGCCGCTGCGCTGCAGCGCCTCTCCGAGTGTGGCGAAACCATTCAGATTCTTCTGGCCCCAACCCAGCCAAGGTTGCACATTCTTCAAGCCGTGCTCGGACGGATAACGTCCGGTCAGAAGAGAAGCGTGTGAAGGGAGCGTCCAGGAGCAGGGAGCGACGGCGTTCTGAAACAACACACCGTTCTTCGCAAGCTGATCGAGTTGTGGGCTAGTCGGCCTGCCATAGCCGTAGGAGGAAAGATGATCGGCGCGGAGAGTGTCAATTACGATCACTAGAACGTTTGGCGATCCAGGGGCTGGTGTCGGCAGATTGGCCACCCCGCGTTGTTCATGCAGCCAAATTCCTGATTGAATCCCGGCGAACGCCAGCAGGAAGAATGCAACTAACCAGGGCGTTGATTTCTCCCAAAACCTGACCGCCCGGGGCTGATGGTTGCCCACCCAGCGCGTAAATGCCACAGCAACACCCAAGGCGAGCAACACAGAGGCACGATGATAGAGGCGATTGGTTAACGTGAGCCAGTCGTAGACAGCCAAGAAAGATAGAAGAAAGCACAGCACTCGAATGGAGGGAATGCGCGTTGAGAGGCGCGAAGCCGAGCAAACGAGGAGCGCTAGAATCAAGAAAAAGAGCAAGTCGACTAGTGGGGAGATCCACAGAATTTGTTTCGATACGTGAATTACTCGCCCCCACAGCGCCCAATTGACTCTCTGAAAAAGTAGCAGGCCGGCGCCCTCAAGCAGGCCAGTGACAATCCCGAACCAAGTGGCGAGAAGTAACAACGAAGTTGCTGAGGCACTTGCCCTGAAGGACCCGGCGTGTGTTTCAGACAACAAGACCCCGCTGTCTTTCATGCACGGCGCCCTGCAAGTGTTTGCCGCATATGCAACATGCTCTCACACTTCAGATGATGCTGGCCGCTGGCGTTCATAATTCCTCTGAATAGTCCATTGCTGGCTGCCGGAAACTAAGCCGTGTAGGATAAAGTGCCTCCCACGAATACTCATGCGATCGCCCGCCGTTGAAATACTGCCGGAGACACGAACACTGGGTCACGCGATTCTGCTTCCGCTATGTCTGGTCGCGTGTGGCATTGTCCCGCGTTTGATCCTGGCGCACGAGACTTTTCTAAATCCCGATGAGGCATTGCATTATCTGTTGTCCGATCAGCCTTCTCTCGCGATGGCGTACAAGGCAAGCCTAACTACGGCACATCCTCCGCTGCTCGTATTCGTGCTTCACTATTGGAGATTGCTGGGCAGATCAGAATTGGCACTGCGGACTCTTGCATTAATCACCGGAACAGCCTTCTGCTGGATGATGTTCCTATGGCTGCGAAGGGTGGCAGATCAAGCCACTGCTTTGGTTGGACTAATGCTGTTTCTATTCGCGCCATCGCTGATAACGCTCTCTGCCGAAGTGCGACAGTATTCGCTTCTACTTTTCTTCGCCGCGAGCAGCCTTTATTTTCTGGAACGCGCACTGGAAGAAAATTCCCCCCGCATGATGCTGTTGTCTTCGTGCGCGCTATACCTGGCCCTGCTGGCCCACTATTCGTCACTCATCTTTGCGCTGGCGATGGGCGTTTACGCGCTGATGCGATTTCTCGCGGCGCGAGAACGTGGCGCGGTGCTTGGCACTTGGATCGCCGGGCAACTGGGCGCGGTGATGCTCTGCGCGTTTATGATCCTTACTCACGTTTTGAGGGTGAGAAGGCTCGGACTCCCGCAGGGCATCGCCGATACCTGGCTGCGGGCCTCGATTTTTCATAGCGGCGAGGACCATCTTTTAACTTTCGTCTTCGGACGAACCACGCGTCTGTTCCGATATTTCTTTAGCCACGGCAGTATCGGCGTTGCTGCCTTGCTGCTTTTTGTCTTTGCGATCGCTTTTTTGGTACGCGATAAGAAGAAGCCAGAGGGTCTTCACAAACCGGCTCCGCGCCAGATCGCGATTCTGCTCGCATTGCCATTTCTAATCACTCTAGGGACCGCGATAGCTGGAATCTACCCCTATGGCGGTACACGCCACGATTCTTTGCTCATCATCTTTGCAATACCGGGTGTAAGCATTGGCTTGGTCCGCCTAACGATTAGCTGGCCATGGTTGAAGCCAGCGGCGCTGGTCACGGGCTTGGCGATTTGCAACCTATTCTCGTATCCGCCGCCGCCGTACATACCGCGAAAAAACCAGAATCGAAAATTTATGAGGGAGGCGATCCGGTTCGTGCGCCAATCTGTGCCGCCCGGATCGGTGGTCTACGTGGATCATCCGGGCGGTCTGCTGCTCAGCTACTATCTCTGTGGGCATGCGGTCGTTCCCTTCGAGAGCCAGTCTCAGCCCTTCTTGACATCGCGCTGCGGGGATTATGAGGCAGTGACGCCTTCGCGCAGATTGTGGTCTTTTGATCCTGACACTTTCCCGGGCACTGTGCAGGAGATGCGGCACAGACATGAGCTGCACCCCGAGGCGCAGGTTTGGATGTTTCAGTCTGGCTGGATTGATTGGCACGAGGAGGTGTGGATCGCCCAGCTTCGAGACTACGGCTGCTATGACCCGCAGCAGTTCGGGCCGAATATCATAGTTTGCAGGATGATGCTCGATGCCGAACGTTCTAAATCGAATTGAGTGCGACAAGCCTTATTTAGAAGAGGCGAGCGGCTCTATGTTCTCGATCACCAAAGCGCTGGAACCGCCGCGTTGAAAGAGCTTGCCGGTTGCGGTAACTTTCTGTCCGGCGAATTTTATCAGCTTATCGTTTTGACCAGTTGCGGGAGTGGTGTCCGCAATCGGCCAATAAACCGTGCCGTCATCGGCGAGGATCACAAGCGGAGAGCCTGCTCTGGCGCAAGCGCGGGCGCAGTCTGCGCTGATGGGCTTGTTAAGATTCTTGGTGAAAGCACAAGCGGAATCTAGAACGTAGCCCCTTACAGTCGCCGGGTTTCCGTTGCTAGCGGCCGCGGCTGCTGCGACGACAGATAAAATCAGCGGAACTGCGACCTTCCCAAGCGTGCCTAAATTCATCGTGATCCCCAAGCAGAATTGAATCGGTTTAAAAAATTTATAATTAAAGCAAGAGGCAGGCTGTGAAGCCTACCTCTTTCGTGGGGTGAACTCCTCAATGCTGCGGGCCGGAGAGCACCGAGATGAGGACTTAAAGAATTGCCAACAAAGTAACTGGAGGGAAAAGGAGGCGCAATAGTGAAAAAATACTAGAAGCCATTTTCCTAAATACGCTGCCCAGCGTGTGGAATGGGGATGCTACGAGAGCTATCGTTCAAGAATGACAGCGCGGAGAATAGTTTTCGGGTGGCCAACCACTCTTTCGCTTCAGCAGCTCTAAAGCGGCGAGGAACGCGTACCGGAGACTTTACGTGCACTCTCATAAAGCGCGTGCGCATGTACGGTGCATTAGCGGACCCAGGTAGTATCGGCGCAGCATCTCAAAAATTCTCGATCATCCATGCATTGCTGTTATACGAGGAGACCGTAAAAGCAATGCTCGTGCCTTCGGGCGAGGCGAGTGGCACGCCAACCGCCGTACTGGTCGTCCACAGTTGTGAGACCTGGCCGTCCGATGAGATGTAAAGAATTGCAGCCTTTCGCACAGAGGAATCGGTGACGAACCACCCATTGCCATCTGCGGACCAGCTTACGCCCGATAGCTGCGCGGATTGATCAGCACAGACTGAGTGCCCCGATCCAGTTTCCAAATTGACGAGCCGGACGCAGTCTTGATGGTTCCCGAGATCGACAACCGCTGCCGTCAAACCGTCGGAAGACAAGTCCCAAGATGGCGACGAAGCCAGATCAGCGGCTATCCTTATTAGCTCGTCTTTTTTCCCGCTTGCGGGATCAAATGCGCTAAATACCAGTTCGCCATTCCCGCGGTCGAGTTCACTGAGCACGCAGCGCGGATGTCCTCGAGAACAACGGATCACTGCTCCCTGAGTGGCTTGTAGCACGGGCTCGGGGGCTCCCCCGGAAATCGGTACGCGCATCAACCGCATCCCCGCCGTTTTTCCTTGGTCCATCTCAGCAGAGTCCCAGTACAGTACCCAACGAGCATCTGGGCTCACCCGAGGCTCAGTTTGATCGCCAGGTTTCAGAATGAAGTCTTGAGCTTTTCGCTCCTGTAACCCTTGTCGGAAAATGTCCCAATTTCCGTTGCGGTTGGAGTAAAAGAAGAGTCTCTGGCCATCGGGTGTCCAGCTCGACGGAATTTCGTCTCGGCCTTCCAACGTGAATCGTCGCGGCGTCCCCAAGATCCGATGTTTCCTAACTTCCGCTACGTAGAGGTCACGTTGAAAACCTGCTTTGACAACCATTAAACGCTTACCATCGGCGCTGGCGCTTAGATCAAGCAGGGACACGCCAGCCCAGGTTGTGATCCGTTTCGGCGCACTCACCTTCCGTCCGGTCCTATCCACCCGAATCTGCGACAGATTCATGTCGCTGCTGTTGGGTGCTGGTTCTACAGCCGAGTAGATAATTCGGTCGTCCGAGGACCACCAAAAGCTGCCTAGGGATGGACCGGCAAGGATGGTTGCGCTGACCCCGCCAGAGACGGGCACGGTCTCAATCGTGGTTTGTGATTTCTCGTCATCGTTGTGCAGCTTGATATAGGCAATCCGGTTTCCGTCGGGAGCCCACTGGACTTGCAGAAATCGATCGCTGGGTGCGGCTTGCAACAGCTTCCTTGGATTCTCGCCGTCGGCACCCATGATCCAAATTTCAGACTGTGACCTGCCGCCAATGTAAGCTATCTGAGCGCCGGATGGTGAGACCGAAGCGCGTCCAGCATCGTCGCGCAACTTTCGCGGGCTTCCGCCGAGAATAGAGATGGCCCAAATACCTGTAGTTTCGGCTGATTCTCCCGGTCCTACCGCGGCCAGATTGGTTCCGTCCCGGAACCAGGAAAGGCTCGTTCAATTGAAACAGAATCCCTCAGGTAGAGGAAGTGAGTGGGTCTCGCCGGATTCCAGCAGACGCACGAACACGCCGGTGTAGTCTGCGTAGGCTACATACCGGCCGTCGGGAGAAATTTCTGCGGCGTAGATGGGATTCTCAGGTGGATTCGTCGTGACGCTGCGTTGCAGTGGCATGGCCTGCTCAGAACCCACCTGTAACCCGCGCCACCCGCGGATTGCAAATAACGCAGCCAGGCTGATGATCACGATTCCGGCGGCGGTACCCAGCAGGTACAGAGGGTGCCACCGCGGGGCCTGCGTTGCAGCGCTTGTCGATCCGAGAACTAACCGCATCTCGGCGGAGTCCATGTCTCGCCTCAGCCGCTTCAGATCGGCTCGCAACTCGCTCGCACTCTGATACCGCAAGTCACGGTCCTTCTCCAGTGCTTTGTCAATGATCTCTTGCAGCTTTGGCGGTATCTCCGCATTGATGCGGGCGGGAGCAGTGGGCGGACGGTTCAGAATGGCGTCATAGGTTAATGCAGCCGTATGTCCCATGAACGCCTGCTGACCGGTCGCCATCTCGAAAAGCACGGTGCCAAGTGAAAACAGATCGGTACGAGCATCCAACTGCTCACCCCGTACCTGCTCCGGCGACATATACGCCACCGTTCCGACCGTACTGCCAGAATCGGTTAGTTCTGCGTTGCTCCCGCTGAGCGTCTGGGCCCCCTCTGCGAGTGGATCGGAGGTTGCTTCCGCCGCTAACAGTTTTGCCAACCCGAAGTCCAAAACCTTCGCCTGACCGCGAGGGCTCACAAAAATATTGGCCGGCTTGATGTCGCGATGGATGATCCCCTTGGAGTGCGCGGCTTCCAAGGCATCGACTATCTGGATGGCCAAATCGACGGTCTCGTGCTTCGGCAATGGCCGGCCTGCAATGTGGTACTTCAGAGTCCTGCCTTCGAGCAACTCCATCACGATGAACTGCTGCTCGTCATGCTCACCGATCTCGTACACCATGCAGATATTCGGATGATTGAGCGCCGCGGCAGCACGCGCTTCGCGCAAGAAGCGTTCGAGAGAGCGCTTATCTTTCGTCAGATCTTGGGGCAGGAACTTCAAGGCCACGGATCGCCGCAGAACAAGGTCTTCGGCACGGTAGACGATTCCCATGCCACCGCCTCCAAGCTTTTCGAAAACGCGGTAGTGGGACACAGTCGAGCCAAGCATCGCGCTCGCTCCAGAAGCTACCGATGCAAATCTTAGGTCTGCTGTGTTGGCAAGTCAACGAACGTGGCTGGATTGGATCGTGTTTCTCTGGCTTGCGGTACAATCGGATGCTGTGCGGGCGCAACTGCGAGTGTTTATAGCCTGGCTTGTTCTGCTGTTGGCAAATACGGCGTCGACACAGGTCCTGCCCAAACCGCAAATCACCTCGGCGCAAGGCAAACCCGCGCCAGATTTTACCCTGAAGGACCAGGACGGCCGACCGTTTCACCTCGCCTCGCTACGTGGCAAGCGCGTCCTGCTTGTTTTCTACCGCGGTTACTGGTGACCCTACTGCACGGGCCAACTGCGCGAGTTCGCGCGGCACAAAGAAAACTTCGATTCGTTGAATACGCGGGTTGTGGCGATCAGTGTAGATGACGGTGAGCACGCCCGTTTGGTCTGGGAGAAAGTTGTCGACCGCCGGTTCACGATCCTGAGCGACCCGGGGGCTCAGGTGATTCGCACCTATGGATTGGTCCATTCCAGTGCTGGGAAAGAAGGTCAAGATATCGCTCTGGACACTACTCTGCTAGTCGATGCCGATGGACGCGAACGTTGGAGACGAGTGAGTGCAACACTTCCTGATATACCGAGCGCGGATGAGCTCCTCGGGCGCATTCGCGAATCCAAGCCCACCTCCAGTTCGCGATAAGTCTGGCGTGCTGAGTCTTCATCAACGCGTGCAGAAGTTCATATCCTCTCCCGTGCCTAACAGCTGCTCGCCACAGTTGGTTGCTGGTTCGTAACGCGCATTGAGAACGGGGCTGGGTCCCCCGAGTCTAATACAGAACCGCTGGGGGAGTAACAAGGTACTACGTAAAATGGCATCTTTGTCCGTAAAGCGTAGACGTGACCTCCTCGGTCACGTTGTCGGGTTCCGCCCGTCCCACTCATAAAAACTACGCTTGTAAACACGTTTACCTCACCTAATTTTGACCGCATCCTACCGCAACATTTATCAATAGCTCCTAGAACCCATCCAGCCGAGTGATCCCCTTGCCTTCGACGCACTCGTAAGCGCGGCCGGTTGTGAGGTCCTTATATTCTTCGGTCTGGCCGCTGGGCCACTGAATCACCACGCGATCGATCTTGTCGTGCTTGCCAACCCCGAATGTTACGGGGAGTTCGGATTGGGAGAGATAACTCGATCCGCCTTTGATCAGATGAGACTGAATGGATCCATTGTGAAAGATTTTCAGAGAGGCGCCAATGGCGTCACGATTTGATTTTGTGCCCACCAGGCGAAAGCGAATGCTGCGATTGCCGGCAACCTGGGCGTTACGGTAGAGATATGCGGGGCCGCGATTAGTGGTCATCAGCAGATCGAGATCGCCGTCACGATCAAAGTCGCCGTAGGCCAAGCCGCGGCCGACTTTGGGCTGGCTGAAATCACCACCGATTTCAGCCGCCACGTCGTGAAAAGCTCCTTTGCCATTGTTTAGAAAAAGCTGCGGCGGTTGCGCATAGCCGACGCCGCGAACGTTGCGCACAGTGTCATCAATGTGACCATTCACCACGGCGAGATCGAGGGCGCCGTCGAGATCGGCATCGAGAAACACGCAGCCGAATCCCAAAGTATTTTTTGATGGCAGCCCTACCCCGCTCTGGGTCGCCACATCAGCAAAATTGCCACTGGAAACACGATACAGACCGATCATTTCGTTATCGAAATTCGTGATGGCTACGCCAGGAGTTCCTGAGTTGTCGAAATCCGCCACGTCCACGCCCATCCCAGCGCGCGCCTTGCCCTCCGCGCTGAAAGCAATTCCAGCTTCGACGGCGACATCCTTGAAGGTTCCATTGCGCTGGTTGCGGTAGAGCTTGTTGGGTTGCGTGTCATTGGCGACCAGCAGGTCGGGCCAGCCATCCTGGTCGTAGTCGAGCATGGCTACGCCAAGCGATTTTGAGCTGCTGTCAAAAATGCCGCTGCTGGCGGTGACATCTTCGAATGTGCCATCGCCACGATTATGAAAAAGCCAGCAGGTTTCGCCACGGTAAGCTTCGGGCGTGCAATACGATTTATTTTTGCCATCGAGGCTACAGAAAACATCGTGTTCGGGCGACCACTTGACGTAATTGCAGACGAATAGATCCAGCAGACCGTCGCGATCAAAATCGAACCAAATTGCCGAAGTGCTGAGAGCTTGCTTGCCACCCAGGCCACTGGATTTTGTGACGTCAACAAAAGTTCCTTTGCCGGTGTTCTTGAATAGGCGGTTCTGACCGACACAAGTGATCAGGATGTCGGGATAGCCGTCGTTGTTGTAGTCGCCGACCGCCACCCCCATTCCGTACATTTCAATATCAAGACCGGCAGCACGGGTCACGTCGGAAAACGTTCCGTTGCGATTGTTGCGATAGAGCTTGAGCGTGCCGCGCTCGCGCTTGTGGCCGGGCCAATCCGTGCCGTTGACGAGGAGAATGTCTTGCCATCCATCGGCGTCGTAATCAAAGAAGGCGCAGCCTGAGCCGAGAGTTTCAGGAAGCAGCTTTCCGCCATAAGCGCCGCTGTTGTGGCGGAATTGAATGCCGGCGTGCCCCGATACATCA
>Ga0070717_10000719_pt1 | contig 21489 bp, 20 predicted proteins | sample LARL113metaG_FD_71366 | JGI IMG/M metagenome (GOLD analysis project Ga0070717, IMG submission 71366) | Corn, switchgrass and miscanthus rhizosphere microbial communities from Kellogg Biological Station, Michigan, USA - LAR L11-3 metaG | ecosystem: Host-associated > Plants > Roots > Rhizosphere ...
CCTATTTGAAATAGGTGACGAGGCGGCGCCGGGGCCCCTGACGCACGGATCGGTCGCCTAGCTCGTCGGGGGGTTACGAATTTACGCCGGGGGCCACTAGCTTGCCGCCTCGATGGTCGTAAACCGGCGAATGGCTTCCGTCGAAGGAATGAAGTAATAGGCGCCGGTGAGAGGCTTGGTGTAGCGCGTGAGCGCATCGCGCACGCCGTCGCCAACCCCCGCCATGCTGTCGAGCATGGAGCTCAGCGGAGCCTGATCAGGGCTGAAGCCAACGAACATCGTGCCGTGGTTGGTCACCGTCCCGTACGGCATGTTTCGGCGAAAGATGTTCCCAAAGATTTCCTGATCGGTTCGAGCGACGTGCGAATCAGGCGCCTGCGGGTCCAATTCGATGCTCTCTGCCTTGGTCCGCCCGATGATCTTCTCCTGCGAGACCACCCTTAGCGACTCCCACGCGGCAGCGTCGTGGGACCACTGTTGGAGCAGGAGGATCGTCCCCCCTGCCCCAGGCGCGCCGTCGGGGATGAGCGCGACGCCGGGAGCCTCGAGGAGGCTGGGATTCTTGGTGCCGTCCTCGAAACCAGTGAGATCGCGAAACCGGCGATACGGCCAGCTGGATGTCTCCGTGCCAACCGAGGCCAGAGATGCGAGCGAATTGATCGCTTGTCGTGCCTCATCGAAGACCACATCGTAGGAGCTGCCGGACAGCCAGAGGACTGCGTCATGCTGTGTTGCCGGCATCACGTAGCCGTCAGCCCCGACCAGGTCATGGTTGAAGCCGGCCAGGTCGGCGGGCACACCCTCCGGCGCAAGGTCGCGCCAGAGTTCCGGCCGAAATCCGGAGACGAGGTTCACCCCGCCAATGGTGGTCCGCGGCTCACGCAAATCGGCCATTGCCGTCACCAAGGCGAGGCCGTCCTTTCCCGGCTGGAGATCGAACTCCAGGTATGCGTGGGAGGCCGTGCCAAGCGCAAAGATTCCGCTCTGGGGTGTGTTCACTACGTCCTTGCCACCGCAAGGCAGAGGGTAATCGCCGAGTCGGTCAGAGGAGCATACGCTTCCTGCTCCTGCGCTCCCTCCTGTTTCAAGCGCAGGGTTCGCCACATTCTGGCCGGCACAAGAGCCGCTGCCCCGGGTGAAGATTCTTCGCCTCCCAGGTCGTCCCGGGAGTCAGGCAGCGTGTGAGCGAACGTCGCAAAGCGGCCCTGGGCGAATGACGGGCCGGCGGAAGTGTGATCGCACCGGTCGTGAATTTCCTCGGCCACCGCCACGGGAATCGCCCGATCGACGAAAGGCAGAAGGCGATCGGCGCCATGCGCCAATAAGGACCACCGATACCCACGAGAAACGGCGGTCTCGGCTGCCGAAATACCCGATTGCCCGAGCGGGGATGACCTCCACCTACAAGTCACGATTTGGGGCTTCGCTCAGTTGCCCACCGCTGGGTCGCGCATGAACTCGCGGACCTCTTGAGCGCAGCGGCAGGCGGTGGCGATCTTCGCGGCCCACTCCTGGGCTGCCTCCCGAGAGGGCAAGTCGAGGACGGTGAACCCTCCGTTGAACTCCTTGGTCTGCGGGTACGTGCCGGCGGTGATCGTCCCGTCACCGGCCACCATGACGGGATCCACGTCCTCGGCCAGCCCGCCGCCGAACACCCACGCGCCTGCGTCCATGGCCTCCTGGGCCACCGCGTGAGCAGCCTTTGCTACGGCGGGGAACTCCTCATGGGGAATGTGATCCATCGCGCCGCTGGGGAACGAAATCAGGTACCGCGTCATCTCATGACTCCTTTCACGACGGCCTGCTCCGGCCGCATCTGAGCCTGGCTCCGTACGCAGTAGGGCGCCGCAGAAATGGGCGAGGCCCGGATTGGAGGCTTGCAGGGCTGAGGCGAACCATCGTCGTTCGGCCCAGGCTCCTTCGGATTACGACGAATTATGACAACGGCTTCCGCGTCGGCGAACGTGCCGAGTTGCCTCGTCCCGATTTGCGGCTCGGCAGAGCCCGACCACTAGATCTTGGGGATGCGGGCGCTCTCGACGCCGTTCGACGCTTCATCGAAGAGTACGGCGAGCTACGACCCAGGATTCGTGGACGGCCGCTGGCATGAGCCCTTGCGAGCGGACGGTGCGAAACCGGTTCGGGAGCTTCCGAGCCGCGGCGGAGCTCGCCACGATGGACATCGGCTGACTCGAATCCCTCGCCGGGTCCGAGTCGGTCCCTCTACTGATGGAAGACCCGCCGTCGGCGCAAGCAAGAGCCCCAGGATCGGTCTGAGAGTCGGGTCAAGATCTCGAGGGCCGAGGGTCGTTGCGGGCCATCTGCGCGGCGCGCAGCTCAGCGTGCATCTCCCACGGTGCCCGCGGCAGCACGTGGCCGGTCTCGAGCAGCGACTTGAGGTTCGCGCACACGGCCGGCCATCCAGCCGAGACCGCCTCCCAGGCATCGCTATCCGCCAGGTTCTCGTGCGTGACGGTTAGGCGGATGATCTCGTGATAGCGCTCAATTTCGAAGGTCACCTTCGAGGGACCCTCCGGAGGGGCATCGCCGGGGGGGTCGAACGTCATCGCGAGGCGGCGCGGCGGCTCAGACTCCAGCACCGCGCCGATCACATCAGCGATGCCCGAGCCATCGACGCGCCGGTGCTCCCAGGTCGAGCCGACTTGCCAGTCGGAGACGTTGCTGTGCCCCCAGTACTGGGCGGTGAGGTCCGGGTCGGTCAGCGCTTCCCACACCCGCTCTGGAGAGCTCTCGATGTAGGTGACGTACACGTAGCTCGGTCGGTCGGCCATGGTGTCCTCCTCTGCTCGTCGTTTGATGGCGCTCAGCGCGCGCAGGCGGGGGCGCTCGAATTTCTGGACCCAGCGTTCCTGGATGCTCCAGAGGGGGACGGGATTGAGGTAGTGAAGCTTCTCCCGGCCCCTGCGGACGGTGCTAATGAGGTTGGCGGCCTCGAGCACGTCGAGGTGCTGGGTCGCCGACTGGCGCGCCATCGCAAGTGGCTGACATAGCTCCCCGAGTGTCTGGCCGTTGCGCTCCCGGAGCCGGTCCAGCAGGGCCCGTCGGGTCGGGTCGGCCAACGCCTTGAAGACTGGGTCTTCATCGCCCACCAAACTCATTATGCAGGTAAACGCCTGCATATGACAAGGCCAGTGAAACCAAGAAACCTTCCCGAAGACCTTGACTCCCGTCAGACCCCATCGACGCCGCCCGCCGTCGACGCGCGACCCGAGCCGCCCGTTGCGGGGATCTTTGCGGCCCGTCGGTTCCCCCCCGTCCTCGCGCGCGCGGGCGTCGTCATTTCGGTGGCGTCGATCGCTGAGTGCCGCTGGATGGTGATCGGGACGTCCATCTTCGGGGCGATCGCCGACGCGGCGGACTCATACGCGCCGGCCTGGGTGGCGCTCGCCCTCTGGTGCGACATCGGCACCGGGCCGGCGACTCGGATCAGGGAAGCCCCTCGGAGGCGCCGGCCGCGTTTTCCGCCGTTTGAGTCGCTTGCGGGATCTCAGAAAGTACGCGATGATGGCCCGCGAGACTCGCGACCAGGCTCGACACATCGAGGGGGAGAGTTCCCATGACCGAACTCTGGAAGGCGGCGATCAGCCGCCGTCAGCTGCTGGTGGGCGCCGCGTCGGTCGGGCTGGCGGCAGCGGCCGCAGCGTGCGCGCCGCCGGGGGCCGCCAAGAGCAGCAACAGCGGAGCCGGCGGAGGGCCGAAGCAGCTCCGAATCCTGCAGTGGAGCCATTTCATACCCGCTTACGACACGTGGCTCGACGGCTTCGTGAAGGATTGGGGTCAGAAGAACAACGTCGACGCGACCATCGACCACATCTCAACCGACGACCTCCCCGCCCGGATGGCGGCCGAGGTGGCGGCCAGGGGCGGCCACGACCTGGTCGAGATGAACGCCCAGATCCTGACCTACCTCTACCAGAAGCAGCTGGCCGACGTAAGCGACGTGGTGGACTACAACGTCAGGAAGTGGGGCCAGGTCGAGCCGATCGGCAAGGCCGTGGCCAACGTCGGCGGCAAGTGGCTCGGCGTGCCCAACTTCTACATCGCGATCCTGCCCCAGGTGCGAAGCGACCTCTTCACGCAGTACGGGATGGATCGCAAGACGGCCAAGACCTGGGACGACTATCTCAAGATCGGCACCCTGGGCAAGGGGAACAACCACGCGGCCGGCCTGGCCATCTCTCACTGCAACGATGCCAACCACAACTGGCGCGCGATCATGTGGTCCTTCGGCGCCAGCGAGGTCAAGGCGGACGGGCACACCCTCAACCTGGACACCACCGAAATGCACGACTTCCTGGCCTTCGCCCAGAAGTTCTACGCACAGGCCAACACGCCTGAGGTCTTCGCGTGGGACAACTCCTCCGACAACCGCTGGCTGGCCTCCGGCGTGGGTGTCTACATTCACGATGCGATCAGCTCGATGCGCAGCACGCAATCCACCAACGCGGACCTTTACAACAAGCTCGAGCTGAACGGTGCCGTGGCCGGCCCCGCCAAACCCAGTGGGATCTCCAACCCTGACTGCAACGTCTACGTGATCTGGAACTTCTCGAAGAACCAGGACACGGCCAAGGCATTCCTCAAGTACTACTTCGACAACTACCCGGAAACCTTCAAGCAGTCGCAGCTGTACAACCAGCCGATGTACGCGGATCGCTACAAGGAACAGCTGTTCACGTCCGAGAACGGCAAGTACGGCGTCCTTCAGAACTATCGCGGCGACATCCTCGGCCAGCCGGGCTACCCCGGCCCACCGAACTACCCGGCCAACCAGGCGCAGGTCAACTTCGTCATCCCGGACATGGTGGCCACGGCCGTCAAGCAGCCAGGTGAGGCCGGCATCAAGGCCGCGATCGACTTCGCGAAGGCGAAGCTGAAGCTCTACTACGTGTAAGAGCGTTCCCCTAAGCGCCTTCCAGGAGTGCCGCTCGCAGGCCTTGGACGTAGTAGCGGCCGAGTGCCGCGCATGCGGCGATGATGGGCAGCGAGGAGAGGAGGATGGCGGCATTCACGTTCGCCCACTCATCGAGGTCGATGGCCGTCAGGCCGAGTCCGACGGGCAGCGTCTTGGTGTCGTTGCTGAGCGAGAATAGGCCGCCGTAAAGGACGTCGGAGCCCATCATGCCGACCGCGAACAGCCCGGCCGCGATGACGACCGGCCAGCTCATCGGCAGCACGACGCGTAGGAAAGCGGTCCGGCGATTGGCGTCCAGGCTGGCGTGCTCCTCGACCTCGCGGTCAAGTCCCAGGAAGTAGACATGGAAGAGCCAGGTCGCGAAGGGGACGGTGAGGGTCAGGTAGAGGAGGACGGTCCCGGCGATGGTGTTGTCCAGGCCGAGGCCGTTGTAGATCTGGAACATCGGCAGGATGACCGCCATCTGGGGGATGAAGTAGGCCGCGAACATGAGGCGGGCCAGCCAGCGGGCGCCAGGCACCTCGAACCGGGCGAGAGCGTAGCCGGCCAGCATCGACATCGGGAGCCCGATCGCGAGCACCAGACCGAAGACGACGAAGGTGTTGATGCCCCATCGGAAGAGGACGGGGTTGGTGATGGCATCCTGGACCGCGCTCAGATCGGGGTGGTAGGCCCACAGCGTCTGGCCCAGGTAGAACTCGTTCAGAGGCCGCACCGCCTGGACCCCGGTGTAGTAGATCGGAAACAGGTGGAAGGCCATGACGGCCAGCGCGGCCACCAGGCCCAAGGCGGCGAGCACCCTCCGGCGGCGCCTCCAGGTCCTTGACCGGCCGGCGCCGACCGGCGCCGATCGACGCCGCGGCGGCACCGCGCGGTCAGGCCGCCAGGTCTCGGTTGCCGGTGCCGGCCGGGGTCCAGCAGTGCGTTCCACAAACCGGAGTCCGAACCACACGAGCAGCAGCGCCACCGGCAGCTGGGTCATGTTGAGCGCCGCCGCGTAGCCTCCGAAACCGCCCAGGATTCCGGCCTGGTAGGTCAGGGTCCCGATAACCGGGACGATGATCCGTCCGCCGCTCTCTACGTACATCGAGACGTAGTCGAGGTAGGTGATGGCGACGCCGATCAACGCCGCCAGCAGGAGGTAGCGCCGGACCAGCGGCACGATCACGCTCCACAGGTAGCGCAGAGACCCCCGGGCCTCCAGCCGGCCGTAGTCGAGGAGCTCCTCGGGGATGGCGTTGAGTCCGGCGAGCAGAAAGATGGCGATGATCGAGGATCCGCGCCAGACGTTCATTATGCCAATGCTCATGACGGCGTAGGCGCCATTGCCGAAGATGTCTTCCAACCGGAACTTCAGCGCCAGCGCCTGCCCCGTGTAGAAGGAGTGGTACGGCGGCAGCAGCAGCCAGTACCAGGCGTAGGCGGAGAACGAGGTGGGGAAAGCCCAGGGCACGAAGACGGCCAGGAAGACCAGGGAGCGTCCCCAGAATCGCCACCACAGCAGCAGCGCGGTGATGGCACCGACGGTGAGCTCGACGGCGCAGGTCACGACGACCAGCATCACGGTGTTGCGCGCCGCCTCCCAGTACACCGGATCCGTGAAAGCCCGCCCGTAGTTGGCGAAACCGACGAAGGCGCCGCCCCCCTCGAAGTTGCTGGCGTTGGTGAGGCTGGTGGCGGCGTCGTAGAGGACCGGGTAGATCAGCAGCGCGAACACCACCAGGAAGGCCGGCAGGCATAGCGCGTAGCCGGTGAGGACCCGCCTGGTCGCGGTCGCACGCGCCGGCGACCGAGTCGGGCGTTCGACCAGCTGCTCCTGTGGTTGACTGGCTGCCCTCATCGTTCTAGCCTGACGTTTCCCGCCGCTCCGGTCTGCGCACATGTTGCGCGCCGGCGCCGTCGGTCAAGTCTGGCGGGAGTCGCGACCAAAGGAGCCGTCGAGATAGCCGGAGCAACCCCAGACCAGGCACTGCCCGCCGTCCAGTCCCGGCGCCACGTCCGCAGGCTCGCGGCGGGCCCCGACGCCCTCCTCGGCTACCTGCTGGTCTCCCCGGCTATCGTGTACATCCTGCTCCTGGTCGGGTACCCATTCTTTCTGGCCCTCTACTTCAGCCTGAGCAGCGTCACCGTGGCCGGTGGCGACAACGGATACGTCGGCCTGAGCAACTTCCTGCAGCTGGGTGAGGACCCGCAGTTCTGGACGGCGTTCTTGAACTCCTGGGTCTTCACGTTCGTCGGCGAGATCGGCAAAGCGGTGCTGGGGATCTCGCTGGCGTTCCTGCTGCTCGCCCTCCTCCGGGAGGCGAGGAGCCGTTTTGGGAGGGGCAGCGTGTGGGTGATCCGCGGGCTGATCATGATCCCCTGGACCATGCCCATCTCGCTCGCCATCTGGGGCTGGAAGTGGATGTACGACCCGCAATTCAGCGTCATCAACCGCGTCCTGGGTGACTGGCTGCACGTGATGCAGCATCCTTATCCAGACTGGCTCGGTGACCCGTTGTTCACGCGCATCGCGATCGTCGCGGTCATCATCTGGAAGGGGTTTCCCTTTACTGCGGTGATAGTACTGGCGGGCCTCACGTCGATCCCCCAGGACATCTTCGACGCGGCCAAGGTGGACGGCGCCGGCTGGCTGCGAACGTGGCATTACGTGATCACGCCGATGATCGCCCCCATCCTGTTCATCGGGCTGATCTTCGACGTCACCTACACCTTGGCCGACGTGACGATTGTCTACCTGCTCAGCAACGGGGGGCCCTACGGCACCACCGAGATCCTGCCCACCATCGCGTACCACACCGGCATCCAGGGTGGCAATCTTTCGCACGGGGCCGCCGACGCCCTGGTGCTGTTTCCCTTCCTGCTGATCGCGATGGTGTTCTTCCTCCGCCTCCTCTACCGGAGGCAGGAAGCGTGAGCGCGCAGGCCGGCGCCCGCCGGCCGATCGCGGCTACGGGGCGGCGTCCGATCAACTGGCGCCGGACACGGCGATTGACGGGCCTGATGGTGGCCCTTCTCTTCTTCCTGTTCCTCGCCTTCTTCCCGATCTTCTTCATGATTCACGGGGCATTCGTCGCCGACTACGACCTCATCGATCCCAGCGTGAGCCCCTTTTGGTTCAGCCGGCCGCTGACGCTGACGCATCTGACCTACCTGTTCGATCACACCAACTTCGTGGTCTGGGCCAAGAACTCCGCGGTCGTCTCTGGCGCGGTCGTCGCGATCACGCTTGTGGTGTGTCTGCCCGGCGGGTATGCGCTGGCCAGACTGCGCTTCGCCGGGGCACAGAACATCGGCATCGCCATCTTCATGACCTACCTGGTGCCCCCGATCCTGCTCTTCTTGCCGTTGGTCCAGATCGTCGGCAACGTGTTCAACCTGCTGAACACCAAGTGGGCGCTGGTCCTGGTCTACCCGACCTTCACGATCCCGTTCTGCCTGTGGCTGATGATGGGGTTCTTCAGGCGCATCCCGATCGAGATCGAGGAGGCGGCTCTGGTGGACGGCTGCAACCGCTGGCAGGCGGTCTGGCACGTGGTGCTGCCGGTCAGCGTGCCCGGCATCCTGACCGCCGCGATCTTCGCCTTCACGCTATCCATGCAGGACTTCATCTACGCCCTCGTGATGGTCTCGCCGTCCGCCGAGAAAGTGTTGACGATCGGCATTCCGACCGAGCTGATCCGTGGCGATGTCTTCTACTGGGGCGAGCTCTTCACCGCCGCCCTGATTCCGGCCGTGGTGGTTGCCACGCTTTACAACTTCTTCCTCGACTACTTCGTCGAAGGCATCACGGGCGGCGCGATCAAGTAGCCTCGCGGGCCTGGACCGTCATGGCACGGCGTAGTACAAGCGCCGCCGGCCAGGACCGACCCGGCAGCCAGTCGCCCGAGCTTCGTCTAACCATTCACCGGCATGCGCGTCGGTAGTCCCATTTGCCTGCCCAGAGGCGTCGAGTCACCGTAGGCCAAGCCTGCGGTAGCGGGGTGATGGACGACGGCAGGTTCTGTACGCGGGCATCTGGACGGCCACCTCGGCTAACGTCCCGCTGATGTTCGGGAGGGATCGTGCCATCCCGAACCGATTGTCAGACGCCACCGGCAAGACCTACCCGTCGGCTCCAGCATGAAAGCTGGGTTGACGCGCGGCGTCGTTTCGGAGCGCCTGATACCGCGATGGGCCCGCGAGGCACCTCGGCACACGGTCCCTGGGAGGCTGACTGGCCGTGCGGAAGTCCCTACTTTGTAGCTACAGCCATGGTATGCTCTCGCCATGAAAGCTGAACAGCGGAAGATCGTACGCCTCAATCGCTCCGGGGGCTCCCGATCGGTCACGCTGCCCAAGACGTGGCTGCGCCGGATCGGCCTGAGCGACGACAGCGAGCGGGCGGAGCTGGTTCTGACTCAGGACAGGATCACTATCGAGCCATTGGTCGCCGAACCCCAGTCGCTCGAGGGGGATCCGGCCTTCCCCGAGTTCATGAACTTCATGCTGCAGTCGGCCCTCCTTCACCCCGAGGCTCTGGTCAACGCCGCCGACGTGTTCGCGGAGGACGAGGACCTGGTCCCGCAGGAGAAGCAGGCGAAGGCGGGCGCCTAGCCCTCCAGGTGCCACCGGCCCATGCCGAGAGGACCTTCCACGGTTGGACAGTCCTGTTTACCGAGCCCTTCCTATCTGCCTACGGCGATCTCAGCGCACGGGCCCGGAAGTTGCAGGGCGAGCTTTCCGAGACGGAGTACGAGCAGCACCCCGACGTCAAGCTCTTCCTGACGGTGCGTGAGCTCACCAGGACGGTCATCCCCAGCGATCCCCAGCACGCCGACTATCAACTCCGTGGCGACCTGGCCAAGTTCCGCCGGACCAAAGGGCGCGGCCTCGCAAAGCGGTACAGGCTCTTCTGGGCATTCAGCGAGCAATTGAAAGTGATCATCTTCCTGTACATGAACGACAGCGGCTCGCTGCGAAAGGAGGGAGATCGGAGCGATCCCTACCGCCGGTTTTCCAGCATGGTTCGTCGCGGAGAGATCGGCGCCGACTTCGAAGAGAACTACCGACGCTGGCATGAGGCGAGCGGAGAACGAGAGACTTCGAGGGCTCCTGCCTCCATGACAGTCTGAGCTCGCGTCACCGACCGCACCCCAGCCGGTAAACGCTCCATCTGCCGTCGGCGGAGTGGATGCGCATTCGCCTGAGGCGGTGAAGGTCGCATTCTTCCGGAGCCTGTTTTGCGGCCGCGAGGAGGTCTATGCCGAAGTCGATGGCCAAAAACCAGCAAGTCTCGTCCTCGAGCAGCGGGTATACGCCAACGATGCGGCGGCCGAGAAGATGGCCCTGGACGAACGGCCGCGGATCAGAACCTGGATATAGAGAGCAGTAGCGGCGCGAAAAGCTTTGTCGACGAAGCCCAGGCCTGGTGGCGCTGTCGAACCCCCACAACAAGCACACATTCGATTTGCCAATGCCTTTAAATGCCGGGACCGAGATCGAAGGTGTCGCCATGCCGAAGCCCAAATATACCGTCGCTTGGAAAAACCAATGGTGGGCCGGGAGGGAGTCGAACCCCCACAGCTTTCGCTACGGTTTTACAGACCGCTGAGTTCGCCACGTACTCTGTGCCGACCCACTCCAAGGCGAGCGCGCCAACCCACCCCGGGCGGAGGCGCACCGCCATGTTACCCAACCGCCACCCACCAGCCCTACCATGTCGCGGTGCCTAAGGGCTACGCCCGCTACGTCCTGGCGGTCATGTTCGGAATCAACTTCCTGAACTACATGGACCGCTACCTGGGCGCCGCGGTCTCCCCCCTGATCCAGAAGGAGTTCCACCTCACCGACACCCTGGTCGGCCTCCTGGGCACCGCCTTCCTCCTCGTCTACGCCGTGTGCGCCCTCCCCTTCGGCTACTGGGCCGACCGCGGCGTCCGCCGCACCATCGTGGGGGCCGGGGTGGCGATCTGGAGCGTGGCCACGGTCCTCAGCGGCCTCGCCGCCAACTTCGGCCAGCTCTTCGCCGCCAGGGCGGCGGTCGGCGTGGGCGAGGCCTCCTACTACCCCGCGGGCACCTCCCTGATGGCCGACTACTTCCCCAAGGAGACGCGCGGGCGCGCGATGTCCTACTGGGGGGCCGGGACGGCGGTGGGTATCGCAGTCGGCTTCGCGGGCGGCGGCTACATCGGCCAGCACTTCGGCTGGCGCACCGCCTTCTTCGTGACCGCGGTCCCGGGCCTGCTCTTCGCCTTCCTGGCCTTCACGATCAGAGAACCCCTGAGGGGTGCGGTGGAAGAGCGAGGGCCCCGGGTCGCCAAGGCCTTCGACTCCAGCCTCAAAGCCTTCCTCGACCTGATGCGGATCCGCACCATCCGCTGGACCATCCTCAGCCAGACCGTCCTCTTCTTCGTCCTCGCGGCCAACGCCTACTGGCTGCCCATCAACCTCAACCGCCGCTTCGGCATGGACACCAGCACCGCCGGTCTGCTGAGCGGCGTGGTTCTCGTAGCAGGCGGCCTCCTGGGCACCCTGATCGGCGGCTGGGTCTCCGACCGCCGGGCCCGCCGCTCCCAGAAGGGCTACCTCGAGGTCGGCATCGCGGGCTATCTGGTAGGCGCCGTCTTCATCACGATCGCCCTCGCGGCCCCGCTCCAAGTAGGCCCGATCCCCATCTTCGTGCCCGCCTTCTTCATCACCGTGGTCGGCATCTACCTCTACAGCGGCCCCTTCACCGCCGTGAGCCAGAACTGCGTGCCCCCCAGCCTGCGCGCGAGCGTGGTGACCATGCTCCTCTTCGTCTCCCACGTCCTCGGCGACTCCCACTCCACCTTCGACGTCGGCTTCCTGTCCGACCGCCTGGGCAGCCTCCAGCTCGCCCTCCTCCTGGTCTCCTCGCCCCTCCTGCTGGTGGCGGCCATCCTGGCGGCCCTCGGCCTGCGTAGCGTGGAGGCCGACGTGGCAAGGGCGGAAGAGAGCTGGGCGCAAAGGGGCACCGGAGTTCAACCAACCATCGAGCCCGCCCCCGTCCCCGCCGCCTGATGGGCCGCGGCGCGCGCGCCGCCTGGCTGCTCTTCCGCTGCTCCCACCCCGAACCAGTGGTGGCGGTCACGCTGATCGTCACTGTCCTGGCCCTGGCCGCCCATCGCGGACCCGCCATGTCCGCCCTGATGGGCGCGGCGGTCCTCGCCGGACAGCTCTTCATCGGCTGGACCAACGACCTCTTCGATGCGGACCGCGACCAGGCACAACAACGCACCGACAAACCCCTGGCCTCCGGCCAGATCAACAGGGCCACCGTCCGCACCGCTGTTGCCGCAGCCGCCGTGCTGGTGGTCCCCCTCTCGATGCTCACCGGCCTCGGCTCCGGCGTCGCCCACCTCACTGCCATCCTGGGCGCCTTTGCCTACAACCTGGGGCTCAAGCGGACCCCCTTCAGCGTCCTCCCCTACGCCCTGGCCTTCGGCCTGGCTCCGGCGTTCGTGACCCTGGGACCGCCCATCACCCACGCCCCGCCAGTCTGGGCCACCGTCGCCGGGGCCCTGCTCGGCGCGGGCGGCCACTTCACCCAGACCCTGCCCGACCTCGAAGCCGAGCGCGAGGCGGGCGTGCGCGGCCTGCCCCACCTCCTGGGCGCGCGGCTCTCCGCGCTGGCGGGCGCCGCCCTGATGGCGGCCGCGGCCGCCTGCGTGGCCCTGGGTCCCGTGCACGCCAGCCCCCTCCTCTACCTGGGCCTGGCGCTCGCCCTCATGCTGCTGGGCGTGATCGTGGTCGCGGCAGCGACGGAGCACCTGCGACTGGCCTTCCGCCTCACCCTGGTCACGGCGGCGGTGGTGGTCGCCACCGTGGTGGCGGCCGGCGTCTCTTTCTAGCGGCTCGGCTAGTGGTAGATGAACCCGATCAGGGGCACGTGCCCGGGATAGATCGTGCGCTGGCTGACGATGCCCCAGCCCACGAAGTTCATCTCCGAGACCAGCCAGGATCCGTCCGAGTTGACGCGCTCCACGACCGCGACGTGGCCGTAGCCGCTCTCCCACGTCACCATGATCCCGCCCGCCCGCGGCGACTGGCCGGTGGGCCAGCCGTAGGCCTGAGCCTGGCCGAACCACTCCCAGGCGTTGCCCAGCCAGGGCACCGGGATCCGGCTGGCCACGTACCAGGTGCAGTACCCGTACGCGAACCGGTTGCCGGTGTTGGCGCCGGCGCCGGGGCCGCCGGCGGAGATCGAGTAGGCGGGGTTGGCCGTGCGCGGCGCGGTGTAGGTCGTGCGGATGGGCGCCGGCGGCGGGGCCGGCTTCTCGAAGTCGGGGCCCTTGCCGTTGGGGACCACCAGCTGCACGCCGGGGGTCAGCTGGTCGGGGTTGCGCAGGTAGTTGTAGTCGACGATGGCCTGTGCGTCGGCGTGGTACTTGTCGGCCAGGCTCTGGGCGGTGTCGCCGTCCTGGACGGTGACCACCACGCCCTCGACGGGCGGGATCAGCACCTGCTGTCCCCCGGCCACGTCGGTGTCGGTGCGCTTGAGCGACCCGAAGTTGGACCAGCGGATCGCGTCCTCGCTGACCCCGAACTTGCCGGCCAGGGCCTGCAGGTTCTCGCCGGCCGCCACCGTGTACACGGCTGGCGTGTGCGGCTTCGGCGCCGAGGTCGGTACCGCGATCGGCTTGATGATGGTGCTGGTGCGGCCGAGGCTGATCTTGCCCACCGAGCCGCCCTCGCTGCCGACCAGGCCCTCGGCGTTGACCGCGCCCAGGCGCAGTGAGAAGGAGGCGGGGAGGTTCCGGTCCACTGACGCAAAGCCCGAGATGACCATCGCCACCAGGAGCACGACGGCATGCGTCAGATATCGACCGAGAACCAAGAGCTACCCCCTCAGGTTCGGCGGACCGGGCGTCCGCCGTAAGTCGCGGGTCAGGCTAACAGCCCCTTTCACACCAGGTCAAGCCTTTAGGGTTACCCCGGCACGCTCATGGGCGTTGGAACACATGTGAGGCCCTGGATGCCGGCGGTCGGTACCGCCGTGGCCGCCCTGCTGCTCGCCACCGGCGCCGGTGTGGTTCTGAGCGGGCTCTCGCCGAGCCCGGGCAGCACGGCGCCGGTGCTCCTCAAGACCGTAACGCCGGGTGCGCTCGAGCGTTCCGGCGTCCGCCTCACCCAGCCGCCGGTGCCAGTCGAGTGCACGCCGGCCTCCTGGCTGCACCTCACGCTCACCGGCCACTGCCCGGTCAGCCGGTCCGCCGCCGAGGCCGCGGCCCGGGCAGCGCTGCCCGTGTTCCCGGTGCTCCCGCTGCCGGTCGGCGTCGGGATGGCGCAGGTGAAAGTGGTGGTGGGCGCCGCGGTGCCGGTCACGAGCCACGGCTCCCCTCAGATCAAGGAGGCCGTCCTGGCCTGGGCGGACGTTCCCGCCCGCTCCTCGCCCAACGGCCAGGCCCTGCACGCGATGGTCTGGGCGCTGGCGGTGGACGAGCCGGCACTAGGTCTGGGGATGTGCCCGCCGCCCACCGTCCGCACCGCCGCCGCCACCATGGCGTTGGCGCCCACGGCTCCGGTCTGCCTGGTGGGCTCCCCCCGCTACCTGGTCTTCATCGACGCCATGTCCGGGAAGCTGCGCTTCCTGACCGCCCGACCCTAGTCGGCCAGCTGGCGCCGGGACTGCACGTGTCGCGTTCCCAGGCCGGGCTTGCCGGCCGGGCGCGGAGCCGGGGCCAGCACCGGCTTCGGCAGCGGGAGCTCCAGCGTGAAGGTGCTGCCCTCGCCGAAGACGGAGCTGGCGGTGACGTCGCCCCCGTGGAGGCGGGCCAGCTCGCGGGACAGGTAGAGGCCGAGCCCGCTGCCCGGGATATCGCTGGTCTCCGGGGTGACGATGCGGCCGAAGCGGGTGAAGAGCTGCGGCATGTCCTCGGGCCGGATGCCACCCCCCTGGTCCTGCACGCGCACGCGCGCGCGATCACCCTCCTGATCCACCTGCACGCGGATCTCGCTGCCGGCGGGCGAGTACTTGATGGCGTTGGAGACCAGGTTTCCGACCACCGTGCTGATGCGGTTGACGTCGAGGTCCACCATCAGCGCCCCCTCGCAGCCCACCGGCCGCACCTGGTGGGTCTGCCCGTGCAGGAGGTCGACGTTGGCCGCGGCCTCGCGCACCAGCTGCGCCAGGTCGACCCGGCGGGGCCGGATCTGGAGCCGGCTGTCCTCGAGGCGCGCCGTGTCCAGCATCTGGTCGATGGTGTGGCTGATCCCGGCTGCCGACGCGATCAGGGTCGGCATCACCTTCTCGGCCGGCGCCGGGAGCTTGCCCAGGGTGCCGTCCTCGAGCATGCCCAGGTAACCGCGCATGATCGAGACCGGCCCCCGCAGCTCGTGCGAGGCCAGGCGCAGGAACTCCGACTTGGCACGGTCCAGCTCGCGCATCCTCTCCTCGCCGGCGCGGGCTTCGCGAGTCTGCACCTCCGAATCCCGGATCCGGATCACGGTGGTGGCCGCCAGCCGGGCCAGGATCGCCAGGATGGGGATCAGGAGCATCTGGGTCAGCACCGTAACCGGGGCCACGGGGCCTATGGTCGCCGTCAGGAAGGCGAGCAGCATGGCGGTTCCGACCACCAGCAGGGTCAGCCGGTAGGACAGCAGCCAGGCCGCCGCCACCACCGGCAGGAACGCGACTCCCCCGACGGTCCCGTAGTGGTAGGTCCGGACGTCGCCGACCGCCACCAGGACCAGAATGAGGATGCAAATGCCCGCGAAAAAGTAGCCCTCGCGGACGTGCGCGAGCTCTCTCGGCGCCAGGGCCAGCGCCCAGTCGCGCTTGATCCTGGGCAAGCGCATGTCTCTTTTATAGCATTAATGTCATGATTCCGTACAGTCGATGGCAGCCAATTGAGCTTGTGCGAGACTGGGACGACTAGCGAGATGAGCGCCCGTTCGCTCTCCTCGGCCCTGGCCGCGCTGGCTCTCCTGTCCGCCTGCAGCGGCGGCGGGCAGCCGGCCGCGCGCGCCTCGGCCGCTGTCGCGAGCGTCCCGGCAGCAACGCCCAGCGCCGCTCCCATCCCGCCGCTGCCCGCCTACTACATCGAGTCGCTGCGGGCGCGTGCCTACCCGGGCGGCAAGCTCGAGCTCCTGGACCAGATGTTCCGGGGAGCGGGCTTCACCAAGTACCACATGAGCTGGCCCAGCAACGGCCAGACCATGACCGGGACCATGTCCATCCCCGACGGGCCCGGCCCCTTCCCGGTGGTGGTCGTCAACCACGGCTTCATCCCGCCCGAGCGGTACTGGATCGGCCAGGACTCGGGCATCTTCGGCGATCCCCTGGCGGCCCACGGCTTCATAGCGGCGGCGCCCAACTGGCCTGGCTATTCGGGCTCGGGGCCCGCGCCGGCCGACCTGCCCGCGATCGCCGGCCAGGTCGTGACGGCCCTCGACCTGGTGAGCGCGCTCTACTCGCTGCCCCAGGCCGACACCACCCGGGTGGCCTTCATCGGCCACAGCAACGGCGGCGGGATCAGCGAGATCGCCATGGTCGTCGATCCCCGTATCAAAGCGGTCGTGCTCTTCGCGCCGGTCAGCACCGACATGGCCGACAACGGGCGCAAGTGGTGGGTGACCCGCCCCGGAGGCGCGAGCGTCATCGGCACGCCCGACGCCAACCCCGATGGCTACGCCCATCTCTCGCCGCGCAACTACCTGGCCGCCGGCCAGCCCCCGGTGCTCTTCCTCCAGGGCACCGCCGACCAGGACATCCCGGCCGCCTGGACCCAGGTCAGCTACGAGGCCATGAAGGCCCGGGGCATCCAGGCCGAGCTGGCCTGGTTCCCGGGCGCCCAGCACGACCTGGTGGGCTCCGACCTCGACCGGGCCAACCAGCTCAGCGAGGCCTGGATAAGAAAAGCGCTCGGGATCTGACTCCCCGAGCGCTCTTCGGGGACCCTCCTCCCCTCTTTTTAGTCGCGACCCGTCAGCAGGAGTGGTCCTCGTCCAGGTCGCGGTCCCAGTTCAGGTACTGAATCAGCCAGACCGGCGCCCCGGCCCAGAAGCTGGCTGTGCAGAGCGCATAGTCGTCAAGCCCCTCGGCGCCGGCCACCCAGTTGCCGATCCCTGGACCCGGGTTCCAGCCGCCGACGATCTCGTGCCACTGGCGGGCGGTCGAGTAGACCCCGATCCGGTGGCCGGTGGTCTTGAGGTAGTCGACGGCCCCCGAGACCAGGCGCGCGTTCAGGAACTGGTCATCGGCCCAATGGCTCACGGTTTCCACGTCCAGCCACCAGGTCGAGGCCTTGAGGGACTCGCCGCCGGTCTCGTAATTGGCGCGGGTGTAGGCGAACTCGGCGGCCTTGTAGCCGTAGTCGTAGGCGCCGCAGACGGGGTCGTCGGCCGAGCACTGGCTGTAGCCGTCGGTGGTGGTTCCGTAGTCGAGGTTGATGTAGACAGAGGGCGCGCCGGCGTGGCCGCCCTTCATCCACTCCCACTCCTGCCGAAAGCAGGGGTTCACGGTGAAGGTCTCGCCGTCGTTGACGCCCACGACGCCGAAGGTCTCCGGCGGGATGTCCGGCAGGGGCTGGTCGCATTGCGGCCAGGAGATGTCGGCGCCGTTCGCGCTGGTGACGTAATCGCCGCTGGCCGAAGCGGGGATCGCGGTCAGGGCCAGGGCGGCGAGCGCGGCGCCCACGGCCAGCGCGCGGAGGAGAGTCTTGCCGAGCACGAGCCATGACGATGGCCGCCGTGTCAGACAGCGCTGTGAGCCCCTGGCCAAAAGGCGTGAAGGTCCGGACCCAGATCGTCGTCGGAATGCACTCGAGGCCGCGCCATACCATGGAAGGCGTCGTGAGGTCGGTGATCGTGGCCGGCGCGCGGACGCCGATCGGGAGGTTCGGTGGCGGGCTGGCGGCGCTGCCTGCCGTGACCCTGGGGGGGACCGCGATCCGTGCCGCGCTGGAGCGCGCGGGCGTGCCCGGCGCGGACGTCGACTACGTGATCATGGGCCAGGTCCTGCAGGCGGGAGCCGGGCAGATCACCGCCCGCCAGGCCGCGGTGGCCGCCGGGATCCCGATCGGGGTCCCGGCGCTGACCATCAACAAGGTCTGCCTATCCGGCCTCAATGCGATCGCGCTGGCCGACCAGCTGATCCGCGCCGGCGAGGTCGAGGTGGTGGTGGCGGGCGGCATGGAGTCCATGTCTCAGGCTCCCTACCTGGTGCCCAAGGCGCGCTTCGGTGCCCGGATGGGCAATGCCGAGATGGTCGACTCGATGGTCCACGACGGGCTCTGGTCGACCTTCCTGGAGGCTCACATGGGCGAGTCCTCCGACGACATCAACCGCGAGCTGGAGATCTCGCGCGAGGAGCAGGACCGGTGGGCGGCGCGCTCGCACCAGCGCGCCGAGGCGGCCTGGGACGCCGGCCGCCTGGAGGCCGAGACGGTGCCGGTGGCGGTGGCCGGGCGCAAGGGCGAGACCGCCGAGGTGGCGCGCGATGAGGGCATCCGGCCGGGGACCACGGTGGAGTCGCTGGCCCGGCTCGCCCCGGCCTTCCGGGAGGCGGGGACGATCACCGCCGGCAATGCCTCCCAGATCTCCGATGGGGCCGCGGCGGTGGTCGTGATGTCGGCCGAGCGCGCGGCTCGCGCCGGCCTCCAGCCGCTGGCCGAGGTGGTGGCGCACGGGATGTCGGCGGACCGCTACGGGTGGCTGCACACGGTGCCCGCGCTGGCCATCGACCAGGCCCTGAAGAAGGCCGGCCTGAAGGCCGCCGACCTCGACCTGGTCGAGATCAATGAGGCCTTCGCGGCCGTGGCGCTGAATGCCACCCGGATGCTGGGGCTCGACGAGGAGCGGGTCAACGTGAACGGGGGCGCGGTGGCCCTCGGACACCCGATCGGGGCCTCCGGCGCGCGCCTGGTGCTGACGCTGGCCCACGAGCTGCGGCGGCGGGGGGTCGAGCTTGGCGCCGCCGCGCTCTGCGGCGGCGGGGGCCAGGGCGACGCCCTGATCATCAGACGGGTGGCCTAGCTCGTAGACCCCCTCCCCTCTGGGGCCGGGGTCCTTAACTACGCTTCGAGCGCGATCCCCCCGTCCCCCCGGGGGTCGCTGGCGCCCCCCCGGCCCACCACCAGGCACTGGACCTTGCTGAAGTAGGGGTCGTACCCCAGCGGGCGGCGGTTCACGGGGAAACCGGCGTCGCGCAGCTCGGCCAGGACCTCGGAGCTGATGCGCTGCTCGGCCTGGACGGTGTCGCCGTTGCAATCGATCCGCGGCGCGGCCACCGCCTCCATCGGGGTCATCCCATGGTCGACCAGGTTGAGCAGGGTCTGCAGGACCCCGGTCACGATCTTGGTTCCGCCGGGCGCGCCGATCACGATCTCCAGCTTCCCGTCCCGAAAGACCAGGGTGGGCACCATCATCGTGATCCGGGTCTTGCCGGGCGCCAGGCTGTTGATGCGGCCGGGTCGGGGGTCGAAGCAGTTGAGGTAGTTGTTGTAGCCGAACCCGAGACCGGGCGTCACCACGCCCGACGAGGAGCCCAGCGTGTGGGTCATGGAGATGGCGTTGCCCTCGCGGTCGACCACCGAGATGTGCGTCGTGGTCGGCGAGTCGTGCGCCCCGCGCGCGGCGGCCGCGTACTCCTTGGCCGTGAGCTTCTCGACCGGGATCTGGGTGAAGGCCGGGTCCGCCAGGTAGCGCTCGCGGTCGGCGAAGGCGAACTTCATGGCGCGCACGCGGGCGAGGGCGGCGGCGGCCGAGGGCCAGCCCATGGCGGCCAGGTCGTAGCCCTCCAGGAAGTTGAGCATCTGGAGCAGCGTCATCCCGCCCGCCGGCGGACCCGCCGCCGCCACCTCGAGTCCGCGATACTGGCCGCGCACGGGCTCCCCGGCGCCGACCCGATACCCGGCCAGGTCCTCCCGCGTGATGAAGCCGCCGTGGCGCTGGAAGTCGTCGGCGATGGCCGCGGCGATCTCGCCCTCGTAGAAATCGCGCGCGCCGGCGCTGGCCAGGCGCTCCAGGGTGCGGGCCTGGTCGGGGTTGCGGATCGTCTCGCCGAGCGCGAACAGCTCGCCGTCCTTGGTGTAGATCCGCTTCGACTCCGCGGTCCACTGTATGCGCAGGTGGTTGGCAACCACGTCCGGCCCGTAGTCGGTGACCCAGAAGGAGCGGATGTTGCCGGTCACCTGAAAGCCGTCGCGCGCGTACTTGACCGCCGGGGTCACCGCCTGCTCCCAGGCGATGGTGCCGAATCGGCGCAGCAGCTCGTCGAGGCCGGCCACGGTGCCGGGCACGCCAACGGATTGGTAGCCCGCGTCGTTGACCCAGCCCTCGCACACGTAGCCGTAGCGGTCGGCCGCCTCGCGTATGAAGAGCCGCTCCCACTGGTCGGGCCTGACCTGGGAGCCCGCGCGTGCATAGAAGTCGAGCACCGTGACGCGCTGGTCGCGGGCGGTGTAGACCACGGCCACGCCGGAGCCGCCGAGGCCGTTCATCATGGGGTCGATCACGCCCTGCACGAAGGCGGTGGTGACTGCCGCGTCGACAGCGTTGCCGCCGCGCCGCAGCACCTCGCGGCCCTCCTCGGCGGCCAGCGGTTGGGGGCAGACGATCGCCCCGTTTCCCCCACCCCAACCCTCCCCGTGGGGGAGGGGGTTTACTGCCATTCTTTCAGCGCCTCCTGCATGGTCCTGAACTCGAAGCCGAGGTCGCGCAGGCTGCCGATCAGCGCCTGCAGCATCACCATCCGGTGGCCGCGCCCGATCACCTGCGGATGCATGGTGTAGGTGATGACGCCGCTTTCCAGGTTGTTCTTCAGGTAGACGGCGTCGGAGACCCAGTTCTCGAGCACCGCGCGCGCGTTCATCAGGCCTTGCTGCAGGACGCCGGTGCGGCGCGTGTACTCGAACGCCGGGTAATCGTCGAGCGACCAGCTGATCGGCAGCTCCCAGAGTGCGGTCGGCGCGCCGCGCACGAAGGGGCCGTCCTTTGACACCACGTCACCGGTCCGGCAGCGGTAGGGCGTGTAGTCGTCGCCCATCAGGCTGGAGTCGTAGACGAAGCCACGCTCCAGCAGCAGCTCGAGCGTGTGCGGCGAGAGGTCCCAGGAGGGCGAGCGATAGCCGGCCGGGTCGTTGCCGGTGAGCTCGCGGATGAGGACCAGCGAGCGATCCAGCACCGCGGCCTCGGCCTCCCGAGAGCCCAGCTCGGCCGGGGGCTCGTGCAGGTAGCCGTGGTGGCCGACCTCATGCCCCGCCTCCACGACCGCGCGGGACTCGGCCGGGAAGCTCTCGATCGTATGCCCGGGGATGAACCAGGTGGCCGAGATGCCCTCGCCCGCCAGCAGCTCGAGGATCCGGCGCGCGCCGACCAGGCCGAACTCGCCCCGGGAGAGCGCGGTGGGCGTGACCTGGTCGCGCCAGATCCAGCTCGAGACGGCGTCGAAGTCGAAGGTCAGGCAGGCGACGTGCGCCATTCCTAAGAGCGAGGGCCCCCGGCGGCGTAGATGGTCTGGCCGGACACGAAACCGGACTCGTCGCTGCACAGGAAGGCGATCACGTTGGCGATGTCGATCGGCTGGCCCACCCGGCGCACCGCGATCATCT
>Ga0070717_10000720_pt1 | contig 21477 bp, 16 predicted proteins | sample LARL113metaG_FD_71366 | JGI IMG/M metagenome (GOLD analysis project Ga0070717, IMG submission 71366) | Corn, switchgrass and miscanthus rhizosphere microbial communities from Kellogg Biological Station, Michigan, USA - LAR L11-3 metaG | ecosystem: Host-associated > Plants > Roots > Rhizosphere ...
CAGGAAGCGCCAGGCTGCCTCGTCGCAACGGACGATTCTGATGTTCTGAAGTCGCTTGAGCATGTCATTGGCCGAACCGAGACTGTTGATCGGCCCAGAACAATCCGCCGGGCCCGGCCAGAATTTCCATTCGACGCCGGCGTGATAGGCAGACAGTCCGGCATTCCAGAGCATGATCGCAGCGATAACCGCAAAACCCGCAATCAGGACCTTGGTGGACGCGCCGTAGCTAGCACCAAGCCAAAGCAGCGCCGCAAGCGGAACACCGACGTAGAAGGCATTGCGTTGATCGAGGCAAAGCGGGCACGGCGGATACCCAAGCACGTACTCGAAGAAAAAGAAGCCACAGATCGTCAACGCACCGACGATCGCCACGATTGCCGCGGCGGCTGCAGGCGGGTCGCGGCGAAGCAGGGCCACAAGACTGTCCATGATACGCGTGCCTGCCGATGGGTTAATGGTGCCGGTGGTCGGGGTCGAACCGACACTCCTTTTGGGAACACGATTTTGAGTCGTGCGCGTCTGCCAATTCCGCCACACCGGCTGGGCGCATAGCTATAGCGTCAAGTCGCTGGACAGCCAAACAAAATCACAGGCGTTTCTTTTCGTGATCTGACACTTTGTGCGAGCACAGCTGACACCGTAACATGGCTCCGAAACTTACCGTTCAAGGAGTTGCGTCTATGAACGAAGAAACCCTGAATATGTCGTTACGCAAGTTTCTCAAGGTCGTCGGCGTCACATCGCAGCAGGAGATAGAAAAGGCGATCCGCGCGGCAGTCGCGGACGGTCGGCTCAAGGGCACCGAGACGATCGGCGCGCAGATGGTACTCACCATCGGCAAGGTCGGCCTCACCCATAAAATAGACGGCGAAATCTCGCTCGGTTAGCGCCACGTCAGTTTTCTACAATCCAGCGCGGGCCTTTTGGTAGTAGGACAAGTCGAGATATTTGTCCGGTGACGCTGGCGTTCCACCCTCGAATTGCGCGCGCAGTTTGAGCACGTTGTTCACGCCGTTCATGTCGATCGCGCCGTCGCGATTGAAATCATTCTTTGTGCTGTCGTAGGACAGCGCCGCGATGTCTTCCGGCAGCTTGAGCCGTTCGACCAGCAGATTGACGACCTCGGTTTTGTTTTTCGGGTCAAAGCTCCAGCGCAGACCCTCGATATAGGCTTCGAGATACTTCACAAGTGTATCGGTGTTGGCCGCTCCCCACGACCGCAAGACAAACGCACTAGTGCCCTGATACGCGCCAAGCGCAGCGGCCGCGGTGCCCATATCCTTCAGGCCCGCCTTTTCAGCACGGATCGAAAAGGGAGGATTCAACATGGCCGCGACCATCGTTTTATCTTTCGTCATGGCTTCGAGGCGAGAGCCCGTCCCGCCGATCGGCTTGACCTCGTAGTCGCCTTTGTTAAGGCCCTTCTGGCGCAGCATCTCGTAGAGCTGGAAAGCATACGCCGTGTTGACGGCGTCGACGGCAACGGTCTTGCCTTTGATATCGGCAAGCGACTTGATGTCTGGTTGAACGACAAGATGATTGAAGCTGTTGTCTCCTCCCAGCACCACGGCGATGTCAACGTTGGCCTTGTCCTTCAGAGCAAACGCGTTATCGACGGCCGAATGTGCGATCTGATAGCGGCCTTCCGCCAGCCCGTTGCGTAACTCGTCGGAATTCGGAGTGAACTTGATGTCGACATCCAGCCCGCGCTTGGCGTAGAAGCCCTTCGCCTGCGCCGCGAACATCGGCAGGTTCTGCACGCCTGGAAATACGATGACGGTAAGCTTGGTGTTGTCAGAACGCGCCTGTTGCGGAGAAGTCGCGAGAAGGAATGCCGCTATTGCGGCGAACAGATACTTCGACATGTCGCCTCCCTGAGATCGTTCTTATTTGTGCCGTGAAATCATAACACCGGTTCGGCACCAACATTCCGTCGTCCGAATGCCGCTTCCATCTCACGCCGCACCTTCACGGCGGAATCGTTTGGATCGTAGCTTACATCGGACCATCGAAGCGGTTGCCCCTCGGCGATGTCCCGCTTCAGTTTGACATTGTGCGCGAGCCCGAGCGGAAGCAATTCATGCTTGAGTGAAAGATCTGCTGGTGTCTGCTTGCCCCAGACGCAGAAGCCGCCCTCGCCGTCGAGCATCTCACTCGCTTTCAGATCACGCTTGGCCGTCGCGACAACGTCCGAATGAAAGCCCGTTGGGGCGCCGGTCGGCTCGTTGCGGAGTGCCGCACTCGCAATCGAAATGCCGAGTTCGAGCCCGATCATGTGGATCGGCCGGTAAAGCGCCGCATACTTGCCCGTCTGGTCCGGCAACATCGCATATTCCTTGAAGCACCGCCGCGCGTACTCGGTATCACCCTCGAAGACAACGTAGGTGCCGAGCGCGAGGTGATGCGGAACATCGCGCCCATCACGGTAGACGGAGGACGTTACTTCCGTGACCCCCGCTTTTTCGAGCGTGCCGCCGTCGCTTTTCGGCTTGCAGATTTCGGCAAGCTCGAAACGGGTGGCCGGCGGGAAGCCGAGGCCATTCGATTGCGGCATCAATCCGGTCGCGTTGCAAACTGCCGTCATCTCGATGCCCGACTTCGTGCCGTCGACAAAGGAATTGAACATTTTCGGATTGATCGACTTGCGATCGGAAATCTTCAGATATTTATCGAGAATGTCCCAGACATTGTCGGGGTTTGATTTGTGATAGTGCGGCTCGTAGCGTGTGCCCTTGCCGGCGCAAATCACTCTGAAGCCGGCGGCGCGTGCCCAGTCGACGTGCTCGCAAATCAGCGCGGGCTGATCTCCCCAGGCCAATGAGTACACAACCCCCGCTTCCTTGGCCCGGGCTGCCAGCAGTGGTCCTGCCACGGCATCGGCTTCGACATTCACCATGACGATATGTTTGCCGTTGCTGATCGCGCTGATTGCGTGCTGGATGCCTGCGCCGGGCACACCCGTTGCTTCGACAATGACTTCGATATTCGGATGGGAAATCAACGCATCGGCGTTGTCGGTAACGAGCGTGCTCCGCTTTTTGTGAGCATCGACAAGCGACGTCGCCGCATACATCTCATCCGGCCACCCGGCAGTTTTCAGCTGAGACCGCGCGCGACCAGCATCGAGGTCGGCGACGCCAACAAGGTGCATGCCCCGCGTGAGCCGCGCCTGGGCCATGAACATTGTGCCGAACTTGCCCGCGCCTATCAGGCCGACCGTCACCGGTCGTCCGGCAGCGTCACGCTCCAGCAGTTTGCCGTGAAGGTTCATGCCGAAACGGAAACACAAGCCCGGCGGCGATACAAGCGCGGCGCCGAACTATTGGCACAGCGCCTGAGATACGAACGTATCCGTTTTACATTCGGGCCCTGTCGATCGTCCGGACATATAGACCTTCACCGGACAAACCTCCGCAGTCGTCATGTCCAGACTCTTGCCGGAACCGAAACCTTTCGCCTTGCAAATCGCATTTGCCGCGGCGACGCAGTCGGGCGCGCCATTCGGCGCCAGCTGGCATTTCTCATGACCACTGATGGCGCGTGCCGTAGGTATGCGAACGACAGCATCAGCCGCATCCTTTGCACCTTCGACCGTCGTTTTTGCGGCATCGCCAGCGGCGTTACTGAAACCTTCGACCCGCTTGCGCGCGTCGTTGAACGACGTGCCCATATTTGCGGTCTGCTCCTCAAGCCAGCGGCCAACGGACCCGAAAAACCCTTGGCTCTGTTGCGGCTTTTGATTTGGGGCTGGCTGGTCCTGCGCGATTGCCAAAGTCGATAGCAGAACCAGACCGGCTACGAACATGGAACCGGTTACAAATAAACCCGCGCAACAATTTTGGCGAAAGGTCAAAGCCAGTCTCGTGCCCATAAGCGGAAATTTGCGGCACGCCTTTCCTCAGATCAAGTATAGCGCAGCCACGATGCCAGCGATAATCACCGCGGCCCCGAGAGTTACCCATAGCCCCAATCGCTTCTCAATAATATGACGCGCCCGGTCGCCGTAGCGGTGCAGCAGAAAGGCCAGCACGAAAAAGCGGGCACCGCGCGTAATGATTGAAAAAAGCAGAAACAGTCCAAGATTATAGCCGGCAAAGCCGGACGTTATCGTCACGACCTTGTACGGGATCGGCGTGAGCCCTTTTAGCAGAATGATCCAGGCGCCCCATTGCGCGTAGGCTTCGCGAAATGCCTCAACCTTGTCGCCGTAACCGTAGAGACTGATAAGCCAGGCACCCAACGAGTCGTAAAGCAGCGCTCCGATGCTGTAGCCGAGCAGCCCGCCCAAGACTGACGTCACCGTGCACCAGGCCGCCATGACGTAAGCCCGCTCGGGGCGCGCCAGGGCCATCGGAATCAACATAATGTCCGGGGGGACGGGGAAAAACGAGCTTTCGGCAAACGATACCGCGCCCATCGTCCACAATGCGTGCGGCTTGTGGGCGGCGGCGAGACACCAGTCATAAAGACGGCGCAGTAATGAGCGCGGCTCGGTGGCCTCAACGGTCATCGACGTACTCGTGAGGAGAATTGTGACGGATCAGCGGCGCTTGCGAATGCGCCTTGTCTCCAGCGCAACCACCTTACGTCGCGCCGAACCGCCAACCAAATCCTTTGGCACCTTCTCGGCGATGCCAAACATCAACTCCCGGCGGCGCATCTCGGCCCAGACCTCGTCGGGACGGATCCCGGCGTGAACCCACAGGACCACGAGATTGTAGAGGAGATCCGCGCTTTCCTTGATCACGGCCTCGGGCTGACCGTGCATCGCGTCGATGACGACCTCTACCGCTTCTTCAGCGAGCTTCTTGGCCATCTTCGCACGACCGGCGCGGAATAGCCGGGCGGTTCGCGATTTCGCCGGATCGGCGCCGCGAACAGCAACTACAGCGTCGTAAAGCCGGGCCACCGAATCAGTCATAAATCCCAGACTACCTGATCTCCGCGCCAAACCGGTTAACGCAGGTGACAGCAGTCGCTACGACGCGGTACTTCACTGCCGTCACGGTTATCGCCCGTTTAATAGACGAAATAGGTCCAAAAAGCGGCGTTTTCCGCGGAAATGGCGTCCGAGCGGGGCCGATACGGTGTCTCAGCGGTCGTCCTCTGACAGAAGCGTCGCATTGCCGCCCGCTGCCGTGGTGTTCACCGTCAGCATCTGTTCTGCGACGAAGCGACCCAGATAGTGAGGACCGCCTGCCTTCGGGCCGGTTCCCGAAAGGCCGCTCCCGCCGAACGGCTGGGATCCGACGACGGCGCCGATCATGTTGCGATTAACGTAGACATTGCCGTGGGGCAGCCGCTGCGCGATGCGCGCAACCGTTTCGTCGATGCGGGAATGGATGCCGAGGGTGAGCGCGGTGCCGTTCGCCGCAATGTCGCCGAGCAACTGATCGAGTTCGCCTGCGCGCCATCGGACGACGTGCAGGACCGGGCCGAATACTTCCTCCTTCAGCTCCCGCGCGCTTTCGAGTTCGACGATCGTGGGCGCAACATACGTGCCGGCTTTGGGGAAAGGAGCATCGAGCCGAAACAGTACGGCGCCTCTCGATTCCATCGCTGTCACCCAGCGATCGAGGTTTTCTTTCGCGTCACTATCGATCACCGGACCGATGTGAGTTGACGGGTCGCGCGGATCACCAAGCTTGAGCTGCTGCGCGGCGCCCGCGACCATTTCAATCACACGGTCGGCCACGTCATCCTGCGCGCACAGCAGTCGCAGCGCCGAACAGCGCTGGCCCGCGGAACGAAACGCCGACGTTATGACGTCGTCGGTCACCTGCTCGGGCAGTGCCGTTCCGTCGACGATCATGGCGTTGACGCCGCCGGTTTCGGCGATGAGCGGCGGGATAGGACCATTTTTGGCTGCGAGGGCGCGGTTGATGATGCGTGCGACCTCGGTTGACCCGGTAAACGCAACACCGGCAACCCGCCGGTCAGCAGTGAGCATTGCGCCGACTTTGCCATCGCCCGGCACGAGACTGAGCACGTCGCCTGGCACACCGGCGGCATGCAGAAGCTTTACAGCCTCGAAGGCAACGAGAGGTGTCTGTTCCGCGGGCTTGGCAACAACGCAATTTCCGGCCGCGAGCGCTCCCGCAATCTGCCCGGTGAAAATTGCCAACGGGAAATTCCACGGGCTGATGCAAATGAAGACACCACGGCCACGCATGCGCAGCTCGTTGCTCTCACCTGTCGGACCCGGCAATGATCGCGGCGCAAGCGTACGGCGTGCTTCGCTGGCATAGTAACGGCAATAATCGACCGCTTCTCGGACCTCCGAAACACAGTCGTCGATGGTCTTGCCGCCCTCATTTTGCAGAAGCGCAATCAACCGGCCGCGGTTCTTTTCGATCAGATCGCCTACACGCTCGAGCACAACCGCGCGATCTTCGATCGACGATGCGCTCCATTTGGAAAAAGCAGCCTGAGCGGTGGACAGTGCGGCCGCGACGATCGCCTCATCACCCTCCTGCACGGCACCGATGGTTTTACCGTCGATCGGCGAGTTGACCGGCCGCTCGCGGCCGGCCACGGCAACGCCATCGACGAGCGAGCTGGCACGCGTTTCTTGTGGTGCGGAGCGAACTTCCGCCAACAGGGCTTCGAGCGACGCGCGATCCCCGAATTCAACGCCGGTCGAGTTGCGCCGTGTAGGGCCAAACAAATCGCGCGGCAAAGGGATGTGCGAATGGCGCGCGTGCGAAGCATCGCTGATCCAGCTTTGCGGCCGCCGCAGGATGGACTCGACAGGAACCGCAGGATCGGCCGCCACCGATACAAATGAAGAGTTCGCACCGTTTTCCAGGAGCCGACGCACAAGATAGGCGAGCAAATCGGAATAGCCACCGACGGGCGCATAAACGCGGCACGTCAGATCTGGCAACTCGTCGAGCAAAGCCGCATAGAGCACTTCACCCATGCCGTGCAGTCGCTGAAATTCGTAGCCCGTAGTCCCTCCCGCATCTTCGATAATGCAGGCCACAGTCAGTGCATTGTGTGTCGCGAACTGCGAATAAACGCGCGGCCGCGCCACCAACAATTTGCGCACGCAATCGAGATAGCAGAGATCTGTCATCGCCTTGCGCGTGTATACGGGATAGTCGATGAGCCCTCGCTCCTGCGCGCGTTTGACCTCTGTGTCCCAGTAGGCGCCTTTGACGAGGCGGACCATGAGGCGTCGATCGAGCGCGCCTGCTGCTTCGACAACCCAGTCGATCGCCGCGCCGGCGCGTTTCTGATAGGCCTGGATGGCCAACCCAAAACCGTCCCATTTAGCGAGTGACGAGTCGCGCAAAACCGCTGCGATCACATCGAGCGACAGTTCAAGCCTGTCGGCCTCTTCGGCGTCCACCGTGAAGTTCAGCTCGTGGCGTTTCGCAAGCTGTGCCAGCTCGAGAACCTTGGGCGTCAGCTCTTCGAGGACGCGATCGTGTGACAATGCTTCGTAACGCGGGTGCAGCGCGGACAGCTTCACGGAAATGCCGGGGCGCTTCGGTAACGCTTCATTGCCCGCGGCTTTGCCAATCTCATCGATCGCATTGGCGTACGACTCGAAATACCTTTGGGCATCCGCGCCAGTGCGGGCGCCTTCACCCAGCATGTCGAACGAATACAGAAACTCGCGGTGCGAACCAGCACGCGACAGCGCTTCCTCAATCGTCTGTCCCAACACAAAATGCGATCCAAGTAGCCGCATGGCTTGCCGTGTGGCCGTGCGCACGGCCGGCAGTCCGAGCCGCTTGACCAGCGTGTCGACAATGCCTTCCGGCGTCTCGCCGGGATGAATGACGCGGGCTGTAACCCCCAGCGTCCAGGCGGACGCTGAAACGAGAAGTGAAGTTGATCGCGCTTCGTGATGTGCCCAATCGCCGGCCTTGAGCTTGTCTTCGATCAAGCGATCGGCTGTCGCGGCGTCCGGCACGCGCAGCAGTGCCTCCGCCAGAACCATTAGCGCCAAGCCTTCTTTCGTCGACAGTGAGTAGGCGTGCAGGAAATCTTCGATGCCACCCAGGCCTCCGGAACGGGCGCGGATAGCGGCGACGAGGCGCCTGGCGCGTGCATCAATACGCGCCTCTACCTCGGGGGAGCGATTGGCACTGGCCAGAAGAACCCTCGCGATGCCTTCGTCCGGAGGAGCGTATGGCGCCCGCAGCGGCGGAATGTCGCGTGCAAGCCTGCTGGCCGTCGCCGGTGGCATTGTCTGAAACTCCGAGCCCATCACAAGTCCACCGCAAATGCCCCTTTCTCGCGTTCCTAAAGGGGGCGTTCAAAGTTTCATGACAGGTGGGCGTTAGTCATAACGTCGCAAAATGTATGGCCAATATATTGCTCTTTGAAGCCTCGTGTCGTTTTCTGAACCATGGCCAAAGCGCTTTCCGTGTTCTCTGAGAGGGATTAGGTGATGGTAGCTCACCGCAAGCGGTGGTGGGCCTGGATCGCGTTGCTTCCCGCCCTGCTGACCACAGATGTCAGGGCAGCGGAAACAAGCGTCAGCCTCTCGCTGGACTACGAAATCGACGGGCGCGCGGCGCCGTTTCTGCTGCCCTTCGACAAGGGCTACTACAAAGCAGAAGGACTCAACGTCGCTATCGAGCCGGCGAGCGGCTCACTTGAAACCATCGAACGGGTTGCCTCGGGCAGCTACGAGATGGGACTTGCCGACATCAACGCGCTGATCAAGTTCCGCGACACCAAGCGAGACGCGCCGATCAAGGTGATATTCATGCTCTACAATCGGCCCCCTTTTGCCGTGATCGGCCGAAAGAGCCGCGGGGTCAGCCAGCCAAAAGATCTCGAAGGCAAAATACTTGGTGCACCTGCGGCCGATGGCGCCTATGCGCAATGGCCGATCTTCGCTCGAGTCAACAATATCGACGTGTCGAAAGTGAAGATCGAGATTGTGAGCTTCCCGGTGCGCGAGCCGATGCTGGCTGCGGGCCAGGTGGATGCCATCACGGGTCTATCGTATTTCTCTTACATTGATCTGAAAGACAAAGGCGTGCCAGTCGACGATATCGCCGTGCTGCTGATGGCAGACTACGGTGTCGAGCTTTACGGCAACGCCATTATCGTCAATTCCAAATTCGCCGACGAGCACCCTGAAGCCGTGAAGGGCTTTCTGGTTGCCTTCATGAAAGGCCTCAAAGAGACCGTGAAGCAGCCCGCGATGGCAATCGGCTCGGTGCTCAAGCGCAATGCAGACGCGAGGAAAGACGTCGAGCTTGAACGACTCACGATGGCGATCCGTGAAAACATGATCACGCCGGAAGTGAAAGCAAACGGATACGGCGAGATCGATGAGCAGCGCTTCAACCGCGCGCTTGAGCAGATGACGCTGGCCTACAAGTTCAAGGCGGCAAAGCCGAAGCTAGAGGATATTTTCGATCCCTCGTTCCTGCCGCCAGCAACGGTCCGCAAATACAATTAGTCTGCTCGGCGCACCCCGACTACTTGATGCGCTCGAGAATGCTCACGTAGTTCGCGACCGATGTTCCACCCATATTGAAGATGCCGCCGAGGCGCGCATTCTTCACCTGGAGATCTCCGGCATTTCCCGTGAGCTGCATCGCGCCAAGTGCGTGCATGGACACCCCGGTCGCGCCAATGGGATGACCCTTCGCCTTCAGCCCACCCGAGGGGTTCACCGGCAATTTCCCGTCCTTTTGAGTCCAACCCTCAAGAGCAGCCTTGGCGCCCTGCCCTTCGGCCGTCAGACCCATGGCTTCGTATTCAATAAGTTCCGCGATGGTGAAGCAGTCGTGCGTTTCGACGAATGACAAATCACCGAGCGTGAGCCCCGATCTTGCGAGGGCTTTTTTCCAGGCCTGCGCGCAACCGTCGAATTTGAGAATGTCTCTTTTCGACATCGGCAGGAAATCCTGCACATGTTCGGCTGCGCGAAAGGCGACGGCCTTTTTCAATCCAAGTGCGGTCTCTACATCCGCGAGCACGACGGCCGCGGCGCCATCAGATACGAGCGAACAGTCGGTACGTTTAAGCGGACCTGCCACGAAGGGATTCTTTTCACTCTCTGTCCGGCAGAAATCGTAACCCAGGTCCTTGCGCATCTGAGCGTAGGGATTGCCGACGCCGTTCTTGTGATTCTTGGCAGCGATCGTGGCCAGCGCGTCCGACTGATCGCCCCATTTCTGGAAATACGCTCCGGCGATCTTGCCGAAAATTCCTGCAAAGCCACCGTCGATATCGGCCTCCTCGCGAACATAGGAAGCCTTCAACAGGTTGCGCCCAATTTCCGCTGCCGGCGTTGTCGTCATCTGCTCAACGCCGACGACCAGCACGACGCGGGCGGCGCGAGCTTCGATCGTCCGGATACCTTGATGTACGGCGGCTGAGCCGGTGGCACAGGCGTTCTCAACCCTGGTCGCTCGCTTGAAGCGAAGGTCGGGCGAGGCTTGCAGAACCAATGCGGCGGTAAAATCCTGCGCCGAAAAACCTGCGTTGAAGTGGCCGAGAACGATCTCGTCCACATCCTTTGGACCAATTCCGGCATCGGCGAGAGCATCCACCGCCACCCGCACAATCAGGCTCTCAACGGTCTCATTGCTAAGTTTACCGAAGGGAGTGTGGGCCCAACCGACAATACAGGCGGTCATCTATGCCTCCTTTTGCCGAACTTTGGTCGTTTTCCCGGGCAATGGCTTGCGAGTCACCATAATACTCAGTGGTGGCTCACCGGCTTTGCCTACCATCCAAAGCTTAGATAGCCTAGCGCCGCCATCTATGGAACCTTACCGTTTCTGAGGCCTCGGGACCCTGAAGGCAACGATGATTGGTTTTACACGCCGCTGCTCTCATGTCGTGACCCTTGGCCTCACAGCTGGCCTGTTGTCACTTGCGTACGTCAGCCAAGCGGGGGCGGAAGCACAGCTGCTGATCGAAGCTTCGACCGGCAAAGTCCTGCACGCTGAAAACGCTACCTATCCCTGGTATCCGGCTTCGGTCACCAAATTGATGACGGCGTACACGACGTTGCGTTCGGTCAAGGAAGGCAAGGTCTCGCTCTACACCCTGCTCACCGTATCGCGCAACGCGGCGGCGCAGCAGCCGACCAAGATGGGCTTCAAGGTCGGCACGACAGTAACGATCGACAACGCGCTGAAGATGCTGATGGTCAAATCCGCCAATGACATTGCGGTGACGATCGCGGAAGGCGTTGGCGGTTCGCTCGAGGGTTTTGCCGACCTGATGAATGCCAATGCGCGGCGCCTCGGCATGACGCAAAGCAATTTCGTCAATCCGAACGGGCTGCCGGCGGAAAACCACGTCACTTCCGCACGCGATCTCGCGATCCTGGCACGTGCGCTCATCAAGGAATTTCCCGAGTACGACAGCTACTGGCACATCTCGTCAATTCGCTACGGCAATCGCGTGATGCGCAACTACAACTCGCTGATCTATCGCTATCCCGGCGCCGACGGCATGAAGACCGGATTCATTTGCGCCTCAGGGTATAATGTCGTTGCGTCCGCCACGCGGAATGGCCGCAGGCTGATCGCCGTCGTGCTTGGGTCGTGGTCGGGCGCGGTGCGCGCGCAAAAGGCGGCGCAATTGCTCGAGCGCGGTTTCAACAGCGGCGGCCTGTCCTGGCTCACGCCTTCGCTCGGCACCGTGGACGCCTTGGCCCCGATCGATGCGCAGCCGCCCAACCTTCGCGAAGAAATGTGCGGCGGCCATCGCCGCAAGCCGCCATCGGAGGAAAACGAGGAAGAGCCGGAAGAGTCGGCGAATGCGAACACCGCCTCCGGCAATGAATCGACCAATGGCCCGGCCTTCATGCTGTCCAACGCGAAGCCGGCCAAATTTGTGCTCGGACCGCCGGTCGAAACCACCCCGCCCACTGTCGTTTTCACTGGCCCGGCTGACCGACCCGATACCGTCGAGCAGACCGCCAGCGCCACACCGAAAAAGAAAAAGAAGGTTGCCGGGAAGACGGACGGCGACAAATCGGCCAAGCCGGCTGCAAACGCCACCAAGAGCGCGAAGCCGGCCAAGCCGGCGAAGCCGAAGGTCAGCGCGACGACGCAATGAGCGAAGCCGCGCCGTCCGCCGAGCGAAAAACACCGCCGACACCTATTCCACTGACCGTGCTGACGGGCTTTCTCGGCGCCGGAAAGACAACGCTTCTCAATCGACTTCTAAAGGATCCGGCGCTTGCGGACACTGCGGTCATCATCAACGAGTTTGGCGAGGTAGGCCTCGACCATCTGCTCGTCGAGTACATCAGCGACAACATGGTGCTGCTGCAGTCGGGCTGTCTTTGCTGCACGATGCGCGGTGACCTCGTCGACGCACTCGAAACACTGTTGCGCGATCTCGACAACCGCCGCTGCAATTTTCGCCGCGTTCTCCTCGAAACGACCGGTCTGGCCGACCCCGCACCCGTGCTGCACACGGTGATGTCGCATCCCTATCTTCTGTTGCGCTACCGCCTCGACGGCGTTGTGACGGTTGTCGATGCCGTCAATGGAGAGGCAACTCTCGACGCCCACTTCGAAGCGGTAAAGCAAGCCGCGGTCGCCGACCGGATTGTCCTGGCAAAAACTGATCTTGCTGACGCGGCGCAACGCGAACGGATATTGGCTCGCCTGCGCGCGCTCAACCCCGCGGCGCCGATCCTCGATTCAGCCAAAGGCGAGGCGGTGCCCGATAGACTTCTCGGAAGCGGGCTTTACGACGCGGACAAAAAAATTCCGGACGTGAACAAGTGGCTTGCTGCGGAGGCTCACTCTGACGCTGACCATCATCACCACCACGACGTCAATCGGCATGACGACCACATTCGTTCTTTCGTCCTGACGGCCGACGACGCGATCCCCGCCGGTACGCTCGAAATGTTCCTGGAGCTGTTGCGCGCGACGCATGGGGCAAACCTCCTGCGCCTGAAGGGCATCGTAAAGCTGGCGGAAATGCCGGACACACCTGTCGTTGTGCACGGCGTGCAGCACGTTTTCCACCCGACCGCGCGCCTCGATCGCTGGCCCGATGACGATCACAGAACGCGGTTGGTATTCATCACGCGTGACCTGCCCGAGCGTGTCGTGCGCGAGCTTTTCGAGGCGTTTCTCGGCGTTGCTGCCCCGGACCGTCCTGATCGCGCCGCGCTCACCGACAATCCCCTTATCCCCTTCGGCGGTCGATAGTTCCGGCGGTGCGTCGCCGGCGGACTTGCATGGAGCGCCGGTTAAACTCATTCTGATCAGGAATCGAACGTCGGCACCCGAATGAAAAAGGCCGACGGGGGGAAGCGACATGGAGCCGCTTTGGTTGCGGTCTTATCCGCCGGGCGTTCCCGCCACCATTGATCTGTCACGCTATGCCTCCCTCGTTGCAATGTTCGAGGAAAGCTTTGCCGCATTCGCAGACCGTCAGGCCTGCGTATGTATGGGCACGTCCCTCTCGTTTCAGGAGCTCGACGAAGCCTCGCGCGCGTTTGCCGCATGGTTGCAAAGCCGCGGGCTGAAACGCGGCGCCCGTGTCGCGATCATGATGCCCAATGTGCTGCAGTATCCGGTTGCAATCGCCGCAATCTTGCGCGCCGGCTGCGCCGTGGTGAACGTCAATCCCCTGTACAAGCCGCGCGAACTGGAATTTCAGCTCACCGACTCCGGCGCTGAAGCAATCATTGTTCTCGAGAACTTCGCCTCGGTGCTCGAGCAGGCGCTACCCAGGACGCCGGTCAAACATGTTGTGGTTGCCAGTATGGGCGACATGCTCGGGCGGATCAAAGGCGCGCTGGTCAATACCGTCGTGCGCCACGTCAAGAAGATGGTGCCCGCTTATTCACTTCCCGACAGCATCAAATTCAACGATGCGCTCGCGACCGGGCGCCAACTGAAATTCATCGCGCCGACTGTGGGACCAGACGACCTCGCATTTTTGCAATATACGGGCGGCACCACAGGCATCGCCAAAGGCGCGATGCTGCTCCATCGAAATCTCGTAGCCAACCTGCTGCAGGTCGAGGCGTGGAATCAGCCGATGGTCGACACGCCGCCGAAAATTGATCGCCTTCTGATCGTGACGGCATTGCCGCTCTACCACATCTTCGCGCTGACGGGGTGTTTCCTGCTCGGCGTGCGGACCGGCGGATCGTGTCTTCTGATACCGAACCCGCGCGACATCCGCGGCCTCATCAAGGAACTCACGCAATACCAGGTCAACATGTTCCCGGCGGTGAACACGCTCTACAACGCACTGCTGAACCAACCTGACTTCGCCAAGATCGACTGGAGCATGCTCAAATGCGCGATCGGCGGAGGCATGGCCGTTCAGAAATCCGTGGCCGACGCCTGGGTGAAAGCGACAGGCAAGCCGATCATCGAAGGCTATGGCTTGTCGGAAACGTCGCCGGTGCTCACGTGCAACCGCGGCGACATTCCGGCGTGGACCGGCACCATCGGATTGCCGGTGCCGTCGACGGACATTTCAATCCGGAATGACAATGGCGACGAAGTGCCCCCCGGCGAACAAGGTGAAATCTGTGCACGTGGACCGCAGATCATGTCCGGCTACTGGCAACGACCAGAAGAAACAGCGCGCGCGATGACGAAGGACGGATTCTTCCGCACCGGCGACATTGGCGTGATGGATGCCGAAGGACGCGTGCGCATCGTCGATCGCAAAAAGGATATGATCTCGGTCTCGGGCTTCAAGGTCTTCCCCAACGAGGTTGAGGACGTAGCGATGAGTCAGGGCGGAATATCGGAGTGCGCGCTTGTGGGCATGCCCGACGAACATTCCGGCGAAGTGGGGAAGCTCTTTGTGGTCAAAAAGAACCCCGACCTCACCGCCGAAATCTTGCGTTCGTATCTCGTGACCCGTCTCGCCAGCTACAAAGTGCCAAAATATATTGAATTCCGCGACGAGCTCCCCAAAACCAACGTCGGCAAAATCCTGCGGCGCGCCCTCCGCGACGAAGCCAGCTGACCCCCCGCACATCGAGACGGAAAACCGCCAATGACTGCAAGCGCAGATGAGATCGTGTCGTTCTGGCGCCAGGCCGGGCCCGACCGCTGGTTCACCAAGGACTTCGCCTTCGATACTGAGATTCGCGAGCAATTCTTCGATACATATGAAGCGGCCGCCGCCGGAAAATTTTCTGATTGGGAGAAAAGCGCGCAAGGCGCGCTCGCGCTGCTTATTCTGCTCGACCAGTTCCCACGCAACATGTTCCGCGGTGATAAACTAGCCTTCGCCACCGACCCTCTCGCCCGCGCCATAGCCGCAGGTGCCATTGTCAGGGGCTTCGATAGCCAGGTTTCGCCGGACCTGCGCAGCTTTTTTTATCTTCCCTTTGAGCACTCTGAGGACCTTGCCGATCAGGAGCGCGGGATCGCTTTCTACAAGGCTGCGGGAGATACCGAGAATCTCAAATGGGCCGAAATACATGCCGATATCATCCGCCGCTTCGGCCGGTTCCCGCACCGCAATGCTTTGCTTGGCCGTACCACCACACCGGAGGAACAGGCGTTTCTGGATGGCGGCGGTTTCGCCGGTTGATCGCATCGCAAGTTGATTGGCGCGACGCCGTACGCCGCCTTTGTTAGAATTACGCAAAAGCCGGCAACCAAGCCGACGACGATTTTAGGGAGGCGACCCATGTTGCGTTCAGTCTTTCGACCTTTGTCGACGATTGCTCTGTTTTCCCTTCTCACGCTTGCGTACGTCACCGGACTTCATGCGCAGACCGTCGACGTCGGTAGCAACGAAATTGGCGGCGTAGTGACCAGCTCAAAGGGTTCAGAAGCCGGCGTCTGGGTCATCGCCGAGACGACGGATCTGCCGACCAAATTTGCCCGCATCGTCGTGACCGATGATCAAGGCCGCTACCTCATACCGGATCTTCCGGTCGCGAATTATAGCGTCTGGGTCCGCGGCTATGGTCTCGTGGACTCGCCGAAGATGCGCGCGAAGCCGGGTGTGACGCTCAATCACGCAGCAGTCATTGCACCCAGCGATGCAGCGGCATCCCATTACTATCCCGCAGCCTATTGGTACGCGATGTTGAAAATTCCGCCGGCCAGTGACTTTGGCGGATCAACCGACATTCCGAAGAACATCACGCAGGACAACTGGCTGCGGCAGATGAACAACGTCGACTGCATCGGCTGCCACCAGATCGGACAGGAAGCGACGCGCACGATTCCGGCAGCGCTGGGGAAATTCGACTCGGGCACCGAAGCCTGGCAGCGGCGCATACAGTCCGGCCAGTCCGGTGAGCAAATGACAAACCGGATCGCCGGGCAATTTGGTGGCGTCCCTTACAAGTATTTCGGCGACTGGACCGATCGCGTTGCCAAAGGCGAGCTTCCCAAGAGCAAGCCACCACGCCCCGAAGGCGAAGAACGGAATGTCGTCGTCACTTCGTGGGAATGGTCCACACCTGACAAATATCTGCACGACCTTATTTCCTCGGATCGGCGCAATCCGACAGTGAATGCATATGGCCCACTGTATGGCTCGCCGGAGTACTCGACCGACAACATGCCGATCCTCGATCCGAAGACGAACAAGGTTTCGTTCTTCAAGATGCCCGTGCGCGATCCGGAAATGCCCCTGTCGCTTGGCCCGGGTCACGCCGGAGCGGTCAAACCTCTGGCGGAGTCTCCATATTGGGGAGACGAAGCGTTGTGGGACACGCGTGCCAACAATCACAACTCGATGTTCGACAAGCAGGGCCGAGTGTGGCTCGCGGCCACCGTGCGCGGAATGGATAATCCGGCATGGTGTAAAAAGGGCTCGGAAAATCAGTACGCCAAGATCTTCCCGCTGGAACGAAGCGCGCGGCAAGTGGCCGTCCTCGACCCGAAGACGATGAAATACGCGTTCATCGATACCTGCTTCGGCACCCACCATCCGCAATTCGGCTACGACGCTGACAATACTCTGTGGCTCAGTGGCACAGGACCGGTCGCCGGCTGGGTCAACACGCGGGTGTTCGACGAGACCGGCAGCTCGGAAAAAGCAGTCGGCTGGTCGCCGTTCATCCTCGACTCCAACGGCAATGGCAAACGTGACGACTTCACCGAACCGGGGCAGCCAACTGATCCCGCCAAGGACACGCGTATCACCGGCGGCTCGGGGCCTTACGCCGTCATGCCGAATCCGAAGGATGGTTCGATCTGGTACACGGTCGGCGTCTTTGGCGGACAGGCGGGCTTCATGCGCTTCGATCCGAAGACGCAGCTTTCCGAGTTCTATGCTGCGCCGAAACCGGGCGTCGGAATTCGTGGTGGTGACATTGACGCCGACGGTGTTGCGTGGGGTTCGGAATCGAGCGGGCACCTCGTGAGTTTCGATCGGCGTCTGTGCAAGGGACCGCTCAACGGGCCAAGCGCAACGGGCAATCACTGCCCCGAAGGCTGGAAATTCTACCGATATCCGGGCCCCGGGTTTGAGGGCTTCGAGGATAAAAGCGTCGAGGCGAGCTACTACACCTGGGTCGATCAGCACAACACGGTTGGGCTCGGCGAGAACATTCCGATCTCCACGGCCAACCTCAACGACGGCTTCGTTGCCCTGAAGAACGGCAAGATGGTCATGCTGCGTATTCCTTACCCGATGGGCTTCTATGCCAAAGGGCTCGACGGCCGCATCGACGATCCGAATGCCGGCTGGAAGGGCCGCGGACTCTGGAGCACCAATGGCGATCGCACGCCTTGGCTGATGGAAGGCGGCAAGGGCTCGCGCCCGCGTGCCGTTCATATCCAGGTCCGCCCTGATCCGCTGGCTCACTGACCGATTGCCGAAGGAAGCCCCCGTTCGTTTCTTGGACGGGGGCTTTCGTTTTGTTTGGCCCCTATGCGGGTGCGGAAAGGCTGGAGTAGCATCGCCATCGAAAGGTTGCCGCCGGGGGCAGGCGCCGACAACCGCACCGGGAGTCGTTATGCGACACGTCGTATCCAGTATTTTCATTGCAACAGCATTGGTGTTCGGAGCTGCCGCTCAGGCACAGACCCCCGAAGGCTACCCGGCTGACTACGCCAAAATCGTCGAGGCCGCGAAGAAAGAAGGCAAGGTCGTGGTCTACGCCACCACCGATGCGGTTGCGGCCAATCCGCTGATCAAGGACTTCGAGTCGCTCTACCCCGGAATCAAGGTCGAGTATTCCGATCTCAATTCGACCGAGCTTTACAACCGGTTCATTGCCGAAGCCGCTGCGAACAACGGCACGGCCGACGTGCTCTGGTCGTCGGCCATGGACTTGCAGGTGAAGCTTGTCGCGGACGGTTTGGCTGCGACGTACCCCTCGCCCGAAATCAAGGCCTTGCCGAAATGGGCCGTATGGAAAGATGCCGCCTACGGCACGACCTACGAGCCGATCACGTTCGTCTACAACAAGCGCCTGGTGCCGGAAGCCGACGTTCCGAAAGATCACACCGATCTGCTGAAGCTGCTCAACGCGAAGCCTGATTTCTACAAAGGCAAGATCACGGCCTACGACCCCGAGCGATCAGGCGTCGGCTACCTGTTCTGCAACGAGGACATCAAGGACTTTCCGCAAGCATGGGACCTGTTCAAGGCGATGGGTAAAGCTCAGGCCAAGCTGTACACCAGCGCCGGCGCGATGATGGAGCGCGTGACCTCCGGTGAACACCTGATCGCCTATGGCATCTTCGGCTCATATGCGCTCGGCCGCTCAAAGAAGGACCCCAACCTCGGCATCATCTTGCCGAAGGACTACACGATGGTGACATCGCGCGTCGCTTTCATTTCCAGCAAGGCGCGTAGTCCGAACGCCGGAAAACTGTTCCTCGATTACATTCTGTCGAAGCGTGGGCAGGACATCATCGCCAACAAAGCCGACCTTTACTCGCTGCGTTCTGATGTGGACGGCGAAGCGACGATCAAGGGCGTGAGTCAGTTGATCGGCGACAAGGCGCGTCCAGTGCCAATCGATCAGACGCTCTTGGACAATCTCGACCAAACCAAGCGACTGGCCTTCCTGTCGAAATGGCAGCAGGCAAAAAAGGGACAGTAGGGACGACACGTCTGGGCATTCCGGACCGGTCCAGGCCGGAACCGGACTCCAGAAACGAATTCGGTGCTCATCTTGATTCCGGGCTGGCGTGATGCGGGCTCCGGAATGACGGGGATAAATGCCCATTGTCGTGTACCGCTTGCTGGTTCTCGGGCTGACCACGCTCGCTGTGGCGGCGCCCCTTTCGCTTGTCATTTATCAAAGCTTTCTCACCGCGCCATTTTTCGATCCGTCGGCGAAATTCGGCTTCGCCGCCTACTCGTTCGTATTTAACGACCCGGATTTCTGGCAGGCATTCTGGACGACGATTGTGATTGCCGGCGGCATGGCCGCAATCGCCGTGCCGCTCGGCGCCCTGCTCGCCTTCCTGATGGTGCGGACCGACGTTCCCGGACGGAACTACCTCGAGCCGTTGATATTGATTCCGATCTTCGTCTCGGCGGTGGTGATCGCGTTTGGTTATGTCGTGGCAATCGGTCCTGTCGGGATCTTCTCGACGCTTGCCAAGGACCTCATCGGCTTTGTGCCGTGGAATCTTTATTCGCTGCTGGCGCTGATCGTGATCGCGGGGCTCACCCATGTCCCGCATGTCTACCTCTACAGTGCCGCCGCGCTGCGCGGCTTGAGTACCGATCTGGAGGAAGCCGCACGTGTCTCAGGAGCCAATCCCTTTCGCGTCGCGGTCAATGTCAGCCTGCCGATGATCCTGCCGGCGATCCTGTTCGCCGGGGTCCTTGTGTTCTTTCTGGGCTTTGAACTCTTCGGCCTTCCGCTGGTCTTGGGCGATCCGCAGGACGTTCTGGTGTTGTCGACCTATCTCTACAAGCTCACCAACAAGCTGGGAGTGCCGTCTTACCAACTCATGGCCGTTGTCGTGGTTGCGATCATCGCCATCACCGCGCCGCTGGTATTCATGCAGCGTCTGCTGCTGCGACAGGCGCAGCGCTATGTCTCGGTGCGCGGAAAGGGCCTGAAAACCCAGCCTTTGCGTTTGCATGGCTGGCGCTGGTTCGCCTTCGGAGCAATCGTATTCTGGCTTTTCATCACAGTCGTCGTGCCGCTGTTCGGCATAACGCTACGCTCATTTGTAGTGACGTGGGGCGAAGGCGTGAAGCTTTTCGACGTCCTGACACTCGATCACTATCGTGAACTCACCGAATATCCGAACGTGATCCGGGGAATCTTGAACACGCTTGGCATCGGCGTGATCGGCGGCGCCATAGCCGTAGCTTGCTACACCGCGATCGCGCTCGCGGTGCATCGGTGGAATTCGGGCTGGACTCGTCTGGTCGATTACCTGGTGATGGTGCCCCGCGCGATGCCCGGTCTGGTCGCGGGACTCGCACTCCTGTGGGTGTTCCTGTTTGTGCCCTTCTTGTCCCCGCTCAAGTCGACCATGGTTTCGATCTGGCTTGCCTACACGATCGTGTGGCTTGCTTACGGCATGCGGCTCGTTTCCGGCACCCTGCTCCAGGTCGGACCGGAACTTGAAGAGGCTGCGCGAACAGCGGGCGCCAACGACCTTCGCGTGAAGCGCGACGTCACCGTGCCGCTGATCAAGTACGGCATGCTGGCGAGCTGGCTTCTGGTCTTCCTGATCTTTGTGCGCGAATACTCGACCGGCATCTATCTGCTGGGTCCCGGCACCGAAGTGATCGGGTCTCTTCTCGTTTCGTTGTGGGGTACCGGCGCCGTCGATCTGGTGTCGGCGCTGTCTGTCGTCAACGTGGTCATGATCGGCGTCGGCCTTGCCGTCGCGGTCCGGCTTGGAGTGCGCCTGCATGGCTGAACTCATCGTCAAGGATGTCGCCCTCCGTCTTGGCGACAACGAAATCCTCAAAGGCGTGTCGCTTGCCGTTCCGGCCGGCGAAGTGGTTGCGCTGCTGGGTCCATCGGGCAGCGGCAAAACCACGTTGTTGCGGGCCGTTGCGGGCCTCGAGACACCGCATCGCGGCTCGATAGCCATCGGCGATCGCGTGTTCTTCGATGCGGCCCGCAATATCGACCTCCCGGCGGAAGAGCGCGGGCTCGGACTGGTATTTCAGTCCTACGCGCTGTGGCCGCATCGCACGGTTTTCGACAACGTCGCATACGGACTGAAGTTGCGCGGCGTATCGACCGAGGAAATCAAGAGGCGTGTCGAGAAGACCCTGTCGCAAATCGGCCTTGGCCATCTCGCGGCACGCTATCCGCACCAGCTCTCGGGCGGGCAGCAGCAGCGGGTCGCCATTGCCCGTGCGCTTGTTTACGAGCCGCCGGTGATCCTGCTCGACGAGCCACTGTCGAATCTCGATGCGAAGCTGCGCGAGGAAGCGCGCGCCTGGCTTCGCACTTTGATCGTCACGCTTGGCCTTTCCGCAATCCACGTGACCCACGATCAGGTTGAGGCGATGGCTATTGCTGACAGGATCGTGCTGCTCGATGCCGGCCTTATCGCTCAGGAAGGCCCGCCTACTGCCCTATACAACGAG
>Ga0070717_10000721_pt1 | contig 21474 bp, 25 predicted proteins | sample LARL113metaG_FD_71366 | JGI IMG/M metagenome (GOLD analysis project Ga0070717, IMG submission 71366) | Corn, switchgrass and miscanthus rhizosphere microbial communities from Kellogg Biological Station, Michigan, USA - LAR L11-3 metaG | ecosystem: Host-associated > Plants > Roots > Rhizosphere ...
GTATCCAGTTCAGCCACCAATGCTTCAAGAAACGTGTCAGAGAGAAAGGGGCGCGAAGCCTGATCCTGCCCCTGTGGCGGGTTACCGGGCGGAGCGTTCTGCATACCTGTCTTCCTTTCTCGTTACAAAACATCATGGCAATCGAATGCCGTCAAGCCCATAAGCCATACCAGCTGTCACCCTCTTCGTGCGCCGACACTCGCGCTTCCCGCGGTGTTGAAATACATCTCAGCCGGGATCAGGTAATCGAGCGCCTGGTGCGGGCGCTCATAATTATAGAACTCGAAATAGCAAGTTAATGCCTGGCGTGCCTCACGCGGTGAGGTGTAGTCGTGAATGTAGACCTCTTCATATTTGACCGTTCTCCATAAACGCTCAGTAAAGATGTTGTCCAATGCTCGCCCTCTACCATCCATGCTGATCTGTACGTCAGCAGCCAGCAACAGCTCACGATATTGCGGGCTGGTAAAATGGCTCCCCTGATCGCTGTTGCAGATCAGTGGCACCGCCTGTCCCAAAGCCCGTTGCACTGCGGTGAGCACAAAGGGCAACTCCAAGGTCTGATCGAGTTCGCCGGGTAGCCGGAGGGCATTACTGCTCTCAAGCCCCCTCAGAACGGTACGTGAGTCTTTCGTCCTCATACCGCTCAAGCCTTTCTAATGCCCCTCTTGGTTAGAGGGACACGGTTTCTCTACGTATAAACCCTGGCTATGGAGTTGCGCATGGCAAGTAGGATGCAGGAGAACCCGGTTGGCTGCATGATGTGTGCCTCCCTTGCTCTTCCAGATGATGTGATGGTTATGCCATCCTGTGATCTGGGTGATCTTCTGTTGGCACATCCCACGAATTGCGCAACGAGATATAGCTTGTAGCAAGCGGGTATAAAATGTGCCTCCATATGAAGGAAGGATACAAATCTTTCCCAATAAGGAGGTAGACATGACCAGTATCGCTGATTCTTCGGTGATCATCCAGACCTCTGCGGAGTCTGTCCCCTCGACCCCCTGTTGGCTGGGGGAAATCGTGCTTCTTGTCGAGCACCTACGGAAACAAGGGGTCCTTGCTGCCATCGATGAGCGCGTCCGCTTTGCACGGCGACGCTTTGGGCACTACGAGGTGATCGACTTTCTGGCGGTCCTCTTCGGCTACGCGATCAGTGGCGAACGCACCCTGCAAGCCTTCTATGAACGGCTGGCTCCGTTTGCCGAACCATTCATGGCCTTGTTCAATCGGGAGCAGTTGCCCAGCCGCTCGGCGCTCAGTCGCTTTCTTGCCAGCTTCACCCCAGCGGCTGTTGAAGCCCTGCGTGTGCTCTTTCTGGAGGATCTACTCACCCGCCCGCTCACTAAAGAGCGGCAGCGAGGCGAGCTACTGGATCGAGCAGGCGGACAGTGGGAGGTCTTCGACATCGATGGCACCCGCGAGGCAGCCCCCCAACGTGCCTTACCGAAGACGGAGGATCTGCCTCCCGTCCAGCGTCGGCTGGATGAGGTCTGTGCTGCTGGCTACCCCGGGCGCAAGCGTGGGGAAGTCGTCCGCACCCGCACCGTCGTTTCGCACGCCCACACCTATCAGTGGCTCGGCAGTTTCGGAAACAGAGGCAACGGGGAGTACCGGAAGGAACTGGCACTCGCGCTCGTGGTCATCCGTCGCTCTCTCGCGGCGCTCGGTCTGCCTCAAACACGTGCCCTGCTGCGATTGGACGGCCTCTACGGCACTGGGGCGGTCATTGCAGATCTGGACGGCCTCTTCTTCGTGATGCGAGGCAAAGACTACGCGGTGTTGGATCACCCGACCGTGCAGGCGCGGCTCCACTTGCCCCCCGATGCCCACTTCAGTCGCCCGGAAAGCACCCTGGTGCGCACTCTCTACGACTGCCCCGATGTCCCTGTGGGGCCAGAGGGCTGCCGCTGCCGCGTCGTGGTGGCTACCCACCTGGCGACCGTGAAAAAGAGCCGCATCGGTCGCACCCGCAAGGGCGTGGTCTACGAACTCTTTTTCACCCATCTCCCGCAAGATGGGTTCACCGCCTCCGATGTCGTGGCACTCTACCTGCATCGTGGCGCTTTTGAACCGGTGCTTGCCGATGAAGATGACGAACAGGACCCGGATCGCTGGTGCAGTCATGCACCCGCTGGACAAGAAGCCTGGCAAATCGTCTGTCAATGGATCTGGAACGTGCGCCTGGAGCTGGGCCATCAGTTTGAGCCAACTCCGCTGCGCACCACCGAGTTTGCTCCTCCTATCCCCCTTGTCCCACCGCACACGGCTCCTCCCTCAGGCTATGCTCCCCCTCAGGTGGGCTTGCGCTGGAAAGCGGACCGCTTCTCTGGTCAAGACTTTCCTCTCCAGCCGGATGGGACGCTGCGGTGTCCCGCTGGCCAGTCGCTGGTTGCCCATGAGCAACGCAGAGAAGCCGATGGGAGCCTGCGCGTCGTCTATGCGGCCAGTATTCGTAGTTGCCGTCCCTGTCCCCTGCGCGAGCAGTGTCAATGGCAGGGCAGCGCCACCAAAAAGCCGCGCCAGGTAAGTGTGCTGTTGCATCCATTGGTCGTTGGGTCTGAACCCATTCTCTGGCGTGACTGGAGCCGTCGGCACCACCGACGGGCGTGCATCCAGTTGGTGCGCCATCAATGCGTCAAGGTCGAGGTCGAACCGCCCACCACGGCCCGCCTCACGGTCACGCCTGCGCCCTTTTCCCGTGCCCAACGTGCCCACTCTCGGCTCTCGTGGGCAGAACGGCTGGCCCGCAACGCGCGTCCTCTCACGGCTGGACGGGTGACGATCAAGCTGTTCGGCGTCCCTCAAGCCTTTGCCACCTGGCTGGGTCTGACTATGGGGTAGAGGGAACACGATCAAGCAACGTTTAGGAGCGAGGGGGAACTGGCTGCTTCTCTCGCTCTTTCTGCATGACCTGTTGGCAGCAATCCACGCAGCTATTGCAAATGTAGACACCCCGAGGTCCAGCCAGCAATTGCTCGACCTGGTCCTTCGGCTTGTGACAGAACGAACACCGCAAGGATGATGAGGTCGCTTTTCTGTGCCACATCTGATTCAGCTCCTTTCGACTTTACTCGTCTTTCAGGCGAGAATACCTACGCAGAAGTATACACTCTTCCTGACCGTTTTGGTTCCAGAAGTCAAGTGCTTGACCACAAGTCGATCTCGTTGCGCATCTCTTCTGAAAAAGTCCTTTTTCATGCAGGGTGGTGTACCCCTTACATGAATGTCTCGTGGGACGTGGGATGGATCGCAAGCAGGCGAACTTGATCCGTCACGTTGCCTGGAGTCCTGATGGCACGCGGTTGGTCGGCGTGGGTGATGATAACCACGTCTATCTGTGGGATGCGAAGGTTGGCACGCTGCTGCTCCAACTGGCGGGCCATCACCGGATCGTCACGAGTGTGGCCTGGAGCCTCGATGGCACGTGGTTGGTCTCGGGCAGCGGCTGCAACGACAGCGCGGAGATCTTCGTCTGGGATGCCCACAGCGGGGAACGTGTGCAAGCTCTGGTGGGGCATCCGGGGGCAATCACTGCGCTGACCTGGGGTCCGAGCGGAGACCTGGTGGTGAGTGGAGGCACTGATGGCAGACTGCGCTGGTGGGAGGTGCACAGCGGAGAGTCCCTACAGGAGCTAGAAGCGCATCAGGGGATGGTGCAGTCGCTCAAGGTGAGTCCCGATGGCAGCATGCTGGCGAGTTGCGGCGATGATGGGGTTATCGCGTTCTGGGACATGCATAGTGGCGAGGCTCTCCGCAGGCTAAGGCGTGACCGACCCTACGAGCGCCTCACGATTACTGGGATCCGGGGCTTGACCCAGGCCCAACTGGCTTCGTTCCGAGCGTTAGGGGCAGTGGAGAAGGAGAGAGCATGAGCAGTGAACCGCGAGCAGGGGCCGTCGAAAAACAGACTGGCCGGCTCGAATCCTTCAGCGACGGCGTCTTTGCCGTCGCTATCACGTTGCTGGTGTTCAATTTGCAGGTGCCACACCTGCCGCCGGGAGCGATCTCCGTGTCCGCGTTGGGCAGTGCGCTGCTCAAGCAGTAGCCGTCGTACCTCACGTTCGTGACGAGTTTTGCCACGATCTTGATCATGTGGGCGAGCCACCATGGCATTTTCAGATTGATATACAAGGCAGACACCCCCTTTCTGTTCGCCAATGGCTTGCTGCTGTTGTTAGTGACCGTGGTGCCTTTTCCCACCTCCCTGGTGACACAATACCTCACCACGCCTGCTGCGAAACTGGCATGTGCAGTCTATGCCGGGGTCTTTGTCGTGATCAATGTGGCCTACAACCTGCTCTGGTGGGCAGCCGTGCGTCAGCGCCGTCTGCTGCACCCAGCCGTGACCCCTCGCCAGGTGAAGAGGCTGACGCGCCACATTCTGCTGGGATTGCCAGTGTACCTGCTGGCGACCCTGCTGGCCTTCTGGAATCCCTACGTGAGCCTGGGCATGTGCAGTTGCCTGTGGATCTTCTGGGCCTTCACCTTCTATGAACGCAGCCCGAGTCCGCGCCATCTCACGGCAGGGCAGGACACAAAGACGGCTCCTGAAAGCGAGGCGTGAGGGAGATGTTCATCCGATCGTGTAGGGTGTCATGCGTCCTCCTGTTCAGGAGTGAGTGCCAGCTTGCCGCCGGGATGCCGACTCATGAGCAGATCGAGTGCGCTTTTCGCCTGGGTGAGGGGAAACGTTTGCGCCACCGGTACGACGAGCTTGCCCTCGGCTGCCAGCCCTATCAGGCGGGCACGCGCGCTGTCTCGGAACGCCGCTCTAGCCGGGATAAACCCACTGATCGCCTGATAGCCCTCCTGTTGTGCGCGACCAAATGCCACGATGCTGACGATGCGCGCTCGGTTCTCGACGAGTGCCAGCGACACGTCGATGGCTTCGTCGGTACCCGAAGTGTCCAGTGCTGCGACGACGCCACCCGGAGCAGCCTGGCGAATCCGATCCTCTAGACCTGGCCCATACTGCACTGGTATCCCTCCAAAGCGGGTGATCATGCCAAAGTTCTTCTCGCTGGCGGTCCCGATGACGTGCGCGCCGATCAGGCGTGCCTGTTGCAGCACGCTGACCCCCACAGCCCCAGACGCGCCATGTAGCACAATGGTGTTGCCCTTCCTGACGCGGGCGACGTCGAGCATATCAGCGGCGGTTGTCCCGGCCAGGAGCAGATTCGCCGCCTGGACCAAGCTCACATTTCCCGGCTTGGTGAACACGTCCTTTGCCTGCACCGTGATGGCAGAACTATAGCCGCCCGCAATCTGGAACGCGAGTACCTCGTCGCCGATCTTCCCACCGCCCGAGGCAATTTCCGTCTCAGGGCCGACAGCACTGATCACGCCTGCCACCTCAAAGCCGATCGACAGGGGGAGGACGCTCCGATCCGCACCGGAGGCGAATTCTTTGTAGTCGGCGGGGTTCATTCCTGCGGCCCGCACCGTAATGGTCACTTCTCCAGAGCGCGGTGCCGGGACCTCCACCTCGACCTCGCGCAGGACATCCGGACCCCCAAAGTCCGTTGCTACCCATTTCCTGGTCATCGCTCTCTCCTTTCTTGCTGACTCGACCGGTCTCAGGTCAGTTCCTGTTGCTCCTGGGGGGCCGACGTCGGACTCAAGATGAGCGGCCCCAAGCGCCGGTATTCGTACCACAGGCTCAAGAGCAGCAGGGCCACACCCGCCAGAGCACCAATAACCGCCGCGATGGGGATGGACAGGGTAGCGACCAGTGCGCAGAACAACGTGATGGTGGCTCCCCCCAACACGAAGTTCACCACAATCATCATGCTGGCTGTCGTGAACAGAATCGACCCGCCCCGGTAGCGCACCCCGTGCAGGCCTTGCGCCTCTGTATCCGGCTGAAAGTACGCTGGAGCAGTCGGCAGGAGCGAGGCGTAGTAGCGCCTGATCGCTTCGATGCGTCTGAGGGCCACAATATTTTGCACGCTCGTGTTGATCAACCGCACGATGGTGAAATAGCCCAGGATGAACACCGTCGGGAAGACGCTGAAGGCCAGCGCCGCCAGTGCCCTGGGCGACGAACTGGCGAAGCCCATCGCCACCAGGGCACTGGAAAGGGCTGATAAATAGATGGCGGCCCGGTTGCCGCTTTCACTGATGGTGGAGCTGGCGATGGTCTGCAAAGCGAGATGTTCCGTGACCAGCGCGCTCATGAACGCGGCAGAGTCCTTCTCGTCAGCCATCGTTTACCCCTCCGATTGCACGACTCTGATGTTGAGGACATTGGTCTTCAGTGCCTCTGACAGGGCGACGAGCAGCATGATGTGCGCCTCCGCACCGCGCGCGGACTCAATACCGCCAAGGTCGACGATGTCATCGTCCGTCCAGCCCAGGTCTCGGAGCAGCCTCGCCGTCTGTGCTTTGGCCTGCGCGTTATTTCCGGACACAAACACCGAACTCGGTCCGATCCTGGTTGGATTGGTAATCAGGGTCATCGAGGCGGTGTTCATCGACTTGACGATATGAGCAGTGGGGAGGGCATCCTGCAACTTTTCCGCCAGGCTGGCGTTCGGGTAGACCAGGTCGGAGGTGGGAGTGAGGGCGTTCGCCACATCGATGACGGTCTTGCTAGAGAAGGCGTCGGCGTCGATGGACGAGATCGTCTCGAGCGCGGCGGACCCCAGAATCGCGTTGATAATGATGTCGGCACCGCTGGCGGCCTCGACCAAGGTCTTCACGGGAAAGCCGACCTGTTTGGAGCCTGGGTCGCGGGAGCCGAGCGTGATGTCGTGGCCCGCTTTTTGCCAGGCGGCTGCCAGAAGGCGGGCCACGTATCCTGTGCCAAGGATGCCCAGTTTCATCTTATTTGACCTCTTTCTTCACAACTGCTCATCAAGGGCAGAAGGTGTGTTCCTATGTGCTGCGCTTCTCCTGCGGATAGAGCCACGAACGTAGGAGGCGCGTCGAGAGGGGAAGTCCGACATACGTCAGCATAAAGGCGAGGAACACGGTCACGATCCCATCCGTGACCAGGAGCGGCCAACCAGGCAAGAATGCCCCAATAATGAGGACAATGACTAAACTTGCGAGATAGGCCGATGGGATAATCGTAAGAAACAACTTCCACTTTGGCGGGGCGGTATCGGACATCTCAGGAAGGGTAAATCATGCCTCCGGCCCGCTCGCCGTCTGTGTGTAGGGAGTCGAGAAGGCCGCCGCTTCTCGCATCAATGTGGCCCGTTCTTCCGAGTTCACCCAGGCGAGCCCCGTGGTTTCATCAGCAAAGCGATGGATGACATAGCGGACCGCTGACGGTCCCTGCCCGAGGGTAAGAATCGTCACGCCCTGACTGCCAGGAAAGCGCTCACTCACAGCAAGTGTGTGGTGAATCCAGGCATAGAAGTCGTTTTCATGTCCGGGTTTGATCGTTCTCCCCTCAACGAGGGTCCAAGGTTCTACCTTGGAAGGCTCTTCACGTATCGCTTGGGTCACCTGTCCCTCCTTGCAGAGCCTACCGCTTCCTCAAATAAGGATCACTGGGGCATATTGAACATGTATGTAGCGCGCGATTTTCCAGGACCCGTTTTCCCGTCTGAAGATGGACATCTCGCGGTTGGACTCAACACTGTCAGTGCCAGTCGCAAGTACCGTCTGCGTCCCGTGGCTCTCTGTCAGCGCGTAGGCGATCTCCTCGCTGGCTACCACCAGCTCATTGATGGTGAACGTTATCTGCAGCCGCAGCACCTTCAACAGCCCGGCGTAGGCGTCCGCCATCGCCCCACCTACCACCGTCGGCAAACCCGCCGGTATGAACACACCGTCGCTCGTGTAGCACGCCGCTGCCCTGACGTCACTCGCGTTCAACAAATTCTCGTAGGTCTTCAACAGCTCTCGAATCTCGTTCTCAGCGCTCATGCGCTGCTCCTCTCTGATTGACTCATCTGTCTCAGGAATGTCCTGCGACAATCCAGTTCCGGGGCGGCCCATCCTGGCACACCAGGATGGGCCGCCCCTTCGTTTAGACCATCATGTTGAGCTTCTGGAGTACGGCATCGGCAGTAACGCCTGCCGAGTAGTTCTGCTGACCCGTGATGAGGTTGCCATCGACGACGGCATGGGGAGTCCAGGCCGGTTTGGCGACGTAGTTCGCGCCCGCCAGGCGCAGGCGATCTTCCAGCAACCAGGGGGCGTTGCCAGCGAACGTCGCTTGCGTCTCCTCCTCGTTGCTGAACCCGGTCAACTGTCGTCCCTTGAACAGCCACGTCCCGTCGGCACGGTGCGCAGACAGGAAGCTGGCGGGTCCGTGACACACGGCGGAAACAATCTTGTTGGGGTCGTCCAGCATGGTTGTAAATTTGGGAATTAAGTTGTTGGAGTTTCACCAATTATCCTGGCTAGAGCGTTTTTCCTCCTCTGGCTTCTCAAGCCAATTTCTGGGAACTGCTTAAGGAAGAGCACCGATCGATCAACAGGGGAATTGCCCAAAAATCAACAGCTTAATGGCAAGATTTACACACAAGAGGCACGATGGTAGGAGTGATGCCAATGTATTTCTCTGTCTCCCTGTCTTCAACTCGTCATCATGTTCTACAGATGATAAAGAAAGGGAGATGATCATGAGAAACTACTGGTGAGCGGACTACGCACATGAGCGTCGAGGAACCAACGTTCACGCTACTTTTGAGAGCGGTGACGGTGCTGGGATGCCCGATAGCTCAGCCATCCTCTCTATGCATGAGAAAGCCCACGGGATGGGTAACGAGTTTGCTCTCTTAAGTCGAACGGGCGTGAGAGCCTCCTTCATGGCTCTCACGTTTGCCTGGAGGCAGCAGGGCCGTTGCTCACGCCACGGCCTATGACGCTGTTCATGGCGCTTTCATGACGCTTCTACCTTACACTCGGATCAGGGAGGGCGAGGGGCATGAGCTGGGCTGTGGCGTGAGGAACGGCTCTCGCAGCGCGCGATCTCGCCCCTTGTAAGCAACACGCGAGCGTATGGCACGGGCATGTCCAGCCACTTCAGCCCAACGGACAGCTCGTTGCGCCTCCCGTGGGAAAGGAAAGGACATGAGCGAAGCATTTGACGTGATTGTCATTGGTGCCGGACCTGGCGGCGAAGTCGCTGCGGATCGCCTGCATCGGGGAGGGAAGCGGGTCGCCATGGTCGAACGCGAACTGATCGGTGGTGAATGCGCCTATTGGGCCTGTATCCCCTCCAAGACTCTGATCCGCCCGACAACGGCAGTGGCCGAGGCAGGCCATGTGGCCGGAGTGGTCACACCTCTCATCACCTGGGAGCAGGTGGCGTCCTATCGCGACGAAATGATCCGCCACCTCGATGATTCCAGGCAGGTTCAGGGCTATGCGGACCAGGGGATCACTTTCATCCGGGGCAAGGCTTGTCTCTCCGACCCAGGGTGCGTAGAGGTCGCCGGTCGTACCCTCCAAGCGCCCCACGTGATTGTGGCAACCGGCTCAGATCCATGTCTGCCGGCCATCGAAGGACTGAAGGAGGTGGGCTACTGGACCAATCGCCAGACGACGACTTTGGAGCAGGTGCCCGAGAGCATCGTTATCCTGGGCGGCAGTGCCCAGGGGATCGAACTAGGGCAGATGCTGCGCCGCTATGGGGCTGAGGTGACCATCATGCAGCACGCCACACACCTGCTGGATCGCAAGGAACCCGCCGTGGGCGACCTGCTGGAGGAGGTGCTCAGGGGCGACGGCGTGGACGTGCGTCTGGGGTGCGAGGCGAGGCGGGTGAAACGTGCTCCTGATGGCGCACGCGTGGTCTACCTCGACGACGGCACAGCAGTGCGTGGGCAAGAACTGCTGGTAGCGACCGGGCGAACACCGCGCATCGAGGGACTCAATCTGGAAGCAGTAGGGGCCACAGTGACCAGGCGGGGTTCTTTGGAGCACAGGAGGCAGCATGACGCTCAAATGTACGTGGCCATATTGTCCACACGATACAATTTACGCCTGTAAAGAAGAGGAAAAAAGCATGATGTTCAAACCCAAACCACCGCCACAACCACAGCCAAAGCCGAAACCACCTGAGAAACCACAGCCAAAGCCGAAACCACCTGAGAAGCCACAGCCAAAGCCGCCTAGACCTAAGCCAAAGCCATGAACTGGAACACGTTCGCCATCCTGGGAGCGCTTAGTCTTATCACGCTTCTAGCCATAGTTGCTTTTATTCTCTTGCTACTCGTTTCTTGCTCCACGTACTATCGTTGTTGACTTTTTTATCGCTGTACGATATAGTCTTATGAGAATGGGTTATAGGCCGTTCTTATAAGGATGAGTATATGCGCGTCGGATGGGCTTTAGTTGCTCTGGCTGCTATGCTTATTATCCTGTGGTTCCTGCTGAACTTGATCAGTGACCAGGCGGGGAGTGCAGGTGGATGCTACCTGCCGCGCTGCGCCGGGCTTGTGGGCAGTTGGGGACGTGACGGGTGTGGCCCGGTTCACCCACGTCGCCAAGTACCAGGCGCGCATTGCCGCCGACGACATCCTCGGTCGTCGCCATCCTGCGAACTACGTGGCGGTGCCGCGCGTCGTCTTCTCCGATCCCGAGGTGGGGGCGACTGGTCTGACCAGCGCACAGGCTCGCGAACAGGGCAGAGAGGTGATCCAGGCGGTTGTCGATTTGCATGAGGCCATCGCACGTCCCGTCCTCTACGGCAAGGGTATTGGGGGACGGCTGGGTCTCCTTGCTGACCAGAAACGTGGCCTCCTGGTAGGAGCCTGGGCGGTTGGTCCACAAGCAGGGGAGTGGATTCACCTGGCCGTGCTAGCTATTCGTGCGGCAACCCCAATCCCAGTATTGCGCGACGTGATCGAGCAGTTTCCCACTTTCAGTGAGGCGTACCTGAGCGGACTTGAACAGCTCTCGATCTAGATGTTCTTTTGGCGAGAGGATCACGACATGCCAACTCCCGTGATCCTCTCATCACATCCCGTCTCGCTTCCTTCATTCCAGAATGGATATGCACCGATGCGCGCATCTCAAAAGCTGCCAATTTACAAGATGCTGAGAGAAGAAGTCAGGTGGGGAGCGGGTTTCCCAGTCACGCTTCTGTCGGTGCTCAGGATGGGGGGCAAGTGCTCACGTTTGAGAGCAAAAACGGGCCACATTTCAAGACATTTACCACTACTGACCTGATTGATCACCTCCTGGCTTGCTAGCACGATCTGTAAATGCTATTCTAAGAGTGGCTCTCCCCATTTACATTTCGCTGGTTTACTCGGCTTCTGCTGCTCGGCTTTTAGTAACAACATATATGTGATCGTGGATTCGTTGAAATCTGGCGGGTGGCTCTGAAAAAAGGTCCGTGCTATAGTAGTTCTCAAATGTCTTTGGGTAGTGCATGCAAGTCAATTAGAGGCTGGTTACCTCCATAGGTTTTCGTAGTTCCTCCGTGCCTAGGTGCACATACTCTAGTGAAGTTGTCACGCGTTCATGGCCGAGGAGTGTTTTCAAGCAGAAGGCATTCATCCCTAATGCGGCTCTATTGGTGGCACAGGTATGGCGCAACCCATGACAACTGATCTTTTTTGTAATTCCCGAGAGTTTGACATACTTCTCCACGATTTTCCGTACTCCGCGTATACTGAGGCCCTCACCTTGGTAGTTTAAGAAGAGGTGTTGATCTGAGGTCTTGGGCCGTACCGCTAGATAGGATTTCAAGGCTTGCAGGGCTTTTTTCTCAAGGGGGATCACACGCTCCTTGCTTCCTTTGCCGTGAATTGTCAGCGTTTTGTGCTCCAGGTCCAGTTCAGGTACACATATGGCGACTGCTTTACTGACTCGAATGCCCGTCTGTAAAAAAAGCTGTAGGAGAGCAAAGTCGCGGGGATGTCCTCCTGCTGCCGCTAACAGTTTCGTATACTCATCAGGTCGTAAATACGGTTTCGGTTTGCGCTCCTTGCGCGGTCGATCAACCATGGCGGCTGGGGAGTGGGGGATAACGTCCTCTTTCACCAGATGCGTAAAAAACAGTTGTAAGGAAACCAGTTTTCGGGCCCGTGTGGTGCCAGTACGCCCATTGTTCGCCAGATACCTCAGATATTCGTTGATATGGCTTCGTTTCACCTGTTGTGCTCCCGTGACAGTCACGTCATGCTGAGTCAGCCAGACGATAAACTGCTGAATATCTGTGCGGTATGCTTGAATGGTCAAAGGGCTTTTGTCCAGTTCGCGCGTAAACTGGTCTAATGAAGATGCTAGCGTTGTGTGCGGCATAGATGTTGTCATACTGGAACTATGCCCATTATTTGTTCCGATGTCAATTAAGCAAATCAGGGAAAACTGGTTCCTATAACCCGCCACAACGACGCTTCTATTGTACCAGATACAACTGTCATGACGCTCGAACTGGTTATGTTAAGTCCCGAGAATGGGCCCTTATGGGTACTAAGGTATTGAATTTTGTTTCTCCAACTGATGTGGTTGTTTAACCCTGTAAGCTGAGCCGTCCTCGCAAACATCCTTTACCGGATCCGACTGTGGCTAAACGACCACGCGGTCGCCTCGCAAAATCGCTTGACGCATTTTCAACATTTATGGAGTTGAACTAAGAAGCCGATTCATGCCGGTCTTTTAAGTATTCTTGTGTTTTTAGCTAGTTCAGAACATTGAGCATTTTCACTAGCTCCCTTAATCAAAGAATGTGCTTCGTTATCTGGAAATATAGGGTCATGTACAACTTCCAATCCATTGCTCCGCGGAACTCGCGCGATAAGAGATCCAACACCAAAATTTGGTCTATTCTCCAAAGTTTTCGCAATTGTTGTAAGATAAGCCAGGTTGGCTGATATCTCTCTATCTGGGCGACCATTTAATTTGTATGCACTTGAACTAATTGTTCCATTCGTTTTAAAGTAATTAGGCGGAATGCGCCTATAAAGCTCATCATCCTCCTCTATTTGCCTTACTTCAAACACCATTTTTATCGTTTACTTTTCAATGACTACAACGACAGGAGTAACGAAACTCTTCAGTTAGAATACTGCGAATGAATTAACTTAGCTATCACGGTGTAGACATCGTTAAGAGAATTATCTTTTGATTCCTCGTAATTACGCCTACCTTCAGAAACCGAAATATACAAAAGACCGATGTTACCATTCGGTGAGATTTCTATTTCCAACTCAGCATGAGGACCTACCCATTCAAGTTGAACACCGCCATCAGCGATAGGAATAACATCCGTTAGCTGCACAACATTACCTATGATATCCCCAAATGCTATCATGACTGAAGTTACTATTGATTTTGCTTTCTCGATTGCATTTGGGCTAATTGGATCAGCACCATATGAATCCCAATCCTCCGGCAAATTCTTGAGTTCATCAAGCTTCCTCAGAGCAGTTGCCTGTGTTAAACCACTGCTCGTTGAAATTGCCTTCAATTTAAGAAATGCTAAAGCTCGTTCATAAAGTGCTAAATCTACCTCATGAGTAAATGTATCTTGCCTCACCGTGATTTCATCAGCTAGAGATCTTATGACTGAAGCTGACATCGAATGTGATATGTTGTCTAGATAGTCTGAAACACTTTGACTTCTGAGCAGTGTGAGAAGCCAAATTATCTTTTCGAAGTATGGGTTATCCGTTCTGGTCTTGGAAGTTCTTGCTCCTCCAAAAGACCCAACGCTGGCTGTTGTAGGCACGTTTTGCTCTAGAATATTAACCATGGCGTAATTCCTCAGTCTTTCCAGGAAAGTATTCATTGAGGATACTATCTAGCTGTTTGCTTGCTTCATGGAAAAAGCGCATAATATTCGCCCTATCAAAATTTCTGATGTTTATTTCTTCGGCAAGAGTATTAATATCTTGTTCAACAAATATATGTTCGTAATCAGGTCCAGGGCTACCCGATGTTTTGATTCTTACCCAACTATTTACGTTTTGAGCTTGGTAAAGTTCAAACACCTTATGAGCATGTAGCTCAAAACCTTCAACCTGCTTTAATGGCCCATTTAGAATTTCTTCACGACAGAATTGTTTAGAAAGAACTCTTCCAGGTGTGGGTTCATCTCCCATGCTCATTCGCAAAGCGGCTAACCGACCGATAACGACTTTGTTTTTTTCAGCGATCGTTGCAATTCTCTCCGCAAACTGGCTATAAATATCACTTATATCGATTGAGGCACCCTTGTTTGATTCTAATCGTTTCCAATAGAGATTGATCTTTATCCTAGCCAGCTCTATCCCTAGAGATTGGTCATGGCTCTGTAAGATTGCGGTTGGAAAATCTGGAGGAACCGCTTGTGATAAAGGAAGAGACATTGGATCTCCATCATAAATCGTTGACCACTCTTGTAAAGCCTGAATAAAGGCATTTGTCAGTTTTAATTCATCACCTGCAATGAATGCGGATGCTATGATGAGTTGGGTCTGAAATTTCGAAGCAGGAATCATTTATCTCTCGTCTTGCAGTTGCTATCAAGCCTCTTATTGAGTATACAACACAGATACAACTAATAGTAGCACATTGTTGGATGTCATGCCGAAAGTTGTGTAAATGAGAGGTAGTCAAAGCGCATCTGTAAAACAGATACTACAGGCATAGACTCTTCCCTTGGAAGAGATCGTCGCATTGATTCAAATCCTCACAAGGAGGGAACTATGCCTGCATCCAAGAAAAAGCGTATCACAGCAGAGAAAGCCCTTACAACGTCGGAACCATCTTCCCCATTGCTGCCAGAGCAGCAAGAATTTCATTAACATCTACGTGCCCTGGCTCAAAGTGCCGTGCGGACGGTCTTGGAACTGGTCATGCGCGAGGAGTTAGATGCCTTCATTGGAGCTGCGTGGGGTGAGTGCAGTCCCAAACGAAAAGGGTATCGCAATGGGACTTACACGCGTGATCTGGCGACAGCGACGGGTCGAATCGAAGATCTCAAGGTGCGAAGACGACCGGGAAGGCCAATTCCACACCCAGACGTTTGAACGCTACAGTCGCTATGAACCGCACATTGCGGAAGGACTTACCCAGATGTTTGTCGCTGGGGTGAGTACCCACAAAGTAGGAGAAGTAGCCCAAACCTTGATGGGCGTTGCTCCTAGTGCCAGCACAATCAGCCGTTTGAACCAGACGCTCACCCAGCAATTTGATGCCTGGCGTGAGCGTCCTCTGCAAGAACACTGGCGTATCCTCTACCTGGATGGCGTGCATTTCAGCATTCGTCATGGGGACCAGGCCGATTCCACCATCATTTTGACGGCATTAGGTGTCGATCTGGAAGGCCACAAAGAGGTGCTAACCCTGCGAGCCTGCGCCGAAGAGGACAAGGATGGATGGGCTTGCCTGTTGCAAGACCTGCGTAGACGAGGAGCCACCCACATCGATCTGATCGTCACCGATGGCCAGGAGGGAGTGCTGGCAGCCGTCAAGGCGCTATTTTCAGCGACACCACGCCAGCGCTGTCTGGTGCACAAACAGCGCAATGTCTTGAATGCCGTCCCTCGACGAGAGCGCGGAGATATTCAGGCTGAACTCGCTGGCATCTGGGATCAACCCAGCAAAGGGGAGGCTCTAGTCCAATTGGCGGCCTTCAAAGCCAAATACAGCAAGCGGTATCCAGAAGCCGTGCGCAGTTTGGCAGAGGAAGAAGAGAAAACCTTCACGTTTTACGACTTTCCTGAGAGGCTGCATCGGTATATCCAGATCACTAATGTCATTGAAAGTCTGTTCAGCAATGTGCGCCAGCGCACCGATCAGATCGACGTCTTCACGACAGAAGACAGTTGCCTGACGATTGTGTGGGCCACCATCCAGGATATCCGCTTGCACAAAATCTCGATGTGATCCGGCTTTAATCTGAGAGCGGGAAGTCGCGCTCACAACCAGCCAGAAAGGGTGGGTCAGCAGGAGATGATTTTCCCACGCATTGCGCAACGAGATTGTTGAAGAGCTAAACATTGCTTTGATGTGCGGGGATCGTCCAGAACGGAGTTCCTTCCGTCTTGAATGAAGCAGAAGCAGAAGGTTGAAGAGCGGAAACGAGGGAAGGCAAGAGGGATCGAAGAGCCAACCGGAGAAGGGGAAAAGGACCGGTCGGAGAAACACGCTTGTCTGAAGGAGAGGAACCGCGAGATGCACGCGGGAGCGCCGGTCACGCTGCGGCCCAACCGAGTGAGGCCGCAAAGCGTTCGGGAACGCCGAATAATCGAATCGTTACCTGCCCAGACGTTTCGGGGCGCGCATTGCGAGCCAGCCGTTGTGCCCACGAGAGACGAGTATGGGCACGCTCAGCACGGGAGAGCAGCGTGGGAGTGGCGACTGGAGGGGCAACGTTCGGGCCATCTCCTGGCTCTGCCTGGACCTCTATGCGCTGGTGGCGGAGCAGATGGATGCAGGCGCGCCGGTGAATCCTGCGACTCCAGTCCTGCCAGAGGAGCGGAGCAGAACCAACCGTCACCGGATGGAGCAGGACGCTCACCTGGCGCGGCTTTGCAGTTGCCCCGCCGTTCCATTGGCATTGCTCGCGTAATGGACAGGGGCGGCAACTGCGAATACTGGCTCCATACACCACACGCAGGCTGCCATCGACTTCTCGGCGTCGCTCATGGGCAAAGAGCTGCTGATTGGCAGGACAGCGCAGCGTGCCATCAGGCTGGAGCGTGAAGTCCTGCCCCGAGAAACGGCCTGCTTTGAAGGCGATGGCAACCGTCGGCTTGCCATATCCACAGGTGGGGGACTGCTGCTCGTCGGTTTCGGACACCGCTGAGGCAAACTCGGTGGTACGCAACGGCTCCGGCTTGAGTTGATGGCCCAGTTCCAGGCGCAAGTTCCACACCCATTGGCTCACAATGCACCATGTTTCTTGGCCACATGCGGTGTGACTACACCAACGATCGGGGTCGATCTCCTGATCTTCGTCTGCTAATGTCGGCTCAAAGGCCCCGCGATGCAGATACAACTCGACGACATCGCAGACGGTGAACCCCTGCTGTAGCAGGTTCGTGAAGAAGAGTTCGTACACGACGCCCGCACGTGTGACACCAACCGGGCCCTTCTTTTCGGTGGCGGGATGTGTGGCCACGACCACGCGGCAGGGCATCCCCTCAGGGCTCACCGGGATCTGTGGGCAATCGTAGAGGCTGCGAATCGTTTGGCTTTGCAGTCCGCTGCTGCACCTGATCAGGAGGCAGGTGCAGGCGTGCCTGGATGAGCGGGTGATCGAGCACGCTGTATTCTTTGCCACGGGTCACAAAAGCGAAGCCCGCTAGATCGGAGAGCACCGCCCCGGTGCCATACTGGCCATCGAGCCGCAGCAGGGTGTGTTCTTGAGGAAGTTGGGAAGCAGCCAGATATCGATGAATGGCTGCAAGACCCTTGCGTAGCTCCTCCCGATACCGTCCATTTCCGCAGTTCCCAAAACTGCCGAGCCAGTAGTAGCTATGGGCTTGAGAAACGGTTGTGCGCGTGCGGACAATCTCCCCACGTTTGCGCCCGGTGTAGCCAGGGGCACAGACCTCATCCAACCGGCGCTGGGGTGATGGCAAGGTTTCTCCTTGTGGCAAGGCACGTTGGCGGGCCGCCTCACGTGTGCCGTCAATATCAAAGACGACCCACTTGCCTCCTTCTCGATCCACGAGCCCCCCAGTCTGCTTCTCGGAGGCGTTCAGGCGGCTGAGCAGATCATCGAGAAAGAGCGTGCGCAAGGCTTCAACGGGGGCTTCAGTCAACGCTGCCAAAAACCGCGAGAACGTTGAACGAGCAGGCAATTGATCACGCCCAAACAAAGCCATGAAAGGCACGGCAAAGGGGCGGAGTCGCTCGTAGAAGGATTCGAGCGTGCGTTCGCCGCTGATGGCATACCCGAACAGGACGGCAAGAAAGTCGATCACCTCGTAGTGCCCAAAACGCCGCCGCGCAAAGCGTACACCCTCGCTGACCTTGGCGAAAATGCCATGCTTGCGCAGGTACTCGACGATCAGCACCACTTCTCCAAACCATGCAGGTGGAGTAGGCGCAGATTCTGAGGATGCCTGAATCGCGAGAGAGACGTGTGTGTTACTGCTCATCTTTTCTTTCCATGGGAGAAAGACAACTCACCTGCCAGATTCTCTCGTTGGGTGAAATACGCCTGGCATCGGGAAGCATGAGCGACGGGAAGGTGTACTCTAGTTCCCGATACCAGCTGTTCCTGCTCAGAACGTCCGGCGGGTCCAGAGAACAAAGGGGCATGCTCCAGACGCGCAGCCCTTGACTCAGGCGTGACTCCTTCTCCCTGCGTCATCGTTGACCGGAGATGCGGAGATTTCCGCTTTCGTGTCCCTCTGCGGCATGCCCTCTCCCCGTTTGCGCAGCCGCACATCTTTGAGGAACAGGGTGATGAGGAAGATGGCGATTCCCACCCCAAAGGTGACCAGAAAAACGTGCTCAAGACCTGTTGCAAGCGTCTGTCGTGCGGAAAGCGACAGGCCGGTGGAACCTGGACTGTGGGTCGCATGCGTGACAATGGCACCCAGCACCGCCGTGCCCAGCAACGATCCCATCGCACGCAGATAGTTCATCGCGCCTGTCCCAGCTCCCAGCCGTTCCTGGGCGATGGCATTTTGTCCTGCTACCGTGTAAATCGGCTGGATGATGCCAATGCCCAGACCCACAACAATCATGTTCAACGTCACGGTCAACAGGACGGTTGTGATATCCATCCGCACGAGCAAGAAGAGCCCGGCCAGCAGGATCAGCGCTCCGATCACCGACAGGAAGTGATAGCGCCCGACTTTGGCAATCACCTGACCGCCAATGACCGCGCCGATGGCAACCGGGAGAAAGAGGGGAGCAAGGCTCGTGCCAGAATTCGTCGCGGTCTGGCCCAACACGCCCTGCATGAACAGCGGCAGGTAAAAAATCATCGCATAGACGAGCATGCCCCCGGCCAGCGCGAGGAGACCACTTGCGACAAACACCTGATTGCGAAAGAGATCAGGTGGCAGGAGTGGCTCTGGCACCCGGCGCTCGACAATGAGGAATAGCAGGTAGAGTACCCCAGCGGCACAGAGCAGGCTCATCACCTGGACTGAATCCCAGGGGTAAGTGGAACCGCCCCAGGTTAAGGCTAACAAAAGGCAGACAGTAGCTGCCGCCGCAGTGAGAGCACCCGCACCATCGATGCGGCGTACTGCGGCCCACCCGCGAGAAGGCGTGCTGCGTCTTGTCAGTGTGGAGGGAAGCCAGATGGTGAGAATAAGCAGGGCAAGTGCACCTACTGGCACATTCACATAGAACACCCAGCGCCAGCTGGCATGGTCCGTAATCCAGCCGCCGATGGCTGGCCCAACGATCAACGCCAGCGAGAGGACACTGACAAAAATGCCTTGCCAGCGACCACGTTCTGCCGGGGGAAACAGGTCGGCCACCAGAGTGAAAGCCAGTGTCTGCATAAAGCCCGCGCCCAGTCCTTGCAAGCCACGGAAGAGAATGAGCTGCGTCATGGTTTGAGCAGTTCCGGCCAGAGCAGACCCCAGCAAGAAAATGATGGCGACGATCCAGCCACGTGGGCGAATCGGATCGGGAGCTGTAGGTGTGGTGGAGTCAGGTAAATGGTCAGGCATGGAACCCCTCCTCGAAGAGACCCTCGTTCTCCGCCAGGGAGAGGATGGTCGTGAAGGTGTCAATGGTCATCATCAGGTGAGCATCGTCCAGTTCATGCAAAATGGCGTGTAAGCGCCGTTGTCCCGTTCGCTGGCGTCCCAACAACATCTCGCCTGCTTCAGTCAAGCACACGATCGCCCGGCGGCGATCAGCCGGGTCATCTGTTCGTTCAGCCAGGTGCGCCTGGACCAACCGATCAACTTGCAAGCTCGCCGCCGATTGGCCGATGTGCAGATGGTCGGCAATCTGGCCGATGGTCGCTGGCGCAATGTGAGCCAGGACCAGGAGTAAGCGAATTTGGGGCAAACTCAGACCGCGATCGGCCCAGTCCTGCGTCAGGCGTGCTAGCGTGGCCTGAACGAAGCTCCGAAAGAGCGCGTGGGCTTGCTCAACATATTCATCATGAGTCATGAATATTTCTCCTTTCTCAATACTATGAGTATACCTGATAATTTTTGACTTGTCAATAATATTGGTATTACCAATGTAAATAGCCAGACCAACCTTGCGAGAACGTGGTATGCCCGCAAGCGAGAACAGGTTGGGTTAAGTGCAGCTATGCGAAAGTGGAGTTGGCCTTCACACGCAGAGTTGTTCCCGATGAGGTGGAAAGGAAAAGGAGAGCCTTCTGAAAGACGAAAGACTCAGCATCCTGAAGGAAGACGGGAGGAGAGAACAAAGAGGCATGGGATCAGAACTAGTGCAATTCCACCAGAGGTGATAGGCAATGTGGTATAATAGGAAGCATGAGAACACCCATTTTTATCCGACCTTTGACCGAGGACGAACAGCGCCAAATCCAGGCAGGACTGCGTTCGTCCGATGCGTTTGTGATGCGTCGCTGCCAGATCTTGAGAGCATCGGCGCGCGGGGAACGCGCCCCGGCGATTGCGCGCCAACTGGGCTGCGACGACCAAACGGTACGCAATGTGATCCACGAGTTCAATGCCACGGGGCTCTCGGTGCTGCAAGAAGGCTCCTCCCGCCCCCACCAGCTGCACACCAGCTTCTCGCAGGACGGACTGGTGCGCCTCAAAGAGCTGCTGCATCGCAGTCCACGCGACTTTGGCAAAGAGCGTGGGCGGTGGACCTTGGAGTTGGCGGCCCAGGTCAGCTTCGAGCAAGGCATCATCGCTACCCCCATCTCCGACGAAAGTGTGCGCCGCGCGCTCAAACGCTTGAAAACCAACTGGAAGCGGGCCAAACACTGGATTACCAGCCCCGATCCGCAGTACCAGCAAAAAAAAACGCGCGGGACCGCTTGATTGCCTGGGCCAGCCAGCAGCCCACGTGGGCGATTGGCTTTGGTGATGAAGTCTGGTGGAGTCGCTTTGCGCTGCCCCAGATGTACGCCTGGCAAAGCCAGGACCAGCCCGTGCGCTTGGTGGAGCAACCCTGGCGCAAGGACGACCCTGATCCCAAGGCGCTGGCCTGTTATGGCGTCCTCTGGCAGCACGGGACTCCCGATGAGCCTGACCGTTCGCAAGCCTGGTTGCGCTTCGTGACGGGCCGACCCGTGAGCGCCATCACCACCCAGTTCTTGGAGTGGTGTTGCGAACGCCTGCTCAAACAAGGCAAGACGAACTGGCTCTTGATCTGGGACAATGCCTCCTGGCACAAGAGTCAAGCGGTGCGGACCTGGATGCGCCAGCACAATCAGCAGGTCAAACAGACGAACCAGGGTGTGCGGATTCTGCCGTTCCTGTTGCCCACACAAAGTCCCTGGCTTAATCCCATTGAACCCAAGTGGGTGCATGCCAAGCGCAACGTGGTCGAGCTTGACGGGTTGCTGACCGCTCACCAACTGGAGGAGCGGATCTGTGCCTACTTTGGGTGTTTGTATGAACCTCATCTCACCATTCCCGAAAAGGTCGCGTGATTATGCACTAG
>Ga0070717_10000722_pt1 | contig 21468 bp, 22 predicted proteins | sample LARL113metaG_FD_71366 | JGI IMG/M metagenome (GOLD analysis project Ga0070717, IMG submission 71366) | Corn, switchgrass and miscanthus rhizosphere microbial communities from Kellogg Biological Station, Michigan, USA - LAR L11-3 metaG | ecosystem: Host-associated > Plants > Roots > Rhizosphere ...
CACGAAGCCGCCATCGCAGAGTTGCGCAAAGCGGTCACGCTGGGCGGAGGTCCTGCTCCGTTGGCCGATCTTGGATGCCTGCTGGGCCGGTTAGATCGGAAGGCCGAAGCTCAACGCGTGCTCGAAGATTTGGGCGAACTCGGAAAGCGGATGTATATCCAGCCCACTTATCTCGGCTTCGTTCATGCAAGTTTAGGCAATCACGATGAAGCCTTTGCTTGTTTTACGCGGGGCTGGGAACACGAAAACGGTAGCCTCGCGTGGTTCCGGGAATACTGCATCTTTGCCGGTTTGGACCGCTTGCGTGCCGACCCACGATTCCCGGCCTTGCTTGAAAAAATCGGGCTCGAACCAAAAGGCGATTAGCGGCCTGGAAAGTTCCTCAAATCTTTGCAACATCGCGCCGATTCGCCTTTTTCTCCTCAAACCTCGTCGGCCGCGGCGCGTATTTCGTAAGTCGCGATGCAACAAGCTCTTTCGAGCTAATTTGAGCTGATTTGGCATTCGCCAAACCTCATGCACCAATTCAGCAAGAGTAAGAGGAGAAGCGAGAATAAGAGGGAAATGCGGATGGGGAGGGATTCGAACCCTCGGTGCCTTTCGGCACACACGCTTTCCAGGCGTGCACAATCGACCACTCTGTCACCCATCCGTAAGATTGATCCGCCTGAGGCGGACAAGAACGACAATTTACTCGCCGATTGCGTCCGAGCTACAGTTGCAGGCGCCGGAATAATTCGTCGAGTGGGAGTTGAATGCCGATAAAGAATTCGCCGAAGTCCGCGTACTCAGCGCTCACTGGATCGAAGCGCATTTTGTAAACGATGGCTTTGATTTGGAACGTGTCGCGCGCGAACAGCGTTACGCCCCACTCTGCATCATCCAGCCCGGTCGAGCCGGTGATGAGTTGTTTGACCTTGCCCGCGAACTCGCGACCGACATTTGCGTGCCCTTTCATCAAACGCCGCCGCTTATCGTAGGGAAGCGCGTACCAATTCCGCTGCTCACCACGTCGCTTACTCATATTGTAAAAACAAAGCACCGGCCAATCCGGCAGCGTGGGATAAACGCGCTCCTGGCGGTAACGCTTCATTCGCTCGCAAAATGAATTCATCGCCTCGACGAATTTCTTTGAATCGCGTTTGATGTTTTGTTCCGTCTCAAGCGACTGTGCATATTCTTCTTCGGTCGTGATGTATTCGCTTTCTTCGGTAAGCGAGAGATAACTGTAGACCGGCGTCAGCACATCAGCGCCTAACGAGAGCGAAAGCTGTTTGTCGATCTTGTTGGCTTCATGCAAATCGGGCGTAATTAGCATGAAACCGATGTCCGCTTTCGGAGTAACGATGCTAAGCGTGAGCAATTGCGTGGAGTCCAGAGCGCGAATTTCCTGCACAAGCGACGAAAGATTCGTTTTAGCCGCAGTCTGTTCCTCGCGGCTAAGCAATTGCCATTGTCCCTGTTCGATGCGGTAAAACGAATGCAAGCAATGCCAGCCTTCTTCCGGAACAAGCACCGTATTTTTGTCGGTCATTGCGCTAGTTTCCGCTTCGCGGTCGCTGGGTCAAGCCGCTCGATAACGGTCTCGATCTCTCAGCGCGTCGGATTTTCCGCCCGCGGCAAATGCGTGAGGCAATATTCCTCCCCGTCACGGGCAACGCGGAAATCGAGATTCGGATCGGTCAGCTCAGTGGCGCCACAGACTTTGCACTTGTGCAGCGGCTCCGCGGCGCGACGCGAATCCGATTCAAAGCGACGGCGACGCGTGGAAACATCGTGACGGTGTCGGACGGCGTGAATGATTTCCGGCCCAAAAAAGATGAAGTAGTTGCTTAGCGCGGCGATGAGCGAGATGCGATACGAATTCGTGCCCATGAAAAATCCGGCAAGCAAAAAAAGAGCCGAGACCCAGGCGATCCACTTGATTTTGACCGGCAAGATAAAAAACAGGTAAATGATTTCGTCCGGATAAAAACGCGCAAAGGCGTAGAAGAGCGATGTCAGTAGCATGGTGTTCGAAAACTGGTTTCCAAAGAAAAATGCCGCGGTAGTCGTTCCGATCATCCCGACGAAGAAGTAAAGCGTGAGGCGAAACGGGCCGAACGCGCGCTCGAGGCCTTCACCGATCCACCAAAGAAACCAGAGAGCAAAGAGAATCCACCAGGGACTGCGCGTTTGCGGAATGAAAATATAAGTGAAAACGCGCCAGATTTCGCCGTGGCGGACGCGCGCCGGATCGAGATCGAGCGCGAACCGGAAATCGGGATTCAGCCAGACGAGCGCCCACACCAGCGCGGTAAACCCGACGATGATCCGGATCAACCCAGGAATTCCGAGAAAACCGAAGCGGCGTTCGAGTTTGTCGAGCCAGGTCATCTTCTGTTCAAGATTAGTGCAAGAGTAGCGCAAGCGTCTCGCTTGAGAAATAAAGAGGTGGCAACCGAGACGCTTGCGCTACTTTCGGTCAAGTCTAGCCTTTCGGCGTGACCGAGACCGCGCAAAAAAAGACGCCTCTTTATGAGGAACACATAAAGCTCGGCGCGAAAATGGTTCCATTCGCCGGCTGGCTCATGCCGGTGCAATACACCAGCATCGTCGCGGAGCATCAGACTGTGCGAAACAACATTGGCGTGTTCGACATCTCGCACATGGGCCAATTGATTGTGAGCGGAAGCGGCGCTCGCGACTGGCTCAACACAATGCTGACCAACAACATCGCCAAGTTGGATATCGGCCAGGGCCAATACACTTTTTTGCTCCACGAGCGCGGCGGGATCATTGACGACCTGATCGCTTACCGGATTCAGGAAGGGAAACATCTGCTCGTCGTCAACGCGTCCCGCACGGAGGAAAATCTTGCGTGGCTGGAGAACCATCGGCGAGGTGACGTTAAGATCGAGAATCGCAGCGCGAATTACGGAGGCGTCGCCATTCAGGGACCGCGTGTGACCGATCTTTTCTTTAATCTTCCGGCGCGAAATCACATTGTCGATATTGAGTTGGAAGGAACGCCGGTGTCGATGGCGCGCACAGGCTACACGGGTGAGGATGGCGTGGAAGTTTTCTTTCGTGCGAAGGATGCGGCGAAATTTTGGAACATGGTCCTCGAAAAAGGGAAACAGTTTGGAATCAAACCGTGCGGACTCGGCGCGCGCGATACGTTGCGCCTGGAAATGTGCTATCCGCTGAACGGCTCCGATTTGTCGCCCGAACGAAACCCGATCGAAGCGGGGCTGAGTTTCTTTGTCGATCTAACAAAACCGAACTTCGTCGGCCGTGAAGCGTTATTAAAAACGAAAGCGAACGGTCCACGCGAAAAACTCGTTCCATTCCGGATGAAGGAAAAGGGTGCGCCGCCGCGTCCTCATTACCCGGTTTTTGAGAACGACGAGCGCATCGGCGAGGTAACCAGCGGCACGCTTTCGCCAAGCTTGAATTGGGGTGTTGGCATGGCATATGTCTCAGCGCCGCACGCGAAAATCGGCATGAAGATCGACATCGAGATTCGCGGGCGAAAACTTCCCGCTACCATCGAGAAGAAACCGCTTTACAAAAAACCATCATGAATGTTCCAGAGGATTTGCGTTACACCGAGTCGCACGAATGGATTAAGCATGAAGGCGAAAACATTCGTGTTGGCATTACCGATCACGCACAATCGGAGTTAACCGATGTAGTTTACGTCGAGCTGCCGAAGAAAGATCGACAAGTGAATGCGAAGGAAGCGATCGCGGTGGTAGAGTCAGTCAAAGCGGCCAGCGATATTTATGCGCCGGTGAAAGGGACGGTTGTCGAAGGCAACAAAGCGCTCGAAGTCGATCCTGGCTTGATCAACCGCGAACCTTACGGCGAGGGCTGGATTTTCGTTCTCAAGATCGACAACCCCGAGGATCTCAAACAATTGAAGGACGCGGCCACCTATCGAAAACGGATCGACGGCCAGAGCTGATGGGACGCGGGAAGATCATACTCTTTCGAAACTTCTTCTTCCGCGCATTTATTATTAGCCCTGGAGTCGCCTTTTGCTATTTCGCCATTATCTGTGGTTTCGGCGAGGCGCCGAAAGTCCGACCCGTATTGGCGTAGGACGCGAGCCGCGCGCTCCCGCATCCGCGTAATCCACGGTTGAATGCTAATCATTTCCGAAGAGGAGTTCTTCGACGCTGCGGAGAACTTCTTCGACACGGACGGGCGCGGCGAAAAAACTGTAGCCGCTAAAGATCCCGCCTGAGACCATTTGACTCTCTGGTTTAAGGCCGTTGAGAGAAAGGATCGGTGTCTCTCGCAGGTCAGCATCCGTTTGAATTTGCCGCTCAAGGTTCTGTCGATCCGCACCGGCAACATCGAGCAAGATGAGATCGGGCCGGAACCAGCGGGCGGCGTGCAGGGCGAGGCGATCATCATGTTCTTCGCGGATGAGATATTTGCCGGCCCTGTCCAGTGCGCGCCTAACGAGTCGAGTGACGCCGGGTTCGCGATCAATCAACAGGATTTTTTTCGGGAACTTGATCATAAAAATGGGTTATAAAACCCAGCACGAGCTCGTCAACCTCCGCTAAAAGTTCGTCGAGGTTGTTTCCGAGCTAAACGAGCATCCGATGTGCCACGGGTGCTCCATCGTACGTGCGTCCATCGTGTGTTCATCGGCAGACGCCAATGTCTCAATCAAATCAGGCTCGAGACCGTGTTGATGAGGAGGGCGAGAATGATGGTGTTGAACCCGAAGGCGAGCCCGCTGTGCATGAGTGTAAGGCGGCGCATTTTGCGCGAAGTGATTTGGACGTCCGAGACCTGGCAGGTCATGCCGACGACAAATGCGTAGTAGGCAAAATCAAAATAATCGGGCCGCAGTTCGCCGGGAAAAATGAGGCCGGCGGCATGTCGATCTTGTTTGGGATCGTCGCTGTCGCCATAAAATGAATGCGCGTAGCGCAACCCGAAGACGGTGTGGACGAGCGCCCAAGACACAATCACAGTGCCGAGAGTCAGAACTAAATGCACGGTCAGCTGACGTTGTGGCGCTGATTTGCTCGTGCCGAGGAGAAAACCGACGGAGAAAAGCGCGACGGAAGCCGCAATGATGACGACGATAAAAATGATTAAATGACTTACGTCTTGGGCCTGGGCGCGTGCGCGTAAGCTGGCTTGCGGTGTATTCAAAATAACGATCCAAGCCAGAACAAGAACAAAAAACGCGAATGCGTCCCAACTCGCCATACCGTCGGTGAAAATGCGCAAGCGATCGCGCAACGAAAAGAAAACGATCATCCCCGCAGCCAGACCAACAACAATGCGATAGCGCGCGTCGAGACGAGCAAGCCAACGAAGGACGCGCGTCATAGATTGGTCGCGTCAGTAAAACGATTTGATGATTCAGGTGCAAGCGCCATTCGCGCCGCGACGCGCAACAACATTGACAACTCGTGCTTTCCTCGTGAGCAGGCGTGTGCTTAATTTCGCATTCCCGATGAGCAGCAAATCGAAGCAACCGGGTGTGCCGTTGAACTTTGAAAGCGCGATGGATCGACTTGAGGCGATTGTCGAACAGATGGAAACCGGCAAGCTACCGCTTGAGGATCTGATTGTTCGTTACGAAGAAGGGATGAATCTTGTGAAAATTTGTCAAGAACGACTTGCCAGCGCCGAGCAGAAGATCGAGATCATCGCTCGCAACAGCGTCGGTAAACCAGTGGTGAAAGATTTTGAACCGGCAGCCGAGGCAAAGATCGACAATCGAGCGGGGCCGGACGAAAGAGGAGAACAGGCAAATGAAGTCCGACTTTTCTGAAGGAACAACCGCGACGAAGCGCTTGCTTGATGGCATCCGATCGCCGGCGGACATCAAAGCGCTGCGCGAGGAAGACCTTCCGCAGCTAGCGCAGGAAGTGCGCGATGAACTCATCAAAGTGCTGTCGCAAACCGGCGGGCACCTTGGTCCGAATCTTGGCGTTGTCGAGTTGACCATCGCGCTGCATCGCGTTTTCAACACACCACGCGATCGATTCGTCATGGATGTGAGCCACCAAGGGTACGTGCACAAGATGTTCACCGGCCGGCTCGATCGCATTTCGACCATGAGGCAGTACGGCGGCTTGAATGGTTTTCTTCTGCGCACGGAGAGCGAGCACGATTGCTACGGCGCAGGGCACGCGGGCACGGGGCTCTCGGCCGGCCTTGGCATGGCAGTGGGCCGCGACTTGCGCGGGGGCGACGAACACATCGTGGTGATAGCAGGCGATGCTGCATTCACTTGCGGGATCAGTTACGAAGCACTCAATAATGTGAAAGCGCATACGAAGCGCTTCATTGTCGTCTTAAACGACAACGAGTGGTCGATCGCGAAAAATGTCGGAGCAATCGCAAATTACTTGAATGCCATCGTCACGAGTCCGACTTATGCGCATTTGCACGACAAGGCCGGCCGATTCATCCGGGCGATCGCCGGAAGGACCGGAGTGCACTTTGCCCACAAAGTCGAGGAGAGCGTTAAAGGGCTGATTGTGCCGAGCGTAATCTTTGAGGAGCTCGGTCTGCATTATTATGGGCCGATTGATGGACACGATATTCCGCTGCTGACCCGGACATTCGAGTTTCTGAAAACGCAGGAGGAGCCGGTGCTGCTGCATATTCTCACAAAAAAAGGCAAAGGGTACGAGCCGGCGATTAAGCAGCCCGATAAATTTCACGGGCTCGGCAAATATAAGATCGAGAGTGGCGAGACGCCTCCAGCGCCTACGCCGACCTACTCGGAAATATTTGGCAAGACGCTGGCCAAATTCGCTGAAACTAATCAGAAGATCGTCGCGATCACTGCAGCGATGCCGAGCGGAACCGGTCTTTCACATTTTGCCAAGGCGCACCCACGTAGCTATTTCGACGTCGGAATCGCAGAGGAGCACGCAGCGCTGTTTGCGTGTGGTCTGGCAACACAAGGATTACAGCCTTTTCTTGCGATTTACTCGACGTTTTTTCAGCGCGCCTACGACATGGCGATTCACGACATGGCGATCCAAAAATTAAACGTAAGACTGTGTATGGACCGCGCTGGATTGAGCGGGGACGATGGTCCCACGCACCACGGCTTATTCGATATCGGCTATCTGCGTCACATCCCCAACTGGCTGCACATGCAGCCGAAGGATGAAGACGAGTTCGTGGACATGCTTTGGACGATGGCGCACTATAATGCCGGGCCAATCGCTATCCGTTATCCGCGCGGGGCCGGTACCGGCGCCAAACCAAAAGCCGAGCCGAAACTTCTCGAGATTGGCAAAGCCGAAGTGGTCCAGCACGGGCGCGACGTCGCGATTTTCGGCTTGGGGAACATGTTCGAAGTTGCGGACGAGGCAGCGAAGAAACTCGAAGCCAAAGGAATTTCCGTTGCGCTCATTAACCCGCGCTGGATCAAACCGCTCGACGTCGGCACGATCGAGTTTTTTGCGCGCAGCGTCGAAGTTGTAGCCACCATTGAAGATCACGTTCTACACAACGGGTTCGGTTGCGCGGTGATCGAACATCTGCATTCGCAGAGAATCGGCACGCCAGTGGTGCGGATTGGTTGGCCGGATGAATTCATCGAGCACGGTGCGGTTCCGATTCTACGCAAAAAACACCGCATCACTGCGGACGCTCTGGTCGAGAAAGTTCTTCCGCTGCTACGCAAACAGCCTGCGCCACAATCTTCAGTTGCTTGAGCCGAAGGATCGACCACCGATTGTCGATCTAACCTATGTCCGCGATCGAAGCTCGCGATTTGACAAAAATTTACCGCACATACCGAAAAGAAGGCGGTCTGTGGGGTTCAATCAAAGGACTCGTTAGGCGTCGCTACGAAGAGACGCGCGCCGCAGACAGAGTTTCGTTTCAAATCGACGAGGGCGAGCTCGTCGGGTTCCTAGGACCAAACGGCGCTGGCAAAACCACCGTGCTCAAAATGCTTTCCGGTTTACTCAATCCGACTGCGGGTGATGCGCGCGTTCTGGGTTTCGTCCCATGGGAACGGCGCAACGAAATGAAGCGTCAATTCAGTTTGCTCATGGGCCAGAAAAATGCCCTCTGGTGGGATTTGCCAGCGCAGGAATCGCTCGAGCTCAACCGCGCAATTTATGGCATCGACCGCGATCGTTTCAAAAAAGTGGTCGATGGATTGGCCGAGCTTCTCGAGGTCGAGGACAAGATGAATGTGATGGTGCGCGAGCTTTCGTTAGGCGAACGAATGAAGATGGAATTGATCTCAGCGCTCATTCATGAGCCCCGCGTTTTGTTTCTAGACGAACCAACAATCGGACTCGATGTCGTCAGCCAAAAGCGTGTGCGGGAATTCCTGCGCGTCTACAACGAAGAGCATCGTATCGTGACGTTGCTGACTAGCCATTACATGCAAGACATCGAGGAGCTCTGTCATCGCGTGCTCGTGATCGATCACGGCAAGATCTTTTTTGACGGCCCGCTCGCGCAAATCATCGACCGGTTTTCCGGGCACAAGATCATCAGTTTGACTTTTGAAAAGCAAGGTACTCGCGATCTCTCAGCGTTCGGCGAAATTATCGAGCAGACTCCGGCCTCGGTGCAGTTAAAAGTCCCGCGTGCAAAGGTAACCGAGACCTGCCGCCAATTGCTTGAAGCGTGTCACGTCAGCGACATCAATGTTCAGGAGGTGCCGGTGGAAGAAGTGATTCGTCAACTCTTTGGCGACCGCAAGAGCGGAGCTTCCGCACCAAAGCCGACCACCGAAACTCTCGCCAGCGCCGCCGGCTAACTTCTAATGAGCGCGCGCTTAAGTTCCTGCGCGTATGCCGGATTGGCTTCGAACGCTGTGACCGGCATCTCTGCAAGCTGCACGTGTTCGCGGTACGGAATGCTCTCCACAAAGCCAGCCGCCACCAGTCCGTTGAGCGTATCGGTGACGTCTTCCGATTCCATGCGCGTGAAGTCCTGAATCTCCGACCCGAGCATGGCTTCAGTGAAGCCGATTGCGCGCATCACAGTTGCTTCCCGGCCGGTGAGTTTTATCGCGCGCATCCCAACGAAAAAAGCAGCTTCCATACCGGTGTATTGTCATCCTGAACGGAGTAAAGGAACTCACAAAGGACATGGATCGTCGAAACCAACTCGCGTGCTCCACAAGCTCGTGTGAGGATCCTCTCCTCGCGACTGCGGGATCGGGATGACAGCGTAATGCGCAAGGCTCATTGTCCAAGGCGTGCCGCTGGCAAAATGCTCTTTCCCATCGCTTTCGCGAACGTTGAATAACGCGGAACCCACCCGAGGGCGCGAAGTTTGGCATTGCTCACCCGCTTGTTGCTCTCGCCACGCTTTCGTTTCGATGCGGATCTCCCAAATGGCGGCGCGGGGCGATTCAGTCTTTCCGCCAACCAGCGATAACACTCACTCTGCAGAATCGGCTGATCATCCACAACGTTGTAAATTCCGCCCCCCGGTGCTTGCCGACCTACCAAAAGAAACAGCGCCGCCGCCGCATCATCACGATGAATTTGGTTAACGAAGCGGTCGCGCTCTGGATCAACAATCGCTTCGCCTCCCAAGAACTTTTTAAGCAGGAAGGAGCGGCCCGGCCCGTAAATTCCACCTAAACGTGCAACATTACCGCCTCGAGCCAGCACAAGCTTCTCTGCTTCGCGCAGAATTTTTCCGGTCTCTTGGTTTGGTTCAGCAGGACTCTCCTCGGTCGCCCACTCGCCATTGCTTTGCGCGTAGACGCTCGTACTGCTGGTAAATAAGATTTTCGCCTCAGGGAAGCGATCGAGGAGATTGCGCGCCCCGATCAAGTAGACGCTGCGATAAAGATCGACATCGCCGCCGCGCGTACTCGCGCAGTGGATCACAGCGTCAAAATTCCCGGGGTGGGCCGCAACTTGTCGCGCGTTCGAAATGTCGAGCGCATCCACTCGATAAGGTTTCGCCAACAGTTCCCGCGCCGACTTGCTCGAGCTCGTCCACCCCTCCACCTTCCACCCTGCGGTCTCAAACACATCGGCCGTGGCTCGCCCGAGATAGCCGCAACCGGCGATAAGAACGCGCCGCATTATCAACTCCGAACGTTTTCGCGAGCTTCGATCATTTCGGAGTTGCCGATTTTCACGCCGTCATCGCCTCAATTTCGATCTCGCCGAAGAGATCGCGCTGAATCACGCGCACTTGTTTCAACCGAATCAATTCGAGAAGCGCAAGAAATGTGACCACAACTTCAACCCGCGCCGCGATATCGCTGAACAAATCGGAAAAACGAAGCGATGCGCCAGTGGCCACGCGTTGTAGAATGATGTCAATTTTTTCCGAGACGGTGAAGCGTTCGCCAAAGATTTCGCTCAGATTTTCCCGCGCCTCGACGCGTTTGACTACGTTTTGAAAAGCGTGGATGAGTTGAAAAATTCCGACTTCAGCCAAACGCAGCGGCGCCTCGACAATCGCCCCACTGTCCCGCGTGAAGATTTTTTCCTGTTGGACCGCGCGCGCGCGCAATTGCTCGGCCGCTTCCTTGAATTTTTTGTACTCGATTAACTGGCGGATCAAATCCCAGCGGGGATCGTCTTCTTCGGCATCTTCCTCTGGCGGCTGTTGATCAAGCGGAAGGAGGCTGCGGCTTTTAAGATAAATGAGATTCGCCGCCATAACGACAAACTCGCCCGCAATGTCGATCTTCAATTCCTTGAAGGCTTGGAGATATTCCAAGTATTGGCGCGTGATTCGTTCGAGGGAAATGTCGTAGATGTCGATCTCGTCGCGCTTGATCAAGTAAAGCAGGAGGTCAAGCGGGCCTTCAAAAACCTCGAGCTTAACTTTGTAATCGCTCTCCATGTCGCTAAACGAATTTAGACAGCCAACACGCCAAGTAAATTCGCGCCGCGGCCAATTCGATCTTGATTTTGGCAAGCTCCGCGCTGGGTTCTAGCGCTCGAGATCGGCTTTGCGGTGGACCCAAACGCTATTTACGATTCCGAGCGCGAACATGATCATGAGCGCGAACGAACCCGAGTAACTGATGAGCGGCAGGGGCACACCTGTGATCGGCAAGATCGAGATCGTCATGCCAACGTTTTGGAAAATGTGCGTGAAGATGAGCGTGCTAGTTCCTACAACGAGAAGCAGCCCAAATTGATCGCCAGCAAAAAAGGCAACGAACAGACAGGTGAGCAAAAGTAAGCCGAACGCGCCGATGAGAAATATTCCGCCGACAAAGCCCCACTGCTCGCCGATCGCCGAGAAAATGTAATCATTGTGCACGGCGGTCGCTGGCAGAAAGCCGAGTTCGATCTGCGTGTTTGGCGCTTTGAAGCCTTTGCCCGACCAGCCCCCGGAGCCGATGGCAATGAGCGATTGATTGATCGCCCAGGCCGCGCCTTGTTTGTCGATGTCTGGGTTGATGAATGCGGTGATGCGTTCCTGCTGGTATGGTTTGAGACCGAGGTTGATCGCAATCGGAATGAAAGCGATGCCGATGAGAAGAATGCACACCAAGTAGCGCAACGGCAAGCCGCTCACGAATAAGAGGGCGAGCAGCACTGGCACCCAGATGACGACCTCGCCGAGATCGGGCTGCATTAAAATCAAAAGGCAGGGCGCGCCGACAATCGCCCCGCAAATCAGCAGCCGAAGCATCGGATGCATTTGCCGGAACTGACTCAGGAATAACGCCAGCACCATGATCCCGGCAACAACGGCGAGCTGCGCCGGTTGAAAATTAATCGGGCCGAGATGCAGCCAGCTGCGCGCGCCGTAAACTTTCGAGCCCACAAACTTTGTCAGAATCAAAAAGAAAAGGCCGGCGAGATACATCGGCAAAGCGCCCCAGCGAATCCAGTGGTAATCGACGAGACTCGCCACCATGAAGGCGAAGAAACCAACGACCACCCAGTTGGCCTGCTTGCGCCAGAAATCCGCCGCCACCGGATCCTCGCGCATGTAAGTGGCGCTGTAGATAGCGATCACACCGAAGACGGCGAGCGCGAGCATCAGCGTAAGCAAAAGCCAGTTGAGGCTGAGCAGCTTTCGAAGAAATGGTGTCATGTCGACCCGGCGTGGCAGCTACGATTATACGCACGTTGCGGGATTCGCAAAGCGCCAGTGCCGTGGCCCAGATTTCGGGCGAAGATCGACGATTGCAAGTGTAAGATTCTCTCATGCTGCGAGTTATTTCTCAAAAATGCGAAACTATTCATAAATCATTTAAATTCAGATCCTTAAGTCTAAAGAAAACAAATAATCAACGGGTTTCCTTGTCAGCTGGTCAAAGGTCACTACAATGGATTTCAGGTTATTTATTCAATTCGGGAACTGAGTCATGGCCAAAAAAACAAAACGGAAAATCGCGCATCCTATGCTGCCGATGCAGCGTCAGTTAAATTTGCGCCATGAAGGAAAGTATTTCGATCTTCGGAAAATCTTTGACCGATTGAATGAGCGTCATTTTGGCGGCCGGTTGCGCGGTTATAAAGTGATGTGGGGACGTCGGCGAAGACATCGGCCCAAAGATTATTTTGTTTTTGGAACGATCCAAGAACAGGACCGGGTGATTCGAATCAATCCACTGCTCGATCAGCCGTTCGTGCCGCTCTGGTTTCTTCAATACGTGCTCTATCACGAAATGCTTCACTCGGTGGTCCCAGACGAAAATTCCGGCAGGCGTCGGCGCGTGCACACCGAGGAATTCAACCGTCGTGAGCGCGAGTTCCCCCGTTACCGGCAGGCGCGGCGTTGGGAAGACGACAACCTCGCCCGCTTCTTGCGCTAAACGTACGCTTAACGCTTTTCGCTCGAGGCGGGTGAGCTCGTTTCAGACGGCAATGGAGTCGTTGCGACGTTCTTCTTGATGAGGTACCAAACGGTCGTCGCGAGCAGCAGGGAGATCAACTTCGCGCGCCAGTTCTTCAGGAGCAGTCTCTTCATAAGTGCCATGCAACAGAATCTCGCTTAGCCGCTGGCGAAATGTTTCCGGCGTGAAATTGCGCTCAATCCGCCGGCGATGGCAAATGGAAATGCCGCCGGTCTCCTCCGAAACAACCACCGCGACGGCATCCGATTCTTCTGTGATGCCAAGACCGGCGCGATGACGTAAACCCAGGCTGCGGTCAAGCGTTTCGCGTTGGCTAACCGGGAAAATACAGGCCGCGGCGGCAACCCGCCCGTTTCGTATAATCACTCCGCCGTCGTGCAAAGCAGCTTTCGGATGAAAGATGGTCAGGATCAATTCGACGGAAAAATCCGCGCCAAGCGTGACGCCAGTCTCTTCGTAAACGCGAATCGACGTGTCCCGTTCAATCGCGATAAGCGCGCCAAACTGCTTGTTCGCGAGTTGGGTCACGGCCTCGGCGATATCGTGCACGGTTTCGCGTTTCTCGCTGGTCAGCGAAAAAATCGGATGTCCACCGAGCTCAGCTAGACCGCGCCGGAGCTCGGGTTGAAAAATCACGACCAGAGCAATGGCGAGAAATACTGAAAAACTGCGAACGATCCAGCCGATGACAACGAGGTTCAATAGTGTTGAGATCAACGTCAGCGTTAAGAAAACAATCGCCAGGCCGGTCAATACTTTGGCGCCGCGCGTGCCGCGGAAGTAGAGATATCCATAGTAAATCCCGACGCTGAGCAGAATGATCTCAAAGATGCTGCGCCAGCTTCTCAGCCACAGATGAATCAACTGTTGTAAAATGTCAGTGTGCAAGAATCGCCTCCGCTACTCGCAATGCATCGACATTTTGTTTCACGTCATGGACCCGAAAGACTTCGGCGCCGCGCGAACGCAGTAAAGACGTCAGCGCTACGCTAGGTGCCAGGCGCGCGCCCATGTCCGAATTGCCAATCAATTTCCCCACAAAATATTTCCGCGAAACGCCGAGGACGATCGGCCGGTCCTCGACGCGGAGCCGATCCAAATTCGCCAGCAGCTGAAGATTGTGTTGAAGCGTTTTTCCGAAACCAATTCCGGGATCAAACGCAATAGCCATGGGATCAACGCCGCACTCTAGGGCGTGCACATATTGTTGTCGAAAAAAATTCGCCACTTCCGAGACAACATCGACATAGCGCGGCGCGATTTGCATCGTCCGTGGCTCGCCCTGCATGTGCATGATGATGAAGGCGGCCTTTCGGTTTGCGATGAGCGGCATCATTTCTTCATCGCCGCGCCCACCGGTCACATCGTTCACAATGGAAGCGCCCGCCTCGAGGGCCGCCTTGGCCACTTCCGATTTCGATGTGTCGATGGAAATTAAAATCCCGATCTTGTCACGTAACTGCTCGATCACTGGAATCACGCGACGCAATTCCTCCTCGAGCGAGACCGGCGCCGCGCCCGGCCGCGTTGATTCACCGCCAACATCGACAATCTGCGCCCCTTCTGCCGCGATTTGCACACCGCGCACGACGGCTTGGTCGGCGGAAAAAAATTTGCCGCCATCTGAAAATGAATCGGGCGTGACGTTGAGGACGCCCATGATCATGCCCCGGTGTGACACATCGATGGAGCGACCGGCGATTTTCCAGATCCTTCCACCCATCGACCGTGAGACTATCACATGTCGATCTTTATTCGACCGCGCCTGCTGCGCTTAACGACCGCGCGAATAACGGCCCATCAATTCGCCCTGCGCGATGATGTGGCCGCGCATTTGCGCATCGAGTTGTGCTCGTTTCGACCCAGCCGCTAGATCCAACTGTCGATCTAATGCGAAGATTTTGAAGAAATAACGGTGCGTTCCCGAAGGCGGACACGGCCCACCGTAACCTGATTTGCCAAAATCGTTTTTCCCTTGGACGCTATTCGAGGGCGCACTGTTTTCTTCAACGGCTGTCGTTTTCGGGTCGATGTTCCAAACGAGCCAGTGCGTGAACAGGCCTCCCGGCGCGTCCGGATCATCAACAATCAGGGCCAGACTTTTTGCTTCAGCCGACACTCCTTCAAACCGCAAAGGTGGATTGGCATCCGCGCCATCGCATGTGAACTTCGATGGAATGTTTCCTCCTTCTTGAAAAGCAGTGGTTGTGATTTTCATTTTCCCTCCTCCTGCGCTAATTGCAGTCGCCAAGCCAATCGCGACCGCACCGAGCACGATTGCGTTTCTCATCATTCAGCCTTTCAACAAATTCTCGTTACATCGACAGTGAAGTCTAACAATATCATTTCGCCAGCATGATTTCGAACGGACGTAAACTTCGGCGGCAAATTCTTGCGCTCCTTGGCGGGCGCGATTATCGGCCGCTCGACAAGATCGAGATCGGCCGGAAACTGAGCCTGAAGAGCAACGAGCGCATTGCCTTGCGCAAAACGCTGCGCGAGCTCGAACGCTCCGGCGAAATCGCGCGGATCAGGAAAAATCAATACGTCCTGCCCGCCGAAGCCGATCTGGTGACCGGCAAGTTGTCGATCCATCAAGCCGGCTACGGATTTCTGACCAGCGAAACGCCCGGGCAGGCCGACATTTTTATTGCAGCGGAAAATACTGGCATAGCAATGCACGGCGATCGCGTGATCGTACGCATAAATCGCGATGTGCCTCCGAGGCCGGCCAAAGCTCGAGCCAGAGTGGCCTTTCGACATGGGCGACCCGAAGGGCGCGTGATTCGGATCTTGGAACGCGCGCGCGACACAATTGTTGGGACGCTACAGCGGTCTCGCAGTTTCTATTACGTCGTCCCAGACGATCCGAGACTTGTTCATGATGTTTACGTCCAAGTGCCGCCGCGGAGCAAATTGCCGCAAGGGCCCAATCCCGGCGACAAAGTGGTCGTCCGCCTGGAAGCCTGGGAATCGCGCCACGTTAATCCGGAAGGCGAAATCATTGAAGTGCTCGGGCCGGCGAGCGCGCCGGGCGTGGACATGCTCTCGATCGTCCGGAAGTACGATTTGCCAGTAGAATTCCCGGAGAGTGTTTTGGAAGAAGCCAACCGGGTCCCTGAGCGGGTTGATGCTCGCGCGCTCGAAGGCCGCGAGGATTTGCGCGACAAATTCAGCGTCACGATTGATCCCGATGATGCCCGCGACTTCGATGATGCCATTCACGTCGATAAGATCGACAATCAGGGGTGGCAACTTGGCGTCCACATTGCGGATGTCGCCGCGTATGTCACGCCAGGGAGCGCACTCGATCGCGAAGCGCGCCGGCGCGGGAACAGCGTTTACCTGCCCGATCGCGTGATTCCGATGTTGCCGGAGCGATTGAGTGACGGAGTTTGCAGTCTCAATCCGGGTGTCGATCGCTTGACCCACTCGGTTTTCATTCAATTCGACAAGGAGGGCCGCGCGAAAAATGCGCGCTTCACGAAGAGCGTAATTCGCAGCGTCCGCCGTCTCACTTACAAAGAGGCGTTTGCAATTTTGAATTCGCCGCCGCGCGATCAGCTAGACAAGCATTTGCACCAAGCCTGGAAATTGGCGGCATTACTGCGCCGGAAACGCTTCGCTCATGGCGCCCTCGATCTCGATTTTCCGGAAGTGAAGGTACACGTCGACGCAAGCGGAATGCCGGTCAGGTTGGAACGCGTCGAGAATGACGAATCGCACCAACTGATCGAGGAATTCATGCTCGCCGCCAATGAAGCCGTGGCGCGTGAACTAAGGCATCGCTCGATTCCAACGATCTATCGCGTTCACGAGGACCCCGATCCAGAAAAGCTAGCGGAGTATCGCGAGTTCGTGCTCAGTTTTAAGTACAAAGTAGGCGATCTCTCACATCGCGCCGAGATCCAGCGTTTTCTGGCGTCCATTCGCGGCAAGCCCGAGGAGCAGGCATTGAAAATCGGATTGCTCAAGAGTCTGAAGCGCGCGCGTTACGCGTCGCAACCACTTGGACATTACGGCTTGGCAAAGGCGAATTACTTGCATTTTACGAGCCCGATCCGGCGCTATGCCGATCTGGTCGCCCATCGCGCTCTGGGTAGGGTCGATGCGCGGCGCCGACCGGACGGTCCGAGCCGGACTGGCATTGCAGAGCGGCGTCCCTACCATGACCACGAGCCGAAAATTGACATGCATGAAGTAGAATCGATCGCCGCGCATATCTCGGCGACGGAGCGCACGGCCGCAGAGGCCGAGATCGAGTCGGTCCGGATGAAGACGCTGGAGTTCTTTCAACGGCAGCTGGAAACGCGGAACCCACAAGTTTTTCGCGCGAACGTGATCGATATTCGCAACTACGGACTGGTGATCGAGCTCCCGGATGTTCTGACGACGGGACTCGTCCATATTTCATCGCTCACGGACGATTTTTATCTATTCCAGCCGGACCATCGGCGCCTGCTTGGCCGGCGATCGCGCAGACGATTTGGAGTGGGTGACTCAGTTCGGGTGTTCGTCGCCCGTGTCGATCCATTCAAACGCGAAATCGATTTTGCCCTGGCAGACCAATCCCGCCGTAAAAGAAGATGACATTTATGTAAAATTATTCTTTCCTTGTTGAATGGGAGCAGCCTACACTCGCAGGTTGCTCAAAATGGATAATATCATCGAGGCGAAGGAGCTACAGATCGAACGCAAGCATTTCCACGTGGAATTTCGCGAGAATGACCGCGGAAAATTCTTGCGGATCACCGAAGAAGCGCACGGCCGCCGCAACACCATCATCGTCCCGAGCACAGGCGTAGGCGAATTTACTGCGGCAATCGATCAAGTGGTTGAGAGCGCCGCGCGCATCCCGGCCTGAAGCCCAGTCGAAATCAGCGGCTGTTTCGCGCCCGCTCGCGCGCGGCACGTTGACACGTCAACGCACAGATTTAATGTGGCGCGTTCGTCCACTCAACGATTCCTTTCATGCGTAAGAAATCCAAATCATTCCGGCGAAGTTTGCGGTCCACTCCCAATATGAAGCCTAGATCGACCTCAAACTCGCGGCAAGGCTCGGCCAAACGATCGAAAACACCGAAATACGTTTATTATTTCGGCGATGGACACGCCGACGGCTCGGGAAAAATGAAGCCGCTCCTCGGCGGCAAAGGGGCGAACCTGGCGGAGATGACGCGCATCGGGTTGCCGGTGCCACCGGGATTTACAATAACGACCGAGCTCTGCACTTATTTCTACGATCATAACCGCACTTATCCGCCGCAACTGAAAGCCGAGGTCGAAGCGGGCCTGGCGAAAGTGGAGAAGTCGGTTGGGAAAAAACTCGGCGACAGGGAGCGGCCGCTGCTCGTGTCGGTGCGTTCGGGAGCGCGCGATTCCATGCCTGGCATGATGGACACGATTTTGAATCTCGGAATGAACGACAAAGTGGTCGCGATCGTGGCGAAGAGAACGAACAACGCCCGTTTTGCCTGGGACTCGTATCGGCGCTTTCTGCAAATGTATGGCGACGTGGTGATGGGTGTGCAGAAACGCGCGGGGGAAGATCACGAACCGTTTGAAAGCGTCATCGAGTATTTGAAAGATGAGCGCTACGGTAAACACGACTTTCCGGACGTAAAGTTAACGGTGGCCGACTTGCGAGAGCTAGTGGAGCGTTTCAAGGCGTTGATCAAAGAGCGCACCGGAAAATCGTTCCCCCAGGAGGCTAACGAACAACTGTGGGGCGCGATCGGCGCCGTGTTCGGTTCGTGGATGAACGATCGTGCGATCGTTTACCGCCGAAAATACGGGATTCCCCACGATTGGGGCACGGCGGTGAACGTGCAGACGATGGTATTTGGCAACATGGGGGAGACGAGCGCGACCGGCGTGGCGTTCACGCGTGACCCCGCCAGCGGCGAAAAAGTTTTCTACGGCGAATATTTGATCAACGCGCAGGGTGAAGATGTCGTCGCAGGCGTGCGCACGCCACATCCGATTGCCGATCTTGCCAAGGAAATGCCGGCTGCACATAAAGAGCTGATGAAGGTCCGCGCGATTCTGGAAAAGCATTTCAAAGACATGCAGGACCTCGAGTTCACTGTTGAAGACAATCGCCTTTACATCTTGCAGACGCGTAACGGGAAGCGCACTGGTCACGCCGCCGTACGTATCGCCGTGGACATGGTCGGTGAAAAACTGATCTCAAAAAAGGATGCGGTAAAACGTATTCCCGCTGATTCACTCGCCCATCTGCTCGCGCCGATCTTCGACAGAGAATCGGCGCGTAACGCACAGAAGATCGGCAGCGGTTTGGCGGCCGGGCCCGGTGCGGCGTCCGGTCATGTCGTCTTCAGCGCGGAAGAAGCAGTGCGGCGCGCGGAGAAAGGCGACAAGGTGGTGCTCGCGCGCATCGAAACTTCTCCGGAAGATTTACGCGGGATGATCGCGGCGGAGGGGATTCTCACTTCGCGCGGCGGCGTTTCATCGCATGCCGCACTGGTTGCGCGGCAAATGGGCAAGGTATGCGTGTGCGGCGCAACCGGCATCCGGATCGATTACCAAAGACGGACGCTGAGCGCGAATGGCACCACATTAAACCAGGGCGATTACATTTCGATCGACGGCACAGCGGGCGAAGTCTTTGCTGGAGAAGTCACTACTGCGCCCTCGGAGATCATTCAAGTACTTATCGATCAAACGCTCAAAGGCAACAAGAGCGAGACCTATCGCGAATACGAGAAGTTGATGAAGTGGGTGGACGAATTTCGAACACTGGGCGTTCGCACCAACGCCGATACACCGGAGCAGGTGAGAAACGCGGTCGCCTTTGGCGCGCAGGGCATCGGCCTCTGCCGGACCGAGCACATGTTTTTCGAGGGCGACCGCATCGATGCGATGCGCGAGATGATTCTGGCTGGAACGCGGGAAGAGCGGACGGGCGCGCTGGCAAAACTACTGCCGTATCAGCGGAACGATTTTATCGGCATTTTCACCGCGCTCAACGGATTGCCGGCGACCATTCGATTTCTCGATCCGCCGTTGCATGAATTTCTGCCGACTGATCACGCGCAGCAGAACGAGCTGGCGAACAAGCTTGGGGTTTCCGTGGAACAAATTGCGCGGCGCGTGCATGAGCTGCACGAGTTCAATCCAATGCTCGGTCTGCGCGGTTGCCGCCTTGGCATCGTGCACCCGGAGATTTCGGAGATGCAAGCGCGTGCCATTTTCGAAGCCGCGGCCGCAGTGCAAAAGAAAGGCATCAAAGTACGGCCGGAAATCATGATTCCGCTGGTGGGTTTTCCGCGCGAGCTCAAACTCCAGATCGACATCGTCAACCGCGTCTCGGCGGAGGTCGAACAAGAAACGAAAACAAAATTCACCTACCTAGTGGGGACGATGATCGAGATCCCGCGCGCCGCGCTGCTGGCTGACGAAATCGCGCGCCACGCCCAGTTTTTCAGTTTCGGCACCAACGACCTAACCCAAACCGCTTTGGGCATGAGCCGCGACGACTCCGGAAGTTTTCTCCCCGCCTACGCGGAGCTCGATATCATCGATACGAATCCGTTTGCATCCATTGATCAAAAAGGCGTCGGCCGATTAATGGAGATCACGCGCGATCTGGGGCGCAAAACCCGGCCGGAGATTAAGCTCGGCATATGTGGCGAGCATGGCGGCGAACCCTCAAGCGTAAAGTTCTGCCACCGGCTGGGCCTCAATTACGTCAGTTGCAGTCCATTTCGCGTTCCGATTGCCAAGCTCGCCGCCGCGCAGGCAGCAATCGCAGAGTAATTGGGCGCCGCCTCGCCGGCAGTCGGCCCGCGCTATTGCTTCGGCATCGTCCGCCAATTGGTCTCGTTCGACAGCTCCGTGACCTTCAGTTCTTCTTGCGTCCGGCCATCCGAGACGGTCCAAATTTTGTAGCTCTCGCCGGCCGCTCCGGATTCAACCTGGTAATGATATGGGCTGCCCCAGGGGCTGGCAGGTATTTGGATCAGCCAACGCTTGTCGTTGCCCGTGTCCTCAGGTTTTCGCGCCAGCTCGGTCAAGTTTTGCGGATACCTCCCGTTTCTTTCGTGAAACAGGCGCACCGCACTTTCGATCCCCGCGATGTCCGCTTTGACGTAATACAGCTTGCTCGTCTCGAGAACATTCCGTCCTTGGTAAAGGCTGAACAAGACTAAGCCGCGGTAGCCTACCGCCCCTAGGCCAATGATTGCAACAGCCGCCAAAACGACTCGTTTCCACATATTCGTTTCATCAAATAGGTCTTATTGGGCCGAGGAAAGTTTCATCGATGAGGAGCTATCGGTGAGATGGAGGTGGCGGCCGACGGGTGAGTTTGGATTCGTTGCGTCTTGAAAAATTCATCTTGCGGGGGTTGTCTGCGTCGAATGAAATGCCTCCCAAGCGTTCCAGGCGCGCTCCCAATTTCCTTTTTCCGCCCAGCATTGCGCTTCCAAAAAATGAAAGTAAGGCGGCGCGCCGACGCGTTCGCTGAAGTGCCTCGCGGTCATGAGCGCGTCATCCACCCGGCCGTTTTGCATTTGTGCGCGATAAAGCGCATAGCCGATTGCGTAATTATCCAGCGCTGCGGAAAAGCGGTTTTGCAACTCTTGGAGGGAAGATTTTGTCTCCACGCGCGGTAGTGCGACCGGTTCGCCATAAACCTGAGTTAATTCGTAGGC
>Ga0070717_10000723_pt1 | contig 21464 bp, 19 predicted proteins | sample LARL113metaG_FD_71366 | JGI IMG/M metagenome (GOLD analysis project Ga0070717, IMG submission 71366) | Corn, switchgrass and miscanthus rhizosphere microbial communities from Kellogg Biological Station, Michigan, USA - LAR L11-3 metaG | ecosystem: Host-associated > Plants > Roots > Rhizosphere ...
CGGCTCGGGGGTTGAAGCATGAGACAGGTTGAGGCTTTCAGTTGCCTCCAGTTGGGTGAGGAGTTGACGCGAAATCGTCTTGGCTTGGCTCCCATGAATACTGGGCTTGTGAATCAGTCGGGCTACCCTAACCAGGGTTTTGAAACTTTCCACGAATTGTATGCTTCTGCTGATCTGGGAGTTGTTTTTATAGGCGGTGTTGCGGTATCGACCACGGGTGCGGCCAGCGCGCGTAGTTTTGTGTTGGACAATCTCGACAAAGCTTTAGCACTTGGCAAAACCGTATCCCTGATCCGGAAACACAACGCTGTTCCGGTGCTTCAACTAATGCATGCGGGGCGTCAGGCTGACCTCGGGATCGGCAGAACAATTTTTGCTCCGTCCCCGATACCGTGCCCTGTTCTGGGAGTAATGCCCGCGGAACTATCTGTGGGCGAGATCGACGGGATCGTGGGAGAATTCGCGAAAGCAGCCGAATATGCATGTTCTGCGGATATTCGAGTAGTCGAACTTCACGCGGCGCACGGTTACTTGATAGCGGAATTCCTGTCCCCATACACGAACAAACGGTCAGACGACTATGGTGGTTCATTCAAAGGTCGCTTCAGATTCTTGTCAGAACTCATCAGCGCCGTACGAAGCGTTAGAGGAATCGGTGTGGGAGTAAGGATTAGTGGCGATGAATTCGTTGAAGAAGGAATTCAGCTCAAGGATCTGCCACCGCTCGTGAAGGCGATCCAAGGTTCGGGTGCGGACTACGTTAGTGTATCGGCTGGCGTATACGACATTAACGACAGGATAATGCCAGGCCGACATTTGGGGGATGGCGTGTATAGCCACCTTGGCCGCGCTGCTAAGGAGGTCGCAAAGATCCCCGTTCTCCTGTCCGGGAATGTCGGAAGCTTGCATACAGTGCGACGTCTGTTGGGCGACGATTGTGCAGATCTTGTTCTAATGGGGCGGGCATTGCTTTCTGATCCTTGGCTGGTTCGGAAGTCACTGGGCGGCAATGACAAGGCGGTACAAGCTTGTACGATGTGCCGCATATGTAAGTATCATTCGCGTGGGTTGCCTCATATCTCGTGTCCGCACAACGAACTTTTGTGGCATATGTTGCGCGCAACAGTACGAGAAGCTGGAGGTGTTGCAGGCCTAATCAAGCCAAAACTGTTACCGAAATAGCCGCCGTCGGCTAGGTTTCTCAGTACGAACCCGGTGCAGCAGGTTCCGGCGACAATTTGTGCCATATCCAGGTGTGAGATAACGCGCGCGGGCTTATGCGGTCAGTCGAAAAATCCTGAGATTCTGGGAAAGCAGAGTTTCGCATTGGGGAAAAAGACTGAGGCTCGCGAAGGGAAGGAAATTCTCCAGGTCCAGATTTTCCAGTGGGAATTCTTACGGCGGAACCCTGACTATAAGCAAGACTACGATAGGCTCATTCGCAGATTCGGCGCGTGGTTTCGTGAAAACGGCTATTGGTATGAGCGCCACCAGTCCTACACTCGACAAGCATCAGTATTTTTTATCAACGAGATTTGCCCAGTTCTGAATGAAATCTGTCGCAAGTGGCAAATAAGTGATCCTTTTTCGCCTGAGTGGAAATTTGACCTCCACGGTCTGCATGAGTACGCGCCACATTGTTGCGTATATGTGCCCACTGGCTATACAGCCGGACAAGCGGCTCAATATTGGGCTCACGTTCCCGTCCAGTTAATTCAAAACGCAGGTGAGTTGGAGCCTTTTTCAAGCCCGTTCCGTTCACTATCGCCTCTTCCTATACGTCAGAAACGACGACCTCAGCCGGATGATGTTCGCCACTTGAATCTAAGATTGGATGCGACTCTGCCGCTGAGAGAGCTTCTGGACCAGACCGCAAGGGCAGTTCGATTTCATCGCAGGAAATATTCTCAGCAGCTTCGTATGTTCAAAGATGAACCTAAAACGCGGCGACGGCTGCTTGAATACCGCGTGTACTTGAAAATTTGGGACTTGCGTTTGCAAAGAAAAACATTTCCAGAGATTGCGAACATTGTATTTCCTCGCGAATACGCGTCACATCCCAGGCGACGGAACCCATTAGTGCAACGAGTGACGGATGAATATGCACGGGCTAAGGAACTCATTATGGGCGGCTACAAAGAATTAAGGTGAATTCTCTTTATTTCTTGGTCGAATCAATTCTAGGTGTTGCACTCTGCTGTCGTGGATTACTGGTCAGAGCGGCAGAACGCACGCGACGGCTCTCATACGGGCAAGCGGGGTGCGACTCGAAATCTAAATTCCGGGCTACCGGTTGACCACTCCGGTCCGGGGCTGAAAGTAGAGCCTACAGCTCCAGCAACAGCTGATCTAAGCTCAGCGGCTTGCCCGCCAATTTTTCCTTTCGCTTCGAGTCGTTTGGATATCTTTCAGCATAAAAGTGGGCGAGAGTCTGAGAGCGGAGCTCTCAGCGGCGCGAGCGTAGCGAGCGGCGATCTGCGGAGTGAAGCGACGCAGCGGGTTTCTTCTCTTGACAAACTACAGAATAGTCGCAACGCCTACTGCCGCTCTGAAGGACTGACAGACCATTCAACCCCGACTCATACGGGCACAGTAGGGTGCGGGGGGAAGGCCCTGCGCGTCTGCAGCAGCAGCCGCGGGGTTCGGGGCGAAGCCCCGATTCTTACTAGTAAAGGCGCGAATAAGTGTTAACAGCTGCTAATCCGATGGTCGTCGAATCAGGGTCGCTTTCGTCCGACTTTTTTGAGCCAGGGCTTTTTGGCCCGATTCAGACTCAGCCTCCGCGCAAGCCCGTCAGATCGGTTCGAGCGACGAGCACAACCCGAGGGGCTCGGTCGCTATTGTCCTGGAAGGATTTTCTACTTCCCGAGCTCGTGGAACTTTCGGACAACGGCGATCCCTCTGTCAAGGCGGTCTCTTCAGCGGAGCAGGAACAGCAGACTCTGTATTTACTGGGTATTGGCAAGGACCGTCAGAGTTCACTTAATGAGCAGCGGGAGCGAAGGAAATACGCCCAGCAGTTAAGGCGGGATCCAGATCGCGTTAATGAAGTTGCTGCGTTTAAGCGAGGCGACAGCGAAGCAGAGAAGAGCTTTCAGCTCTGGCTGATCCAAAGGGCGGATCGACGGGCTCGCGCCCTCGAACGTAAAGCAAACCGCTTAATGAATTGTTCGGTGACGGCCCGGCCCATGGATTGCTTAGGGTGTGGGCGCAAAGGCTTCATCCGATTCTATTGCGGCAACCGTTACTGCCGTTACTGTGGCGACCAGGTGTTCCGTCGTCTATTCGCAAAATATATCGGCCTTCAGGCCATCGTCGAACGATTGATGTGCCGCAATGGGTTTCGACGTACTGCCGTGCTTGCGACCTTCACCTTCACAACGACGAATTTGGATCGCATGACAACCGCGGAAGAAATTCGCAACTTTAATGAGGATGTGCGAACGACACTTCGCATTGTTGCTCACGAATTGCGAATCGGTTCTGCTCAATTTGGGGCTCTCTGGTGTGACGAGTTCGGAGGCTGGGATCCCAAGCTGGAGAGGTACAACACGAATCTCCATTGTCATGGAATTTGGCTGGGCCCATACCTGCCATTAAAGTTGGTCTCCGCAGTTTGGTCTCGTGTTCGAGGGAACGGCGATTACCGTGTTGTTATCCAATCCGTACCGTTTGTGGATGGCAAACCTGATTTTGCACGAGCCCTGGGACACGCTCTTAAATACACCTCCAAGCATGTCTCGAAATACTCTCCTGAGCGATTAGCCGAGCTCGAACTGGCGTTCAACGGGGTGCGACGGGTTCACGCCATGGGACTGTTTTACAACGCACCGGAGAGCAAGACGGATCCTACGCCCGCTGCGACCCCGTCGTGCCCGATCTGTGGTGGACAACTCGTTTATCCGAGGCGGTGCGCCTTTCAGCTGGTAAAGGATTTGGAAAAGGAAGGCAGAGTGGATTGGGATTCGATTCGCAGAAAGCGCGTGATCCCTGAAGAGGTCCCCTCGTGACGGCGCTCAGTTCTAATCCGATTTGTGGCGGCAGGGCTGGCGGATTCGTGTGTTTGTTTTGCTTTTTTCTTCGCCATCGCAACCAAAATTGAGAGGGGATTTCGCTGGTGGTGCGCTGTTGGTCTACATCGGTGGTGCGCTGTCTCTGAAATAGCGGCCTGGACCCGTTTTTCCGGTCGGAGCTGGCTTGGTAATTACAAATAAGTATTGTGAAAGCGAAAAGCAATCTCATGCGGCGGCTGATTAAGCTCGATCGCGAACTGCTTGAACGAAGGGCGCTTGTGGGCGCCAGCGGTGAACCAGTCTATGGCAGTGATTTAAGTTCTCGAATTTCTGGGCCGCAGAGCGCGCGAAGCTTGAACGTGAACGCGAAGACATGTGTTTGCTGCTCACGGGCAGCGCGGTATTCAGTTGCGTGTCTTGTCTCGACGCTCGGGGTTAGCCCTCGTCATCAGAAGTGTTCGCCAGTAATTCTGCTTTGCGAGAGCTGCGTACAAGAGCTTTGCGAGGGTGCAGTCCCAGCATCATGGGAGCTGCGACAAGCGCTTAAACACGCGTATACAACACTAAATCAGCCCCTGAAAAGCGAGAGCGCATGTCGAAGCGCGTCTTGATTAGCGAGAGCAGTGTAAACGTTCGCTCCTCTTCTGATGGCAGACCCATTGTGTGTCCCTGCGGCTGTGGCAAGGAAATGGACTTAGCAACTGGAATGTTCTTTCCGGTCCGTGGATTTGATGCTATCAGGGGTTACAGGACAACCTCGGGTCGGCGTAAATCGGGGCAGCAAAAAAGAGAGAGAGCCGAACCTATTCATCATGAGCTAGCCGGGCAGGAATAAGTGCATGCCCGCCATTCCATGCTTCCTTTGCGGCAAACAGTTGAAGAGAAGAATTGATAAGAACCGCAAGCCATATTTCATTTGTGACCCGTGCGGGACCCAAATCTTCATTCGCCGCAAGCAGGGGATCGACAATCTCATCGAACTCATCGCAACGCTGAAGGGTCGGGACCTCCCATTTCGTGAACACGCCCGCGCGCTCTACAAGATTCAAGCTGTGCTTGCTGAGATCAGGGGGATAAAGAAAGAAATTAAAACGCTCGACGGGGAACTCGGCTTGTTTTCGCGAGACATAGACAAAGAGCGCAAACGCGCCCGCGAACTGCTGAACGCCCGTATCGAGAATTTGCTGTCGCGACTGAAACGAATCGCGCACAGCGACGCGCACGTATAAAGATGATGCTGAACACGTCACAAAGCGAACGCGCGTTGTATACAGCAGCCCAGCGCGGCCCAGAAGCAGCTTTTGACGATGATCTGCTGACAGTCGCAGAAGTCGCGCAACTGCTGAAAGTGCCGATTTCATGGGTGTACGAGCGCACCCGGCGGCAGGGGATTGATCGTCTGCCGCACTTCAAGCTCGGCAAATACTTGCGCTTTTCTGAGCGGGAAATTGTCGCTTGGCTAGAACGAATCAGGGGGATTTAGCTTGCCACGCCAGCGTACTACGTTTACGTTGGAGGCCGACGCAGAACCGGCTGAGCGGGTCATTCCGGGAGGAAGAATGACTCGAAATCGACGTTATCAGCATGGTTCGATCTACAAGCGAGGTAAGCGAAAGAAAATGTGGGTGGCACGCTGGTGGGAAGATGTGATCGCATCCAATGGGACGGTAGAACGTCTGCGCCGTTCGGAAAACTTGGGCTCGGTCGCGGAAATTCCCACGCGGCGCCAAGCCGAGCAGCTTCTGGCGGAGCGGTTGCGCTCGATCAACAGCAGTGAATTCCGGCCGCATTCATCGCAAACGTTTCGCGAATATGCGGAGATGATGTGGTTGCCGGAAGTGCTGCCCACGGTCAAGCACTCAACGAAAAAGCATTACAAGTACATGGTCAGGGTCCATCTCTGCCCGGCGTTCGGGGACGTGCAGCTTCGGCTCATTACCCGCGCGATGGTGCAGGGCTTTCTATCGGCAAAGCTGGCGAGCGGGCTGGCTTGGAAAACGGTCAAGCATCTGCGCACGGTATTCGGCACAGTCATGGGAGCTGCCGAGATGGCAGAACTCATTCCCTCGAACCCCGTTCGCAAGACTCGCTTTCCCAGGCGCGGCCCGGTGAAGGAAAGAGCCGACATCGCACCCGAGAAGATTCGGGAACTGCTCGAAGCTCTACCGGAACCGTCCAAATCGCTGGCTTGGCTGCTGGTGCTCACGGGGCTGCGGATCGGGGAACTGCTGGCGCTATGCTGGCGGAACGTTGATCTGGAGCGCGGGGTGCTGCGGGTGACGCAATCGGTTTACGAGGGGCACTTCGATGAGCCGAAGAGCGCACGCAGCCGGCGGTCGGTTCCGCTAGGTGCGAAGTCAATCGAGATTCTCTCGGCTCGCAAGCCGGCTGGGGTGAATCCCGAAGCTTTAGTCTTCGCCACTCGCAGCGGCACTCCGTTTTGCCGGCACAATCTGGTCAATCAGCAACTCAAGCCGACTTGCAGAAAGCTGGGGCTGGTCGGAGTGAGCTGGCACTGGCTGCGGCACGCGAATGCCACCCTGCTCGATGCGGTCGGTGCGCCGCTGGGCACGGTGCAGGCGCTGCTGGGGCATTCCTCGGCGGAGATCACGCGGGATATTTACTTGCACTCGATCCCCGCCGATGCGCGCTCGGCGGTCGAAAAGCTGGAGAATTTGCTGATTGGACCCAAATGGACTCAAGTTGCGGAAATTGAGAAAACGGGATCGTCGCTAATTCAATGAAACGCTTGGGAAAAGTTGGTCGGGGAGAGAGGATTTGAACCTCCGACCCCCTGGTCCCGAACCAGGTGCTCTACCAGGCTGAGCCACTCCCCGAGATCGTTTGCACCGGAATGCTCACGGCAGCAGAACAGCGAGCCGTGAGCACGCACCCTGTTGTGATTATAACATTTGCACTATTGAGGCCGTCGTGTGAGCTTGAGTGCACCGCCCTTGTCGATTCCGTGCCCGATGGTTCAACAGGCTGATCAAGAATTTCCTATAGAATGACCTTTCCTTGCACTTCTAAGTCTTCATGATTGCACTGACTGCGGCAACACTGTTCACACCGATGGAGCGGATCGACCAGCCCGTGCTGCTGATCGAGAATGGCGTTATCCGCAGGCTCGGCGCGCGCGCGAACAGCGAGATCCCGGCAAATTGCCGCATCGTGGATTTGCAAGACGCAATCCTTGCGCCAGGCCTTATTGACATTCACATTCACGGTGGCGCCGGGCACGACATTATGGAAGCGAATGCGGAAGCGCTGCCCGCGCTGGAGCGGCTTCTGATTTGTCACGGGGTGAGCAGTTATTTCCCAACTACGGTCACGGCTCCGCTCGAGGCAACGCTCGCGGCTTTAGAGCGATTGGCCACGGCCGTCGAATCTTCACACGAGAATCATGCGGGCGAACCTCGAGCCGTCCCGCTGGGAATCCATCTCGAGGGACCCTTTATTAGTCATACGCGTCGCGGTGTGCATCCAGCTCAAGACTTGCTGCCGCCTACGGTTCAAACGTTTGGACGTTTCTGGCAAGCGGCTCGTGGTCACATTCGCATTATGACGATAGCTCCAGAATTGCCCGGAGCGCCCGAGGTAATCGCTGAAGCGGCGCGCCGCGGCGTGTGCGCTAGCCTCGGGCATTCCAACGCCGATCTGAATTCCACCCGCGCAGCAGTAGCCGCCGGCGCCAGGCACGCGACTCACACATTTAATGCCATGCGCCCGCTGTCGCATAGAGATCCGGGGATTCTGGCCGAAGTGCTGACTGATTCGCGAGTTTCTGCCGACATTATTGCCGACGGTGTTCATGTCGACCCCGCCGTCGTGGAGCTCTTTTTGAAAGCCAAGGGAGCCGATGCTGCGGTGCTGATTACCGATGCGACGGCAGCCACCGGAATGCCAGAAGGGCGCTATCGTCTCGGGTCTAGTGAAGTAGAAGTGAAGGATGGCAGATCTCTCATTGACGGAAAACTGGCGGGAAGCATCCTTACTATGGATCGTGCTCTCCGCAACGTGATGCAGTTTGCCCATTGGGATCTGCAAAAAACGCTTCGCCTGGCTACAGTAAACCCTGCGCGAGTAGCGGGTTTGAACAATCATGGCGTAGTGCAGCAGGGCGCGCCAGCCGACCTGGTGGTGCTCGGCCCGAAGGGTGAAGTTAGAAAAACAATCGTACGTGGCGGGGGAATTTGAGTGTCAGTTCATTTCGGGGAGAAAAGAATGGCCGATAAAGGCAGATTTCCTCATTACATGATTAAGGAAATCTTCGACCAGCCGCAAGGTCTGCGCGACACTATCCAGCCGCGCGTCTCGCTCGAAGAGGGCATCGTAAAGCTCGACGAGGTCCGCATCAGCCCCGAGGAGCTGAGGGATTTGCGGCGCATCAGTATTGTTGCTTCCGGAACCAGCCGTCATGCGGGTATGGCTGGCCAGTACATGATTCAGGAACTGACGAACATTCCCGTGGACGTGGATTATGCCAGCGAATTTGAGTACCGCAACCCGCTTATTGGCCGGGGCGAGCTCACGATCGTTATCACGCAATCCGGCGAAACTGCCGATACGACCGCGGCGCAGCGGGAGGCGCGCGCAAAGGGATCCCGCACGATTGCGATTTCCAATGTGGTGGATTCCACCATAGCCCGCGAGGCCGATGGCGTGATCTACACAAATGCGGGTCCGGAGATCAGCATCGCCTCAACCAAGGCTTTTACCGCGCAGATGGCCGTGCTTTTTCTGTTTGCGCTTTATCTCGGTCAGGTGCGCGAAAAATTGAGCAAGGAACAGGTGCGGCGCTACATCCGGGAACTGCTCGATCTACCGGGCAAAGTCGACACAGTGCTGCAGTCGGCGCCGGAATGCGAGCGGCTGGGTGAGAAATACCACAAAGTTCAGGATTTCCTCTTTCTCGGCCGCGCAATTCATTACCCCATCGCCATGGATGGCGCGTTAAAGCTGAAGGAAGTTTCTTACATTCACGCGGAAGGGTATCCGACCGGCGAGACCAAACACGGCCCGAATGCGCTGATCGATGAAAGCCTGCCGGTAGTAATCATCGCCACCTGCGATCGCAATGATGCGGGCTCGGTGCTGCGCTATGAGAAAAATCTCGCCAACATAAAAGGCTTCAAAGAACAATCCGGACGGGTAATCGCCATCGCTACCCGAGGCGATGAGACGATTCGCCGGATGGCAGACCACACAATTTTTGTTCCCGAAGCGCCGGAGCTGCTGTCGCCCATTCTCGAGATCGTGCCACTGCAACTCTTCGCTTACTACATGACAGTGCGAAAAGGCCTGGACGTGGATCGCCCACGCCACCTGGTAAAGTCGGTAACGTTGGAGTAGGCTCGCCTAGTTCGGTTTCCGATCCTTTACATCCGATAAAAACCGCAGTAGCGCGGCGTCGGTTGCGCATTTGAACTTTTCCAGCAGAGACGCCTCTGCGCCGAGCATCGTGTCCCCCGCCGGCTTTTGCCGAATGCTTTGGCGCAACCTGTCGCCTGCCTCGGACTCGTTGGTCATCACTTGTATGTAGAACCAGAGGAAATGGCGCATTTGATCGAGAGCCGATTTGAGGACCTGAAGAGATTCCATCTCCGGCAACTGGCTGAGCGCTTCCATTAGCTCCGGATCGGTTGGAGCTTGCATGGCCGCACAGTTGAGCTCCCGCTGGATGGCCCGCAAATCCTCGGTCACCCGTACAATGCGGGTATTGATATCGTGCAGATAATCGTCTCGTTCCATGGACCCGGCTTTCTCGAACTGAACGAGGTTTCACCATCTCACCCGCGCCCCAGCGCGAATAGATGTCACCCGTGCATGCGCTTTCGTAATTCTCCGCTGTGTGGCTCGGTCGATGTCGGATGCTCCCCTCCATCCGCTGAGAACTCGCGTGCATGGCGGCTTTCGCGCAACTATAAAAAGTGCTTGTCGACCAGCATTCATTGGCTGTGCTGAAAGTCCCAAACGTTGCGTCGGGCCCTTGTGGATCCAAGTCCACGCGGCCCAAACCAAAATCCAGGCATCTCTATTCGCCAATTCTTCGCCTTATCCTTCGTGGCCCTGCTAAAATGCCTTGCTTTATCGGAAGTCCTGAACTTTTGGGACCACAAGAACGTATCTATATTGTGGTGTTAAGGCTTGGAGTGTCCCCCGCAGGCGGACGCTTCTCGCTGAGGCCAGGAGTTCCGGGGAGTGCTGGTTGGAAGACGCCCAGGTCGTAGCACTGCTGGTCCGTCGCTGCATCGCCGGCGACGCAGGGGCTTGGGAAGATATCGTACAGCGGTATCATCGGAGGATTTACAACATCTGCTATCGTTTCGCAGGATCGGCTGATGACGCGCAAGACCTCACGCAGGAGGTCTTCATCAAGGTTTATCGCACTCTGAATTCTTACGATCTAGACCGCGGCGCATTCATGACCTGGGTAACAAGTATCACCCGTAATCTGCTGGTGGACCATTTTCGGAAGAGCAAGCAGGATCGTATGACCGATTCGCTGGATGCCGCGCCTTCCGAGCACGAAGACGCTCAGCCCTTGAGTGAGCAGATTCCAGACAAGGCCGTACCGCCGGACGCAGGGGTGCAGCATCGCGAAACTCGCGAAACCGTTCATCGGGCGTTGCAGAAGCTATCACCGGAACTGCGGGAGGCAGTGGTCTTGCGTGACCTGCAGGACATGGACTATCGGGAAATTGCCACGGTCCTGAGGGTTCCCGAAGGAACGGTCAAGTCCCGAATCAACCGCGGGCGCACGGAACTTGCACGTCTGCTTCAACGTACCTATAGGCAGGTGATGTGATGCCGGGAGAGAGCAAAAACGGTATGCAATGCGCTGAGTTTGAAGCGCTGTTAAGCGAGGCCGTCGAGCAGACGCTAAGCGGGAGCCGTCTGGAAAGCTTCCAGGCGCACGCCCAAGCCTGTGCTGTTTGCGGGCCTCTGCTGGCGGAAGCCGAGGAGGGGCACCGTTGGCTGAAGTCACTCGAAGAGATTGAACCTCCGGCCAACCTGGTTCACAACATCCTTATCGCGACGACCGGGCGGGAAGGCAGCCGCGCGCGCCAAGAGGGCAGTTCCTGGAAGGAAGCGGTGGCAGGATGGCTGCGTCCAATATATGCCCCGGTTTTCGCGGTGGCGCGCCAGCCGAGATTCGCGATGTCATTCGGCATGGCTTTCTTCTCGCTTTCGATCACGTTGAGCATGGCAGGAGTGAAAGTCAGCGATCTGCGCCATGCTGATCTGCGGCCCAGCGCTCTGCGCCGCACTTACTACGAAACCACCGGCAGAATTGTGAAGTACTACGACAACATTCGATTCGTGTACGAGATTGAATCGCGGCTGCGGGAATTTAAGCGGGCCACCACGCCTGCCCAACCCGCTCCGGAGAAAAAGGAAAAGGAGCGCAAGAACAACACGAGTGGACAACCCGAACAAAAACAGGAACGCAACTACAGCCAGTGGGAGAGCCATCCAGCGTTAGCCGCTGTGCCAGACCAACCCCCTGTAGTGTCGGTGACCACCACATACAGGAGGAATTCATGAACTGCGCAAACCATCCCGCCATTCAGGCGGCGGCGTACTGCCGCACCTGCGGGAAAGCGTTGTGCACTCCCTGCACCCGTCCGGTGCAGGGAGTGATTTATTGCGAAAACTGCCTGGCGGCGCGCCTGGGACACCCGCCACAGAGCGCATATCAGCCTGGGGCAACAGTATCCGCTGACACGCGCCTGCCCAGCCCGGGCCTCGCCGCCGCATTGGGTTTTATTCCCGGAGTCGGGGCCATGTATAACGGCCAGTTCATAAAAGGGCTCATCCACGTCATGGTTTTCGTAGTCATGATTTGGATGGCGAACGAATATGGCCCAATTATGGTGCCCGTCTTCTTTGCGTACTTCTTCTACTCGGTCTTCGACGCTTACAAGACAGCACACGCGATTGAAATGGGCCAGCCAGCCCCTGATCCCTTTGGTCTGGAGCGAATGTTCGGAGGGCAGAGTGCGGCCGCTCCTTCGGTGGCGGGGAGTTCAGTTCCGCCCAATGCTGTTGCCGCCAACCCCGTGATTCCGGCAACTGCTGATCTACGTGGACCACGGCATTCAGCCCCGGTGGGGGCAATCGTCCTCATCGTACTCGGGCTTCTCTTTTTGCTGGATAACGTGGGTTGGTTTGAATTCCATTGGGTACATCATTTCTGGCCGTTAATTCTTATTGCGCTCGGTGGCTGGCTGCTTGTGCGGAGATTGGGCTTGCTGGGCCTAGGTCCGGGGGAATGTGGTTGCGAACGTTGCAAATCACGCGGCTTGATGGGACCTGCCATGTTGCTGACCATCGGCTTGCTATTCCTGATTGCAGAGCTCGTGCCCTTTGCTGGTCTGTCGCACACGTGGCCTGCGATTCTGATCGTGATCGGCTTAGTGAAAGTCTTTCAGGGTAACGCGTCGACCGCTGGCCATCTCGGGCCACCATCGGCGCTCGGTGCGGCGCCTCCAGCCAGTGGCCCAACTGGCGAGGTTCAGCCGCCTTCTAACGAGATCCAACCGCCACCTACGGAGGTGCACGATGGCTAGTCCAGTCCAAGCGCCACCTCCATTACAGCATCGCCGTTCGTTCGCAGGGCCGGTGGTGCTGATTATCCTCGGGACAGTCCTGCTCCTGGCGACGATGGGAGTGGTGCAATCGGAGCCATTGCTGCGCTGGTTTGGAAGTTACTGGCCCGCGCTGATCATTCTCTGGGGAGTGATCAAGCTGATTGAACACCATCGCGCCGAGCGCGAAGGAGTTCGCCCGCGCGGAATCGGCGCCGGCGGCGTGCTCCTGCTGATTATGCTCATTATCTTCGGGCTGGCAGCTACGCAGGCCTCGCGCGTCAATTGGCGAGAGCTGGGCGATGAAATTAATATGGACGAGAACGATTGTCGGGGCTGGCCATCATGGTTTGGCCATTGTTATAGCTACGACGATCAGCTTCAGCAGGAATTCCCCGCGGGCAGCAGCTTGCGCGTGGTGAGTAATCGCGGCGCGGTCACTGTAACTCCCTCCGATGACAATCAAATTCATGTTGTGGTGCGAAAGCGAGTTAGCGCGCGCGACCAGAGCGACGCAGAGAAATGGAATGCGGGAACGAAACCGCAGATTACGACGAGCGGAAATATTCTGATTTTGAATGCGAATACGGAGGGCGCGGGTGACCACTGGATCGCAACCGATATGGACGTTTCCATTCCCCGTAAGGCACCAGTCGTAATTTCCGCCCGGCGCGGCAACGTAGGCGTTACTGGGCGGGATGGCGACGCCGAAGTTTCCGGTCAGCATAGTGAAGTTTCACTTTCTGACATAAACGGCAAGGCCAGCGTGAACCTGGATGGGGGTTCGACGCGCATTTCCGCTATCAGTTCCGACGTTGCAATTCAAGGCCGAGGCAACGATGTATCTCTCGAAGACGTAAAAGGGGCCGCACGGCTGAGCGGCGAGTTCGACAGCCTCAAGCTTTCAAGAGTAGCCAACGGCGTCAGCTTTAAGTCGGCGCGCACGGATCTGGAGTTCTCCCGCCTGAACGGCGATCTCGACCTGGATCCAGATGACATGCGAGCGGTTGACGTTATCGGACCCTTTCGCATGCTGACTCGCTCGAAAGATATCCGCCTGAGGGGCGTAAGCGGCGATGTGCGCGTGCAAAATGGCAATGGCACGGTTGAAATTCGCATGAGCAAGCTGGGCAACATGCAGGTGGACAATCACAACGGCGATGTTCAGATTTACCTCCCCGAAAAAGCAGGGTTCCAACTGCAAGCGCGAGGCGGCGAGGTGGAAACGGACTTCACTGAACTGAAGATCGCAAGCGGTGGAGACCAGGCAAGCGCAGCGGGTACAGTTGGTTCAGGCGGTCCTCGCCTGGTGATCAATAATGAGCATGGAAGCATTGAGATTCGTAAAGGGTCAACCGTCGCAAAAACCGCGCCGCCACACCCGGCGAAACCGCCACGTGAACCGCAAGCGCCGGTAGAACCCACCGAAAATTAGGAGCTTTCTAGTTAATGGAGGACGGGCGTCCCCGCCCGTCGTCCTTACTTCCTACCCCGCGCGCATGTTATGTTCAATCGCTTTCGACATTCAAAATGATCCGCTCGTATAAAGGCATCACGCCGACAATTCCGGACTCGTGCTATGTTGACGACTCGGCGCAGGTCATCGGAGATGTAGTTCTCGGCGAGCATGCCAGCATCTGGATGAATGCCGTTCTGCGCGGCGATGTGCACTCCATCCGCGTCGGCGCGCATTCCAACGTGCAGGATTGCAGCGTGCTCCATGGAATGAAGCAGCAGTATGGCGTGTTCGTGGGCGAGTACGTAACCGTCGGGCACTCGGTCACGCTGCACGGCTGTACGATTGAAGATCGCTGCCTGATTGGGATGGGATCAATTATTCTGAATGGCGCAAAGATTGGTGCAGGATCGATTATTGCCGCGGGCACATTGATTCCAGAAAAAGCAGTCGTTGAACCAGGTTCGCTCTGGATGAGCTCGCCGGGGAAATTCCGACGCAAATTGGAAGAGAAAGATCAGGAATTGATTCTCCGGTACGCGAGGAATTACTTGGAATACAAAGATTCGTACTTGCAAGAAAGAAAGAGCGAGTAAATAAAATCTGTCATCCTGAGCGAAGCGTGCAGGCCGCCAAGCGGACTGCATGTGCAGTCGAAGGACCCCGATGAAGTCAGCAGTTTAGACGGCATCGCAGGGATTCTCCCGCCAAATCGAAGCCGCACGAGAGAATCCCTTGCAGCCTCTGTGGCGCGATCAAGTTCTGAGGGATCCTTCGACTTCGCGAGTTCATTCGCTTCGCGAAATGAACTCGCTGCAGGATGACAATTTTTAAATTAAGAGCCAAGCGCTAATGATCAAAGCTATCCGAGGAACTCGCGATCTGCTGCCGCCGGAAACGGCGCTGTGGAACTTCGTCGAGGCCGCGGTACGCGACGTGTTCCGCGTCTACAACTTCCACGAGATTCGTACGCCGATTTTCGAAGAGACGCAATTGTTCGCGCGTAGCGTAGGCGAAGAGACGGATATTGTCGCGAAAGAGATGTATACGTGGGACGACGACCGTCGATCCGTTGAGACCAAACTGGAGTCGATTTGGCTAGATCGATTGCCAAAAGAGGCAGAATATTTCGCGCAGCCAAACCTGCCCGGGTTCGACTACAAACCTCGATTTCGGGTGGACTGGCCCGACAACTCCGTTACCCTCGTTGAATTCAGCTCTCAACCTTCGGCACAAATTTTGGAGGAACTCAGCCAAAGCGGAAAGGCATGGAGCAAGCATGGAGAAAGAGTTCAAATCAAGCTAGTGACCGACCGGCCCCTGACGGGATCCCTGATGCAGGTCGCCGCTTCTGTCGGTGTTCATACCGAAATCATTGATCTGCGGGATTTCGAGCCCTTCCAGTCCCTCACCCTCCGCCCCGAGAACACCGCTGGCGTCGTCCGTGCTTACATCGAACACAACCTTTGGGAACGCGGTCTGAATAAGCTCTACTACATCGGCCCACAGTTCCGCCGCGAGCGCCCGCAGAAGGGACGCTACCGTCAGTTCTACCAAATTGGCGCTGAGATTATCGGCCCGGCGAGCGCAGGTAGCGAGTCTCCGGCACGAGACGCGGAATTGCTGGAACTGCTCGCCACGTTTCTCGATCGCGTCGGCATCACGGATTGGACTCTGCAATTAAATTCGATCGGCTGCGCCAACGATCGCGCGGCGTACAACGAAGCTCTCAGAAAAGCTCTGGAGCCAGTTGTCTCTAAAATGGATGCCGATTGCCAGCGCCGCGCAGTGACCAATCCGCTGCGAGTTTTCGATTGCAAAGTTCCTAAAGATCAGCCGATCATCGAGAAGCTGCCGCGCATCAGCCAGTTCCTCGATGAGTCTTGCCGCAAGCACTTCGAACAGGTACAGGAAATCTTAAAGTCGGTCGGTGTCGAGTTCCAGCTAAACGACCGTCTGGTGCGCGGCCTCGACTACTACACCCGCACCGCATTCGAATTCACGCATGGCGCTCTGGGCGCGCAGAACGCGATTCTCGGTGGCGGACGCTATGATGGCCTCTCCGAATCGCTCGGCGGCCCAAGCGCTCCTGGGATCGGCTTTGCTATCGGCGAAGACCGCCTGGTTATGGCCCTCAAGGAATCTGCCGAAGCAGTGCAACGAAAACCGGACGTCTACATCGCGCCACTAGGGCCGGGAATGAATCGCGAAGCCGCGCGGCTGGCTCGCGAACTACGTCACCATGATGTGATCACAGAACTCGGTGATGAGAGCTTCCGGTTAAAGAAATCGCTCGAGACTGCCAGCAAGATCGGCGCACGCTTCGCTCTGATTGTCGGCGAGAACGAAGTCAAAGCAGGCGCGTTTGCGCTGAAAAATCTGCAGAGCGGAGAGCAAATTTCCGTGCCACACTCCGAATTGCCACAAAAGATTCAATCCAGTCGTTAGGCTGAGAGGAACATTCATGAAACACAAATTTGCTTTGCTAGCGATTTGCATTTTTGCCGCGCTGGCATGCTGCGCACAAACCGCCGCGGGCCCGGGGCAAGCGAGTCCCCTTCAGACTATGCTCTTTGACAACACGAAAGTTATTTTCGAAGCGCAGACAACAAACAATGTGAGCACACTCGATGGTTTGTTGACCAGCGATTTTCGCGAGGTAGGCAGCGAAGGCATGCTGCACGACCGCAAGGAATTTCTTGATGACGCTCGTGACGGTTCACTCAAGGAATATAGCTTGTACGATGTGAAACTGGTGCCAGTGGACGACAATGCCGTTATCGTGACGTATAAAGGTATTCTCCGCCAAATTGAAGGGGACGATGTGCTCGCCCCGCGGTATCAGCACTTCTCCGATTTGTGGGTCAAGCAAGGCGACCAGTGGAAGTTAAAGTACCGGCAGTCCACGCCTCGGCGTCCGATCGATTGAAGCCGCTACGGATCCACGCGACCGGGCACGCCGCATTTATAATTCCTGATTCGGCTTTCCACCACATTTCTAATTGAAAGGTAAAACTTGCTCGACTTCCTCGGCGATTTACGGCGCACTCACATGTGCGGCGCACTGCGCGCATCGGATGCAGAAAGGAAAGCAGTGCTCATGGGCTGGGTGAACCGCCGGCGCGATTTGGGAAATTTGATCTTCATTGACGTTCGGGATCGCACGGGAATTACTCAGGTCGTATTCCACAAAGAAACAAATCCCGCGCTGCACCAGAAGGCAGGAGAGCTGCGCAACGAATACGTGATCGCTGCGATTGGCTCGGTTAAGCTGCGCGAGCCAAACACAATAAACAAGAACATCGGCACGGGTGAAATAGAACTGATCGCAGAAGAACTGCGCATTCTGAATGAAGCCAAACAGCCGCAATTTCTTCCCGGCGATTCGGTTCTGCCCAACGAAGAACTGCGCCTGAAATATCGCTACATTGATCTTCGCCGCGACGCCATGCAGTTCAACATCGAGTTGCGGCACAAAGTGGCAATTGCCATCCGCGATTATCTTTCATCCCAGGGATTTTTCGAAATCGAGACGCCTTTCATGACTCGCTCCACGCCCGAGGGCGCTCGGGATTATCTCGTTCCCAGCCGTGTGCAGCCCGGCTACTTTTACGCGTTACCACAGTCGCCGCAGTTGTTTAAGCAAATCCTGATGATTTCCGGTTTTGATAAATATTTTCAAATTGTGCGGTGCTTCCGCGACGAAGACTTGCGAGCCGACCGTCAACCCGAATTCACACAGATCGATCTGGAAATGTCCTATCCCCAACCCGAGCGCGTGTGGGAGGTGGTTGAAGGATTCTTAACGGCGGCTTTCAAGGCCGCAGGACACGAAATCAAGACACCATTTCCCCGGATGACCTACGACGAGGCCGTCCGCCTGTATGGCAGCGATAAGCCCGATATACGCCTTCCCGCGATGACCGATGTTCGAGAGGCATTCGCAACGGAGAATCTTGTGACGTTGGGAGTTAGTCCAAACTTGCCTGTGATGGCGATTCGCATTCCAAAAGTTGGAGAGCTCTCCCGGAAAGAACGTGACGATATCAAACCGCTCTTTGTCTCGAAAGACGGCACCAAGCTGTTCGAAGATGTTAAGCGCCTGGAGAAGAGCTTCCCTGAGGCTGCTGCGACGGTTCGCGAAAAAAGCGGCGCTCAGGACGATGACCTGATCGTGATCGTTGCCGGCAACAATACGCCGGGCGAACACAAGTCCGCAGGCGGTGTGAAGCCGGAAGTCAAACAGCACGATCACGCCGTCTACACATCAGCCGGCCTGCTGCGGGTTGCGCTCGCTCAGAAATATGCTGCGAAACATGGGGCATTCGCGCACGGTGATTTCCATTTTCTTTGGGTAACCGATTTCCCAATGTTCGAGTGGGATGAGGAAGGCAAGCGCTGGGCCGCGGCCCATCATCCGTTTACTTCGCCGCACGAGCGCGATATGGATAAATTGGAAGGTGATCCTTGCTCTCCCGAGCTAGGAGCTGTGCGGGCGCTTGCTTATGACGTGGTCCTCAACGGCACAGAGCTTGGTTCGGGATCCATCCGTATTCACCGCCAGGATATTCAGCGCAAGGTTTTCCGTGCGCTCGGACTCACAGAAGAAGAAGCTCGCGCCCGCTTTGGGTTTTTTCTGGAGGCACTCGAGTATGGAACGCCACCCCATGGTGGCATTGCGTTAGGCCTCGATCGGATTGTCATGATCCTCGCCGGTGCGGATAGCTTGCGCGAAGTCATTCCTTTCCCCAAGACGGCCCGAGCGGTGGACCTGATGGTGGACGCACCCACGCACGTTAGCGAGGCGCAGTTGAAGGAACTGGGAATTCAAGTCCGCCGGTCGAAGGATTAACCCAGACCATGCTCCAATAAATTCGTCTTATCCCCTCTATAAAAATAACTTTTTAAAAATATTTCTGATCCACCCGAAAACAATTATGCGTTGGACGGCGCCCAGTGATTCACGTTATTGTGCGCTTGCTGGCCGAAGGCACTACGTCCGGGACAGCGAAAGCAGTGTGAGGACTGGGAGAGGTCGCTCTCGCTGCTTCATGTGGGCCACCGGCTTGAGTTGCAATACCCCACGTCTCCGGCTTTTTAAGCTCAAGCCGCGCCCACGCCAGAGACGGTATCTGCTGGTAGGTGAGTTCACACTCTTTGAGAATTCCTCCCCTTGGAGTTACAGGCTACGGCCATATCTCAGGCATCTCGAGACGATGTCGCGCTGAGGCCCGAGCAATCGGCGCTGCACCAGTTCTACGCCGAACAGTCGGCAGACATTCGCCGACAATTCGACCAGTCACACAATGGACGGACTGCCATCCAGGCGCGGTCAGATCTGATTGATTGCATCATTATTGAATTGTGGAATGCTGCCAGCCTTAGCACAGAAGACAAAATTAGTTTGGTGGCGCTCGCTGGCTACGGCCGCCAGCAGATGTTCCCTTGCTCAGATGTCGATCTAATGTTTCTCTCGCGAGCGCCATTGAGTCAACCCACGCAGAAGCAAGTGCTTCCTAAGATTTGCCAGGCGCTCTGGGATCTGCACCTTCGCGTCAGTCCGACCGTGCGCACATTGGATGAATGCGGCAAGCTGCACCGCGACAATACCGAGTTCAATATCTCGTTGCTCGATTGCCGCCACATCTGCGGCGACGGAGAGGTCTTTTACGAACTTAAATCTGAGGCGATTCCGAGGACAGTCAGACGCGAAGCTCTTGAACTGCGGCAGAGATTGATCGATCTCACTGCGGATCGCCATGAGAAGTTCGGCCACACAATTTTCCATCTGGAGCCCAACATAAAAGAGTGCCCGGGAGGCATGCGCGATTACCAGGTTGCAATGTGGCTGGCGGTAATTTCCGAAATCGACGAGAATGGGAATTGGCCATCCCCCAACAATCCTGTGTCCTCCATGCTTTCAGAGTTAAGCCATGCTGCATTTGATTTTCTCTGCGCAGTGCGCTGTTTTCTGCATTATCAGCAAGCGCGCGATCTCAATACTTTGACCTATGAACTGCAATCCGAGGCAGCGGCCGCCGGAATCGGACTTAAGGAGCGTGTAGAGACGAACCCAGCCGAGTGGATGCGCCAGTATTTCCGCCACGCGCGAGCAATCCAGCGGCTGGACGTGCTTTTCGATGAAATTCGCCCGGCGCGATCTGGTCTTTATCGCCTATTTGAGAGCCGCAAGTCGCGTTTATCGAACGCTGATTTTTCGGTGGTAGATGGCCGCGTATTCCTGCGCCAGCTTTCATCGGTTGAGAATCCAGGCATTCTCTTTGCTCTTTTCGAATTCGTAGCGCGGCATGGCCTGAAGCTGAGTAGCGAAACTGAGCGCTGCGTGGAGTCAGCGCTGGCAAAGGCTCCTGAATTCGGTGAGCTTCCCCTGTGGGACTATCTCCGCCAAATTCTTGCACTGCCTCATGCTGGTACGGCTCTGCGTGCTATGCATCGGCTGGGGCTTCTTGTTTATGTTTTCCCTGAATTCCAGGCCATCGATTCCCTGGTTATCCGTGATTACTTCCACCGTTACACGGTGGATGAGCATTCCTTCGTGGCAATTGAGAATATTCACGCTCTGCGTGCGCCCACGGGCGATCTGGAACGCCGTTTTCGCGACATTCTCGAGGGAGTCGAGCATCCCGAACTACTATTTGTTGCCATCCTGTTTCACGATGTCGGCAAAGGAATGGCGGCCGAAAACCATCTGGATGGCAGTCTTTCGGCGTTGCAGAGCGTGTCGCAGCGCCTGCAGCTCGAGCCAGCGGACCGTGAAATGGTCCAATTCCTCGTTGTTAATCACTTGCGCATATCAGAAACCATCATGCGGCGCGACATCTTCGATCCGGAAGTCGTGCAAGAATTTTGCAATGCGATCGGGACTACAGAGAAATTGAGATTGCTGACGCTGCTTACTTATGCGGATATCAAAGCGGTGAACCCGGAGGCTCTCACTCCCTGGAAGGCAGAAATGTTGTGGCAGCTTTACGTCAGCTCTTCCAATTACCTGACTCGGAGCGTGGACGACCAACGCCTGCATACTCAAAATGCCGCTGAACCGCAGCTTGCCCAGATTACTGCGTTCGCTCACGACTTGAATCCACATTGCTTGAGTAAGTTTTTAGAAGGTTTTCCCAAACGCTACCTGCTGACACATTCGCCCAGCGAGATCGTCTCGCATTACCATGCGTATGAACGTCTGAAAACTGGCGAAGCGCAAATCGAGATACTTAGGCGCAACGGTCACTTCGAGCTGAGGCTGTTGACTCTCGACCGTCCAGCACTTTTCACCGCCGTCGTCGGACTGCTCTCTTCCTGGGGAATGGATATCTTGAAAGCCGAGGCGTTCGCTAACCAGACCGGCGTTGTTCTGGATACATTTCGATTTTCCGACCGGTTCTG
>Ga0070717_10000724_pt1 | contig 21453 bp, 20 predicted proteins | sample LARL113metaG_FD_71366 | JGI IMG/M metagenome (GOLD analysis project Ga0070717, IMG submission 71366) | Corn, switchgrass and miscanthus rhizosphere microbial communities from Kellogg Biological Station, Michigan, USA - LAR L11-3 metaG | ecosystem: Host-associated > Plants > Roots > Rhizosphere ...
GCCGGCAAGGAGAACGAGGTGGAGTAGGCGTAGTCACGACCGCCAGCGCGGGGCGAGAACGGGACGTACTCCCGGACTGGAAGGAATTGAATCGCTCCGATGACGCCGCCGAGGACCACCGCGCCGAGCGCGTACAGCAATCTCTTCGTTCCCTCTCGGCGCTCGAGTCGAACGCGTGTGCCATCGGGCAGCTCCTGCTCGGCGAAAGCGAGAAAGAGGGCGAAGGCGCCACTCGCAAGAAGCATGTATTGAAGCAACTGCGGGTGCGGACTGAGCACCGCAAGGCCGATGACAATCGCGAGCGCACCGTAAGCCCAATTTCGGCCATCGCGAATGCCACGTACGAGGAGGAACAGGGCGAGCGGCAGCAATGCGCTGACGTAAAGCTTTCCGTCGTGGCCGGGGGTGACATAGGCCGCGATCGGGCCGCTCATCATGTACGCGACGCCACCGATGACACTCGAGAAGAAACCGAGTCCCCAGGCGCGCAGGAACAGATAAGTGAAGAAGCCGGCAAGAAAGACATGAATCATGAACGACCACGTCATTGCGACATCGGTCGGCAGAATCATGCGCAGCAGGAAGCTCGGATAGAAAATGTCGCCGTGCATGGCGGCAACGTATGGCAGGCCGCCCATGAGATATGGATTCCAGAGCGGAAAGCCGTGACCGGACTTTAGCGACTGTGCGGCGAATTCACGAAAGGGATAGCCTGCATACCATTGATCGCTGCGGGGGTTGACGAGGAAGCCACCCCCTAGCGCCTGGAAGCCCAGCGCAAGCGTGCAGAGTGCGAATACGAAGCCTGCCCATGCGCCGGCATAGCGCGGAGACCACTCGACGCGCCTCGAAGGGGCGGATGCGCGAGTCTTCACTCGCGATTGCCTCTCATTGTGCGCGAGGTCGACGTCGGAGGCCTTCGACGCCGAGGAAGAGCGCGCCTGGTGCGATTTCAAGTGCGGTTAGCCAGAGACGAGAGGTGACGGCGAGAACGGCTGCCTGCGTCGGATCCGCGATGTGCGCCGCAGGAAGCAGCGCGATCATCGCCGCTTCGCGAACGACGACACCCGCGGGAGCCAGGAGAACAAGGTAACCCACAATGTAGGACAGGGCGTAGACGGCGATGTACCCAGTGATTGGTCCCTCACTGGTTCCTAACACACCGCGGGCAAACAAAGCGAATGCGACGCCATAGAGAAGCCACGCGACGACGTTTCCAGCGAGTGAGATGAGTATGGCCGCACACGGCGGCGCGCCGATGTTCAGATCGCGGCCGGTGATTTTGCTGAGCAACGGAAGGACGACCGGAAACAGCAACGGCATCGCGCTCAGGATTCCTACGCAGACCAACAGAAAGAGAACGTTCGTGCGCAATCCACCCACTGCCTGGAGATGCAGCAAGGGCCAACCAAACACGGCGACGACCGCAAAGCCGGCGATGAGGTTTATGACGACATTCAAGATTGCTGAACCGGTAGCGGCGACCGGGGATACCCTCTCGCGCTCCGCCATGAATCCCATCGCGCCGATCTGCCAGAGCTTCCCGGGTATGTAGCGGCCGAGGTTGGACACGGCCCAGATACGGACAGCGCTCGTGAAGCGCAGCTTCGACCCCCAGGCACGAAGAATTTCACGCCAGGTTTCCGCTAGCACGCTGTAGGTGAGGAGGAAGACGGCTCCGGAGGCAGCGATCCATGTCCACTCGAGGCGCAGGGCACCCATCTTGACGGATGCCCCGGTCCATTGACTGTGCAGGGCCCGGTAGGCGTAGATGAGGGCGACGACGGCGAGCGCTCCCTGCACCGCCCGCCAGGCATAACGACTCCAGGCGCGACGGGGGGTTCCCGTCGATGACGGATCGGTCACACGAGCGCGGTTCACGGCGCGATAGCGCTGCGGTAAATCGTCGCATAATTGCGCGAAACGACTTCGGGTGCGAAAACGCTCAACACACTCTCGCGCCCGGCGGTACCCCACTCTCTCGCTTGCGCGGGGTTGTCGAGCAGCTGGTCGATCGACTCAGCGAGTGACGCGGCCGAGAAGTCCTTCACGAGCAATCCAGTCCTTTCGTGTAGCACGATGTCTCGGAGACCGCCGGAGTCGAAGGCGATTACAGGCGTCTCGCAAAGCAACGATTCGACGGCGACGAGGCCGAGCCCTTCATCGCGTGAGGGGACGACAAGCGCCGCCGCACGCCGATAAAGGGCAGCCAAGTCCTGCTGCGGCAGCGTGCCTCGCCAGGTCACACGGTCGCTTATGCCGAGTGACGATGCGAGGATGCGCAGCGACTCGCCGTCGGGGCCGTCGCCGACAACATCGAGTGTTGCGCGATGTCGCGTGCGGGCAAGCGACTGAAGGAGGAGCTCGATTCCCTTCTGCGCATTGAGGCGGCCAACGTAGAGAAGTTCGTTTGCGTCGCGCTCGTCGCCCGGGGAGAAAAGCTCCGTTGCCACCGGCATGGGAGCAACGAGCGGCATCGGCCGCGATGGTGCGAGCGCATGCGCCTCGGTCGCGAGCCAGCGAGACACCGTTGTCGAGGTGCGTGAGCTGCCAAGCACCCAGCCGAGAGCGGCGCGCGCGGGCTTGATCGACCGCGCGAGCCGCACGTCGCTCCCGTGCATGGTGGTGACGAGTGGAAGAGCGGTGAGGTAGGAGATGGCGGCGCCGATCGTCCCGCTGGGAAACCACCAATGCGCGTGAAGAATCGATGGCGCTGTGCGGTGTTGCTCGCGAACGGCCCGCCAAATACCCGCGCCAAGGAAAGACGCGAGTGCTCCGCGAGCGAGCCAGGAGCCACGTACCTGCTCGGCCATCGTCCCGGTGTACGCGAGCGTCTCGAGCGAGGCTGGTGCATAACGAAAGCGTACGACGGGAACGCCATCGATGGTGTCGCGCAACGGAAGATCGGGCGCGTGCGGAGTGAGCACCGTGACCGCTACCCGCTCGTTTTTCAGCGCTTTTGCCAACCGGAGTATGAACGATCCAGCTGCATCGCCGGGCCAGCGCGGAAAGGCGTGCGTCAGAAAGAGAACCCGCAGCCCCTCCCGCTCAGCGGCGGCCAGATTGATCATCTTGGCGCTGCTCGTCCAGCCGTCGCTGAATTTCCCGGAGCTGCGCGCGCTGCGCGGCGACCTGCTCGCCGAGCATGCCGGTGGCGAAGAAGACGCTACCGAGCAGAATACAGGTTTGAATGATGGACCAGATCCATCGTTGGCCCACGCCGTAGATCCAGAGTCTCCCGAGTGCTACCAGACCGGCGATGATGCCGAACGCAAAAACGCCGAAGCCGAGCATGGCGAAAAGCAGGAGCGGCTTCTGAGCGAAGCGCAGCTCGAACCACACCGACAGCATGTCGAGCACGCCGATCGGAATGCGATGCCAGGTTGCGAACTTCGATCGGCCGGCGTTTCGCGGATAGAGTGGGACCGGCACTTCAGCAACCTTGAAACCCTGCGCGGCGGCGATGACGACCATGTAGCGGTGCCAATCGGGCCGCACGGGCAACCCGTCCATTATCTCGCGCCGGTACGCCTTGACGCTGTTGAGGTCTTTGACTTTGACGTCGAACAACATTCGACTCAGCCGGTTGTAGACTCCCGAGACCAATGCTTTTTCATACTTCCCTTCCTTGAAGCCGGTGACCATGTCGGCTTCGTCGGCGAGAATGGGCGAGACGAGGCGGGGGATATCCTCAGGCTTGAACTGGAGATCCGCCGGATAGAAAACGAGCACTCGCCCGCGCGCGTGCAGATAGCCCGTGCGAAGCGCATCGGCGATTCCTCGCCGTGTGCGATGACGCACGAGCCTCAGAAATGCGTAGCGACGGGCGAGCTGCTCGAGGACGGACCAGGTATTGTCCTCGGAGCCATCGTCGATGACGATGACCTCGAACGACACGTTAGGCGTGCTGCGAAAGGCCGCCTCTGCCTGCTCCATGAAGAGCGGCAGATTCTCCGCCTCGTCCTTCGCCGGGACGAGAACGGAGACGTCGATGGGTGTCGGGTTGCGGGTTGCGGGTTGTGGGTAGACGGCAGCGCTCACGATGCCCTGCTCGATGGTGAAACTCACACACGCTTCCGCATTCGCGCCGAAAGAACGCCTAACTGGTCTCGGTATTTCGCCACGGTGCGTCGCGCGATCTGCACGCCGCTCTCCTTCAGGATATTGACGATCGCCTGATCGGTGAGCGGATGCTTCGGGTCCTCCTCGGAGACGAGCTTCTCGATCTGCGCCTTGATACCGCGCGCGGAGACGTCTTCACCGGCCGTCGTCGAGAGACCCGACGAGAAGAAGAACTTCAACGGCAATACGCCACGCGGCGTCTGAACGTATTTCTCGTTCGTGACGCGGCTGACCGTGGACTCGTGCATGTTGATGACTTCAGCGACCTCGCGGAGTGTGAGCGGCTTCAGATATTGCACGCCCTTCTCGAAGAAGTCGCGCTGCCGATCGACGATGTAGTTCATCACCTTGAGCATCGTCTGACGGCGCTGCTCGATCGCCTGAATCATCCAGTTCGCGGAGTTGAGCTTGTTCGAGATGAATTCCTTGCTCTCTCCTTCGAATTTCTTCTTGTCGCGCGCGATCTCCTGGTAGGCCTTGCTGAGCTTGAGCCGCGGAAGGTTCGCGTCGTTGAGAAAGACGTGATACCGGCCGTCGATCTTCTCGACGATCAGATCAGGGATGATGTAGTTGTCGCTGGCGCTGCTGTACATCAACCCGGGCTTCGGATCGAGCTTCTTGATCTCGTCCGCGGCTTTCTGCACGTCGCCTGGGCTGATGCCGAATCGCTTGGAAATCTCGCTCCAGCGATGGTTGATCAACTCATCGAAGCAGTCGCGAACAAGGCGGTACGGCACCGACTGCTCGAGGCCAGCCTCACGGAGCTGGAGCATGAGGCATTCGCGAAGATCGCGCGCACCGACGCCCGGCGGATCGAGGCTCTGAATGACGCCCAGCATCTGCTCGACTTCCGGCATCGAGTAAACGGGCAGCTCCTCGAGATCGGGGTCGAGCTCCTCCGCGACCTTAGTGACCGTTTCGTTGATGCTGATGAGGATATCATTCAACGGGCACGCGAGATAGCCGTCCTCGTTGATGTTGCCGATGAATTCCTCGGCGAGGAGCTGCTGCCGCGCGGACAGCTCGAGCAGCGTGATCTGGTCGCGCAGGTGATCGGAGAGATCGCGCGTGTCGACCGTGACGGGCTCGTAGTACTCCCTTTCTTCGTGCTCTTCGCGACGGCCGCCGGCGTCGAAGCCGTCGAGGAGGATCTCCTCCCAGTCGATCTCGTCGTTGCCTTTGTCGTCTTCTGTCGCTGCTTCGCTTTCGGGTGCCTCCTCCTCGTCCTCCTCCTCTTCCTCCATCTCGACCATCTCGAGGAAGGGATTGTTCAACAGCTCCTGCTTGAGATGCTGCTGGAGGTCCAGGAGCGGCATGTAGAGCAGGTCCATCGCCTGATAGAGGCGTGGATTGATCTTGAGTTCCTGCTTGAGCTGCGTGCTCTGCTGGAGACCAGCTTTCATTGTACTTCCGATCCTCCGTGACCGGTATACGGCGGCGGAGCGACTGGCTTGACGGGAGCGGGAACACCCCCGTTAGGCTCGCCGTCGTGGCCATTACCGTCTGTGCTCGAAAAACGTGATCGAAGACGCGCCGTGAGCGTCGGTCCGAGATAAATGTCCGCGACCGTATCGTCGAACACGAGCTCGCGGACCGTTCCAGAAACTTTCACCTGACCATCGAACATGATGTAGGCGCGATCGACGATGTCCAGGGTCTGCTCCACGTTATGGTCGCTGATCAACACACCGATGCCCCGGTGGCGGAGATTCGCGACGATGCTCTGAATGTCATGCACGGCAATTGGATCGACGCCAGCAAATGGCTCGTCCAACATCATGAACTTCGGCTGGCTGACAAGGGCGCGGGTGATCTCCAGTCGACGCCGCTCGCCGCCAGACAGAGCGAATGCCTTGCTCTGTCGAAGGTGCTTGATGCTCAGCTCGTCCAGGAGCGTTTCGAGACGCTTCCGCCGCTCGGCCGCGGATATCGGTAGTGTCTCGAGGATCGCTAGGATGTTGTCCTCCACCGAGAGCTTTCGAAAGATGGAGGGCTCCTGCGAAAGATAGCCGACCCCCCGCCGTGCCCGCTTGTACATCGGCATGGTGGTGATATCCTCGCCGTCCATGCTGATGCGACCAGCAAAAGGCTGGATCAACCCCACGATCATGTAGAAGGTGGTGGTCTTCCCCGCCCCATTCGGGCCCAGCAATCCGACAATCTCCCCCTGTTGCAATCGAAGGGCCACGTCGTTTACGACCTTCCGACGGCGGTAAATCTTTACGAGACCAGAAGCTTCGAGCACGCTGGTCGGCGTCGCCGGTGCCCGAGGCCGGAGGGGAGGGGCCCCGATGGCCGCGAAATCCTTGGCTGGGGTGAGATGCTCACCCGTCTGACGGAGCGTTATGGCGAGCTCCCGGCGGATCGCCTGGATGTCGCGCCAATAGGCCTCCGTGATACGGATCCTGGCGTCGGGCGCGTTGAGGCCGCTCTGCGGCAGGACGATGACCCCGTCCGAGACGAGCCTCGGGAGGACCGATGCGGCAAGGTGCTTCCGCACTTCGTCGAGACTGAGACGCCCGGCCTCGCGCTCGGCATCCCGGCCATCTGCGCGCATGGCGGCGAGGTGGTCGTCGCGATAGATGACAGCCGCCTGGCTGAAGTCCGAGCAGCCCTGAGCGTCGGCGGCGATGATGAGAGCGTGTAGCGCGAGTGCGATCGAGCGATCACGCCTGGCGTGATCGAGCAGGCCGTGACTCCGCATTGGAGTATTGGGACCGGTCACGGCCGTCGCACCCCGCCTGTCGTCGGCACGGGCCGCGTGGGGGCCCGTGCTGGAGTCCGGTTGGTGGGTCGCCTGTTCGTGCGCGTCGTGTCGGCGGAGGGCTCGATGTAGACGCCAGCGACCTTTCCCTCGACGGTGATGTTCGAGACCTTCGACGAGTCGAAGTTGATCGTGATCTGATGACCGCGGACGTAGTTGATTGCCGGCTTGTGCAGCGCTGTGTCGGACGGCGCGAGATTGTAGAACGCCTCCGCACTATCGCGCGATATGAGTTTGCGAATCTCGGGTCCCTTGCTGGTATCTACCGGCGGCAGCGTATCGAAGTACGCGAAGATCGTATCGCCGCGAATCCAATTCGTGGTGTCGGCCTTGAACGTGGTCGAGTCGGCTTTTCCCTCGGCGAATGCCTTTCGCAACAATCGAACTTCGCGCACCCGCTGACCCGGCATGTGCACGTCCAGGGAATCCGCGATCATGTTCTGCGTCGGCGAGACTGCCTGCGCCCGACCCGGGCCCCACGCGAATGCGCGCTCCAGGCTGTCATTGTTGACGCGCAGGTCGATGGTGTCCGAGCGCAGCGTGAGGTCCTGGCTGTTCGCCTGCGCCCTCGATTGCGAGATGACGCGTTGCAGCTTCTTGTCCTTGGAGAAGAGCTCGATGCGCTCACCGACGAGTCGGAATGGCCGGCCACGCGTTCCATTCACAACCGGGTTGCGCAACAGCTGCATGAACTCGGTGCCGGTGTTGATGAAGGATGAATCACTCGTCGCGGTGATCTCGGGTCGTGTGATTTGAACGGCTCCGGAGCCGTAAATCAAGCTGTCGCCGTCCATGAAGATTGTATTGGCGACGACATCGATGGGGGGCTGCTCTTTTCCCGTGCTGTCACGCTGAACGATGCTGACCGTTGGCCGGCCTGTGGCGAGCGTCTGTGGTTTGGTGCGGATGCGCGGGGCGACGCGCTTGTAGTCCACCATCGGCCCAACGAGCGTCGAGCCGCTCGGCAACCGGCCGTGGACGTTGCCATTCGCGACGATGCGCTCGTCATTCGTATAATACGTGAGGAAGTCCGACGTCAGCGTTAGGCGCGGCTCGTCGTAATTCACGTGGCCGACGAGGAAGTTGCGCTTCTCATCGCCATAGAGCTCGGCGCTGTCCGCCTTCAGAGTGATGTGGCGACTGGGGCAGACGATCACCAAACCGCCGCCAACGAAGGTGTTGTACTCCTTGCTCGGCAGCTGCACGCCGTTACTGCGCGTGGTTTCCGTTGGCTCTACGGTGCAGCGCGTGCGCTCCTGGCCTTGCGCCGACGGCGCCACAGCAACCAGACCGATTAGAGCGAGCGCACCGCGTCGCATTCGTCAGGTCCCTGGGAGGGGGAACGCGCCGCTGCCACCGCACATGCGCAGGCAACGGAAATGGGTGAGATTCGGATCGGCGGTGAAGCCGATTCCGCTGTTCTCCTTGTCCCCGGCTTTCAGGTGGAAGGTGGTGTCGCTGGATACCTCGTTCGCGAGCTGATTGAACTTGAGATGCGGCGAGGTAAGTCGCTTTCCATCGAGGGTTGTGACGACGACGTTGCCGAATCCCTCGAGGATTTGGGTGCGCGTATCGTAAATGCCCCGATCGGCACGCATCGTTCCGTTTGGCGCACCGGTCTCGGTGTTGAATTTCACGCGCGCATTGCGGAAATCGAACTTCGTCTGGTCGTTGTATACGTACATCGTGTCGGCTTGCAGCTCACCGCGCTGGACTCCGTTGCCAGTGAGCAGCGTCCGCACGCCGAACCCCACCTGTTCGGCGGTGTCGGCGGGTTGGGTCACGCTGACGGGCGGCTGCTTGCCCGCCTTACAAGAAGTAATTGCCGAGGCCGCACCAAGCAGCGCGAGAGCGGCAGCGATTTCCCTAACGAGAGTGTAGTTCATTATCCGATTCGGGCACGCATCAGATCGTGTAAATGCACGACTCCGACCAGCTCGTCGTTTTCGTTCACTACAGGCATCGCCATGATGCCGTGCTGTTCCATACGATAGACGACCGCGCTTGCCAGCTCACCGACACGAGCCATCTTGGGCTGGCGAGTCATGACCCCGCGAACGGGGGCCGTCCAGAAGTCCTCGCTCCGCTCCACGAGCCGGCTGAGATCTCCCGCAGTCAATACCCCATCGACGTGTGTTCGTGCGTCCACGACGATGGCGATTCCACGGCGCTCCGCTATCATGACGATCGCCTCCCGCATGGTGTCTCCGTCCCGCAGGAGGGGCAGCTGTTCGCGGAGCATGATCTCATCGACCTTGGTGATGAGCGCCCGTCCCAGGGCCCCCCCGGGGTGGATTCGGGCGAAGTCCTCCCGGCGGAACCCCTTTTCCTGGAGTAAAGCGACCGCCAGGGCGTCGCCGAGGGCGAGAGCGACGGTCGTGCTGGTCGTCGGGGCGAGGTCATGAGGGCAGGCCTCCTCACTCACACCAGCATCCAGGGCGACCTCGCAATGACGGGCCAGAGCGGAGCGCAGATCGCCAGTGATCGCGATGGTGCGTACGCCAAAGCCTTTCAGATGCTGCAAGAGTCCCAACAACTCATCGGACTCGCCGCTCTTTGAAATGAGGATGGCGACGTCGTCTTTACCAACGATTCCTAGATCCCCGTGTACGCTATCGACGGGATGGAGAAACGACGCGGGGGTACCGGTCGAGGTGAGTGTCGCGGCGATCTTTCGCCCAATGAGCCCCGACTTCCCGACGCCACAGACAATCACGCGCCCATCGGACGCCGCCACCAACTCGACGGCGCGAGCGAAGCTTTGGCCGAGCCGCGCCTCGATGGAGGCAATAGCCTGTTGCTCGAGCCGGAGGACGCGACGCCCCCGCTCGACAATCTCGTCGTGGTTCATTTGCGGCCCTTCCCCGGCGTCATCTGCCGAAGTTTGCGCGGAGACTTTGTGTCTCCACGTGGGCTTCTTCCCTCGGCTGAGCGCTCGGCGACATACGCCTCCGCAAGCGCATCCCATTCCCCACGTGCTCGGAGCAGGATCTCGGCGAATTCCCGAATGGCGCCACGACCCCCACTCCGCGTTAGGTGAAGTCGACAGACTTTCAGGATCTCGGGAACGGCGTTGGCCACGGCGACGGGAAGGCCGACGACGCGGAGCACTGACATGTCGGGATAGTCGTCGCCGAGGAATGCTGCTTCCTCCGCGGTGACGCCATGCCGTTCGAGAATGCGACGAAAGGCGGGCAGCTTACGGGCGTAAGCGTCTTGCGCCACGTCATCAATGCCGAGCTCCGCGGCGCGAAGCCTCACGCTGTCGGAAACGCGTCCAGTGATTATAGCGACGCGAATACCAGCTTTTCTCAGGAAGTAGATCCCCAGTCCGTCCTGGATGTCGTAACGCTTGAACTCCAGGGGTGTTCCATCGACGGCGCCGAGGTAGATGCCGCCATCGGTGAGGACGCCGTCGACATCGATGCCGATGAGTCGAATTCGGCGTGCCGTGGCGCCGTCAATCGTCGGTGAACTACCGGAATGCGTGCTCACCGTCGGCTGAGCTGCCACAGCTCGACGAGACGCTCGACGAGGCTATCGAGCGCGGACAGCGGAATCATGTTCGGACCGTCGCTGGGAGCGTTATCGGGATCGGGATGTGTTTCCATGAAGAGGCCATCTGCGCCCGCCGCAACAGCCGCGCGGGCGAGGGGTGGAATGAACTCTCGAGCACCGCCACTCGCACCTCCTGCTCCTCTGCCGGGCTGCTGCACACTGTGAGTGGCGTCGAAGATGACCGGCGCGTCGAATGCCGCACGCATTCGTGCGAAGCCGCGCATGTCGACCACGAGGTCGCCATAACCAAAGAAGGTGCCGCGCTCCGTGACGGCGACTTCGGTGGTCGGCGGTCGCTGGTCCGTGGTCGATGAGCCGGCGCGATTGCCTAACGCGTTCCGAACTTTCTGAACCGCGCCGCGCATGCCCTCCGGGTGCATCCACTGCCCCTTCTTGATGTTCACTGGCTTGCCGGTTTTTCCCGCCGCGACAAGAAGATCTGTCTGGCGACAGAGAAACGCGGGAATCTGCAGAACGTCGACAACTTCGGCGGCCGGCGCGCACTGCTCAGGAAGATGCACATCCGTAAGTATTGCGAGCCCGGTCTTCTCGCGAACCCGCGCGAGCGCCTCGAGCCCTTCGTCGAGTCCGGGCCCGCGCGCCGCGCCAGGATTGGAACGATTTGCCTTGTCGAAGCTCGCCTTGTAGATGATCCCGCCAGGCACGCGGTCGCTGAGCCTTGCGAGGTGCTCACCGACGCGAAGATTCAGCGCATCGGACTCGAGTACGCATGGACCGGCGATGAGAAAGAGCGCATCGGTCGAAAAAAGCGACATTGCGTGTCAGTCAGCCGCCTCGACGAACGGCCGCTCCGACTGGCTCTCGCGACGGCGGGCCGCCTTTGCCGCCGCGGCGATAAAGCCCGCGAATAGCGGATGCGGGCGCGTCGGCCGGGACTGCAGCTCAGGATGGAACTGGCAGCCAATGAACCATGGATGCGACTGAAGCTCGATGATTTCGACCAGCTGGCCGTCCGGCGATAGCCCGCTCAGACGCATACCGTTCTGTACAAACAGGTCACGATAACGATTAGAGACTTCATAACGATGACGGTGTCGTTCGCTCACTTCAGGAACGCCATAAACCTCAGCGGCTCGCGAGCCGCGGGCGAGCCGGCAGGGATATGCCCCGAGACGCATGGTGCCGCCCATGTCTGTGACGTGCTGCTGCGACTCCATCAGCGAGATGACGGCATTGTCGCACTCCGGGGCGAACTCCGACGAGTGACTGTCCTCGAGCCGACAGACATTTCGAGCGAACTCGATGATCGCGGTCTGCATCCCGAGGCAGATACCAAAGAATGGCAGGCCAGAGTCGCGCGCGCAGCGAATGGCTTCGACCATGCCTTCGACGCCGCGAACACCGAAACCACCAGGCACGAGCAAACCATCGTGCCCGGCGAGGAGCGACTTTGCCGTTACCGCATTCGTGAAGGCCTCGCTGGAAATCCAGTGGACGTCCACGCCGACGTCGTTGGCGATGCCGCCGTGAATCAGCGCCTCGAGGACGCTCTTGTAGCTGTCGGCATACTCGGTGTATTTGCCGACGACGGCGATCCGCACCCGATGGTGCGGCGTAAGCACATGCTGAACGAGATCTCGCCAACGCGCGAGATTCGGCTCGGAGGTCGGTAGCCCGAGCTTCTGGACGACCTTCGCATCCAGCCCCTGTTCGTGAAAGACGAGCGGGATCTCGTAGATCGTACGCACGTCCGGACTCTCGACGACGGCGCCGAATTCGACGTTGCAAAAAAGGCCAATCTTTCTCTTGATCTCATCCGAGATCGGGCGCTCGGTGCGCACGATGAGCAGATCAGGTTGGATTCCGATCTCCATCAACTCGCGCACGGAGTGCTGCGTCGGCTTCGTTTTCAGCTCACCCGCCGCGGCGATATAAGGCACCAGCGTGAGGTGAATGAAGATCGCGTTCTCGCGGCCGACGTCGTGACGCATCTGACGAATCGCCTCGAGGAATGGCTGCGACTCGATGTCGCCGACCGTACCGCCAACCTCGACGATCACGACGTCATTCTCCGGACCAATTCGACGTACCGCCGCCTTGATCTCGTCGGTAATGTGAGGAATCACCTGCACCGTGGATCCCAGGTACTCGCCGCGGCGTTCCTTGGTGATGACGTTGAGGTAGATGCGTCCGGTCGTGACGTTGTTCGCCTGGGAGAGTGAGCGGTCGATGAACCGCTCGTAATGCCCGAGATCGAGATCCGTCTCCGCGCCATCATCGGTCACGAATACTTCGCCATGCTGGAATGGCGACATCGTTCCGGGGTCGACGTTGAGATACGGATCGAACTTGAGCATCGTCACGCGCAGGCCCCGCTCGACAAGCAGCCTGCCCAGCGAAGCGGCGGCGATGCCTTTACCGAGGGAAGAGACCACCCCGCCCGTCACGAATACGTATTTTGTCGTTTGTTGGCGCGTCGAGTTCATCGAGTCCGTTCCTCAAAAGCGTTCCAGTCAGCGTTTGCCCGTCTCAAATCCTCGTCCGTGTCGACTCCGATACCAGGCTGCTCCTCGATGAGGGCGACGCCCATGGCCAATCCAGCGGCCAGCGGGCGCAATTGCTCGAGGCGCTCGATCCGTTCGAGCGGATGAGGTGGAAGGGACACCCACTGCGCGAGTGCGGGCCGCGCGTAGGCGTAGACGCCAATGTGCTGCCATACGCGCGTCGATCGCAGGGGTGCTTCCGCCGCGTCACGCAAGAACGGAATGGCCGCCCGCGAAAAATACATTGCTCGCCCGTCGTCGGCAGCGACGACCTTGACCACGCTCGGCTCGTCGAGAACCGCGTCATCGGCGCGCACGGCAACGGTACCGAGTGGAAACTGTCCAGAGGTGACCTGGCTCACGGCTCCGCGGAGCGCACCGGCCGAAACGAAAGGCTCGTCGCCCTGTACGTTGAGTATTGCATCGAAACTCAGGAATTCGGGCCGGGCCGCGACTTCGGCGACGCGATCCGTTCCTGAGGAGTGCGCGGGTGATGTGAGAACCACCTCCGCGCCGTGCGGGCGAACCGCCTTAGCGACCTCGTCGCTGTCCGTCGCGATGACACAGTGCGAGGCAACGTTCAGAGCCTGCACGCGTTGCCAGACTCTCACGACGAGCGGGAGGCCAGCGAGGAGTCGAAGGGGTTTTCGGGGGAGGCGGCTCGCACCCAGTCGGGCTGGGATTACGGCGAGCGTCTTCACGCGCGGCGCTCGTTTGGGGGCCGGAGGTGTGCCGCGTCCATCACGTGGCGCAATGTATCTGAGACAGGGCCCAGGGGCCAGGGAGAGATTAAGCCGAGAGCTTAGCGCCGCGAATGGAACCGGAGCGAGCAGAAAACATCTCGACTTCAGCTGGAATTGCGAGCGCAGCAAGCTAGCGCTGCAGAGACAATCCGACTCCAACTTGCCAACCGCGTCTCACCGGATCCAGTGCGAAGTCGATGCGTGCGAAGCTGAGTGCGACGCGAAAGTCGAGGTTTTGCTCGAATGCTGGCAATCGTTGCACGCCAGCGGAGCCGATCATATGGCGAATGGTGAGACTCGGTGGCCCCAGCAGCGGCAGATCGAAACGAGTGAGTGGAATGAGATAATTGCTCTCGATGTACACCAGCCGATCGCCGCCGAGCGACAACAGATTTAGCGTCGTTATCGTGCCGGGTCCGCCGAGATAGCTCCATCGTTGCGGCGGCGCCGTATCACTGAACGTGTACAGTAAGTGTGTACTCAACCAGAATTGCTGCGCACCAAATGTTGGAAAGCGAATTTCCCCATCGAGAGTGGTTTGCAGGAAGCGACGCGAGTCGACGTCGAATGCGGCGCCCTCGTTCAACACGTCCAGGCGCGTGCGGACTCCCTGGTTCTGCCACTCGAAGCGACCGCCGAGCAGAATCGAGCTAAGCGTGCCAGAAATGACCGCGGGATTGGGGCGCCGCATCCGGTTGACTGAAGTACGGCCGAACAAACTCCATGGCGCGTGCTCGACGCCAGAGTCCGATCCCACCGAATGATCATGCTCGGTGCGCGCGCCAATCCATGGTTCGAACTCCGCGCCGGTACTCTCGTAGAGATGATGCACCGTCACCTCAGCCCGCTCGGCGCGGAAATAATTCCTCGTGTCCAAACCCTGAAAGAGCGTCGCGGCCGAGTTGAGCAGATCCGACCAGATCCAATCGTCGTTCGTGAATGCGCCTCGTCCGACGAACGCATTCGCACTCGTGCGACGACCGAGCGCAAAATTTCCCTGCACCGCCGGATCGAATTCGCCCAGATTCGATCGATAAGTGATCGTCGGATCGATCTCGACGTAGCCGGTATCGAGCGTAAGCAGCGGACCGAACGGAAGAGATAGGCCGTCGACGCGATCGTACGTCGGTATGCGTACTCCGTACAGTCCGGGGAGCGACACCGGTATCGTGCGACGCAGGCGAAGCACTTCGTAATCGAGCGCATAGCCTCCCGGAACAGCGTGCGCCTCATAGGTGAAGTCGGGATGGCTCTCGATCCCACCATGTGTGGCAGCGAGGGCGGATTCGTAGACACCCCCCCCAATGGCGATCACCCGCCCATCCACAACGGCACCGGGATGCAGAAATGCGTCGCCACCCACGACAATGACGTCCCCGTGGACCCGTCCCTCGATGACGACGCTGCGGTCGAGAACGATGACCGTCGCGGCATACGTCGAGTCGTGCGCGAGCGTCGCGGGAATCGGCGCCGGCGTGATGAGCCGGTGGGGACCCGCGAGGGCATCGCGAAGACGCCTCCCGGCGGCAGCGGGGCCGGCATCGCGGACGACTACCGATTGTGCATCAGCGCGGGCGCCCGCAATCGCGCCGGCGAAGATCAGCGGCGCGATGCGCGCGCGAAAGCTCACCGGGAGAGCTCCAGGAAGTTCTTGAGCAGACCCTTGCCGTGCTCCGTCATGACCGACTCCGGGTGAAACTGAACACCGTACACCGGGTGTTCGCGGTGCCGCACGCCGTGGATCTCATTTGGATCTTCGGCGGCGCGGGCAACGACCTGGAGCGCGTCAGGAAGCGAGGTTCGTTCCACGACCAGCGAGTGGTACCTCATGACCTCGAGCGGCGATGGCAGCCCCGCAAAAACCCCCTCCCCGGTGTGTTCGACCTTCGATGTCTTACCGTGCATAACGCGATCGGCACGGACGACGCGGCCGCCGTATGCTTCGCCGATCGCCTGATGGCCCAGGCAGACGCCGAGGATAGGAATGCTGCTGCCCCACCGACGAATCGTGTCGACACTGATTCCCGCTTGCGCGGGCGCACACGGCCCGGGCGACAACACGATCGCCGTCGGTGCGAGATTCCCAACATCGTCGACGGTAATGGCGTCATTCCGACGCACTTCGATTTCCGCGCCGAGCTCGCCGAGATACTGAACGAGGTTGTACGTGAACGAATCGTAGTTGTCGATGACAAGGAGCAAGGGAGTGCCCTCCCGTGGTCAAGCTCTTGGGTGAAACTGCTTGTGGACTGTTCGCAAATACTCACGGTCGACGTGCGTGTAGATCTGCGTCGTCGAGATGTCGGCATGGCCTAGCATCTCCTGAACGGCGCGCAGGTCGGCGCCCCCTTCGAGGAGATGCGTCGCGAAGGAATGCCGCAGCGTGTGTGGCGAAACGTGTTTCGTGATCTGCGCCTTTTCAACGTGCTGACGCAGAATCTTCCAGGCGCCCATCCGTGTCAGGGGCCGACCGCGGGCGTTGAGGATGAGGACACCCTTCCCTTCACCACGCTCGAGACGCGGACGAAGCTCGCGCAGATAGATCGCGACGGCGCCAATCGCCGAGCGGCCGATGGGCACGAGCCGTTCCTTGCTACCCTTGCCGAACACCCGCACGAGACCGTCCTCGAAGAGCACATCTCGCACGGCGAGGGTGATCCACTCGGAGACACGCAGCCCGGCGCCATATGCGAGCTCCAGCAGCGCACGATCGCGGAAGGCCATTGGCTCGTCGAGACTCGGCGCGGCAAGGAGCCGGCTGACCTCGTCGACGCTGAGCACATCCGGCAGGGAGCGCCATCGCTTTGGTGTCTCCAATCGCTCGCTCGGGTCGCGAACGACGAGTCCATCGGCGAGGAGAAATCTGAAATACGTTCGGATCGATGAGACGTTGCGACGAATCGATGCCGGAGCGAGTCCCAGATCCTTCAAATGATAGACGAACTCGCGCAGCAGCCGGCTCGAGACATCGGTCGGTGTGCGGGCTCCTCTGGTAGTGGCGTACGTCGTTAGGCGAGCGACGTCCCGGCGGTACGCCTCCCAGGTGCGAGGGGACGCTCCCTGCTCGAGGGCGAGAAAATCGGAAAAGCGGTCGAGTAGGAAGGGACGCGCAATCGCGGGGTCGATCAGGACTGGCTGATCTTTCTGCTGCGTGTCCACCATAACACCGCGCCAAGAACGAGGAAAATTGCGGCAGCTGCTGCGAGAACGCGGCCATAGTCCGCAATCAGCCGCACCACACGTTGCCAGTTGCCGCCGAGGGTAAAGCCAAGATAACTGACCGTGCCGTACCATATCGCGGACGCGCCGGCGATCGCGAGTCCGGCCCGCAGGGCCGGCACGCGGAGGGCGCCCGCGAATGGCGGCACGAGCGCCCGGACGCCAGGAATGAAGCGGCTCGCGAAGAGGGCCAGCACTCCATACCGGCCGTACAGCTGACCGAGTCGCTGCTCGGCGCCGGGCGCGTCGTCACCCAACAAGCGACGTTCGAGCTTGGCCGCACCATAGCGCGCGCCGAGCCAGTACATGAGCATCGCGCTCGCGACATTGCCACTCCAGGTCGCGAGAAAGGCGAAGATGACGTTGCCGCGGCCTCGCGCAGCGAGGAAACTACCCAGCGCGACGACTGTGTCGGCCGGAATCGGCGGAAAGATGTTCTCGATTGCGGCGACGATCGCTAGCGCAGCGTACAGCGTACCGATAGGTACGGAGTTGAGCCAGGTGAAGAACGAATCCACCGCGTCAGCCGTGCTTGTCGTTAGGTGCCAGTGTGGCAACGGCGATGCAGGCGATTCCCTCGCCCCGGCCGATGAAACCCATCCCCTCGTTCGTTTTCCCCTTGATGCTCACGCCGCCCAGCGGCATTCCGAGAGCCTTCCCAAGCGCGGCGCGCATCGCCTCACGATGGGGCCCGATACGCGGTTGCTCCGCGATGACACTGACATCGACTTGCGAGACATCGTATCCCGCGCCACGGACGCGAGCGACGGCGATGGCCAACATCTCGACGGAATCGCGACCGCGGTTGGTGCGATCACGATCGGAGAAGAGCTCGCCGATATCTCCCAGGCCTGCCGCGCCGAGAACGGCGTCAGTGATGGCATGGGCAATGGCATCTCCGTCCGAGTGGCCGACGAGATGCCGATCGAACTCGATGTCAACGCCGCCGAGCCTGAGTGGTCCACCGCTGCCGAAACGATGCGAATCGTACCCGATGCCGATACGAACGGACATCACGTGCCGCGCCGCATTACGCGGCGGCGCCGGCCGCTTCTGCTTCCGCCTCGCGGATGATCGAATAATCCTGCCGGCGGCGCGCGGGAATGAAGCCGGCATCGCGGATGAGACGTTCCATCTCTGCCGTGGTCGTGCGATACGTCGTATTCGCGGCCGAGACGACATTCTCCTCGATCATGAGCGAGCCGAAATCGTTGCAGCCGAAGCGCAGGGCGAGCTGGCCGATCTTCATCCCCATCGTCACCCAGCTCGCTTGAAGATTGGGCACGTTGTCGAGGACGATGCGAGCGATGGCAATCGTGCGCAGGTAATCGATCGCGTCCGTCTTGGGCTGATTGCGCATCAGCGGCGTGTTCTCCGGCTGTAGCGGCCAGCAGATGAACGCGGTGAAACCGCCCGTACGAGCCTGAAGAAGACGCACGCGTTCCAGATGCTCGAGACGCTCGGCAAGCGTCTCGCCGATGCCATACATCATCGTGACGGACGTCTTCATCCCTTCCTGATGCGCGAGCTCCATGATCTCCAGCCATCGGTCGGCGCCGGCCTTCTTGCGCGCAACGAGATCCCGTACCCGCTGAACGAGAATCTCACCACCGCCGCCCGGTATCGAGTCGAGCCCCGCTGTCTTCAGCTCACGGATCACCTCACGCGCGTCCATACGGAACGTCTTGGCGAAGAAATCGACCTCGGATGGGCTGAACCCGTGAATGTGAATCGGATGGTAAGTCTTGATGTAGCGCAGCAGGTCCAGATACCACTCGAAGGGGATGTAAGGATTGTGACCACCCTGCATCAGGATCTGGACTGCGCCGAGCTCCTTGGCCTCATCGATTTTGCGGCCGATGTCCTCGTAGGAGAGTGTCCACCCCTCGTTATGCTTCGGCCGCCGATAGAAGGCGCAGAAGCCGCAGTCGGCGACGCAGACGTTCGTGTAGTTGATGTTGCGGTCGATGATGAACGTGACCGTGTTGTGCGGATGCTTCTCTCGGCGCACGCGATCGGCCTCGGCACCGAGCTCGAGGAGCGGCGCGTTGGTGTAGAAATCCAGGAGGTCGCGCATGTTGCGAGGGGCTAGGGGACGAGGGCCTTCAGGCAGCTGGCAAGAACGCCAGCGACCCGTTGGGCACTCTGCCGGCGAGTACCAGCCGACGGAAAAACTCCGTGAGCCCTGCGAGATGATGGTACGAGAGACCGTAATCGAGCCCGGACAGATATTCCAGGCATGTCGATTCGTCCACCCCGGTCGCATGGGACGCTTGATCGGCCAGGATCTCCAAGTGCTGGAGACCCCAATCACGCGATTGGATCAGTGTCGCGTGGAGGCCTAACGCCGAAGCGACCGGTGTCGTGCGCTGCGCGACCCAGACGGCAAACACGAATGGCAAGCCGGTCCACTGCTTCCATTCCGCGCCAAGGTCGTACATGTGCTGATATCCCGCGGGTACGTCACGATCTGCCCGGAGACGCGAGCCGACGAGCAATGCCGCATCACCGATCACCAGACGCGCGTCGTGATCGGCGTCTCCGAACTGCTCGACATCGCTGATCTCCGCGTTCGCGGGGACGAACACTGGTCGCGCCTTCCAGACGTTCTCGAACAGGAGCTCGAGAAGCGCAACGCTCGTCATCGAGCTCCGGCTCACGAGCACGCGCCGGCCGTTGAGGTCCGTCGCCGGCCGCTTGGAAAAGAGCAGCACGCTGCGCACTGGCCCGTCGCACGAAATCGCGAGATCGGGCAGCAGCACATAACGCTTCGCGTCGCGCGCGTACTCGACTGCGGACACGACACTCACGTCGAGTGAGCCTGTCGCCATTTGCCGATTGAGCTCTGTCGGCACGCCATCGACAAGAGCAGCATCGAAGTGCACCGCGCCACGGTCGATCGCGCCGTAGACAGGATAGCAGTTGATATATGGGATGCGGCCGACGCGTAGCCTGCTCGTGAGCGAATTCATCGTCACGCCGCGACGGTGTCGGGACCCGAGGAGGGAACGCCGTCCGGCGAGGGAGTGCCGTCGAACGTCCGGATCACGCGGTAAAACGAGTCTCGTTCGACAGGCGTCTTCCCTGCTCCGCGGATGAGCTTGAGAATCGCGTCGAGCGTCATTGCCTGCGCCGTGTGCGCGCCCGCTTCATGGTAAATCTTCTCGCGGACCATCGTGCCTTCCATGTCGTTGACGCCGAAGTGGAGCGAGGTCTGCGAGATGAACGGGGTCACCATCACCCAGTGCGTCTTGATGTTATCGATGTTGTCGAGAAAGAGCCGACCGACGGCCAGGTTCTTCAAATCGTCGAAGGCGCTCGTCGCCGTGCCTTCGCGATGCAACGTGTGACCCAGTTCGTTGTTGTCGGGATGGTATGCGAGCGGGATATAGGCGAGGAATCCACCAGTTTCGTCCTGCAGATCGCGCAGCATCGACAGATGTGCGATGCGATCGGCGAATGTCTCCACGTGCCCGTACAACATCGTGCAGTTGGAGCGAATGCCCAGCTGATGCGCCTCGCGATGCACGGCAATCCACTCTTCACCGGCGAGCTTCTTATCCGCGATCGTCGCTCTGACGCCCGCGCTGAAGACCTCCGCGCCGCCACCCGGCATGGTGTCGAGCCCGGCTTCGCGCAGCGCGATGAGCGTTTCGCGAACACTCATCTTCTCGATGCGCGCAATGTGCGCGATCTCGACCGCCGTGAGCGCCTTGATGTGCACGTGCGGAAACTTCTCCTTCAGCGCCCGGAACATGTCCGTGTAGTACGCGAGCCCCGCCTTCATATCCAGCCCACCAACAATGTGAAACTCACGGGTCAGTGTGCTGTTCGCGGTCGTCGCCTCGTCGAGCACCTGCTCCAGGGTGTAGCGATAGGCTCCTTCCTCTTTCGGCAGCCGCGCGTAGGAACAGAACACGCACGTCTTGCGCAGGATGCAGACGTTCGTGGGGTTGATATGCTGATTCGCGGCAAACACAACGCGGTCTCCGTGCTTCGCACGGTTCACCGCGTTTGCCAAGGCACCCAGCCCGACGATGTCGGGCGATTCAAAGAGCGCGAGTCCATCATTCGCCGAGAGGCGCTCACCGCGCTCCACCTTGTCGGCGATTGGGCCGAGTGATGGATCGCTGAGCAGCCTCCGGTCCAGCGGAACAGCGAGCGGCATGGCGTCAGTCTCTGAGGCGGCGAACGGCAAGCGTGACGTTGTGGCCACCGAACCCGAAGCTGTTGCTGAGTGCGATCTCGACGTCGCGCCGCACGGCGCGATTCGGCGTGTAATTGAGATCGAGCTCCGGGTCGCGATGCTCGTAATTGATCGTCGGCGGCACGACACAATCTCGCACCGCCAGCGTGCAGATGATGAATTCGACCGCGCCCGCGGCGCCGAGCATGTGGCCCGTCATCGACTTCGTCGAACTGACGTTGATATCGGCGGCGACGTCACCGAAGACCGCCTTGATCGCCTTGGTCTCGTTCAGATCATTGGCCGGCGTCGAAGTGCCGTGCGCATTGATGTAATCGATGTCGACCGGCTCGAGGT
>Ga0070717_10000725_pt1 | contig 21446 bp, 20 predicted proteins | sample LARL113metaG_FD_71366 | JGI IMG/M metagenome (GOLD analysis project Ga0070717, IMG submission 71366) | Corn, switchgrass and miscanthus rhizosphere microbial communities from Kellogg Biological Station, Michigan, USA - LAR L11-3 metaG | ecosystem: Host-associated > Plants > Roots > Rhizosphere ...
TCGCGAACACGGAGCCGCTCGAGGCCGAGGATATCGCCGAGGCGATCACCTTCATCGTCACACGGCCGCGGCGCATGGCAATCAACGAGGTCCTCGTTAGGCCCACAGAGCAGGAGCGCTGAGCCGCAACACCCGGCAAACGCGTGCGGGATCGAGTTCTAATGGCTTCAGCGGCCTCTCTCGGTTTATCACAAATGGAGGCTTAGCGGCGCGAAGAATTTGAGATTATCCCCAACCTTCTGCCGCTCCGGAGTATCCAATTCGTCGTCCGCCGGTCGGTTTGACGTTCGTCCCCCATCAAAGGCACATGACAGCTCCCGAGCTCCTCGCGGAACTGCGACAGGATCTTCGGTACGCCCTTCGCACCCTTCGTCGCGACAGGGCGTTCACGGCGTTCGCGGTAGCCATCATCGCCTTAGGGATCGGCGCGAGCACGACGGTGTTCAGTGTCGCCAGTGCGCTGCTCCTTCGGCCGCTGCCATTCGCCCATCCGGAGCAGCTCGTCTGGATTCAGAACGGCACCGACCCCGGTCTCTCCGCGCAGACGGCGCAGGTCGATCCGTATCTGTCGCTCGTACGGGACAATCATTCGTTCTCCGAGATCGGTGCCTACTTCGCGTTCTACGGCGTCGGCGACATGACGTTGAGCAGCGCGACAGACGCGATCCGCATCAGTGCCGTTCCCGTCTCGCAGAATTTCTTCCCCCTGCTCGGTGTTCGTCCGCTCCTCGGCCGAGGATTCACCGCCGAGGAGAGCGCGTGGAATGGTCCCAAGACCGCGCTCATCAGCTATTCGCTCTGGCAGCGTCGCTTTGCCAGCGATCCGAGCATCATCGGTCGGCCTATCACGCTGAATGGCACAGCGACGACCGTGATTGGTGTGATGCCGCCATCCTTCGATTTCGGCTCGATCTTCGCCCCGGGCGCCCGCATCGACGTCTTCACCGCATTTCCGCTCACCCCGGAGACCAATCGCTGGGGTAACACCCTGGCGGTAATCGGACGGTTGAAGCCCGGCGTCTCACTCGCTGCCGCGGCGGCGGAGCTGAAAGTCCTGCAGCCGCGCATCGCGGCCGAGAATCCAAATGTGAACACCTTCGCTCCACTGGCGACCTCGCTCGCCAACCACGTCAGTGGAAGAGCGCGGACCGGACTCATGATCCTCGCCTTCGGCATCGGGGTCGTGATGCTCATCGTGTGCGCGAATCTGTCCAATCTCCTGCTTGCGCGTGCGACGACGCGACAGAAGGAGATGGCGATTCGTGCCGCGTTAGGCGCCGGACGGGGGCGTCTCGTTGGTCAGATGCTGACGGAGAGTGTGACGCTGGCGCTGTGCGGTGCCGTGGTCGGCCTGCTCATCGCGACCATCGGTACGCGTTCGATCGCGCAAATGGACGCGGTCAGTCTGCCACTGCTCGGTCGTGTGGGAATCGATGGTACCGCGTTGGCGTTCACGGTCCTCCTGGCACTCCTTGCCGGGCTCGCATTCGGCATCGCGCCGGCGCTCCAGATCTCGGAAGGGCGTGTCCATGATACCTTGAAATCCTCCAGCCGCTCAGCGACGATGGGGAAGCACGGACAGTGGGTGCGGCAGTCGCTGGTGGTTTCCGAAATTGCCCTTGCCTGTGTGCTGCTCGTGGGTTCCGGCCTGTTGTTGCGGAGCTTCCGAAACGTGCTCGACGTGGACCTCGGGTTCCGGCCGGAGCACGTCGTCGCCGTGCGGGTCGATCCGGAGCAGCAAAGGGCTGCCTTTCGCTCTGGCGAGCAATTCATCTCCTACCTGAACGAGGTCTTGCGCTTGACGCGTGGGATTCCCGGCGTCACGGCAGCGACCATCGCTGATGGATTGCCGCTCGGCAGCAATCGCAGTTGGGGAATCAGGCCCGCGGGGCAGGAGTACGTGAAGGGAAAATGGGAGAGTGGGTTCATCCGTATCGCGACGGAAGGCTATGTGCCGGCGATGGGAATGCGCATCGTCGAAGGGCGAGACATCGCGCCGTCCGATGTCGACAAGGGTGAGAAGGTCGTCGTGATCAACGAGACGGCGGCGAAGACGCTCTGGCCCGGACAGGACGCGTTAGGCAAGATGCTCGCCGTCGGTGGCGCCGAGCACCGCGTGGTTGGCATCGTGGGCGACGTCAGGCACCTCTCGGTCGAGGAGAAGGCTGGCGACGAGGTGTATCTGCCGTTGCGCCAGGTCTTCGACTACTCATCGCTGACGCTCATCGTGCGCACGAGCCTCGAGCCGACGGCGCTCGCAAAGACTCTACGAGGCGCGCTCACGCCCATCGCACCGAATCTCGCCACGAACGAGATGCAGACGCTCGACCAGCTCGTCGACCGATCGGTCTCGCCGCGCCGCTTCTTCACGGCGCTGCTCGGCGCCTTTTCGGCATTCGCGCTCTGCCTGGCATTGCTTGGCATCTACAGTGTCATCTCATATACCGTGAGCCATCGCACCCAGGAGATCGGTGTCCGCATCGCGCTTGGCGCGACAGCGCGACAGGTACAGGCGCGAATCATCCGCGAGACCGTGGAGCTCGCGATCGTCGGCATCGTGCTCGGAGCGGCGGGCGCGTGGATGACCGGTCGTGCGTTGAGTGGATTCTTATTTGGTGTCTCCGCTGGGGATCCGTTGACGTACGTCGCGATGGTCGCGATCCTGTCGATAGTCGCGATTGTGAGCGGCTACCTCCCAGCGCGCCGGGCGTCGCGGATAGATCCTATTGTGGCGCTCCGGGAAAGCTGAGGGGTTAGGCGCTCTGAGCCCGACCGGTGTGCCGTCGTCAAGAATCCGGGCTCGTGGTGCAAGGAGTCATCTCAGTCGCGGAGCAGACCCGCGAAGTGTCCGCGCCCTGTCCGGCCGTTTCCGCGTTTGTTGACGGTTGATGGCGCCTAACGTGGAGCTATCGATGGTCTGATCGACACTGCTCCTCAGAATGAAAGGCTCTTTAGTACGCGCTCAACCTCCGAAAGCGTTGCCTCGATCTCGATCGGCCGGTTCGCATCCGCGGGCGCCGGATCGGTCTCACGATGGTATTGAAGTAGAACGCCCGGATCCTTGAGCACGTGACCCGTCAGCACCGCGACGACCACATCGTCAGGGCGAATGACTCCGCGCGACACCAGCTCGCGCACGCCGGCGATACTCGCCGCGCTGGCGGGCTCGCAGCCCACGCCCGATGCATCCACCACCGCCTTCGCGTGAAGAATCGCCGCGTCGGACACGTCGAGGACCACTCCATTCGTCTCGCGAATGACGCGCACGGCGCGGGTGTACGATGCCGGGTCGCCGATGCGGATCGCCGTGGCGACCGTCTCGGCGCGTACCTTATGCCTGACGCGAAAGCCCTCGCGGTAACTCGCGGCGAACGGTGCGGCCCCCGAGGCCTGCACGGCGGCAAGTCGCGGCAGGCGGTCGATGAGCCCGAGCTCGAGCGCCTCGTGCAACGCCGCGCCGAATGCCGAGGTGTTACCGAGGTTGCCGGCGGGCAGGGCGATCCAGTCGGGAGCGCGCCAGGCAAGTTGTTGAAGTATCTCGAAGACGATCGTCTTCTGTCCCGCGATGCGGTACGGGCTGATCGAGTTCGCGAGGTAGACGCCCAGCTGGTCAGCTGCTTCGTCGACGAGCCGGAGGCAATCGTCGAAGTCGCCGCGAACGAGCAGCGTGCGTGCGCCGTAGGCGAGTGATTGGGCGAGCTTGCCTAACGATACCTGTCCATTCGGCACCAGCACCAGGGCAGGGAGGCCCGCGTGAGCGGCATAGGCGGCAAGCGATGCCGCGGTGTTGCCGGTGGACGCGCAGGCGACCGCGGTCGCGCCGACTCGACATGCTTGCGTCACAGCGACGGTCATGCCGCGGTCCTTGAACGACCCCGTCGGATTAACGCCCTCGTGTTTCATGAGCACTGCATCGACGCCGCACCATCGCCCCACCGCCGCTCGCCGCAGCAGCGGCGTGTTTCCCTCGGGATGCGAAATGACCTCGCTCGCTGCCGCGTCCGGCAGTACGAGCTCGCGATATCGCCACACGCCCGAGGCATCCGGTGAGACTCGTGCGTCCCGGAGCGGGTCGCAGCTTGCTCCGGCGTTCCGGCGCGTGTCGAAGCGCTCTCGCAAGGCGGCGCTCCGTTCGCCGGGCGCATCGTAGACGAGAGTGAGAAGACCGCCGCAGCGGCTGCATCTGGTGATCGTTTGCAAATCGCCGAACTCGGCACCGCACTCGTCGCAGCGCTGGTGGGTGCCGTGCCTTGGCGGCGACGTCAACGGGACCCCGCGAGCTTGAGCACGTCGTTCAGAACACCGGCGGCCGTCACCCCCACGCCCGCACCCGGGCCCGTGATGACGATGGGGTTGGTGCGATATCGTGCCGTCGTAATGGCGAACTGATTGTCCGTTCCCGTCAACGTGGCAAAGGAGCTGCCGAGTGGCACGCCGACAAGGCCGACGTGCACGTTGCCCGGGCCGACGGTCGCCCGGTAGCGAAGCACCGTCTCCTTCGTGCGTGCGTGCTCCACACGCTCACGCCACGCCGCGTCCATCTCTTCCAACCGCGACAGAAAGTCGTGCGCGTCGAGCTCCCGTAGATGAGCAGGTACTAAAGACTCGACCGCGACCGCCTCGAGATTACCCTCGAAGCCCAACAAGCGCGCGAGGATGAGCGCCTTGCGCGCGACGTCCATCCCCGAGAGGTCTTCGCGCGGGTCCGGCTCGGTGTAGCCGAGGCTCATCGCGGCACGAAGCGCCGTGGAGAAGGACGACCCACGTCCCAGCTCGCCGAAGAGATAGCCCAGCGTCCCCGAGGGACAGCCTTCGATACGGAGGATTTCGTCGCCGGATTCCTGGAGCTTCTTGATCGTATCGATGATCGGCAGGCCGGCGCCGACGGTCGCCTCGTGCAGCAGACGCCTCCCGCGAGCCGCAGCGGAACGTGCCAGCCCTCCTTTCGCGCCAGTCGGCGAGGCGAGCGGCCTCTTGTTGGCGAGTACGATGTCCATGCCGGTCACCAGTGCGGTCTCGATGATGTCGCCCGTGTCCCCGGCGGTGACATCCACGAGAATCGGCCTCGTCAGCGCGTGCTGCGCGACATCAGCCAGTGCGTCCTTCGCGGTCGCGCGTTTGCCGTTAGGCACCTCGGCGAGCGAGCGACCTGCCTGTTTCGCTTCGATGAGAGTGTCCAGTCGGCGTTTGCCGAGGCCGCGCGGATCGAAAACGTATCCCGCGCTGTCGATGACGGCGACGACGCGTGCGCCGTGAGGCCCCTGTGCCTCCTTTGCCGTCGACAGTTGCGTCGAGAGCTCGCGACCGATGCGGCCGAAGCCGAGGATAACGACGTCCGCCTGACTCGACACGTCGGCGGCGCCTCCACCGATTTTGCTGAGGCGAAAGGCGTCGTGCACGGCACGCTGTACTCGGGCGGCGCTGCGCTCGTCCACGACAATCGAGATGTTGAGCTCCGACGCACCCTGTGCGATGGCGATGACGCTCGTCTTCGTGGATGCGATGGCCTCGAAGAGCCGCGCCGCAACGCCAATCGTGCCGGCCATGCCCAGGCCAACGACTGCAAGGATGGCCGTGCCGGCGCGGACGTCGATGCCCTCGACGAGCCCCTGGTCGAGCTGCTCGGCAAATGCGTCGCGGAGCGCCGCTTCCGCGTCGCGCGCAACCTTGCTGGGAACGGCAAGACAGATCGAGTGCTCCGACGATGCCTGCGATATCAGCGACACGGAGATGCCGACGCCGTGGAGTGCCTCGAACGCACGCGCGGCAATTCCGGGCACGCCGACCATGCCGTTCCCCGAAATGGTCACGAGGCTCTGAGCGCCAATCGTCGTCACTGCGCGAACGGGATGCCGCTTCTCCGCGGCGCGGTCGCGAACCATGGAGATCTCCGTGCCCGGCGCCTCGGGGTCGGAGAGCGGACGAATGAAGAGACGGGTCTTCTCGCTCAGGCCGAGCAGCGCGCGCGGATGCAGCACCTTGGCGCCGTAATATGCGAGCTCAGCGGCTTCGCGCATGTGGAGGCGTGGAATCAGCCGCGCGTCCGGCACTACGCGGGGATCAGCCGTGAGCACACCTGGCACGTCCTTCCAGAGCGAGACTGTCGCCGTGCCATTGCCTAACGAGCGAGCGAGCAGCGTCGCCGTGAGATCAGAGCCACCGCGGCCGAGCGTCATGATCGCGCCGCGTGGTCCGCTGGCGATGAAGCCCGGCACGACGGGAATGACGCCGCGCTGCATGCGGCCGACCACTTCGGAGCGTACGCCACGGGCAGTGTGCTCGAGGTCCGGCGCCGCATCGCCATGTCGGCCGGTGGCACGAATGACCCGCGTCGCGTCCACGTATTCTGCGCGCAGACCGCGCTGAAGGAGCGCGGTCGTAAAGAGGCGAGCAGCAAGGCGCTCGCCGCGTGCCACGATGCGATCGGTGGCGGCCGGCGTGAGCCGCTTTGGAGATGTGGCAACCCTCTGAGTAATGCTCGATAGCTCGGCGAGCTCGCGGTCGATCGCCTTTTGTAGTGTCTTCAGCTCGTCTGCGTCCGCTGTGAGCTCGCGCGCTGCATCGGAGTGCCGCTCACCAAGTGCCTCGATGGCTTGCTTCGACAGCGTCCGATCTCGCCGCGCAGCGGCCGCCGCGATCTCCAATAGGGCGTCGGTGACGCCGGCCATCGCTGACGCGACGACGACGACGCCGCGGCTCGGACCATTCGCGACGATAGCGACCGCGTGGCGGATCGCATCGGCGTTGTGGAGCGCAACACCGCCGAACTTGTGGACGACAGGATTCATCTCCACAAGATGTGGCCGCCAGCGCGTGCGCTCCAGTGATTGCCCAGCGGACTGCGGCCGCGAATCAGCCGCCCGATGTCGGGAGGAGTGCGAGGAATTTCTCGTCGGACGTCAAACGGACATCCATCGTCTGGCCCGCCTCGAGCGTAAATGGTCCCGTAGCCACGACGCGTCCATTCCCGAAGATCCGCGCCACGACGTTCACGCGATATGTGGCGCCGGTCGCCGTGCTTGGCACCCTCAGCACCTCCGTTCGTCCGGCGAACACCGTTCCGATGCGGATCGGATCGCCGCCCGATCCTATGGCGTAGACGTCGGCCTGATCGGTGGCATCGTTGTGAAATATGATCGCCGCGTCGCGCGGGCCGCCGTGCTTGAGTGGAGTGCACCCCGTCCATAGCGACGCGGCAAGGAGAGCGATGACGGTGCGGCGGACAGCGATGCGCATGAGGTCACCCTCCGACATTGGAGCTTTCCGGTTTATGCAGCTCAGGCACGGTCACGGTGCTATTGGTATACCGAGTTGGTCTTCTGCTGGCGACTGCCGCGCATTACCTTCGCCGCCCGAAAGCTAGCTCAATGTCGCACTCAACGGACCTCGAGGAGATCATCATGAGGACGAGCAGTCGTGCCGTCTTGGCAGGCTTCATTGCCATCAGCGCGATCCCCGTCGTCGCGCCTAACGCGGTGGCGCAGTCGAAGGAACCGTATCCCGGATTCGACGCGTACGTCTCGAAAGCCATGCAGACGTGGAAGATTCCAGGCCTGAGCATCGCCATCGTCCGCAACGACTCGGTGATCTACGCCAGAGGCTTTGGCGTTCTCGCCGCCCGCGGTTCCGCGCCAGTGAACGAAAAGACGCTCTTCGAGATCGGTTCGAGCTCGAAGGCATTCACGGCAACGCTCATCGCGATGCTCGTCAGCGATGGCAAGATGCACTGGGACGATCGCCTCACGACGTACCTGCCCGATTTCCGCATGTACGATCCCGTCGCCAACGGCGAGGTGACGATCCGGGACGCGCTTTCCCATCGCAGCGGCATCGCGCGCGGCGAACTTGCCTGGCTCGGCTCCGGCATCTCGCGTGACGAGGTGCTCCACCGTGTGCGCTTTGTCAAGCCCGAAGCGCCATTCCGGTCGCACTACTCCTATCAGAACATGATGTTTCTCGCGGCGGGACAGGCCGCGGGCAAGGCTGGCGGATCGACCTGGGATCAGCTGGTCCGCGAGCGGATCTTCCAGCCGTTAGGCATGACGTCGACGGTCACGACGTACCGGGGACTCACGAATACCAACATTGCGGCGCCGCACGGTATCGAGCACGACACGGATTACGTAAAACCGCCATTCGACGCCGACAACATCGCCCCTGCCGGTGCGATCATGTCGAGCGCGGCCGACATGGCGCAATGGCTTCGTTTCCAGCTCAACGACGGCGTTGTCGCCGGCAAGCGGCTGGTGAGCAGCGCCGCGCTCCGGGAGACTCACACTCCACAGATCCTCATGGGCAGCGGCGGTGGCCGCGGCGGCGCGACGGACTCGGTGAAGCGATTCAGCTCTTACGGAATGGGCTGGATGGTCGAGGACTATCGCAGCGCTCTTTCCTGGCAGCACGGTGGCAACACGCTCGGTATGACGGCGGCCGTCGGCATCCTTCCGGAGAAGAAGGTTGGCGTCGTCGTGTTGAGCAACATGCAGAGTGCGCAGCTGCCGGCGCTCCTCGAGCAGTATGTGTTCGACCGCGAGCTCGGTGCGCCGATGAAGGACTGGAGCGGCGAAGCCTATACCCGAATGCTCAATCAGCGAAAGCGAGCCGATTCTCTGCAGCAAGTGGAGCTCGCGGGTCACGCCGCGAGCGCGCAACCGCCCGTTCCTCTGTCGGCATTCGTCGGGGACTACGCCGACAGCCTCTACGGCGAGATGACGGTCTCGTTGAAGGACGGGCATCTCGAGCTCGCGCGCGGCGACATTCGCGGGCCGCTGGAATACTGGAACGCGACCAATTTCCGTTGGCACCTGCCACTCACGGCGCCTACTGGCCCAACGTATATAAAGTTTGAAATCACGCCCGAGAACACAGTCACGGGGCTGTATTTCGGCCTTGCCGGCGACGTGACGATGCTCGCGAAAAAGGGAGCCCGTGGCGGCCGCGGCGAACGCTAACAGCGAAGCGCGATGAGCCCGCTAAGATTAGCCCTGCTCGGTCTCTGACACTGCAGAGGGCTCGGGTCCACGCCGCTCGAAAAAATCATCCGCTCGCCTGGCCTCGTACTTGTATTGTAGCTGCGCCATCCGCTCGATCAGTGCCTGGAATTCCTCATCGGAGAGGTCAGGCACGATCGGGCGAATTCGTGCCTCGATGTCACGCCGCAAAGTTTCCAACCGACCATCGGACATCGTCCATCCTGTTGAATCCAAAGAATGTCTCGCAACCTCGGTGCCGCGTCAGCGGCAGCCGAGCGATGCGATGGTTAGACCGCGGCGACCCGTTTCTCCTTTTTCCATAGTGCACGACTCCGGATCCTGATGCTCGCCGGACACTTCGGAATCGCGCAGTTGGCGAAGGGCGCCAGGCGCGATTTGCCGTTCTTGCTGCTCGTCATTGCGGCTTATCTCCCCGACCTCGTGCGCGTGGCCATCGCCGGCCTGACGCCGCAATTCGACCTCTTCTCGCACTCGATCCCGATCGTCGCCGCCCTCTCGCTCGCCGTCGCGATTCTCTGGCTGCTTCGCGACGGACAATTCGCTGCCGCCGGCGTTCTCGCTCTCGCCTGCCTGCTCCACTGGCCGGCGGATGTCTTCACAGGATGCAAGCCCACTACGTTCGGCGGTCCCTGGGTTGGCCTCGTATCATATCGAAGGCCAGTGAGTGACATTCTCGTCGAAGGAATGCTCGTCGTCGGCGGATGGCTGTACATGAGGCGTCGCGGCGTAACCATCGGCCGACTGTGGCTGATCGTCCCGATCCTCGTGCAGGTCGCTTTTCTCACGTCGATGTACTGGGGAGCCGAGTTCTTTATCGGGCGACGCGAATGGACGTGGAGGCCGAACGAGACGTTGGTGCCGCAGCGCCACGTACTCGAGACACTCGGCTGCCGATCGCCCGACGTCGCGTCGAGCTTTCATTAACCGCCAGGCCTGGGCATATTCCGCCGTCATGCCTGCCAAACAATCCACCGTTCTCGATGCGCGCGCCGTCGATCGGGCGCTGCGTCGAATGGCCGACGAGATCGTCGAGCTGAATGCGGGAACGGACGACCTCATTATCGTCGGAATTCAGCGCCGCGGAGTTCAGCTCGCGGCGCGAATCGTATCGAACATCAGCGAGCGCGAGAACGCGAAGGTTCCCCTAGGCGCACTCGACATCACGCTCTACCGCGACGATTTGCAGACGGTGGGACCACGTCCAGTCGTTGGACCGACGAACATTCCCGCGGATGTGGACGGCCGCGCCGTCGTGATCGTCGACGACGTGCTCTACACCGGCCGGACAGTGCGTGCGGCGCTCGACGAGCTCGCTGACTTCGGGCGGCCGAAGCGAATCGCCCTCGCCGTTCTCATCGATCGCGGCGGAAGGGAACTGCCTATCCAGCCAGACATCGTCGGGAAACGCGTGGAGTGCGCAGCTGGGCAGCGCGTCGATGTGCTTGTCGAGGAGCTCGATCAGAAAGACGCTGTCGTCCTCAGCGAGCGCGAGGAGACGGCGTGAGCGGCTTGGCCGCCGCACCGCTGGGTAAAGACCTGCTCGGACTCGAGCCATTAACGGCCGAGCAAATCACGCTCATTCTCGACACGGCCGAACCGTTCAAGGAGATCAGCGAGCGCGCGATCAAGAAGGTGCCAACGCTGCGCGGGGCGACGATCGTCAACCTCTTCTTCGAGGCCTCGACGCGCACGCGGGTGTCGTTCGAGTTCGCCGAGAAGCGACTCTCCGCGGATACCGTCAACGTTGCCAGCAGCGGATCGAGCGTGCAGAAGGGCGAGACGTTGGTCGACACGGCGCGCAATCTCGAGGCGATGCGTATCGACATGGTCGTCATTCGTCACGGCGCGTCGGGCGCGGCGCAATTTCTCGCCGATCGCATCGAGTCGAATGTCATCAATGCCGGCGACGGAACGCACGAGCACCCAACCCAGGGTTTGCTCGATCTCCTCACGCTGCGCGATCATTTCAAGCGTCTCGCAGGGTTGAAGATTTGCATCGTCGGTGACGTGCTGCACTCGCGTGTCGCGCGATCGAACATCTGGGGGCTGAAGAAACTCGGCGCCGAGGTGGCGGTGTGCGGTCCGCGGTCACTCCTGCCTAACGCGATCGACGAGTTGGAGGTAGAAGTCTTCGACCGTATCGAGGACGCGGTCGCCTGGGCCGACGCCCTGAACATCTTGCGTCTGCAGCTCGAGCGCATGCAGGGCGGCTACATTCCCTCACTCCGCGAGTACAACCGCGTCTTCGGCGTCACCCGCGAGCGCCTCGAGCGCGCCCCCCGCGACGTGCTCATTCTCCACCCCGGCCCGATGAATCGAGGCGTGGAGATCGACTCCGATGTTGCCGATGGGCCCTTCAGCGTGATTCTGGATCAGGTGACGAACGGCGTCGCGGTGCGCATGGCGGTGCTGTATCTGCTTTCTGGCGGACGGCCAGAGTTGGCGGAAATGGCGAAGGGCGGAGGTGGCCGATGAAAGCTGGCATGCTCCTTCGCGGTGGCCGCATCGTCGATCCTTCCCAGAACATGGACGCGGCCGGCGACGTGCTTCTCGTCGGCGGGAAGGTCGAATCGATAGGTGGGACGATCGACGCTGGCGCCCGCGACGACCTCGAGATCGTGGACTGCGCCGGACTCGTTGTCGCGCCGGGCTTCATCGACGTGCACTGCCATCTGCGCGAGCCGGGTCGGGAAGACGTGGAGACGATTGCGACTGGTGCCTGCGCCGCGGCGGCCGGAGGGTTCACCGCAGTGTGCGCGATGCCAAACACCGATCCCGTGACGGACAACCAGGCGGCCGTCGGCTTCATCATTCGTCAGGCGGCGCGCGCGCAGGCGGCTCGCGTCTATCCGATCGGAGCGATCTCGCTGGGCCAGCGCGGCGAGGCTCTCGCCGAGTTTGGCGAGATGGTTGGCGCGGGCGCGGTTGCCGTGAGCGACGATGGCAAGCCGGTGGCGAGCGCGCACCTCATGCGCACGGCGTTGGAGTACGCCCGTACCTTCGGTATCCCCGTCGCCGATCACTGCGAGGAGCCAACGCTCGCGCGGGGCGGTGCGATGAACGAGGGGATCGTCAGTGCTCGACTCGGGCTCAAGGGTGTGCCTAACGAGGCGGAGGAGATCATGGCGATTCGCGACATCCTCCTCGCGCGGCGCACCGGCGGGCATGTGCATCTCTGCCACATGAGCACGCGCGGCTCGGTGGAGCTGATCCGGTGGGGCAAGGAGCGCGGCATCACAGTGACTGCTGAAGCGTGTCCGCATCATCTCTCGTTAACGGAAGATGCAGTAGAAGGCTACGAGACCAACGCGAAGATGAATCCGCCGCTGCGCACGGCCGCGGATGTCGACGCGCTCCAGCACGCGGTTCGCGACGGCACGATCGATGTCATCGCCACCGATCACGCGCCGCATCATTACGACGAGAAGGAACGCGAGTTCGCCGATGCGCCTAACGGCATCGTCGGTCTCGAGACGGCGCTCGCCGTGAACATCACCTGGCTGGTCGTCCGCGACATCATCGACCTCGCGACGCTGGTGGAGAAGATGTCGTGCGCCCCGGCGCGCATCTTTCACCTGCCCGGCGGCAGCTTGCGTCGTGGCAGTGTGGCGGATGTCACAGTCTTCGATCCCGCCGCCGAGTGGACGGTGGATCCTTCGCGATTCCGATCCAAAGGGCGTAACACGCCGTATGCCGGCCAGCGACTGCACGGTCGCGTCCACATGACCATCGTCGACGGCCGAGCCATCCATCGCCTCGACCGTTGAGCACCACGGTGGTCGAGCTGGCCTTGCGCAATGAGATCGTACGCGTCTGCCATCGCCTCTACGAGCGCGGGCTGATCGCGGGTGGGGAGGGCAATGTGTCCGCCCGCCTCGACGACGGAAACATCCTCGTAACGCCATCGGGCGCGTCGAAAATCGACGTCTCCGAATCCGATCTGGTCATCGTAAACCCTGACGGAAAGCCCGTTGCGGGCTCTGGAAGGGCGTCGTCCGAGTTAGGGATGCATCTGCGCATTTACCGCCTCCGACCCGACGTCGGGGCGGTGGTCCATGCGCATCCACCGTTCGCGACGGCATTTGCCGTGGCGGGCGAGGATCTCATGGCGCCGGTGCTTCCCGAAATTCTCGTGCAGATCGGTGGCGTGCCGCTGGTTCCCTACGCGACCCCAGGCAGCCCAGCGCTCGCCGCCGCGATCGAACCATTTCTTCCGCATCACGACGCATTTCTGATGGCGAACCACGGCGCTACCGCGTACGGCTCCACGCTCTCCATTGCGCATCAGCGGATGGAGAGTCTCGAGCACGCGGCGCGTATTCTTTTTTCGGCGAAAACGCTCGGTCACGTCTCGACGTTGACCGCCGATGAGCGTGATCTCCTGCTTCAGCGGCGGCGAGGGGACACGCCACCTAACGAGAGCCGCGCGCCGACGCGCTCCTCGGATCGGGCATGAGTAAGGAAACCCCGCAAGGACTCGAGAACGTTTCGGCCCTTATCCTCGAGCGCCAGCGAATCGAGGCGTGGCTCGCGACGTTGGATGCGCGCAAATCGAGCACGCCCGACAACGTCTATCAGCGGGTTCGCGGCGATTACTTCACGCGCCTCAAGGCGGTCACCGATCAGCTCATTGCCCGCAGCGCCGCGCTCAAAGCGCATGTCGATCAGCTGAGCAAGCGCCTCGCGCAATTCGACGCCGAGTGTCAGCGATTCAAGGACGTGCGCGCCGAGTCGGAGCTGCGAATGCAAGTCGGTGAGCTCAGCGTGCCGGAGTGGAATGCGAAGGCGCGGGAGTGCGACGAAGGCATCGCGCGTCTCACCGAGGCGCAGACGCAGGCGCGCGGGGCGCTTGCTCAGGCGCGCGAGATTCTCTCGATGGTGACGGGCCAGGCCAATGGCGCTGGATCGTCGTCGACGTCATCGCCGCGCATACCGTCGGTGCCGTCGACGTCGTCGCCGCGAGTACCTTCGGTTTCGTCGACATCGTCGCCGCGGGTATCAAAACCGGTGGGCATCGAGGGGCTGTTGACCAACGACGCGTCGGGTCCGGCCACGCCGCCGAACGACGGCGGCAACATGAACGAGCTGGAGTTCCTGAACTCAGTAGTTGGCGGTGGGCACGCGCCGCCGGGCAACGGTGGTAAGCCACCCGCACCGAACACGATCGAGCTGGAGACAGAGGGCGCCCCCGATCTCGCGCAGACGCTCCTGAATCGGGTGAACGAGCGCTCGAAGTCGAATCTCCGTGAGGAGGCGGACGCGGACTCGCTTCTCAAAGGCGTCGGCAATCCGAAGCCGGGGAACAAGACCAATCCCCTCGCCGCGAACGTCACCGAGAGCAACCCGATCGTGCTCAAGCCTCAGGGTGGCCCGGAGCGGCACAAGACGTTGAAGTGCCAGGAGTGCGGTACGATGAATTATCCCACGGAGTGGTACTGCGAGCGCTGCGGTGCAGAGCTGGTATCCGTCTAGACGCTAGAGGTGGAACACCAACCGCAGCCGACAGTAGTGAAGTACGAAGTAGGTAGTACGAGGTAGTACGACTCCGTAACGCAGTCGGGGCCACTGATTACTTCATACTTTCATACTCCCAAACTGTCGGCTTTTCGGAACAAAAAAGAGGCCTCGGCGCTTGCCGAGGCCTTTGCATTCATTCGCTGAAATCAGCTCGCCTTTGCCATCCTGCTCTTCTGACGGCCGGCTGCATTGCGGTGAATCAAGCCCTTTCGCGCCGCGCGGTCGAGAAGCTTTACGGCCTGGAGCTTCACCTCGGCGCTGGCATTCGGTGCCTTTGCCTTCTTCAGGGCGGTGCGAAGAGCGGAGCGCTGCGCGCGGTTCCGCGTCGTAGCAGCGCGGGTCTTTCGCATGTTCTTCTTCGCGGACGCGATATTGGGCACAGAAACCTCGAAAAGTCGTATGCAGATCTCGCGCGCCGATCGGTGCGCGGAGCCCGGAGTCTACCCGGCAAGGTGACCGATGTCAAGGCGTGACACCACTTTGACTGCTTTGACAGGGCTCATCCGAGCGCCTACCTTTCGTGCCGTCCCGCACCCCCCTGCATTCCCGATCCCGACCACTCGAAGACCAGACACTGACGTTGGGTTTCCAGGACTTACTCCTCTTCGTGCCGGTGCTGCTGTTCTCGGTAATCGCGCACGAATACGCGCACGGATATGCCGCGCTGAAACAGGGCGACAATACGGCCCTGGCCGCTGGGCGGCTCACCTGGAATCCGATCAAGCATATCGATCCCTGGATGACGCTGCTGCTGCCCGTACTGCTGTATTCCATGTCGGGCGGCCAGGTCGTGCTCGGCGGCGCGAAGCCCGTTCCCGTCGATCCGCGCAATTATCGGAACTATCGGCGGGGTGACATCATCGTCTCGCTCGCCGGCGTCGTTACGAACTTGCTCATCGCGCTCATCTGCACGGTCGTCATCGCCCTGCTCGGGCTCGCTGGCAGAGCCGAAGCGCTGAATCAGTCAGCGGGCATTCTGCAGGGAATGATGGTGACGGGAGTCCGCATCAACATGCTCCTGCTCGCCTTCAACCTCCTGCCGATCCCCCCGCTCGACGGATCACAAGTCCTGAAACATTTCCTGCCACGCGCGTTGGCGCTGCAGTACCAGCGCGTCGGTTTTTACGGCATCGCGATTCTCTTCGTGATCCTCTACTTTGCGCCCGGCCTGTTGAACATGTGGCTGCACCCCGCGAATGTCGTCAGCAACGCGCTCCTCGACGTCGTTCGACCATCTGTCCTTCCATCCGCCGGCCGATGGATGCAGTGATCTCGAGGCCGTTCGCGCCAGAAACGCCGACGAGCGGATCGTTCGCTGTCGAGCTGCCGCAGTTCTCCGGGCCGCTCGATCTTCTCCTCACCCTCATTCGCGACGAGCAGGTCGACATCTACGACATCCCCGTCGCTCGTATAGCTGAGCAATTCGTCGAGCGCATTCGCACGCTCGCGCTCAATGAGGCCGCGGAATATCTCGAGATGGCGGCGCGCCTTCTACGCATAAAAGTGCAGCTCCTGCTCCCCGCGGGCGAGCAAGAGCAGTGGGAGGATCCACGCGCGGAGCTCGTGCGGCGGTTGCTCGAGTATCAACAGATGCGCGAGGTCGTGGACCTGCTCGAGCGTCGTGGGGAAGAGCGTCGCAGTCATTTCGCGCGCGCCTATCTGCCCACGCAGCCGGCGCCGCCGCAAGCGCCGCTCGCGCTATCACTGGTCGAGCTCCTCAGCGCCGTCGACCGAGTGCTACGTGCCGTCTCACGTCCTGACATGCATGACGTCGTGCCGCGCGCGCTGGACGTGCCCGGCGCCATCGAGACGATTCGTGCCGTGCTGGCCATCCGCGCGCGTGCCCTGTTGAGCGAGATGATCACAAACGCGCGCGAGCCCTGGCAGGTGCTATCGATCCTCCTCGGCTTGTTGGAGCTTGCCAAGCTCGGCGAGCTTCGCGTCCAGCAACCTCGCCCATTCAGTAACGTCGAAATCACTCCCGCTGCCCGTGACGCCGCTAGCGAAGCTGCTTGAGGCCGCGCTCTTCGCGAGCTCGCGGCCAATCACCACCGAGGAGCTCGCGACACTGTCGCCCGACGACTCGCCAGCGGCCATCGCGTCTGCCATCGACGAGATCCGCGAGCATTACGACGTCGACGGACACGGAGTCGAGCTGCAAGAAATCGGCGGTGGCTGGCAGATCCTGACGCGCGCCGAGTACACGGAAGCAATCGAGCGCGCGCAACTCGCATCGCGTCCTCAGCGACTCTCGGCGGCCGCGCTCGAGACGCTCGCGATCATCGCGTATCGCCAGCCGATCAGCCGTGCCGAAATCGAAGAGATTCGTGGTGTCGGCATCGGCGGCGTGTTGAAGGCGCTTCACGAGCGTGGCCTCATCGATGTCGTGGGCCGCGGTGAAGGACTTGGTCGCCCGCTCATGTACGGTACGACGCCGGTCTTTCTCGAGCACTTTGCGCTGCGACATCTCAAGGAGCTCCCCCGCGCTGACGAGCTGGCGATCGCACTCAGGCCGATCACCGCTGCCGCCGTTGCTCCAGAATAGAGTTTGTTTGCGGTTTCGACGCTTGGGCGCTGCTGACACCACTGGCCTGTCAGTGGCAGCCGCGGTCCCCAGACCGTGCGTTGAACGAAGAGTTGTAGGAAGAGCGGTGTCAGCGACCCTCACCGTTGAAGGGCGACGAAAACGGTGACAAGGCGAATTCGGGCCCAGAGCTCCGAGCCCATGCGCATACAACGGGCGCTTGCGCGGGCTGGCGTCGCCTCACGACGACATGCGGAGGAGCTCGTTGCCGCGGGGCGCGTGACAGTCAACGATCACGTCGCGCAGATCGGTGAGTCCGTGCGTCCCGATCAGGATCACATCGCCGTCGACGGCAAACGCATTGGTGCAATTGCGACGGCCGCGCATGCCACCTGGCTCGTTCTCAACAAACCCGCAGGCGTGATGACGACGCGCGCCGATCCGCAGGGGCGGCGTACTGTGTTCGACATCGTACCTGGAGCGCCAGGTCTCACCTACGTCGGCCGACTCGATTATCTCACGGAGGGTGTGCTGCTCCTTACCACCGACGGTGATGCCGCGCACCATCTGACCCATCCGAGCAGTGAGATCGAACGCGTGTACGTGGCGACGGTGCACGGCGATGGCCGTTCCGCCGCACTCCGCGCGCGGCAGGGCGTCGAGCTCGAGGATGGAATCGTGTTGCCGCGAGCGGTCGCAATCCGTCCGCTCGCCAGAGGAAAATGGGAATTCGAAGTCACCATTGCCGAAGGCCGCTCGCGTGAGATCAGGCGATTATGTGACGCACTCGACCTCGAAGTCGACCGTCTCGTGCGCACTCGCTTCGGGCCAGTGGCGCTGGGGGCTCTTCCCAGTGGCAGCACGCGCCAGCTCACACCCCGCGAAGTGCGCGAGATCCACGAGATCACGCGCCGAGCGCGATGACGCGCGCCGGCACCTGACTGCCGGGTGGGGGTACGAGCCGAGAGATTGGAAGGGCAGTCGGTACTAAACTTGTAACGACCGTCGTCGAACGTACGCACATCAACGCACAGGGAGCTCGCGCGTGGCAACACAGGTTTCACCGACGGCTGATTCTCGCCTCATTCAAGATGTGTCGCGCCAGGTCGCGCGTCGTGTCGTCGGTCAGGAGTACATGATCGATCGACTGCTCATCAGTCTCCTCACCGGTGGTCACGTCTTGCTCGAGGGCGTTCCTGGCCTCGCGAAGACGCTCACTGTGCGCACGCTCGCCGAGACGATCGACACGACCTTTAACCGAATTCAGTTCACTCCCGATCTCCTCCCTGCCGACGTCGTCGGGACGCAGGTGTACGATCAGTCCACGGGCAAGTTCCTGGTAAAGAAAGGACCGATCTTCGCCAACATCATTCTCGCCGACGAGATCAATCGGGCGCCGGCGAAGGTGCAGGCGGCATTGCTCGAGGCAATGCAGGAAAAGCAGGTGACGATCGGTGGCACGACGTTCAAGCTCGAAGAACCCTTTCTCGTGCTCGCGACACAGAACCCGATCGAACAAGAAGGCACGTATCCGCTGCCGGAAGCGCAGGTCGACCGCTTCATGCTGAAGCTGCGCGTCGGCTATCCGAGTCGCGACGAAGAGAAGGAGATCATGCGTCGCATGGCGGGCGGCGAGCCGATCGCCATCGATCATGTGGCGACGCCCGAGGCCGTGATGGCGGCTCGCGCGCGCATTGCCGATCTCTATATGGACGAGCGGATCATGGACTACATCGTCGACATCGTGCACGCGACGCGTCAGCCTGCGTCCGCCGGCCTCGATGATCTCGCGCCGTTGATCGAGTTCGGCGCCAGCCCGCGCGCCACGATCGCGCTCGCCCAGGCGTCGCGCGCGAACGCCTTTCTGCGCGGCCGCGCCTTCGTCACGCCCGACGATGTGAAAGCGATCGCGCCGGACGTACTGCGGCATCGGGTGCTGACGACCTACGAAGCCGAGGCCGAGGAAGTCACCAGCGACGACATCGTCACGCGCGTGCTCGCGAAGATCGAAAGTCCGTGATGCGTGTCGGGTGGCGCGTGGCGCGTAAGGAACGATGAGTCCGTCCTGGCGATTCTGGCGTTGGGGCCGGGGAGCGGAATCCCGCGCCCCGCGCCACGCGTCACGCGCCACTCAGAGCGCGCCACGCACCACGCTAAGCGCCCATCGTCCCGACACGGCCCCGCCAACGCGCGGGGTACCGCCAGAGATCCTGCGACAGGTGAAGCTCATCGAGCTGCGCACGCGGGGCTTGGTGAACTCGCTGTTCAGTGGCGAGTACCGATCCGTATTCAAAGGGCAGGGGATGGAGTTCGCCGAGGTACGCGAGTATCAGGCTGGCGACGAAGTGCGCAGCATCGATTGGAACGTCACGGCGCGCATGCGCCGGCCGTACGTCAAACGCTACATCGAGGAGCGCGAGCTGACGGTGATGCTCGCTGTCGACCTGTCGGGATCCGAGCGTTTTGGAACGCGACGCCGCTTCAAAAGTGAAATCGCCTCGGAGCTCGCGGCCGTGCTGGCGATGTCCGCCATTCGCAACAATGATCGTGTCGGCGCGCTGCTGTTTACCGATCATGTGGAGCACGTCCTTCGGCCGCGGAAGGGCAGGCGCCACGCGCTGCGGCTCATTCGCGACCTGCTCGTGTTCGAGCCCGAGGGATCGGGCACCGACATCGCGGGTACGAGCGACTATCTGATCAAGATGCTCCCGCACAAGTCGATCGTGTTCCTCGTGTCCGATTTTCTCAGCGACGACATCGAGCGGCCGCTCAAGCTGCTCGCGCAGCGTCACGACCTGGTTGCCGTGAGCGTCGAGGATCCGAGCGAGCAGGAGTTGCCGGACCTGGGCGTCGTTAGGCTCACCGATCCGGAGAGTGGACACACGATCAGCGTGGATACGAGCGATCCTCGGGTGCGCGCTCAGTTCCAGGAGGGAACGAACACCGATCGGGAGAAGCGGCGGCATCTGCTCCGCCGTCTGGCGATCGACGAAATCCCGATCACGACGGAGGCGGGGATCATCGAGCCGCTGCTACGCTTCTTTCGCTCGCGCGAAACGCGGGTTCATCGGCGATGAGTGCCCGCCGCGCGGCGTTCCTCGTCGCCCTGCTGGCAGGCGCGCCGGCCTCACGGGTGGCCGCTCAGGCGACGGGCGCGCCGATCCCGGTGCAAGCAGCCGTCGGCATCGAGCCGGATACGGTCCGCATTGGCGATCCCTTTCTCGTCCAGATTGGCATTCGCGCGCCCCTCGGCGCGACGATCGCCTTTCCGCCCGCGCCCGACTCCACCGGAGCGGTGCAGGGGCTCGATCCCGTGCGCGTGGAAACGCGCCCCGATTCGGGGGGCACGGTGCAGTGGGGCTACTACCGCGTGGCCGCCTGGAACGTTGGCGATCAGCCGATTTCGTTAGGCGATGTCGTCGTCACCGTGGGCGGTCGCAGCCGGCGTATATCCCTCACTGGCCACAAGGTATTCGTCGCCAGTGTGCTTCCCGCCGACACGACGCTGCGCGTTCCGAAGCCCGCGCAACCGCTCTATGAGTTCAGCGCCCCACTCAGGTGGCTCTGGCTCGCGCTCGCGGCGCTCGCCGTTCTGTTGCTTCTGCTCTGGTGGTGGTGGCGGAATCGCCAGCGCCGGCGGCCGCACGCCGTCGTCGACCCCTACGTGCGCGCCGAGCGTGAGTTCGCGCGCGTCGAGGCGCTCCGTCTCGTCGAGGCGGGTGAGCGGGGCCGTTATGTCGCCCTGATGGTCGAGGTGCTGCGTGATTATCTCGCGGCCCGCTACCCGTCGGCTCCGCTCTCGCTCACGAGTACCGAGCTGCTGGCCGCGCTCGAGAGAGAGCGGGCGATACCTAACGATCTGTTGATGCGCGTGCTCAACGAGGCGGATCTCATCAAGTTCGCGCGGCGGCAGGTCGCGGCGGATCGTGCCCGGGAGCTGGGTCGCGAGGCCCGCGCGATCGTGGCCGCCGACCATGCCGCGACTCGTCCTGCGCCAGCCGCGGAGAAGGCCGCATGAGCCTCCTCTCCGGCCTGCAATTCGTGTCGCCCTGGGCGCTGCTGCTCTTGCTCATCCTGCCCACCTGGTGGATCTGGCGCCGTCGTCACCGTCCGCCGGCCATCGTGTTCTCGCGCGTTCCAGTCCTCGAGCGTGGCCCGCGCGCGGGCCGCGGCATCACGCTCGCGCTATTCATTCTCCGGAATCTGCTGCTCGCGGGAGCGATCGTCGCCCTGGCACGGCCGCGCTCCGGCGCGCGCGCCGAAAACGTCACGAGTCAGGGCATCAACATCGTGCTCTGCATCGATCTGTCGAGCTCGATGCTCGCTCAGGATTTCCAGCCGCAAAATCGTATCGAAGTCGCGAAGGATGTCGTGAAAAAGTTCATCGCGGCACGCTCCAGCGATCGCATCGG
>Ga0070717_10000726_pt1 | contig 21439 bp, 23 predicted proteins | sample LARL113metaG_FD_71366 | JGI IMG/M metagenome (GOLD analysis project Ga0070717, IMG submission 71366) | Corn, switchgrass and miscanthus rhizosphere microbial communities from Kellogg Biological Station, Michigan, USA - LAR L11-3 metaG | ecosystem: Host-associated > Plants > Roots > Rhizosphere ...
CGATTGTCCGAAATCAGTAAAGGACGATTTCGTTACAAGCTCACTGGAGCCGGTCGGTGCGAAGGCGGCGGCTGGCAATCGCTGCATAACGGGCATCGAGGTCGAATCCGATGAACTGGCGGCCCAGCAGCTTGGCGGCGAGAAGGGAAGAGCCGGAGCCACAGAACGGATCTATCACGACCTGGCCGGGGCGGGAGAACGCTTCTACGAGCCGGAGCAGGGCAGGGAGCGGCTTCTGTGTTGGGTGGAGGTGGTTGCCGGTGTACGTCCACTCGATCACGTCAGAGATCGGATGCGCAGGCTTCGCGGGAGATCCCTTGGCCAGCAGGTAAGCTTGCTCGTGCTGGTACCGGAGGAATCCAGTGCTGGATGCGTACCGTTTTGCTAAGACAAGATGGCCGACCACCGAGAAGCCAGCGGCGCGAAAGGCGGTGAGGAAACGGTCGGCATGGTTCCAGCCGTAGAAGGCGATAGCATACGAGTCGCGGCGCAATACGCGATACAGGGCAGAGAAGGCGGGCCGGAGCCAGCGGTCGTTATCGTCGTTGGGGACTCGGCGACCATCACGAGAGATGTACCGGACGAGATACGGCGGGTCGGTGAGGGCCAAGTCCGCGCTCTCGGCGGGCATTCGGGCGAGCAACGAAATACAATCGCCTTGAGTGATGGTGTTGAGGTAAGAGTTCTTCTGTCCTTCGCGTTGAACGGTGTTTTGTTTCATACCAGCGGAGGACGCGGAAACAAAAGGCCGGGCTGAGAGAAGGGCAGGGGAGTAACGAAACACCGATGTCGTCATTTCGTTACAATAAGGCCGGTAGACTGGAGCGGACACGGAGGCAGAGCAAACGCTGCCCAACAATTCGCCCCAGGGGGCGGATTTCACGGGGAAAGGATTGCGCTGACAGACAGATGGCTGGTCTGATAGAGTTTCTGCGCCAATTAGGACGATAACGAGACATGAGCAAAATGAACGGCAAACCTTACGGGCCGGCAACTCCGCACCCTCTTTCACAGCTCCGCACGGAATTGGTCTGGGACGGGAAATATGACGAGTACGGCAATCGGCGCGGCGTCGATATCGCGGATCTTTCAATGCCCATGCAAAAGATCGAGACGATTGATCAACCGCGAAGCGAGGCGGCGGCGGCGGGTCAGCTCGATATGTTCGAGAAGCGGACAAAACGGCTGGATGACTATCGTAATCAGCTCATCTGGGGCGACAACAAATTGGTTGTTGCATCGCTTCTTAAAGATCTGAAAGGCTCAATCGGCTTGATCTACATCGATCCTCCTTTCGATGTTGGAGCGGACTTCACGATGAATGTCCCCATTGGAGATCAAGAGGACGAAATCCAGAAAGATCAATCAACGCTCGAAATGGTCGCCTACCGCGACACGTGGGGCCGGGGAACAGATTCCTATATCCACATGATGTATGAGCGCCTGAGCATCATGCACCAACTCCTGAGCGACACCGGCAGTATCTACGTCCACTGTGACAGCAGAGTGAACAGCGCACTTCGCTTTGTTTTGGATGAGCTTTTCGGCAAGGATCATTTCGTCAATCAAATAACGTGGCGACGGACTGGCGCTCACAATGATCCAGGGCGTTTATGGGGTGATCAGTGACACTATTCTTTTTTACTCCAAGTCGGAAAACTATGTTTGGAATCAGCCCTATGGTGAGCGATCTGACACCGCTGTCGAAACTTCCTTCCGATACGCTGAACGGCCTGACGGATCTGTCGTCACGATTACGCGAGGCCAAGATGTTCCACGAGAGTGGCGACGTTTTCAGTCTGTGACGTTGCGGAGTCCCCACCCTCGCCCTAATTTGACGTATGACTACAAGGGCTTCAAGCCCCATAGAAATGGGTGGTCTATCAATCGGGAAAGAATGGAGAAGTACGATCGGGAGAAGAAGTTGATCTTTCCCGAGAACCCAGATGGGGCGATTCGGTTGAAGATGTACCTCGACGAATCTCCGGGCATTCCGCTACAGGATCTTTGGGTAAACATTGGAAAGCTTGAGGCCGCTTCACTTGAAAATCTCGGCTATGCAACGCAAAAGCCAGAGGGCTTGTTAGAGCGGATAATCGAGGCATCTTCCAACGAAGGGGATCTCGTCGCGGATTTCTTTTGCGGTTCGGGAACAACAGGAGCGGTAGCGGAACGTCTCGGGCGGCGCTGGGTGATGGCAGATCTTGGCCGGTTTGGAATTCATACAAGTCGCAAGCGCCTCATCGATCTGCAGCGAACGATTCACAATCAGGGGAAACCTTATCGCGCCTTCGATGTGTACAATCTGGGTCGCTATGAGCGTCAATGGTGGCAAAAAGCTTCTCTACAAGGCGCAGACGAAGAGCATCGCCGTGTTGTCCTCGAATTCTTCCAAGCGGAAACGCTTCAAAACGCTCCATCTGCCCTGATACACGGGCGCAAGAACGGAGCATTCTGCCACGTGGATGGCATCGACTCGATGTTTTCGCGCGGTGAAGCTCGTGCCGTGGCCAAAGCAGCCTCCGAAGCTGGGGGGAAGGAGTGTTACTGTTTGGCCTGGGAATTCGAGATGGATCTTCGACTCGCTGTGTCCGCCTTGGAGCAAGAGTTGGGCGTCAAGCTCAAGCTAATTCAAATTCCCCGCGAAATCATGGAGCGTAACCGGAAGGGGCCGCCGCCATTTCTCGAAATGGCATTGCTCGAAGCTGAGTCTGTCTATCGCGGAAAACAAGACTCGCGCACCGTCGATATCAAGCTCACAAAATTTCTTCCTTCGCTTGCGGAAGTTCCAACAAAGGAACTGGAAGCCCTAAAAGAGCGGGCTGCCAAAAGCGGCTTCGACTTCATCGACTTTTGGGCTGTCGATTTCGACTGGCACGCTGATAAACCCTTCAATCACCATTGGCAGGATTACCGCACCCGAAGAGACCGGTCGCTCAAAACGGTGAGCGAAGCAGGCCACCAATACGGTAAGCCGGGCAACTACACAGCCTGCGTCAAGGTCGTCGATATATTTGGTTGCGACACAAGTATGACGGTCGAGGTGAAGATCTGATGCCCGGCTCTTTCAATCCTTCGGCGCTCGAACCGCTCTTTGCACCGTGGGAAGAGCCACATTCTCACCGCGTCCGAGCGGAAAAAGAGGGCGACCCGGCCAAGGTTATCAAAGGGCGGCGGCCAACCTCTCTGGTCGTGGCGCAAAACATCCGCGGCGCCGTCCGTGAATGGCGGGAAGGATTTTACGCCGGAGCCAGCGATACCTCCCGGCATCTCCTCGATTACTGGTTTAACCGAAGTCACCGCCGGATCACGCCCGCAGGGGATGAATTCGAGTTCCGCTACTACTTTTGCCAACGCGAGGCGATTGAAACACTCATCTACCTCAAGGAAGTTCGCAACCTGTCCAGCCTCTCGCCGCTCTTTGCCGAGTTCGGCGGCCCGGATGCGGAAATTGCGGCTCTCGGAATTACCGAAGAAGAAAACGCGTGGAGTCGCTACGCGTTCAAGCTCGCCACTGGCGCGGGCAAAACCAAGGTGATGAGTCTGGCTATCGTGTGGAGTTATTTCCACGCGCTCCGCGAATCGGATTCGGACATGGCTCGGCATTTTGTTCTGATCGCACCCGGCCTGACCGTGTACGAACGGCTCAAAGACGATTTCAAGCCCGGTGATGGCCGCCCCGATATTTTCGATGCCGATCCGCTCATCCCCTCGGAATGGCGCGGCGATTGGAATCTCTCCGTAATTTTGCAGGGTGAGGCTACTGGCTCGGCCAGCAGCGGCGTCCTCTACCTGACCAACATTCACCGACTGTATAATCCCGAGAAACGCAGTTCGAAGGGCAAAACCGAAACCTATAGCTGGATGGGGCCGCAAGTATCGAAGGCCACGGCTCTAGATACCGCCGCTGCGTTGCGGGACAGGATCACGAAACATCCTCGCGTGATGGTTATCAACGATGAGGCTCACCATGTCTGGGACGCTGATTCCGCCTGGAATGAGGCTATTCGCTTCCTGCACGAAACCATTCGGCAGCGCAGTGGTTCCGGCCTCGCTGCTCAGCTGGATTTCAGTGCTACCCCGAAAGACGACAAGGGAAATGTCTTCAAGCACATTGTTTGCGACACTCCACTCGGCGAAGCCGTAGACGCTGGTATCGTCAAAACCCCGATCATCGGTAGAGCTGATAAGCGGCTCGAAGAGCAACCGGGCGAGGACGCCGCCTACATCTACGAAAGGCATTTGCTGCTCGGCTATGAGCGTTGGAAGGCCAGCCGGGACGAATGGAAACCCAGCGGCAAGAAAGCTCTCCTCTTCGTCATGTGCAACAGCACGGCGGAAGCGGATCAAATCACTCAGCGGCTCAATACAGACGAGCTGTTTAAGGAGTTAAACGGGGCCACGATCAACCTACACACCAACTTGAAAGGGAAGCTCAAGAAAGAAGGGAAGGGGACATCGGCCCGCTTCGTCTTTGTCGAAAACGAGAAGGAAATCAGCGATGAAGACCTTAAGTCACTCCGCAAATTGAGCCGTGAGCTGGATTCCAATTCCAGTCCCTATAGCTGCATCGTCTCGGTGCTCATGCTGCGGGAGGGCTGGGACGTTCGCAATGTCACCACCGTCGTACCGCTGCGGCCATTCAGCTCGAAGGCCCAAATTCTGCCGGAGCAAACGCTCGGGCGCGGTTTGCGGCGTATGACACCACCGGGCCAGGCGCATGAAATCGTCACTGTTATTGAACACCCCGCCTTCGCCAGTCTTTATGATGAGGCCCTCGCCCCGGAAGGCCTATCAATTGAACAAGTCGACGTTGATCGGATTCCGGCCACGACGGTTTCAATCTATCCCGACGATGCCAATAAGGATCTAAAGGCGCTCGAAGTCTTGGTGCCACGATTGAGCGGTGGTCACCGCATCCAGCTCACGCTGGCGGGCCTCACCATTGAGGATGTCCGCAAGGATTTCAGCAAATACCAGCGGCTTCCGCTCGGCGGCAAGGGACGCACAGAAATCGAATATGAAGGCCGCCACCTTTTCACCAATGAGGTGGTGGAAAAGCTTAAAATCAATCTGCCCTTGCTCGCTTCCGGCGTCGGCGCGGTCTCATACTTCGTCAAGCAGCTCGAAACTATCTGTAAACTGCGGGGTACCCACGCCGTGCTAGCTCCGCTGGTACAAACCTTCCTCGAGGAAATTCTCTTCGTTCAAAAAGCGACTCTCTATGACCAGGCGCTCATCTCCCGGCTCGGTGAGTCCGATGTCGGCGAACATCTCCGGGCCGTTTTCGTTCCGCTAATTCGTGCTTAGAACCACCACCGTGGAAAAACGCCTACCTGAGGCGACGCCTGTGGCGCTCTCAAGCTGGAAGCCGTTTTCAACAACACACAGCGAACGGCATCCGGTGCTGAAAGCCGCTCATACGCTCTTTAACCTCGTACCCTGTAACAGGGAGCTGGAGGTCGCGGTCTCTACGTTCCTCGATCGCGCTGGTGATGTGGTGGCTTTCGCAAAGAACGCGGGGCCGCAATGCCTCCGCATCGACTATCTTGCTTCCGGCGCACGGCTGGCCTTCTACACGCCCGATTTCTTCGCGCGAACGAAGCAGGGGCATTACTACCTGATCGAAACCAAGGGCAGGGAAGACAAGGATGTTCCCCGCAAAGCTAGGGCTGCGATGGCTTGGTGCGAAGCGGCCTCCACGCCGAGCTGTCGCTGGGAATACATCTACGTACCGCAAGGTGTCTTTGAACGCCTCACGGGTGAGACTGTGGCCGAGCTGGGCCGCACTTGCCAGCCTGCGCTCAAAGCCTTGATCGAAGATGAGGACACAAGCGCGCAAATGCCGCTCTTTGCGGCGGCAGCTCAGGCCGAAATTGCCGCGCAAGAGAAGGCTCCCGAGCTGAAAGGCATTATAGATGAGGCAACACTTCAGTCCCTTCCGCCTCGCTACCGGAAATCAGTCGAGCAGGCCATCATGTTGTTCCGCTTCCTTGAAAACAAGGAGGGTCTGAATTTCTCCCCGATCTTTAACGCTCTACTCGGCTGTCTTGATGAGGCAGCCAGAGGTCTGCTCGTGCGTCGCCTGCAGCCTCACATGCCGCCAACTGTTCCCGATCAAAAGGCGTGGTTCGATCCGTACCTCCGGGATGTCGATCGCCGGATGCAGTCCCACTACCAAAACATGGCGCAAAATCTGAAAAAAACGCTGGTGTTCACCAATGGCATCATGCCGCTCGGACTCTTGCGCTCGTGCATGGAATACGCTCTGAACGACAACACGAAGATCGAAGGTGTTTTTCAAGCCGTCAAAACGAAGTTTAAGGTTGCCGGTGGCCGCGAGTTCCTGGCCACTGTCACGCGCATTTACGATTTTCGCAACACGCGGGTGGCTCACCAAGAGAAAGAGATCACCGACCCGAAGGAGGCAGAGCAAAATCTCATCGGGTGGATCAAAGGATTGAAGGCATTAACCGAGGCCTCCGCATGAAATACTCGGCCACTTTACAATGCTTGCAAACAGCAGGTAACTGTAGTATTTTAAATAGTTTAAGCGTTCAGGGGTTCGGAAGAAACTTGCGTAGCCCCCTCGCTACGAACCGGCACAGGGGACACGGATGGCCACTAATAAGAAACGCGCTTTTATCAGCTTTGATTACGACAACGATGCAATCCTGAAGACGTTTCTCGTTGGGCAGGCCAAGCATGAGGATAGCCCTTTTGAGCTGGCGGATTGGTCGATCAAGGAAGCCATCGATGAGAACTGGAAAAAGCATGCCCGAACACGAATCAAAGGGGTTGATATCGTAATCGTCATCTGCGGGGAGAAAACGGATACGGCCACAGGCGTCAGTGCGGAACTCACCATCGCGCAAGAAGAAAAAACCACCTATTTCCTGCTCAAAGGATATGCCGAGAAAACGTGCAAGAAGCCCAAGGCCGCGAAAGATTCGGACAAGATGTATAACTGGACTTGGGACAATCTTAAGACGTTGGTTGGTGGCGGGCGGTAAGACAAACAGATGAGAAAAGCTCTCGTCGTCGGCATTGATCACTACACGAATATCACCCCTTTGCACGGGTGCGTAAGCGATGCGCACTCGGTGAAGAGCGTTCTTGAAAGGAACAGCGACGGCACGGTGAATTTCGCCGTCAAGATGTTCACTGGCATCGGGCCGAATGATGTGATTTCGCGATCCGAGTTGAAGGAACTCGTTCGAGAATTGTTCTCAGGCGACAACGAGACCGCGCTTTTTTACTTTGCCGGGCATGGTCACACTGAAGCAACCGGGGGGTATCTTCTTGCGAGCGATTGCCAGACAGGTGACGACGGCGTTTCGTTGAGTGAAGTGCTCACCTTGGCCAATACCTCTAAAACCCGGAACAAGATAATCGTACTTGATAGCTGCTTTTCAGGCATTGCTGGCTCGCATCCATCTTCGGCCAATACCGCCGATCTCGCAGACGGTCTTACGATCCTCACCGCTTCTACAGCGGATTCGTATGCGGCTGAGGAGAATGGTTGCGGAGTTTTCACGACGCTTTTTGTGGACGCCTTGAGCGGAGCGGCAGGTAATTTGGTCGGAGACGTTAGCCCGGGTAGCGTCTATGCACACATCGACCAGTCCCTTGGCCCGTGGGATCAGCGGCCAGTGTTCAAGACCAACGTCAAAAGCTTCGTATCCTTGCGCAGGGTGCAACCACCTATCAGTTTGGCAGAGCTTCAGCGCATAACCGAGTTTTTCCCATCTCCCGGCTTCCAGTTCCAGCTTGATCCTTCATTTGAACCGGAACGCCCGACACCAGACCCCGGTAACATTCCTCCTCCAAACCCTGAGAACAATCTGAAATTTGCAGTTCTTCAAAAATACAATCGGGTAAACCTTGTCATTCCGGTTGATGCACCGCACATGTGGCACGCTGCTATGGGAAGCAAATCGTGCAAGCTAACTGTGCTTGGCGAGCATTACCGAAGACTGGTTGAACGCAAGCGCATTTAGATCGCAATCCGCTCCACTTCGTCGAGTGAAATTTCTTCCTCACGCCGGTCGTAGAGCTTCGTCGTCCTCGGCGATTCGTGGTTAGCTATCTGCTGCGCTGTCTCCAGCTTGCCGCCGTTTTTCATGTAAGCAGTGATGCCGGTGGCTCGGAACGTGTGGTTGCCGATTTTGGTTTTGATCCCTGCGGCCTTCGCCCTGCGCTGGATCATCCGGTAAGCGTCCTGCTGCCACATCGCGCTTTCGGTCAAGCTGCCGGTTCTGCCAGCGGCGGTTCGGAATAGCCAGCCGTCCGCATCGTCGGCAAGTCCAGCGGCGGCAATGTACTCGTCGAGATACTTCTCCAAGCTGTGGTGGCAGGGGACGGCATGCTCCTTCCCGCCTTTCTCATGAAGGTGCACCCAGCCGCGTCGCCCTTGGACGTAATAGTTTTTGACTTTCATTTCAAGAGCGGCGTTCACGCGGGCAAAGGTGTAGACCATAAGGCCGATCAATGCGCGATCACGCAAACCGATTAATGAGCTGATGTCGATCGAGTCGAGAAGGGTGCGGGCCTCGTCCGTATTCAGTACTGGAGTTTTTCCCTTTTTTACGACGTGCTTTGGGCCGCGTACCGCGTGGGCGGGGTTCGTTTCAAGGATATGGCCGATCACCAGCCAATCGAAGAGCATCCGCAATCCGGCAAGGTGTTGTTTGACGGTCGGGGCAGAGAAGTCGCCCTGCAGGTCTTTTACGAATGCTGCAACGTGGAAGGCTTGAACGTCGGAAAGTTGGCGGATGCCTTTCTGGTCGCACCATTCTGCAAAACGGCGCGTTGCGTTTAAGTAGGCTTTGCGGGTGTGGTCGTTGTTTACCTGAGCGGTGAAAAACTCCAGCGTGCGCCTGGCTGCTTTCGGATTCGGCGCGAAGATCCCGGCCGGGGCCAGCTCGGGGGCAGGGGAGAGGACGATTTCCGTTCCGGTTGGGGTTGTCGCCATAGAGTGTTATAAAGGACGTTATCACACTCTAAAACAGAAAGGAAGAGATTTGTTCTAAAGGTTCGAGCTCGATAGAATCTTGGTGTGTGTGAAGAGAAGACCCGGCTTGTCCATGAGTACCAGATGCTCGCGCAAAGATTTTCAGAGGCCGTCAATGAACTTCAGCGAAAGATGGGAACCTCGGCTAAAGAAGATTATGATCGGCTGAATCGAGCAGCTGACGAAGCCCGTTTAAAAACGGATCAAGCCCGCATTGCGCTCGAACAGCACACAGCGGCTCATCGGTGCTGACACAACTGCGCGGGCGCGACCAACGGAAGCGAGGTCACTGCCACAAGTGGGAGGTTTGCTTTTTGCAGTTCGCCCCTTTCCCTCATATTAGGACAAGGGGTTTCGGGGCGGCCACCCGGAGCGGTCAAGGGCGCGCGCTTTTTGCGCGTTCATCGTAGCGAAGCGGAGACCCTTGACGGCGAGGATGGGCGCATAAGCTGGTTAGCGAGGGAAAGGGGCGGGGAGGTGTCAGGAGGGTGTCCCTCCTGCTCGGGTCGCAGGGGCGAAGCCCCCGGTGGCGCGGGCGGCGCGTCGGGGTGAGCTTGGGCAATGCGGCCCGGACTTGCTGGCGGGACATGCACGAAACGGCACTAGCGCGTGAGATGACATGCTCGCCGGACGTGCCGGGCTGACATCTCTAGCGAACCCACGTCGGCCCGCCCGCGCCACGCGCTTCCCCGGAGTAAAGCTCCTGCTAACGAAGCGGGATCAATTCCAGTTCGAGCATCGAGACCGGAATGCGTCCGTGGGACACGGAGGCGTAGAAGCCCTGCTGCGAGTACCGTTGCTTCAGCTTTACGATGAGACGTTTGGCTTCGGTTCGGTTGACGGGCTCGGGATGTGCATACACTCCATCCGTTCGATTGAAGATGAGATATTTCATGATGTTTGAGAGGTTGATGGTACTGCGGTGAAACCCCGGCTCTCGTCGCGAAAGCCGGGGTTCGAAGACCGCTTCTACTCTTTGTAAGCGACAATCGCAACGATGGCGGCGGCTGTCTGCAACGCAATGAATAAGAAGATCGGCCAGTGCGTGATGAGCACTTGGATGATTCGATTCGTTGAGTTCATTTCAGATGTTCCTTTCATGAACGGTTAGGCTTTGGTGGCCTTGCTGGTTTTCTTAGCGGCCAGTTTGCGAACGTGCCGGGCACGGATTTCCCATGACTTCGTGAGCACGATGGCCGTACCGCCACCGCGAACGGCGGGGGCTTCCCGCTCGTAGGAGCTGCTGCGCAGTTCTCCTTCGATGAGGACATGATCGCTCTTGGCGAGAATGGCCACGGCTTCCGCCAGCTTGCCCCACGCGGTCACGCGGTGCCACTCGGTGGTTTCCTTCCACTCGTCGGAATTCTTGGGCTTCCAAGAAGTCTGTGTGGCGAGTGAGAGGACGGTACGGTTCTCGTGGCGTTCCGGGTCAGATCCCAGAAATCCCACCAGCCGCACGTAGTTTTGATAGAGCGGAGCCGCCTTCGGCTGCTCGGGTTTGTTTTTTGCTTCGTTGTTCATTGTGTTTTTCCTTTCTGTTGAAGGTGGTTTGTTCCTTCACCATGGGAAGGAAACGGGACAAACCGCCGAAGACGGAAAGGGAAAAAGCGGAGCTGCCGGCGTGACGGTCTGACCGCTCGAAGCAAGGGGCATGAACAGGTCTTGACCTGGCGTGACCTTTGCCGGGACATCGCGGGCGAAGTCGGCCCTTCGTCGGCCCGGACGTGCGCGAAACGGCGTAGCGCGTGCGGCGACTCGCTGGGCCAGACGATGGCCGTAGGCCGCGTGATGCCAGTGGTCAGTCCGTCAGGCCGGTCAAGCGGAGCGGACACGGACAACAAAGCAAAAAACAAGCCGGTGTAGAGGTGACGCTCTTACCAACGTGCGGCTGGTGGGATTTCTGGGAAGGTACGACACTGCTGAGGATGTAGCGATATCAGTATTTCGTTACACGGAAGGATTTGACGCTTTCGGGCGAGTGGCCACCGAGGAGGGAAAATTTCACCTGACGAATCGGTTTGGATTCGTTATCTATCCGGGGATGAACACAGAGAACACACCGATTGACCGCGATGGCGGTTATCTCCCCAATACGAGCTTTAACCCCCTGTCCTTGAAGGGCTGGAAGAGAGAATTCTCGGCGGCGGCATGGAAGTACGGACTGGAGAACACCAAGCGGCAGCTGCAAGGAGTGCGAGCAGCCTTTAGGGGCGACTGGAGTGTGCTGAGGCGTGAGGTCGAAGAGGAGAAGGAGCTTTTCCGGTTCATCTGGAAAGACATCAAATCAAGAGGTCGGCTCAGCCGGGAAATATTGGAAGGCGCGGGCGTTAAAACAGTGCGTGAGTTGGACGCAAAGCGTCTGCGGGAATGGGAGCATCGCCAGTCAAGATAATGGTGGGTTTACCAATCCAGCGGTGAGCGACCGAGGTTGAAGTCGCAAACCTGCCCACGCGGAAACTTGATGCGCTCGGCTGGAGTCACCGGGACATCAACGGTGGCGATCATCTCGCGGGAGGTTTCTCCGGGCTGCAGAGGCCGTCCGAACTTGCGAAGTGCGGCGCAATCGACATGGAAGGCCGGGCCACGGTCTTCATGCTTTTTGATTTCGTGGATTTCGGACACGCTAACCTGCCAGAGCTGGGATTTTCCGGCCTGTTGAACCGTCCAGCCGTTGCTGTCACGTCGCCAGAGAGGGGTACCCATCTCGCTGTAAATCTTCAGATCGTCTTTCTTCACATGGCTACCAAGGACGGCTTCGGGTAAGCCCTGCCTTCGGACGTGAATACCGTCTGGGAGCTGGGTAGCAGTGTCGTTGCCCGTGAGGAGATAGAGCCGCCACCGTTTGACGGGGACACTTTCTTCCAAGGCAAGGAGGCGGATCGCGGCGGGATTGGGCTTAACCAGCACGGTTGTGAGGTCAACGTGCAGTTGGTCGAGTTTTTCTTGGAAGAGTCGCGGGCTATCGCGGTACTTGCGGAGCATCACCTTGTCGTCGAGGTCGAGCTTGTCCATCATGGCGGGCTCAGCGGTGTAGAGATCGCCTGAATCAAACCGATAGAAGAACTGCTTTTGCGCATCGTAGGGCGCGGTCACGAGTTCCGGCTTCCGTCGCCAGTTGCAGGCGGTGAGCGCAAGACAGAGGATGACAACGACCCTTGTGGAGCGAGCGATGGTGGCCATGTTGATTAGTCGGATCTCCTTCGGGACTGCTTTCGAATATCGACTTGCCCGTCGATGAAGACGCTAGCGGCAAAACACCCGAAGAAGAGAAGGATGCATGCCCACCAATTGGCCTCGATGCCGAAGAAATAATTGCGGGCCAGATAAAAGCAGATGACGATGATGTAGAGGGCGGCGATCACCTTCTGGAACAAAGTCGAGGATCTCAGCCATCCCACCGCAAAGCAGAAGAGCTGCAGAGCCACAAGAACGGCCACAACCGTATAACGCCAGAATCCGCCGACCCAGCCCTCCGGGTCGTTGATCGACTCGCCGGGGAATGCCATGCCCAGAGCAAGAGGTGCGAGATAGACGAAGAACGACGGCCAAGTGAGTTTAGAATTGCGCCAGAACCATTGGCTCGTGCTTTCGTTTGGGGGGCTAGGATTCACGTTTTTCCGCCCTTCGAGCCAGCTCCCATCGCCAGATCGCCCGCCACAATCCCATGGGCGTAAGCGATCCCGAATGGCGAAAACTGGAGAACCACGTATCCGGTGTATCGCCGGAAACGATGCAAGCCCACGGCTTGGCGTTGATGCTGGCTAACCACAGCGGCGGGTCGTTGAATTGATCGAAGAGCACCCGGAGCCATCGCTCATCGTTGGCGGCGAACCGCTGGCCAGCGATCACAACAATGGCCTCGACCTGGCCTTCTTTCTTCTGGTCGGGCTTGCCGTTTCTCGATGCCTTCTTTTTGTTCCCACCGCGTAGCAGTCCATCAAAAACGCGGGGTTGAACGTCGTAGTCGAGCTGCTCAGCCCAGCCTTGATTGTAAGAGGTCGAACCACCAGCCGGGACGTTATGAGAAACGCTGACGCCGGTTCCTGCGTTGATGCGGCGGACGAGTACCTTGCCGATGCTCTCGGAGGCCCAGAGGTTCATCTCCTGCTGGAGGTTCTGACAGAAAAATCGATTCTGCAAATTGCCCATCATCGAATCGACCCGAGCGCGGCCCGCGCTGTCGGCCGCCATCTCAGCATGAAAGTTGGAAATGTTTTGGGTGGCGTAGACCGTCAGGCCGCGAGTGCTGCGGGCGGTTGTCTGGAATAGCTGGTCTGATTTGGTCGCCCAGAATTGGGCTTCGTCGACGGCGATAAAGATGGGCCGGACTTTTTCAATCGGTTCCTTAGCCAGTTCCGGGCGGCGTTCGATGGCTTTCTGAACGGCATATTTCCAGATCACCCCGGCGAACTTGCTGACCGTCTCGTGGTCGGGGATGTTGAGTTTTACGATCACGATGCCGCCCTTGAGGATGTGATCGGGACTGATGGTCAGTTCCCCGGTAAAGAGTTCGCGCAAAGGGAAGCTGAGAAACCGATGCAGGAAGACCGAGAGGGTGATGGCGATGCTTGAGCGGGTACGGTCGGCCATCGTAGGCCATTCCCATGTGAAGTAGCGGCGGGCCATGTCCAAATCCTTGGCGCGGGCTCCGCCTGATTTTCGTTCGGCTTCGTCCAGCAGTTCGAGTGATCGGAGCCGTCCTTCCTCGACCTGATTGAGATTCTGGGGGAGGGTCTGGACCATTTCCAGAATGACGCCAAAATCGACCTTGCCGGTCGCGGCAATAGTCACTTCGAGGCAATGCAGGAGGAGCTGCGTCTTGGCGTTGTCGAAGAACTTGTCGTCATTGGCGGATGGCCGGGCGATCTCCGACGCATGAGAAAGCAGGTTCGCTACGTTCTCGATGATGACCCGGCCTTGGCTGTATCGTTGGGCCTCGTAGGTCAGGAAATTAAAGCAGAGCGGTGCCGGTGCCTCCTGAGATTCGGGGAGGTCGAAAACGACGACATCCTGCTCCCGACCCTCGGCCCTGACCAGCTGCATACAATCGTCGAACGATTGAATCTTGGCGCACAGAAAGAGCCCTCCGAATCCTGCCCGAAGGAAGGAACGGACGACGTACTGAAACGGGCCGGTGGTCTTGCCGCTCCCGGTCGCTCCGGTGATCAACGTGCCAAGACAGGCCTCGTCCAGCGTCCAAGAGTCCTTGGGCGAGAAGCGAAGCAGCTCCAAATTGCGCGGCCAGGTTGACACGGTTCCAACGATTCTACCTTTTACGGTCAGCGCGTATCGCGGGGGCCGGGGGCTTTACTCGCTGGCAGGGAGCGGGTAAAACTGCAATTCCGGCATGGGAAAATCTTTGCGGTTGTCGGTCAGAAGGGGAAGGCCATGGGTGATCGCGACGGCGGCGATGGTCACATCCGGGAGGAAGAGGGTGTACCCTTTCTTCGCCCATTCGTTCTTCAGCCCACCGGCGAGCCGGGCGATTTCCCAGCTCACCTCGTAGAACTTGAAGCTCCGTAACAGGGCCTCTGTCACCGGGGCTTCGTGGGTGCGCATCCCCGCATAAATCTCGGTCACATTGATCGAGCAGCAAGCGAGCAAATTGTGTTGCGCCAGTAAATCATCGAGAAGCTGGTTGCGTCCTCGCTTGCCTTTGATCGCGTCGATAATGACGGTAGTGTCGAGGAGGAAAATCGCCATCAGGAACGATCCCGATGTTGCTCGATCTGCTCCGCCCGCTTCTCGGATTCCGAGCGCATCTGGCGCACCCAAGCAGCCGATCCGTCCTTCAGTTCGGGATGGTCTTCGTCTTTCCAAGCTCCGTTGGCGGCCCGCAACGCATTGCGCTGCTGACGACGCTGAATTTCGTCGCGGGCGACCTCAACGAGGAACGCACTGCGGCCCCGTTTCCCGACGAGTTTGTCGATGTCGGCAACGACGTCAATCGGCAGGATGACATGCGCTCGGCGGCTCAAATTCTTAGGCACACTCATAGTGTGACATAAACCTACTCGACGACGTGGGCGGAGTCAAGTGCCGTTGTTTCCGCGAAGCCGTTCCATCGGTCGGAAACCTAAGGCGAAGCCTTAGCACTGGTGTCTCACTACATACTTCCCTCGAATTTTTCCCCGAATCTGGGTTAAACTTTAAGCAGCATGCTTACACTCCGAGCGATGAAAGGCGGCGCGGGTTATGCCTCCCGGCACCTCGAATACTCGGACTATCTCGATGAGGATAACAAGACCAAGGGTCAATGGATCGGCAAAGCGGCGGAGCGGCTCGGCCTGTCTGGTGAGGTCAAGGTTGAGGATTTCGAGCGGCTGCGAGAATGCGAGCACCCGGAAACCGGCGAGTTTTTGCGCCAGCGAAAAGGGGCTGATCGGATCGCGGCGGATGGCACGAAGCAAAGTGAAGCGGTCAATCTTTTCGACCTGACCTTCTCGGCCCCGAAGTCGGTTTCCGCGATGGGAGTGCTCGAAGATCCCCGGCTGTTGGAACTGCATCGTGAGGCGGTGATCGAGGCCTTGGCGGAGGTTGAGCGGCTGGCAGCGGTCGAGGACAAACGGGACGGCCAGAAGGTGATCCGGGAAACCGGCAATTTGGCGATTGCCACCTACCAGCACGACACGAGCCGCCAGCTCGACCCACAGATACACACCCACGCGGTGGTTTTCAATTTGAGCTATGACGAGAAGACCGGAAACTGGAAGTCGCTGTACTCGCCCGCGCTGTACGAGCATCGCGGTTACCTGACGGAGGTGTACCGGAATTCACTCGCCCGGAAGGTCATGGAGCTGGGCTACGAAGTCGAGAACCGCTGGAACGACAAGGAGACAGATCTGTCCTTTGAGATCAAGCGGGTCTCCCCTCCCCTCTGCAAGAAGCTCAGCAAGCGCAGTGCCGAAAAGGAAGAGGCGATTGCCGAGTTCATCGAAGAACGAGGCCGGGAACCCTCCGACAATGAGGTCACCGTATTGGTGCGGGGGACGCGAGATGACAAGCTGCGGAATATTTCCACGGCGGAGGTGAGAGCACACCAGAGGGCGGGGCTCACCCCGGACGATGCGCGGGAGTTGAAGGCGGCCAAAGAACACGCGGCGCAAAATCGGGTCAGGCCGGAGCGAATGCCGGCAGCGGCTGCGCTGGAGTATGCCAAGGAACATTTTTTCGAGCGCGTCTCCGTCGCCCGCGATCATGAATTGCTCGAGCTGGCTCTGCAATATGGACGGGGCCAAGTTGGGCTCGAGGATCTCAAGGCCGAAGTTCAAGCGCAACTGGCGAGCAAAGATCTTATCGGGGTGGATGGGCAACTGGCTACGAAAGAAAGTCTGGATCGGGAAAGCCAGATGATCGCCACCATCAACCGGGGCAACGGTCGTTTTGACCAGCTCGTCGGCAATCGGGAATTCAAGTGGCAGGGGAAAGTATCGGAAAACGCTGAGCATGGAAAGCAGCAGCTCGACGCTTTCGAGTTCATTCTAAAATCCCGCGACGTGGCCGTCTGTCTGCAAGGCGCGGCGGGAGCCGGAAAGACAGATCTCCTCGGGGAGATCGCTCGCGAATTGAACGCGGCGGGCCGGTCGTTCTTGGCGGTCGCCCCGACCCATACGGCGGTTGAAGAATTGAAAGGGCGCGGGGTCGGTACGCCGATGACGATTGATGCTCTGCTCGGGTCGAAAGAACCGGACAAGCTCACCGGCAAAGTGCTCATCGTCGATGAGGCCGGGATGGTCAGCGGTCGCCATATGGCGGAGCTGCTCAAGCTGGCTGAACAACACAAGATGCGGCTCATTCTGGTGGGCGACGTGAAGCAAATTAAGTCGGTGGAGGCCTGTGACGCGCTGCGCATTCTGCAAAAAGAATCCCGGCTCAAGACGGCGAAGATCAGCAAGGTGATGCGCCAGTATGCGACCGCGATGGGCGGGAAGTATCGCCCTGCCATTGAAACGCTGTGGGACGACAAGAAAAAGGGCATGGAGCAAATCGAGAAGATGGGCGCAGTTAAAGAGGTCGCCTTTCTCGACCGGCCTAAAGCGACTGTCGCGGCCTTCCTCGAAACGAAGGAACAGCTTGGCGAAGGAAAAACGATTCTGGTGGTCTGCCCAACGCATGATGACATCGACCGCTATAACGAGGCGTTGCGGGCTGAGCTCAAGGCCGGGGGCAAGCTGCAGGGCGGAAAAACCATCGACCGATTGGAGGCGTTGAATTGGACAACGGCCCAGCGGAAAGATGTACGCAGGTACAAGCCTGGCCAGGTGCTCGTCTTTCACAAGCCGGTGACAGCTGCCGGAAAAAACGAAGCCCTCACGGTGTTGCGGACAGAAAAGGGCAAGGTCATCTGCCAGAAGGAAAGCGGCAAGGAAGTTGCGCTGACTGGAAAACAGGCCGGGGCCTTTGGGGTATTCGCCAAGCGATCGATCGAGCTGGCTCCCGGCGATCAGATTGTGATGCTCGCGAATCGAAACGAGAAGGGATTGAAGCTGACGACCGGCGACGTGGGGATCGTGCGGAAAGTGGATCCGGAGGGCCGCATCCACTTGGAAGATGGCCGGACCCTGCCGGAAAACTTTCGTCAGTTCAAACATGGGTATGCGGTGACGGCGCATCGGTCGCAGGGGAAAACGGTGGACGCTGTAATCGTGTCGGCGGATAAGATGCAAGGGGATTTGTTCTATGTCGCGGTCTCCCGCGCTCGCGAAATTTTGCGGGTAATCACCAGCAACCTTCCCCTCCTTCGGCACTCGGTCGAGGGGGATGGAACGCGGCAATCGGCCACCGAGCTGGCGAAGCAGGCGAAGGGGAAGGAACGGCGGCGGCAACGGCATACAGCATGGGGCAAAGCAAAGTTGTGGGCCAAAACTACAGCCCGCGCTTGGCAACAAAAAATTTTCCGGGTAGAGAAGCAGCCCGATGCACCAACGAGGGACTTACCCAGAACCAAAAATCAAGCGGACAAGGGAATTGTTCGCGAGCGAGAAAGGTGACAAAGCGTTGGAAAAAGGATCAGCGGTCAAGAGCGTCTATCTCGATCAAGAGTTTGCTTCGCCGGGGGTGGTGTTTGAACCTCTGAAGGATCGGAAAAAGAGTTTCCTCTACGGCACGTTTCAATGGTGCGAGGGCGACGAGTCGGAGGTCGTTGTCATGTTCACCACTCATCGCGTCATTCTGCGCGGCAAGAGGCTTGGCCACCTGCCGGAGGATTTTAGCGGCCAGAGAGTGCGGCGTGTTACCGCGGTTGGCCGGGCTGATGGGATGCTGGCGGATTCGGCGGAATCGAAAAACCCGATTGTTGATGAGATGGAGATTGATCGTCTCAACGACGATGGTGAAGTGGAATGAAGCTTTGCTCCATCGGGGAAGGCTCTGCCTCCCCCGAACCCTCTCCGGGATTTTCCGCATTCGGCAGGATGCCTGTTCAACCCAAAGGCAGAAGCAGAAAGCCGGAGAAGGGTTCCCCTCCCCGGCTTCATAAGGGGCTGTTAGGCCTCCCGCACCCAGATCGGCGCTCGGGTCGCATCCCTGCGTTGCCCTATCCTCCGCTGGGTGACTTCATAGTAGGTCTGACCATCTGACGGAATCAAGCCTCTTTGTTCCGCTAACCGTTGTCGGGCAATGCCAATCGGCGAATGGATGCAACAATTGAAGATGAATTCCATCCGACGATCTCATCGGCTCCCCTCTGCAGTGCCACAGGCATGGCAATGCTACCCCGTGGCCGAATGCCAAGAATTGGAAGCCCAATCCGTCGAGCGAAATTGATCTCGTACTGAATCCACTCACGGTGCGGGATATACATCCCGCCCAGAATCAAAAACACGTGCGCGCGGCGCATTTGGTTATGTAGTTCAGCCTTGAGTTTGGCAGTGGTAGGGATCGGGTCGTGCTCTGGGACGCTGAGGTTAGTCCAATAAAAATTAGCGGTTTCGTTCAGCCAGTCCTCGACGCGATAGTAGTCAGCGTTGTACTCCCAAGCATGGCTGATGAACAGGTTGTAGTTTCGTAGGCTGGGCACGGATGATAGTTTATTTTCTCAGCGGGGCTTGTGTGGTATCAAGCCCCTGCTGCCGGTACTTCCCTGCCCTTCTTGGTTTTGAAAGCTTCTGGGGCCGTTTGCGGCCTATCGCCGTATGCGTTAAATCCCCGGCGGAGCCGGTCTGGTTCCTGCGGTTGCAAACCGCCACTTTTCGCCATTGTCGGTCTCTTGGTTTTTGACCTTCATTGGAAAGGTTTTTGTTTTTGGGGTTTGGGGCGAAGCCCCATCTTAAGCATTGCCTTTGATCGCGACCGTAGGGAGCCACCTTGTGTCTTCCGTCAGGTCTGCTGGCCGAGTTTTCCACTTTTCCTTTGCCTACTACTACAGGTTTCTTTCTACAGGAAGGAACTACAGGAGAGCGGTTTTTTCGCTCTAAACCTCTTGTAGGTAAAGGGTTTGCTGATTGGTGGTGTGGAAAGAAACTCGTATGGGTGTGGAAAGAAACACGTGGTTTTGACCTTCGGATGGGCCTTGGGCGTGGAAAGAAACACGTGGAAAACTTTCGCAATCCACAGGGGGGCTGTGGATATCCCGGAGGTCAGTTGGGGAGGCGAGCGGCAATGGCTTTGCTGTGCTGAAGGATGAGGGAGTCGCCATCAAGAGTAGCCGGGCATTCCGGCCAGATGTCCTCGGCCTTGATGTGAGCAAGCCACCGCTTGATCTGGCGACGGAATTCGCGGTCGGCGGTCTTTTCAGAAATGCCCAACTGCCGGATGAGACCGGCCTCCCCTAGTAAGGGGATTCGGGTTTCCTTCTTTGCCGTCCAGCTCCGCCAGACAAGCCATGTGTAGAAGTCGAGTTCGGCGGGGGCGTTGGCAAGAATCTTAACGGCTTCAAGGTTGATCGGGATGGGGTGCCGCTTCAGCTCGTTCCAGAAGTTCTCGCTGAGCAGGATATGGTTCTGGAATTCCTCTGTGGGAAGTTGCTGCTGGTCGAGATGCTTGGTGTACCAAACCTTCATCTTGTCGAAGAAATGGAACCGCGCTCCCTCGTACATCGAAACGGGGCCACGCTCCTGATCGGTTCCGAAGAAGATGGTTGCTCCGAAGATGCGCTGAAAGCCATCGACCAGGCGGCGGTAGGTCTTGCCGTCCTTGTGGAGGCCGAAGGTGTCAAGGATCTCGGCGGCGCTCTTGAAGAAAATAACTCGATTCTTCTGCCGGAGTGCGAGTGTCGCTACCCAGATGGGGATGAGGCGGTCTTGGCCGAAGGGCAAACCGAACTTGGGATGCCCGGTAATCTGCAGGGCGAATTTTCCATTGCGGCGCTCATGAAGGAGCATCCCTTTGGGTGGCCGTTTCACTGGTAGGCCACAAAGCACGAACGGGCGGGAGCTGTAGACGAGCTGCTGTTGCCGGGGGGTGTCGGCACTCCGGGCCATTTCAATGGCTTCGGCCCGTAGGAGCTTGCGCTTGGAGACAACGATCTCAGTCCCCTGCCCCTTGGGGTCGAGCCTCTTCAAAATGTCGCTGGCCTTCTCCATTCTTTAATGTAACGAAATACCGCTTTCTGTTTTTCGTTACCTATCCCCTGCTCTCACGCAACAAGCCAAAGGCTTCCATAAGAAGTTCGGTCATCGAGCGGCCTTGCTGGGCGGCATAGACTTTCAAGTCGCGCTTGAATTCCATCGGCACCCGGAGATTGAGCGTCTGGAGGGAGGACGATTCCGGTTTATCGAGGTTGCCTACCGTCCGAACCATCGGCGGCGGGGCACCCTTCCGGGATTTGGCTGGCGGGGCAATTTTAGCCATTGACTGCTACCTTTCCTTTCTTCTGAAGACGGTTGAGTTGATCGACGATGCTTTGGGCTAGCAGGTCGCTGCGATGGTTCAGGGTCGGAAACCGGGTTTCGGTGAGAGTCCGGCCCTCATCGCTGGCGCGGCGGTATGCGGTCTTCTCGGGGATCTCCCCTTTGAGCACGACATAACCGGCTTGTCCGATGTAGGAACGGGCCTCGGTGATTTCGGCCTCACTCTCCCCTACCCGGCATAGTGCGAAGGCGATTTTCTGCTTGGGAATCCCCTTCTTGACGATTTCATGGGCGAGCAAAACGGACGGCTCAAGGTCATCGAGAGACAGGCCGGTCGGCAAGACAACCATCTCGGAAACGTCGGCGATCTTCAGCGTCCCGGCAGTGGAATGAGGCGGCCCATCGAGGATAAGAAGGTCGTGCTGGCCGGAGCCTTTGACGGCTTGCTCCACGGTGCCGAAACGCTCTACCGGGATAACCGGCTCCAGCGTGTGCTGAAGGCGGCGGGCCTGCCAGTTGAAGCTGGTTCCCTGTGAGACATCGAGATCGGCGATTTTGACGCTCCATCCGGCGTTGGCATACTCGCGGGCTACCAGTCGGGCGAGGGTGCTTTTACCGACGCCTCCCTTCTGGGAAA
>Ga0070717_10000727_pt1 | contig 21428 bp, 17 predicted proteins | sample LARL113metaG_FD_71366 | JGI IMG/M metagenome (GOLD analysis project Ga0070717, IMG submission 71366) | Corn, switchgrass and miscanthus rhizosphere microbial communities from Kellogg Biological Station, Michigan, USA - LAR L11-3 metaG | ecosystem: Host-associated > Plants > Roots > Rhizosphere ...
CGCCGAGGAGATCGCCCAGCGTCTCGCGGATCCGTCGCTCGCTCTCGTGGACGCGCGCACGGCGAACCGCTGGCGCGGCGAGGCGAACGAGATCGACGATCCGCCCGGCCGCATCCCGGGTGCGACGAACGCTCCGTGGAACGAGCCGCTGCCGGAGCTGGCGCCCGGCGAGCTCGTCGCCTACTGCGGCTCGGGCGTGACCGCGTGCGTCACGCTCCACCGGGCCTGGCTCGCCGGCCGCGAGGGCCGCCTCTATCCCGGCTCGTGGAGCGAGTGGTCGCAGCGTGGCCTGCCGCTGGAGCGCGGGTGAGGGTGGACAGCCGCGCGTGGAGGTCCCGAAGAGCAGCGCATCCGTCGGCTCCAGCTCCGAGCTGATCACGGCGACCGGCGAGGTTTCCCACTCGAAGCGCACGCTTCAGTTGACGCGCTCTCCGGACGGCCTCGTCAGCGGCCGCGGACGCCCGCGCTTGCCGCGGTCAGCGCGAGCTTCGTGACCGCGGTCGGGCGGCGCGCGGCCTTGATCGTCGCGCGTAGCGCGTCGACGAACTCGTCGACGTCGGCGTCCGTCAGGACGAGCGGCGGCAGGATCCGGATCACGGCCATGTCGTGACCCGCGACCTGGCTGAGGATGTGGTGTTTCGTGAACAGCGGCACGACGACGAGCTGCGCGAAGAGGCCGCGTTGCGCCCGCTCCATCATCCGGTAGGTCATGCGGCCGGAGCCCTGCGGCTCCGCGAACTCGATCGCCCACGTGAGCCCTAGTCCGCGTACGTCGCGGACGACCTCGAACTCGTCCACGAGCGGGCGGGTCAGCTCGAGGAGCCGGTCGCCGAGGCGCGCGCTCTCCTCAACGAGCCGCCGCTCGCGCAGCTCGTGCAGCGTGGCGAGCCCCGCCGCCATCGCGAGCTCGTTCGGTGCGAAGGTCGAGCCGTGCGACATCGCATGTGGCATCGAGTCGAACACAGCGTCGTGGACCGAGCGGGCCATGAGCAGCGCGCCGACCGGGACGTAGCCACCGGAGAGCGACTTGGCCACCGTGACCAGATCCGGCTCGAGCCCCCAGTGCTGGAAGGCGAACATCCGACCGGTCCGCCCGAAGCCGGTCAACACCTCGTCGACGCAGAACAGCGTCCCGTAACGGCGGCACAGCTCCTGCGCCCCGGCGAGGTAGCCGTCGGGCGGCAGGTGGATCCCCTTTCCCTGCACCGGCTCGACGAGGAACATCGCCACGTCCTCGCGCCGCAGCTGCTCCTCGAGCGCCTCGAGGTCGCCGAACGGAACCCGCTCGAAGCCGGGCAGCAGTGGCTGGAAGCGCGCCGTGAACTCGTCGTTCCCGTTCGCCGACAGTGAGCCGAGCGTGAGCCCGTGGAAGCCGTGCTCGGCGGAGAGCACGCGCGTGCGTCCGGTCGCCGCGCGCCCGAGCTTCAGCGCGGCCTCGACCGCTCCGGTGCCGCTGCTCGTGAACAGGCACCGTTCGATCCGGCCGCCGGCGAGCTCGATCAGCTGCTCGGCCAGGAGGCCCGGGAGCAGCGTCGTGCCGAGGGCGAGCATCCCCGGCGTCTCGAGCTCGAGCGCCTCGACGAGCGCGGCGCGGATCCGCGGGTTGTTCCGCCCGACGCCGTACATCCCGAAGCCGCCGAGCAGGTCGAGGTAGCGCGTCCCGTCGGCGTCGTAGAGGTACGCGCCTTCTGCGCGCGCCCACGTGCGGTCGAAGCCGATCGTCCGCAACACGCGCACGAACTGCGGGTTGATCGTCCGTGCCCAGAGGTCGAGATCCTCGCCGCGCCGCGAGTCGAGCAGCGCCCCGAGGCTGAAGTCGCTCATCGGGGCGGACTCTAGCTCGCGCGTTTTCGTTCTCGGCCCCCGGGGTAGCCGGAGTCTCGATGGGACTCGGCAAGCTCATGTTGCGGGCGACGATCGGCGGCTATTTCTTCGGCCACGGGATGCAGAAGCTCACCGGCTGGTTCGGCGGCCACGGCCCGGAGGGAACCGGGCAATTCTTCGAGCAGGTCGGCCTGCGGCCGGGACGCGAGAGCGCCCTGATCGCGGGCGCCGCCGAGGCGGGCGGAGGCTCGCTGCTCGCGCTCGGGCTCTTCACCCCCGCGGCAGTGAGCATGCTGACCGGCGTGATGACGAACGCGATCCGGCACGTCCACTGGAAGAACGGCCTCTGGAACTCGGACGGCGGGATCGAGTTGCCCGCGCTCGTCCTCGGCGCCCTCGCGGTGCTCGCGGACGACGGCCCCGGCCGCTACTCGCTCGACGAGGTCCTCGGCATCCGGCTGCGCGGGCCCGTGGCGATGTTCCTCGCGATGGGCGCGGGTGCAGCGGGAGCCGTGTACATGGCCGAGCGGGGCGAGCACCTCTTCTCGAAGCTCGACGCCGACGAGGCGCTGAGGCGCGCCACCGAGCACGTCGGCGCCGAGAGCTAGCGGTTTCCTAAACCGTTCCCGGCACACTTCGTCCACATTCTTGGCTGTAACAAGCCAAAAACAGCACTTGACTTCTGGGCGGGAACGTTTTAGGGTCTCGCCGTTACTAAAACGTTTTCGGAGGTCAAGACGAGCACTATCCGGGAAGTAGCGAAGCTCAGCGGCGTCTCCGTCTCGACGGTGTCGCGCGTCTTCAACGGCTACGGGGACGTGAGCGCCTCGACGCGCGAGCGCGTGCTCGAGACGGCCCGCTCGCTCGACTACGCGCCGAGCGCCGCGGCCAGGACGCTCGTCAAGCGCCGCTCCCAGCTCATCGGCGTCGTCCTCTTCACCGGCCGCGAGCACCCGGATATCGGGCACCCCTTCTTCCAGGACGTGCTCGTGGGCCTGAAGCGCGGGATCGGCTCGCGCGGCTACGACGTCCTCCTCTTCGCGACGGAGCAGCCGGGCTCGAGCGGCGACGGCGCCCACTCCTACCTCCGGCGCGCGCGCCACCACCATGTCGATGGGATCGTGCTCATGGGTGTCGACCGCCTCGACCCGGAGGTCGCGAAGCTCGTCGACGCGGAGATCCCGCTCATCGGCGTCGACCTCGACCTCGCCGGCGCGAAGGCGACCTTCGTGGCGTCGGACAACGTCCGCGGCGCCCGTCTCGCCGTTCGGCACCTCCAGGGGCTCGGCCACCGGCGGATCGCGACCATCGCCGGCCCGCAGGACAGCAAGCCGGGCGCGGATCGGTTGGTCGGCTTCCGCGCCGAGCTCCAGGCCGCCGGACTGGAGAGCCGCCCCGAGTACGAGCAGGTCGGCGACTGGTACTCCGAGAGCGGCGAGCGGGCGATGCGCGAGTTGCTCGCGCTGCCCGAGCCGCCGACCGCCGTCTTCGCGGCGGCCGACCTGATGGCCGTCGGCGCGATGAAGGCGGCGCGCGAGGCCGGCCTCAACGTTCCCGGCGACCTTGCCGTCGTCGGCTTCGACGACATCCAGCTCGCGTCGTTGATCGACCCGGCGCTGACCACGATCCGTCAGGACAGGGTCGGCCTCGGTCGCGCAGCGGCCTGGGCTCTTCTGGAGCAGATCGAGAACCCCGAGTTGACCTCCGCCGCGCTGACACTGCCGGTCGAGCTCGTCGTGCGCACGTCGTGCGGAGGCGCAGGTGCAGTTGAGAGACCGGCAACGAGGAGCAGGGGTCCAAACGCGGCACGTGCAGAAGGAGGAGAAGGGTGAAAGGCATCCTTGCGCGGCGAGGCCGTCTCGTCCTCGTCGTTTTCGTCGTCGCGGCCCTCGCAGCGGGCCTTTCGGTCACCGCCGCCTCGGCCTCGAAGAAGAGCGGCATCACGCTCACGATCGACGTCTTCGGCGACTTCGGCTACCACGCCCTGTATCAGCAGTACATGGCGTCGCATCCGGGGATCACCATCAAGGAAGACACCGAGGGCTACGCGCCGCACCATACGGCGCTCGCCCAGCACCTCGCCACCGGCGCCGGAGCCGACGACATCGAGGCGATCGAGGTCGGCTTCATCGGGCAGTACACGGCCCAGCCGCGGTACTTCGTCGACCTGCGCAAGTACGGAGCGTCCGGGCTGAAGAGCAGGTACCCGGCCTGGAAATGGCAGCAGGCAGTCGCGCACAACAAGTCGGTGATCGGTCTCGGCACCGACGTCGGCAGCCTCGGCATCTGCTACCGCAAGGATCTGTTCAAGAAGGCCGGCCTTCCGACCGACCCGGCGAAGCTCGGGAAGATGTGGCAGACGTGGCCGGACTTCTTCGCCGTCGGCAAGCGCTTCGAGAAGCATGCGCCCAGCGGCGTCAAGTTCATCGACTCCGGCAGCAACCTCTACAACGCCATCATCGGCCAGGCGAACCCGGCCTACTACTCCACGAGCGGCAAGGTGATCGTCTCGACGAACCCGAAGGTCAAGAATGCCTGGAGCCTCACGATGCAAGCGATCAAGATGGGCGAGGACAAGGGCCTCTCCGCCTTCTCGAACGACTGGAACACCGGCTTCAAGACCGGCAGCTTCGCCACCGTGACCTGCCCCGCCTGGATGATGGGCTACATCCAGGGCCAGGCGCCGAGCGCGAGCGGCAAGTGGAACATCGCGCCCGTCCCCGGCGGCGGCGGCAACTGGGGAGGCTCGTTCCTCACGGTCACGACCCAGTCGCAGCATCCGACCGAGGCGGCCGCGCTCGTCAAGTTCCTCACTTCGCCTGCCTCGGAGACGTACGTCTTCAAGCACACCGGCAATCTCTCGAGCGAGGTGCCCGTGCTGAAGAGCGCCCAGGTCCAGAAGTTCCGCAATCCCTACTTCAGCAACGCCCGCGTGGGGAAGATCTTCGCCACCTCCGCGCTGAAGCTGAAGCCGCAGGTGCTGGGTCCGCATCAGGGCGACTACCAGACTGCAGCCACCAACGCGATCCAGCGTGTGGAGCAGCACAAGCAGTCGCCAGGAGCGGCGTGGAAGCAGTTCCTGCAGGACGCCGCCAACGTCTCAGGCTGAGATCCCTCCCTCAGCCGGCCGGGCCGCGGGCCTCGACGCCCGCGGCCCGGCCTGAGAGCATCGGGAGATCCCAATGAGCGTGGCGTCCAGAACCGGAAGCGTCGGCAAGGCCACCGTCGGGCCCGTTCCGGCGAGCCGGAAGATCCTGCGGCGGCTCGACGCCAAGGTCTCGCCGTACCTCTACATCGCGCCGTTCTTCGTCGTCTTCGGCATCTTCGGGCTCTTCCCGCTCGGCTACACCGCCTACGTCTCGCTCACCGACCGGAACCTGCTCAACCCGGTCTCGCACTTCATCGGGCTCCACAACTACGCGCTGCTGATCCACGACTCGTACTTCTGGAACGCCGTCGAGAACACGTTCGGGATCTGGTTCCTGTCGACCGTCCCACAGCTGCTGCTGGCGCTGGTGATCGCGCACGTACTGAACACACAGCTCCACGCGCGCACCTTCTTCCGCATGGCGGTCCTGCTGCCGCAGGTCACTTCGCTCGTCGCCGTGGCGCTGATCTTCACCCAGCTGTTCGGCCACGACTACGGCTTCGTCAACTACGTCCTCGGCCTCTTCGGCATCCACCACGTCTACTGGGAAGCGGGCCGCTTCTCGTCGTGGGTCGCGCTCTCGGTCATGGTGACCTGGCGCTGGACGGGATACAACGCGCTCATCTACCTCGCGGCGATGCAGTCGATCCCGGAGGAGCTCTACGAGGCGGCGTCCGTCGACGGCGCGCGCCGCTTCCGGCAGTTCATCCACGTGACGGTGCCGATGCTGCGGCCGACGATCCTCTTCACCGTGATCATCTCGACGATCGGCGGGCTCCAGCTCTTCACCGAGCCGTACCTCTTCCAGCCACAAGTCAGCGGCGGCACTGGTGGCTCCGCGCGCCAGTACCAGACGATCGTCATGTACCTCTACGAGAAGTTCCTCGGCTCGACGCAGTTCAAGTTCGGCTACGCGGCCGCGATCGCCTGGTGCCTCGTTCTGCTGATCGCGCTGTTCGGGCTCGTGAACTACCTCCTCGTGAGCCGGATCAGATCGGCGGAGGCGTAGCGCGGTGAACGCCGTGTCCTCCACGCTCCCTCGCCGCCGCCCGCACAAGGCCGTCGCACGCCGCTTCGACAGCGCCGGCCCCGGGACGTACCTCTTCCTCATCCTCGTCGTCCTCGTGTCGCTCTTCCCGCTCTACTGGTCGCTCGTCGTCGCCTCGCACAACAACGCCGCGGTGTACGCCTACCCGCCGAAGCTGCTGCCGGGGACGAACCTCTTCCACAACATCCGCCGGCTCTTCGACTCGAATCTCGTCAGCGTCAGCTTCGCGAAGGCCCTGGTGAACTCGGCGATCGTGGCCTCGGCCGTGACCGTCACCGTCGTCTTCTTCAGCGCGCTCGCGGGCTTCGCCTTCGCAAAGCTCGAGTTCCGCGGGCGGAAGCTCCTCTTCGTGCTCGTGCTCGCGACGCTGCTCGTGCCCGTGCAGCTCGGGCTGATCCCCCTCTACATCGAGATGATCCACTTCGGCTGGCTCAACAGCATCAAGGCCGTGGCGGCACCGAACCTCGTCACCGCCTTCGGCGTCTTCCTCATGCGGCAGTACATCGTCGGCGGTGTGCCGAACGAGCTCATTGCGGCAGCGCGTGTGGACGGCTGCAACTCGTGGCGTGTCTTCTGGCACGTGGTCGTGCCGGCCGTGCGGCCGATCGCCGCGGTGCTCGGCCTTTTGACCTTCATGAACACATGGAACGACTTCCTCTGGCCGTACATCGTCCTCAATGCCCGCAACCCCACGGTGCAGGTCGCGGTCGCGGACATCGCGACCCCGGCCTTCCAGCCCGACTACTCGCTCATCCTCGCCGCCTGCTTCGTGGCGATCCTGCCCCTGCTCCTCGTCTTTCTCGTGCTCGGCAAGCAGATCGTGGGCGGGATCATGCAGGGGGCGGTCAAGGGATGAGCGCTTCGCCGTTCGTCTGGGGAGCGGGGACGGCGGCCTTCCAGATCGAGGGCGCGACGCGGGTCGACGGTCGCGGTGAGTCGATCTGGGATCGCTTCGCCGCCGGCGCCGGAAACGTCGCGCGCGGCGACACCGGCGAGCCCGCGTGCGAGCACTACTACCGCTGGCGCGAGGACCTCGACCTGATGGGCGAGCTGGGCCTCCAGGGCTATCGCTTCTCGGTTGCGTGGCCGCGCGTCCAGCCGGACGGCCGCGGCCCCGCGAACCAGAAGGGCCTCGACTTCTACCGGCGCCTCGCCGATGGGCTCAACGAGCGCGGCATCAAGCCGCTCGCGACGATCTACCACTGGGATCTGCCGCAGGCTCTCCAGGACGACGGGGGCTGGGCCGAGCGTGACGTCGTCGAGCGCTTCGCGGAATACGCGCGGCTCGTGCTCGACGGGCTCGACGGGCTCGTCGACGAATGGATCACGCACAACGAGCCGTGGGTGACCTCGTTCCTCGGCTACGCGCTCGGGATCAAGGCGCCCGGCCTGCGCGACTGGCGCGCGGCGGTTCGGGCCTCGCACCACGCGCTGCTCGCGCACGGCGTCGTCGTCCGCGAGTTCCGCGAAGCCGGCCGCGAAGGCCGGATCGGGATCACGCTCGACCTGACGGTGGCTCGGCCCGGCGGCCCGTCGGAGGCGGACGCGGCCGCGGCCGAGCGGTCCGACGGCTACCACAACCGCTGGTTCCTCGACCCTGTTCTGCGCGGTGCGTATCCCGCCGACATGCTCGAGCTCTACGAGCGTGAGGCCGGCCCGCTCGACATGGTCCGCGACGGCGACCTCGCGACCATCGCGCAGCCGCTCGACTTCCTCGGCGTCAACTTCTACCGGCCGAACCTCGTGGCCGCGGGAGACAGCCCCGTCCTCGGCGTCCGCGAGGTGGAGCAGGACGCAGAGGTCACGGCGATGGACTGGCCGATCGTGCCCGAGGCGCTCACCGAGCTTCTGCTGCGGATCAAGGACGACTACGGCGACATGCCCCTGCTGATCACGGAGAACGGCGCCGCCTTCCAGGACCGGCTCGACGACGGCGTCGTGGACGACAGGCGCCGGGTCGCCTACTTGCGCGGCCACATCGCCGCGGTCGAGCGGGCGAAGGCGCAGGGCGTCGACGTCCGCGGCTACTACGTCTGGTCACTGCTCGACAACTTCGAGTGGGAATGGGGCTACGACAAGCGGTTCGGGATCGTCTACGTCGACTACCCGACCCAGCGCCGGATCCCGAAGCGGAGCGCGCTCTGGTATCGCGACCTGATCGCGCAGAGGAACGGCGGCTGACGTGGCCGAGCTCGAGTTCCGGGGCCTGACCAAGGCGTTTCCCGGCGGTACGCTCGCCATCGACGACCTGAACCTCGTCGTCGCCGACGGCGAGTTCCTCGTCCTCGTCGGGCCGTCGGGATCGGGCAAGACAACCGTCCTGCGGGTGGCGGCGGGGCTGGAGGTCGCGAACGCAGGCGACGTGCTGATCGGCGGGGAGATCGTCAACGACCTCGCGCCGCCGGACCGCGACATCGCGATGGTCTTCCAGACCTACGCGCTCTATCCGCACATGACCGTGTACGAGAACATGGCCTTCGGGCTCAAGCTGCACCGCGTCGCCAAGGACGAGATCCGAACCCGTGTGCTCGCGGCCGCGAAGATGCTCGAGCTCGACGACCTGCTGAAGCGAAAGCCGGCCCAGCTCTCGGGCGGGCAGAGACAGCGGGTCGCGATGGGCCGCGCCATCGTTCGCGAGCCGGCGGCGTACCTCATGGACGAGCCGCTCTCGAATCTCGACGCCAAGCTCCGGGTCGAGATGCGGACGTACCTCGCGGCGCTGCACCAGCGGCTGCGGACGACGACGCTCTACGTGACGCACGACCAGACCGAGGCGATGACGATGGGCGACCGCGTCGCCGTGATGCGGAACGGCCGGCTGCAGCAGGTCGACGTGCCGCACGTTCTCTACGACCGGCCCTCGAACACGTTCGTCGCAGCGTTCATCGGCTCGCCGGCGATGAACCTCCTCCGGACCCGGCTCGGCGTCGGCGACGGTGGGTCGCTGTCGGTGGAGCTCGGCGAGGCCGTGTTGCCGCTTCCTCGCTCGGTGCTCGCGCAACGGCCGGGCCTCGGCCGCTACGCGGGCGACGAGGTCGTCGTCGGGATCCGGCCGGAGGACATCGAGGACGCGGCGCTCGTCCCGTCGGCGAACGGCAGCGCCCTGCCGGTGCGGGTAACCCTTGCCGAAGCCCTCGGCGCCGAGGTGATCGCGCACTTCCCACTCGCCGGCGGGGCGGTTCCGGAATCGCCAGCGCTCGGGGTCGGGACGGGCGCCGGCACGCTTCTGACCGCGCGGCTGAGCCCGCGAAGCGGCGCCCGCTCGGGACAGCCGCTACGCGTTGCGATCGACGTCGAGCGACTGCATTTCTTCGACCCGGAGACCGACGAAGCGATCTGGTGAAGCGAGCGCGCGCGGGCGCGAGCGGCACAATGTCCCGCGGCCCCCGTAGCTCAGTGGATAGAGCAGCGGTTTCCTAAACCGCGTGCGCAAGTTCGATTCTTGCCGGGGGCACTTGCCTTGATCCGCACGGAGGAGGATGATGTCCCGGCCCGCTCCTATCCCACTCGGGGGATGTGGGAGAGGGCCAGGCAAAGTAGATCGGTGATGCTCGTGGCAGCCGTCGCGGCGGCGTTCGCGCTCGTGGTCAGCGGGTGCGGTAGTGGCGGTGGGGGCGGTGGGGCAGGCGCCACCACGGTCAAGAGCGCGACCGCGGGCAAGACCTTCGCGCTGCTGAAGATCGTCCAGGGCACCCCCGACTACCTCGATCCAGGCCTCTCGTATCTGCTTGCCTCGTGGGAGGTCTTCCAGGACGTCTATCTCGGCCTCGTCGTCAAGGCGCACGTGAGCTGCCAGACGTCCAACTGCACCACGATCCTGCCCGGCCTCGCGACGACGACCGGAACGGTGACGAATGGGGGCAAGGACTACAAGTTCACGCTGCGCAAGGGCCTGAAGTACTCGAACGGCGAGCCCGTGAAGGCGAGCGACTTCAAGGCGACGATCATTCGCGACTTCAGGCTCAACTCGCCGGGGATCGGCTTCTTCTCGAACATCGTCGGCACCGACTCCTGCGAGAAGAACCCGACGAAGTGCGCGTCCATCAGCGGCATCGTCACCGACGACTCCGCGGGGACCGTCCAGATCACGTTGAAGCACTCCCAGTCGGACTTCCTGTACGTGCTCTCGATCCCGTTCACCGCAGTCGTCCCGGCCTCGACGCCGCAGAAAGACACCGAGAACCCGCCTCCGGCCGCCGACGGGCCGTACTACTTCGCGAGCTACGCGCCGAGCAAGCAGTTCGTGATGAAGCGGAACCCCAACTGGAAGAAGGGCGAGATCCCGGCCGTTCCCGACGGGAACCCCGACAAGGTCGTCGCGACGCTGACCAACGACCAGGCCCAGTCGGCACAGCTGGTGGCCTCCGGCCACGAGATGTGGGACGGGAATCTGCTGCCGACCGACCGGCTGGCGTACTACAAGGGCCACTACGGCAAACAGATCAACTTCTTCACGGTGCCGTCCACCTACTACTTCTTCATGAACGAGCGGCTCGCTCCGTTCAACAACCTCAAGGCGCGCCAGGCCGTCAACTACGCGATCGACCGACAGGCGCTCGTCAACCTGGCCGGCGGCCTCGGGGTGCCGACCTGGAACTTCCTGCCGCCGAGCTATCCGCAGTACAAGAAGATCACGCCGACGCCCTACCCGTATGACCTGAGCAAGGCGAAGCAGCTCGTCAAGCAATCCGGGACGCAGGGGATGAAGGTGACCGTCTACACGATCTCCGACGCCGCCACCCCGAAGGCAACCGGCGAGTACCTACAGGGCCAGCTGCAGAAGATCGGCTGGGACGCGCAGATCCGGGAACTGGCCGGCGCGAACTACTTCACGATCATCGGCAACCAGGGGACGAAGGCCCAGATCGGGTTCACCAACTGGTTCGAGGACTACCCCTACCCGACCGACTGGTTCAACATCCTGCAGAACGGCGAGAACATCACGCAGGTGCACAACAACAACTACGGGAACGTCAACTTCCCGTCGATCAACCAGCAGATCGACCACTACGGGCACCTGCCGCCGTCACAGGCGCTCGGCCAGAGCACCGACGCGGGCTGGGCGAAGATCGACCACGACCTGATGGTCAAGTACGCATCGACCGCGCCGTTCTACAACGGCATCCTGACGTCGTTCTTCTCCTCGAAGATGGCGCTTCCGTGCGACGTCTTCGACGACAACCAGGACGACATCGCGCAGTTCTGCCTGAAGTAGCGAAGAGGCAGCTCGACCGCTGCTACGCGGCGTGCGCGAACGCGGGTCGCCACTCCCGCACGGGGAGCCCGCGTAGCGCCGCGACGATCCGCTCCGCTGCCCGGCCGTCGCCGTACGGATTGACGGCACCCGACATGCGCGCGTACTCGACGGGTGACGAGAGCAACTCGCTCGCCGCCGCGACGATTCGATCGGCGTCGGTGCCGACGAGACGGCAGGCGCCGGCGGCGACACCCTCTTCCCGCTCGGTCACGTCGCGGAGCACGAGCACCGGCTTGCCGAGGCTCGGTGCCTCCTCCTGCAGCCCGCCGGAGTCGGTGAGGACGAGCGTCGCCCGGTGCAGGAGCTCGACCATGGAGCGGTAACCCAGCGGCTCGATCACGCTGATCGCCGGGCTCGCAGGGAGGTGCTCGGCGAACGTGAGGCGTACCGACGGGTTGGGGTGGGCGGGAAGGACGACCTGAACCTCCGGGAAGCGCGCGACGAGACGAGCGAGCGCGCCGCAGATTCGCTCGAGCGGGGGGCCGAAGCTCTCCCGCCGATGCGTCGTCACGACGACGATCCGCTTGCCCGAGGGAATCGCCTCGAGCTCCCGGAGCTGAGGTGCGGGCATCGCGTCCGTCAGGTGGAGCGCGTCGATCACAGGGTTGCCGGTGACGACGATCGCGCTCTCGTCGGTGCCCTCGGCCAGGAGATTCAGAGCGGCCCCTCCGGTCGGCGCGAGATGGAGATCGGCGCTGACCGCCGCCAGGCGCCGGTTCAGCTCCTCGGGAAACGGCTCGCGAGGATCGTGCGAGCGCAGACCCGCCTCGACGTGCGCAACGCGTGCGCCGGCGTAGAACGCCGCGATCGCACCCATGGCCGCGGTCGTCGTGTCCCCCTGGACGAGCACCCAGTCCGGCCGCTCGCCGACGAGCACCGGCTCCAGCCCGCGCATCACCTCCGCCGCGACGGCCGTCGGAGACTGGCCGGGGCGCATGACGTCGAGGTCGTACTCCGGCTCGATCGCGAACAGCTCCAGCACCTCGTCGAGCAGCTCGCGGTGCTGTGCCGTGATGCAGACCCGCGAGACGATCTCGCCGGGATGGCGCTCGAGCTCGCGCACGACCGGCGCCATCTTGATCGCTTCGGGCCGCGTCCCGAAAACGGAGAGGACACGCAGGGGAGTGCTCCTTGCAGCCGCAGGCATCTCCGCCTCATAGGTGGAACGGCGGAGTTGCGCCAGCCCCTCTCTGCGCACTCATACGCAGTTCAAGCGTTCCACATACGCAAGGCGAACGAACCGCGCCTACATCGTGCAGATGCGGCTTTTGCGGCTCTGCGGGTTCGTGGTGCTGGTCGGGGCTCTCGCCTCTGTGGCGGCTGCGTCGGCGCAGGCCGCGGCGACGTTGAGCGTCACGCGCATCACGTGGGGCGTGGTCGGGCTCGACAGCAACAAGGTGTCGAGCGGGCCGAACCAGTTCCCGGTCGGGATGCGCGTGTGCAACAGCGGCTCGTCCGCAGCTGCGAACACGGCGGCGACCTTCACCTGGGACTCGGCCAACCAGTACATCTCGTTGCTCGAGACGCCGACGATCTCGATCGGAACGCTCGCTGCCGGCGCGTGCACCGACGTCTACTGGACGGCGGTCGTGACGCGGAACGCTGCCGCCTACGACACCACACGGCAGTACCACGTGACGGTCACGGCCGACTCGACGGCGTCGGTCTCGACGCCGACACCGCGCGAGCTCTACGTCGAGCACCTCGTCTCGCAGAACCGCAACTCGGTCGCGAACATCACGGGGCCGACGAGCGTGCGCGTCGGCACGCGGATCACGGAGGTGCTGAACGCCTCGACCGCGACGAACGGCTACGAGCAGCTGACGGCCGCTTCGCTCTGGCCGACCAGCATGTTCCGCGTCGTCTCGACGTCGTCGACCTACACGGCCCCGGCGGGGGGCACGAACGACAAGCTCTACGCCGACGCCTGCGGCTGGGATCCCGTCCCGACGAGCCCGACCTACAACAGCTGCATCGGCCCTGCGGGCATCTCCGGTGGCAAGGCGGGCGGGACGCTCCAGACGACGTACGTGCTCGACGTGATCGGCGCCGGCAGCGCAACCGTCAGCACGGAGATCTACGACTTCTCCGGCTCCAGCTTCCACTACAACAGCGACTTCTCGACGAGCGTCTTCTCGATCACGGCGACGAACGACCCGGCGCCGGCCGCGACGAACGACAGCGCGTCGACCTCGCCTTCGACGCCCGTGACGATCAACGTCCTGGCGAACGACACCGACTCGGACGGCGACACGCTGACGGTCACCGGCTCGACGACGCCGGCGCACGGCACCGCCACGTGCACCGCGACGCAGTGCCAGTACACGCCGGCGAACGGCTTCACCGGCACGGACACCTTCCAGTACACGATCTCGGACGGACACGGCGGCGTCGCGACAGCGACCGTCACCGTCACCGTCTCGGCGGTCGTCCCGGCCTTCGGCCTCGACTCGCCGCTGCCCGTGATCTTCCTCGTCGTCGGCCTGGGCGCGTTGCTCGCGCGGCGCCTGCGGAGGGCCCGTGCCTCCTGACCTCGCCGGCACGCTGTTCAACGCGGTTATGGCGCTCGCACTGCTCCTCCTTGCGTGGGGATTCGCGCAATTCGTGCTCGCGTACCGGTGGGGCCACCAGGAGCTCGAGGACGCGCTCGGGCGAACTCCCCGGCCGGGCGGTGACTACCGGCTCGTCTTTCTCATCGCCTGCCTCAACGAGGCCGAGGTGATCGGCGCGACCGTTCGCGAGGCCAGGCGTGTCGCGCCGCACGCGACCGTGATCGTCGTCGACGACGCGAGCGACGACGAGACCGGTCCGTGCGCGCTGGCGGAAGGCGCGATGGTCATCCGCCGCGAGTTCCCGGAAGCGCGTCAGGGCAAGGGGCCGGCGCTCAACCAGGGCTACGAGCTGCTCCAGTCCCTGAGCGAGGTCGCGCGGGAGGGCTTCGATCCCGACCGCACGATCGTCTGCGTGATGGACGCCGACGGCCGTCTCTCCGACGGCGCGATTCCCGCAGTCCTCTCACGCTTCGACAATCCTCGCGTCGGAGGCGTGCAGCTACCGGTGCGGATCAGGAACAAGGGCCGCTTCATCGGACGGATGCAGGACTTCGAGTTCTGGGGCATGTCGGCCATCACGCAGATGGCGCGCATTCGCACGCGCTCGGTCTCCCTCGGTGGCAACGGCCAGTTCACGCGCCTCGCGGCGCTCGTCTCGGTCGGTCACGCGCCGTGGTCGGACGCGCTCACCGAGGATCTCGACCTCGCGCTCGAGCTGACGCTGCGCGGCTGGGAGCTCGATTGCGCAGCCGCGGAGTGGGTGACGCAGCAGGGCGTCGAGACGCTGCCCGCGCTCCTCCGCCAGCGCACCCGCTGGTACCAGGGCCACATGACCTGTGCGGCCAAGGCGCCGCTCCTCTGGGCGAACGAGGGCGTCGCCCGCCGGACGGCGCTCGAGACGACGATCTATCTGATGACGCCCGCCTTCGTGATGCTCCCCTGGTCGATCGCCTTCACGGCCGGGCTTGCCTTCCTGGCTTTCAACCTCGTCGTCCACTCGAGCCTGCCGTTCGACGGCGTCGGTGTGCAGGCAGGCCTCTATGCTGGCTTCTGGTACGTGCTGACGTTCCTGCCCCACGTCGTGCACGGTCTTCTCTATGCACGGCGCACGGAGGGTGAGCGTGTCCCTGCCGCGATCGGCAAGGCGCACGTCAACGTCTTCTACGCCTACGTGAACATGCTGGCGGGGTGGCGCGCGCTCGGACGGATCCTGCTCGGACGCACGGACTGGGCGAAGACGAACCGCGTCGCCGAGCCCGAGCAGAGTCGGCCTCCGGCCTGGCTGGAGGCGGCATGACCCGTGCGCGCTTCGCAGGACTACTCCACCGCTTCGGCGGCTCGACCGCGGTGCGGGCCGTGGCCACGGTCGCGCTGGTGCTCGTCGGCTACTCGCTCACGCACAGGTGGTTCGCGCGCTTCGACGCCGCGATCGCGACGCACTCGCTGCGCGCGCTCGGCTTCCACGTCACGACGGTTGGCGCTTCCGGCCTGGAGGTCCATGCGGGCAGGCAGTTCGACGTGACCGCGATCGTCACCGGCTCGTGCTCGAGCGCGGCGGGCGTGCTCGGCCTGCTCGCCGTGACCCTCGTCCTCCTTCCCGGCAATCCGGCTCGGCGCGCGATCGGCGGGGTCGTGGCAGCCGTGCTGTTCGTCGTCTGCAACCAGCTTCGCATCGTCTCGATCGTCCTCGTCGGCTGGTGGCTCGCCAGCTCGTCGAAGTCGAACGTCCTCGCAACGCTGCTCGGGCTCGCGATCGTGGCGCTGCTGCTGGTCGTCCTGCCTCACCGGGGTCTGGTCGTTCGCGTCGCGGCATTCGTCGTCTGCGGCCTCTGCGCGATCCTCGCCTTCGACGTCTGGCGCGACTCGAACTACCTCGACGGGATGATCAGCTACCACGCTCTCGCGGGGCCGATGCTCACCCTCGCCACGCTCGCCATCGGGATCCTCGTTCTCTGGCGCGCGATCCTCGGGCGTCACGAGCTGAAGCTTCTCTCGCGCCGCGCCTAGCGGCGCACGACGCGCAGCACGGCGTGCATGCCGCGCTCGCGGTGGTCCGCGATCGCGCACCAGAGCACGTATCTGCCGGGCACGAGCTTCAGCTCGCGGTCGAAGAACTGGCCGGGCTGCACGCTCGGGAAGTGGACGATCCTCGTGCCGCCGACGCGGCGCAGGTCGAGATCGTGCGTGTCCTGCCCGCGGTTGACGAGCTCGACGATCACCCGGCCGGCCTTCACGCTGGTGCGGGAAAGGCTGTAGCGGAACTCCTGCGCGACCACCTGGACGCGAGCCGGAGGACGTGCGGGGACGTCGACGATCACGCGACGAGCTTCGGCCGGCTGAAGGACGAGGCTGTGGGGATGACGGCGCCTGCGTCGACTCCGAACCACTGCTCCAGCAGGGCGGAGTACACGCCTCGGAAGTCGGAGGTGGCCGACAGGTTGCCGTCCTGGTCGAGCCCGCGCTGGAGACCCGGGAACTCGGCGACCATCTTCCCGGAGGCGCGCGTCCCGACGATGAAGCCGGTGCCGGCCGCGCCGTGGTCGGTCCCGCTGTCGCCGTTCTCCGCCGCGCGTCGCCCGAACTCCGACCAGACGTGCACGAGGACGCGGTTGGCGAGGCCTCTCGCCTCGAGATCCCGCTGGAACGCGAGCAGCGAGTCCGAGGTCAGCTGCAGTCCCTGGGCGAGCGCGGTCGGCTCGTCGGCGTGCGTGTCGTACTCGCCCGGCGCCGTCAGCGCGATGCAGTGGAGCGGCAGCCCGGCGGCGAGCATGGCGGCGATCGCGGCGAGCCTCTGCGGGAACGGGTCGTCCGACTTCGGGTAGGCGACCGGGCTCGAGTACGACGGCTTCCCGTCGGTGGACTGGAACGGGATGAGCTGCCGGCGCAGGCGGTCGACCTGCGCCGAGATCGTGCCAGCGGTCCGGAGCCCCGGATCCGCCGGCTGGTGGCCCATCAGGCCGATCGCCTCGAGCATCCGCTGCTCGACCTGACCCCAGACCCGGTTGCTGTAGAAGTCGTACTGGTCCGGCCCCGAGATCGACGCGACCGGCACCTTGGCGGTCGCGAGAGCGGGGGCGAGCGTGTCGTCGAGCGACAGTCCCTGGAGCGGGTTGTCCTTCTTCCCGACCCGGTCGAGGTAGCGCCCCAGCCAGCCGGTCCGGAGCGAGGCCTCGGTCGCTCCGACCTCCCAGTAGTGGCGCGACGTGAAGTGCGACTGGTCCGCGTGCGTGTAGCCGACGGCCGGCAGCACGGTGACCTTCTTCTCCGCGTAGAGCTGCTGGAGCCCACCGAGCGCCGGGTGCCAGTAGAGGCGGTCGTCCTCGGCGAGCGGGGTACCGCCCGCGAGGGCGAGCTTCGGCCGGAGCTTGCGGTAGAGCGGGTCGCCCTGCGGCGAGAGGACGGAAAGGCCGTCCGCGCCACCTTCGAGGAAGACGGAGACGAGGATCGGCGCCGCGGGACCCGATGCCGCTGCGGCGATTCCCTCCTCGAGCGCACCGAGCCCCAGCCGCGAGCCGCCGTAGACGGCGACCGCCGCGCTCAGGCTGTTGACAAGGAACCGGCGCCGGGTGAGCCCGGTCCCGGCGGGCAGCGGCATTCCGGGCTCGATCGCCGGGAGCCCGCGACCGGCCTCCGCGAGCGCCCGGTGCAGGAGCCGCGACCGCGAGAGGCCGTCGCAGTGGTTGCAGGCTCTCGTCATGCCGCCTGCAGCTCCGGCGAGACGGCGATCAGCTGGCGCAGCGCGTTCTGGACCATGACCGGGTACTGCTCGCGCTTCCAGGAGGAGCCCTTCGCGTCGTGGAGCGCGCGGCTCGCGAACGTGTGGAGCGCGTGCCGCGTGTCCGGGCCGAGCGGGGGGTCGTGCCAGAAGCTGCAGGCGTGGTCGAGCAGCTTGCTCGCGTCGTAGGGCTGGTCGGCGTGACCGGGGTCGAGCGCGTACCGCTCGAGCACGTACTGCGCGATCCACCAGCGTCCGCGCCACGTCGCGGTGTCGAGCCAGCGCGTGTCGTCCCAGCCCGCGACGTTGGGCGGATAGAAGAGCTGCTGCCCGGCCATCGAGTCGAGCCACGTCCACGCGGTGGTGTCGATCCCACGCTTGATCCGCCGGAGGAGGCCCGCGTTGTAGACGACCGGCGGCTTCACCATGCGCGGGCCGTTGTAGAGCGTGGGGTGGCGGAGGATCGCCGCCACGACCGGCCGCACCTCGTACTTCGACGAGACGTAGAGCCGCTCGAGAGCCCGCTGGGTCGCATGGTCGGGCGCCTCGGGGACGAAGTAGCTCCAGAGCTTCCGGACGAAGAAGGACGCGTGGTCAGGGTGCGTGACGCAGAGGCGGCACGAGTCCCGCCAGGTGAACCGGCCGTGGTGGCGGAAGATCGTCTTCCCGCCCGGATCGTGGGATTGCGGGTCGTAGCGGAAGTTGGACGGGCCGCTCTGGCTCCAGCTGTTCCGGAAGCCGGTCAGCGCCCGAGCCTGCTGGCGGACGTCGGCCTCGCCGTAGCCGCGGCCGGCGCCGAGCGTGAACAGCTCCATCATCTCGCGCGCGTAGTTCTCGTTCGGCGAGTCCTTCGAGTTGTCGCTCCCGTTCAGCCAGAGCAGCATCGCCGGGTCCTTCGTGACGTCGAGGAGCAGCTCGTGGAACGAGCCGAGACCGCGGCGGCGGAAGAGCTGGTTCTGGTTCAGCATCAGCCGCTGGGAGCCGACGCCGGTGTTCGACGTCGCGAACCAGTCGTGCCAGACCAGCGCCATCCGCTCGACCAGCGGCCGAGAGGTGCGCACCATCCGGTCGAGCCACCAGAGGTGGTCCTGCCCCCAGGCGTCGTAGGGCGCGAGCGGACGACCTTTCTCGTCGTGCGGAGGCCGGCCGACGAATCGCTCGCTGCCGGGATGCGTCAGCTTGTCGACGGCACCGTCGAGACCGAGGCGGGCCAGCGCCTGTGCCTCGCCGGGCCGCGGCCCGAATCCGGCACGCCAGAGCAGCCGCTCGGCCTGCGCGGCTCCGAACCTACCCCGCCACACGGCGACGCCGGCCATGTCGACAGCATCGGCCGCAGCCGCCGCTCACCTGATCCCTGATCCGGCGCGCTCCGCTTTTCAGCCAGATGCGACGCGCGAGCTGAGGACGCGCTCCCAGAGGCGCTCCCCGCCGACCGCGAGGCAGCCGTCCACGACCACGTTCTCGCCCAGCGCACTCGGACGCACCGCCGGCGCGACCGGCGACAGCTGGGCCAGCTCGGCGCTCACCTCCTCGGCGAAGCCGGGGGCCCGGCCGATGCCGCCGCCGAGGACGATGAGCTCCGGGTCGACGACCGCCACGATCGCGGCCAGAGCGCGCGCGACGATCGCCGCTTCCCCGGCCACGACCTCCCGCGCGACGCCGTTTCCTGCGGCGGCCGCGCTGAAGACGGTCCGGGCGCTGCGAGCACGGATCCCGGCCCGCCGCGCGGCTCTCACGACGGCGGCGGAGGAGGCGGCCGATTCGAGCGCTCCGCGCCGGCGCACGTCGCGCGTGTCGCCCGGCTCGTCCGCCAGCGGCAGGAACGCGATCTCGCCGGCCGCTCCGTGCGCGCCTCGGTGGAGCTTGCCGTCGAGCACGAGCCCCATCCCGATGCCGGTCCCGACCGAGACGAACGCGAAGGTCGACACGTCCCGGCCGTGGCCGTGGTCGCGCTCGGCCACCGTCGCCGCGTCGACGTCGTTCTCGATCGTCGTCCCATCGCCCAGGAGGCGCCGGAGGTCGCGGAGCACGGCGGGCCGCTCCCAGCCGGGGAGGTTCGCCGCCATCCGGAGCGCATTGCCGTCCGGCTTCACGACGCCGGGGCTTCCGACCACGGTCTGGAGCAGCACGACGTCGCGCTCGACGCCGCTGTCGCGGAGCAATTCGTCGGCGAGCGAGGCGACCTCGCGGACGCGGCCGGTGCCGCTCGAGGATCGGGCCGACGTGCTCCGGCGGGCGCGGATGGTGCCCGCGAGATCGGCGACGGCGCCGCGCACGAACTCGCGGCCCACGTCGAGGCCGAGCACGAAGCCCGCATCGCTGCGGATCTCGTACAGGAGCGCGGTGCGCCCGCGTCCGCCCGCGGTGCGGCCCGCGTGCCGCACGAGTTCGGCGCGCTCCAGGCTCGCGAGCGCGAGGCCCACCGTCGGCTTCGAGAGTCCCGAGGAGGTGGCGAGCTCGCTGCGCGACACTGCCCCCCTCTCCCGCAGCTGCTCGAGCAGCAGCTGCTCGTTGAGCTTCCGGATCAGGTTGGGCCTCGCGGCCCTCGTCGTGTCGGAGATCGTCGTCACCAGCTTGTCACGACGATAAAGATAGGTTAGTTTCCTAACTCGTGGAAGGCAGACGCCCGGGGGGTCGTTGTGGGCGACCGCTCAAGGTGATCACGGCCGCGGTGCGGCCGGGGAGGGAGAACAGATGAAGAGGGGGCTTCTCGTGCTGCTGCTCGCGGGGCTCGCGGCGATCGTCTGGTCGGCTGCCGGTGGCAGCGTCCAGACCGCCCGCTCGGCAGGCGGCACATCCGTCACGATCTCGAACGAGCAGGGAGCGACGTGGACCTGCGGGTACAACCCGTTCAACGCGAGCCTGGTCGACTGGTCGTTCGGCCCGGTCTATGAGCCGTTGGTCTTCGTGGACGAGCTGAAGAGCGGCGCGGCCACGCCGTGGCTCGCCTCGAAGTACAAGTGGTCGAACCACAACAAGACGATCACGTTCACCATCCGGCCACACGTGAAGTGGTCGGACGGCAAGCCGCTGACCGCGGCCGACGTGCTCTACACCTTCCAGCTGATCAAGAAGTACAAGGCTCTCGACCTCCAGGCGGTCTGGTCGGCGCTCAAGAGCGTCACCCGCAGCGGCAGCAAGGTCACCATGCAGTTCAAGACCGCCGCCGTGCCGTACTTCTACTACGTCGCCGGGCAGACCCCGATCGTGCCGCAGCACATCTGGTCGAAGATCAACAACCCGGTCAACTTCAAGGATTCTCCGCACCAGAACCCGGTCGGCAGCGGCCCCTTCACCATCGCCTCGTGCTCGCCGCAGGTGATGAAGTACACGAAGAACCCGCACTACTGGCAGAAGGGCTTGCCGAAGATCGACACGGTCTACTACCCGGCCTACACCTCGAACGATCCGGCCAACCAGGACCTCGCGAGCGGCGCGGCCCAGTGGGGCAGCCAGTTCATTCCGAGCATCAAGGCCTTCTATCTCTCGAAGAGCAAGGACAACCACTACTGGTTCCCGCCCGTCTCGAACGTCTCGGTCTTCATCAACCTGAAGAACCCGATCCTCAAGAACGTCGCGATCCGCCGGGCGATGGCCTACGCGATCGACCGCTCACGCGTGAGCCAGATCGGGGAGTACGGCTACGAGCCTCCGGCGAACCAGACCGGGATCGTGACGCCGACGTTCAAGAGCTGGCTCAACCCGAGCCTGGCGAAGCAGTACTCGTACAACCCGACGAAGGCGAAGCAGATCCTCACGAGCGCCGGCTTCAAGCTGAAGAACGGTGTCTTCCAGACCAAGACCGGGAAGCCGCTCTCCTTCACGATGATCAACATCGGCGGCTACTCCGACTGGGTCGCCTCCGCGCAGATCGTCGAGCAGGA
>Ga0070717_10000728_pt1 | contig 21426 bp, 18 predicted proteins | sample LARL113metaG_FD_71366 | JGI IMG/M metagenome (GOLD analysis project Ga0070717, IMG submission 71366) | Corn, switchgrass and miscanthus rhizosphere microbial communities from Kellogg Biological Station, Michigan, USA - LAR L11-3 metaG | ecosystem: Host-associated > Plants > Roots > Rhizosphere ...
GGCCCCGCCTCGCGGCGAGTGTGATTTCACCGTTGCGCTTCGCTATCACTTCACGTCCATCACGTTGTGAAGAGGACTTGCACCTCCAAGCTGTCGAACATGCTCGGCACACCCAAAAACAACGGACCGCCCGAAGGCGGCCCGTTCCTTTTTTAGCTAGAAGCTAGTAGCTATGAGCTAGCAGCTCAATCCCCCGCCACCGGCTCGGCAATCTCCGGTTTCGGAGCGTGCGCCCCATTTCCATTACCGTTCGGTTTAGTCAGCGCTCCAAGCGGAATGAATCCGTTCTCCGCCACCACCGGCTTTTCCTTCAGCACGACTTCGCGATACAGCGAAGCCATACGCGCATTGTAAGCCTCGTCATTCTTCTTCGGCCCGCGCATGTCATCTCCTGAAACCGCCCCGCCGGAAGCCTTCTGCTTCGCATCCCGCGCCCGCACCTTCTCTTCGCGTGCGTTCTTCGCGATGCCGCGGCTGTCCAGGTCATGCTGCAGCTCCTTCGTGACCAGGTCATCCCGCAACAGCAGCGAGTGCGTCGCGTCTTCCATGTTCACTTTCTTGCCACCCGCAAAAATCTCGTGCCGTCCGTGCTCCTCGTACCACTTGGTGAGCGTGGCCGTCATGTGCATCTTCTCGATGATGTTCCGCCATCCCACGCCCGTGTTATACGCGCAGAATGAAATTTCGCCTTCCTGCGTCGCGTACGGAATGATGCACTGCTCCGTCCGCCGGAAGTCATAATTGAACAGATCCTGGAACCACATTCCCGCGATGAACAGGAAGTTCCACCGGTCCTGCCGCCGCTTCATCACGTCATCAATCGTGCGGTCCGGCCCCACTTTGCCATAGTTCCGTCCAGTCACGTTGTAGTTTTTATCGAACTTGCTCAACAGATCCATCAACTTGAAATGCGTCGGCGACTGGAACGGATCGTAATTCTTCATTAAGCACAATCCCATCCCGAACGCGGTCCAAAACTTCCCGCGCGCCGCGTCGTTCACCTTCGCGATGTCCTTTGCCAGCTGATCTCCATGCAAGAAGGCCGTGACCGGAACGGCTTCCTTGGTTTCCTTATCAATCATCACCGCCATCCCAGTTCCGCAATTCGGATGGCAGCCGCACGATAACTGACCCCAGTCATTCTTGACGTCGTTGGCGTGCATCAGGTCGGCCCAATCGCTGAACGTTCCCATGAACGAGATCGGGAACCAGTCGCGGGACGGCTCGCCCAGGCCAGTCTGGTTCTTCACGTCGTGCGCCAAGTGCGAGAGCGTGTAGCGCTGCGCGGCTCGTCGATCGTCGGTGACAGCCTCGTCTCGGCCCGTGAAGCTGACCGGCTGGAACGAAAGGAAGCTGATCGTCTTCGGATTGTCGAGCGCGAACTTGATAATCCTGCCGACCTGCTCGTTGTTGATCCCGTTCACGATCGTGACCACCGGCACGATTTCCACACCGGCCTTGTGCAGGTTCTCGATGGCCTTCAACTTCACGTCGAACAAATTGCCGACCAACCGATGCGCGTTCGCTGCATTGCCGATGCCGTCAAACTGCAGATATGCATACCGCATGCCGGCCTCAACCGCCTGCTGGCAGAATTCAAAGCTTTTCGCAAACTCAATGCCGTTAGTCGCAGCCTGCACCGAGTTGTATCCGACTTTGCGCGCGTAGCGCACCGCGTCCAGGAAGTACGGTGACAATGTCGGCTCGCCTCCCGAGAACTGCACACTCATCTGCCGCCGCGGCTTGATGGTGATCGCGTTGTCGAGCATCGTCTTGATTTCTTCCCACGTGAGCTCGTGAACGAATCCCACCTGGTTCGCGTCCATAAAGCACGGATCGCACATCATGTTGCAGCGGTTGGTCAGGTCAATCGTCAGCACCGAACCGCGACCGTATTTCACCGTCGACGATCCGTGATGATGCAGCTTCTCGTCGTTATGCGCCATGATGTCGCGCCCCGGAAACACGTCCTCCAAATGCTTCGAGAACTCCGCGTCAATCGACATCACGTCTTCAAAGTGACCGTGCGTCGGGCAATCCTTCACCATCAGGATCTTGCCGTCGCGCTCCACAATCTGCGCCTTGATCTCGCCAACCTTCTCGTTCATCAACACTTCATGCGGCAGATGCCCATCCAGAATCTGCTGCCGGATTTCCGGCACGCACTTCGGGCACAGCGAATCGGTCGTCCGCGGCCAGCCCAGCGGAGGCTTCGACTTCTCGTACGACTTGAGCAGCGGCTTTTCCGACCACTTCGGCGTGGGCGACGGATTCGGCTTGATGCGGTTCAAGCGCTCGAATACTGCCCATGTCCCCTTGGCGGCGATGACGACTGCTTTTTCCACGTACTTGATCGGCTTGCGCATGATAGCTCTCAGCTCCTGAACTCTTAGCTTCTAGCCAAAACTTGCTTTGGCTTTTTCTGCCTTGGATTGCAGCCAACCCGCGTGGATTAGTGCTATCCCCTTTCGCGTTCGAACGACTCTGGTTTGAACCTCGCCTGGTATGAACCTGAGACTCACCCAAAACCTTCGGCTCTTCCCCGGAAACTGCCCGCAGTCCCACGGATTACACGCGTTGGACCCGGGTTCCTACACTTTTCCTGGGTTTTGATCTCCGTCTATCCTATTGGAGCCCTAAGGAATCCGCATCCATAACCCAACGAACGGTGCAATTTTGGGGTTTAGCGGTGTTGTAGGGGATTAGACGGGGTTAAGTTATTGAAAGCAAAGGGGACATGTACCTCTAGGAGCATCCATGAGGCGGACACTTCTATCCGCGAGCTTTGACCCTTGATATTGCACCGCGAGTCAGAACTATTGGACAAAATGTTCTTGGAGTTCCACTTTGGAACCGTCTTTTACGGCCTTGTCTCATCCTGCGTTGCGACACAAGCCAACTCTCGAGGCTGACACCGTCGAAGAGGCAATTAGTCGGACAATGTCGTGGGTTCCGTGCTCGGCCCTGATATGAGCCCGATGGATACAGCCAACTCCTGCACTCTCCTCAAATCGCTTTTCGGACTGCCTTGTTGCCGCGCTTCCTCGTATCCCAAAATCGCGTAATAAACTGCGCGATCGAAGAACTGGTTCAGCATCTGCTGTAATTCCAGTTCCCCGTGGAGCGCTACGATGTTGTCGGCAAAAGCCTCGCGCCGCAGGAAATGCAAGAGATGATCCCGAGTCAGCATCAGGGCCCACACGACCTGGTGCAGCCCGATCCCTTCCGCTACTCGGCACGCCGCGATGGCCCGGAACCGACTGGCGATGTCGCTTTCGGTCTTCTGCAGCAACCACTCTCCCAGGTTGCGATAGACCTCGGCCGCAGCGAGCCGCAACTCTTTGGGAGGAATCTTGCGGAAGTCAGACGTGCGGTCCGACTTGCGAATTTGTTCCATCAATCCTCGTGACAACGCCTCCGAGTGAGCCTCAATCAGCCGTACCAGCTTTATCCCCAGCATTTGCCATTCTCCTTTTCTCGCCTAATTGATAGAGATGCGCGTAACGCACGCGCGGATGTATATCGTAACACGATATACTGTTGGGGAGGCACAATCCTATATGTGGGGTATACAAGTGGGGCGGACACCCTTGTCTACCGCCTTGGCCTTCTTCTACAACTCAGATGATGCTACGCGGTTGCGTGGCGGACAGTCTGAATGCTGACAGCTGATAGCTCCTACCTGCTTTCAGAAATTTACGCCTACGCCTGCGGTGATCATGTTGCTCTTCCAGTTGTAGAGATTGCTGGGATTGCCGCCGTTCTCGATGAACTTGACGTAGCTGGTTTGGTAGGTGCCTTGGGCATACCACTTCCCGAAGTCATAACCCACGCTTCCGCGCACGGTATAGCCGTGATCGAAGTTGGGATGTGGCAACGAGATCAGAGTCGCCTTCGACGCACGGTAGCGCGGAGTGAATTCAGGCTCGCCCTGCACATGCACAAAGACGCGCCTTTCGGGACCGAAGTTGTATTTGAGCACAATCGGAATCTGCAGCAGTTCCAGATTGTCACGAACCACGATCTGGTTTTTGACCGTGGCCACTGGGAGATCGATCTTGCGCACCTGGGCATGGACGGCGATGGAAAAATTGCTGGTGGCTTGGAACGCGAGACCGCCGAATACGGCAAATTCCTTGGCATGATTGGTGTTGTCGGAGGGAAAGCGGAGTTCGCCACCGGCGACAATGCCGGGGCCTCCGATCTTGGCGGAGGGTTTTTTCACCGTAACATCGCCGTTGAGGTCGATGACAGCGCTGTTAACGGTCGGCAATGCAGCAAATCTATCTGAGGTCTCGCCAGCGTTAATATCGAGCGTCCCGCGTTGACCATAACCCGGAACCGTCGCCAATAGGAATAGAAGAAATATACCTGTGAGAACTAGACGCGGGTTGCATCGCTTCATTAAATACGTTCCCTCCCCTTGTGGGCAGTGTACACTCCCGCGAACGCAGCGGGACAGCGGACGATCGTTTCCCAACCACGCATTCTACGGACCGCTGCTGATGACGGCGAATTACGCGTGCTGCTTATTGTGTGATGCTAATGGTCTGATGCGCAGGAATGCACAATCGTTTTATGCGTCGTAGCGTGTGGCGCGGACGCCCTCGTCCGCGCAATACGCATGGGATCAACCGGGATGGCTCGCTGGGATGGTTGGCGTGATCCCTAGCCTGAATTCCGTCTGGGCAGGGACGCCACCGGATCTACGAGCCTTGTTTTTCGAGAACGATCTCGGCCTTCTTCACGGCCAGCTTTTCCTTGCGTGCGGCACGTGCGACATCGCCAAGCGGTGTGGGCGGCTGCAGCGCGGCAGGACCAAACTCCCAGAGCGGGCGTTCTCCTTGGGCGTAGGTGATGGCGCCGCCGCCGACTAGTGAATGCTCACACGCTAGTGCATGCGGTTCGGCATGCTGTGGATGGTCGGGAATCTGAGTCATGTGCGCCTCACTTGAAATGACGCCTGCGGCCTGTCCAAAGGCGCTACTGGTGACCAGCAGGAACAGCGTAAACAGTGTGATCTTCATGGTGTTTTTGTCCGAATCCCACAGCAATAGGAGCAAACCCTCTACCAACATAAGCTCTAGAAGTTGATGAGTTTACAAGAGGCCTTTGGACAACGGCGCAAGATTTTGCATATTTAGGGAAGCCGCGGGGAAAAGGAGCCTGGCGAGAAAGCCGCACTGGACGCGCGAAGGCCATGGTGTGAGGTAACCGGAAGTAATCAGGAGTGAGATGGGACGAAGATACCCATATTGCTCTCGGTCCACATTTCTGCCGTGTCGTCAACAAATGTGACCGCGCTCGAGCCAAACCTTTTCCGCCCAGAAGAAGCCACTGAAGGAGAGGTTCCAGGTCTGGCTGCTGGCAATCATATCGCAAGATTGTTAAATTCCCGCGCGACGTAGGAAGGATGCTGCAGCAACAGGACAAGCCGACGAGGAATTCAATTGCCACTTGAACTGGGATTTCAGATGTGTTGTACTGCCTTGCATGGCCGAGGAAAAAAGCCGTAGCAAAGACATCGTTCTTTGGATCATTACGGTCGTCCTCATTGCAGTGGCGATCTATTGGTACAAGAAGTAGTCTTGCGCGAACGGCAATGGCCGCCGACGGCGTGGACGTATTACGCCTGAGAGCGGCCTTGGAGCAGTTTGAGGAATTTGCGCCGCGACTCTTCCCTCCCGCTCCGTGGCAGAACACGGAGGCGCTGCGTAGATTGCGTCACAATCCGTTCGAACGTCTTCAGCACAGTGCCCCTGCTTCCTGCCACTGACGAATTCGCAAAGGCCAGCAGCGACATTCCTCGCTTCATCTCTTCCTTCCTGTAGGGTTTCGGTCTTTCATCGGGTAAGATACTTCGGCTGCGAAAGGAGCCGTTGCCAGCAATACCTCTAGGAACGGCCGGCTTTAGATCTTCACGATGAATCGCGAATATCACAAAGCTTATAGCCAGGAACTGCACCGCGACATGGAAGCGCTGGTTTTCGGGCATGCGGGCGCGCCTCTTCTGGTGTTTCCAACGTCGCAGGGGAGATTTTTTGAATATGAAGATCGGGGAATGGTTGGGGCGCTCGCGTCAAAGATCGAACGCGGCGAGCTGCAGATATTCTGTCCCGATGCCGTGGACAACGAAAGTTGGTACAACAAGGGCGTGCATCCGCGCGTGCGCGTGCTCCGGCACTTGCAATATGAGCGCTATATCCTGCATGAGTTTCTCCCCTTCCTCCGTTGGAAGAACCAGGCGCCGCGGCTGGCTGTGACAGGATGTAGCTTTGGCGGCTATCATGCGATGAATTTTTCGCTGAAGCATCCGGATGTGGTCACGCATTGCGTGAGCATGAGCGGGGCATTCGATATCCACCAGTTTCTCGATGGCTATTACGACAATGATTGCTACTTCAACAATCCTCCCGATTTTATTCCAAACCTGTCGGACGACTGGTTCCTGAGCCGTTACCGGCAGATGAAAATCGTACTGGGCTCGGCCGATTGGGATATTTGTCTGGACCAGAATATAAAGTTCTCCGCGATTTTAAATGGCAAAGCGATTCCGCATTGGCTCGACGTTTGGAGCGATAACTCCAAACATGACTGGCCGCTTTGGATAAGGATGGCGGGCAAATATTTTTGAGCAATTCGTAGAGACGTAGCTTGCTGCGTCTCGCCTTGCTCGTGGATAGACGAGACGCTGCCAGCAACGTCTCCTACGGGAGTGGTTATGAAAAAGATTGGGATTCTGTTTGGGATGGAGAACACGTTTCCACCGGCTTTGGTCGAGAAGATTAACTCGATGAAGGTCGACGACGTTGAGGCCGAGTTTGTGAAGGTCGGCGGAATTCGGATGGATGAACCCAAGAAGTACGCCGTGATCATTGACCGGATTTCGCAGGATATCCAGTTCTACCGGGCGTATTTGAAGAATGCCGTGCTCGGCGGAACGATCGTGGTGAACAATCCCTTCTGGTGGACCGCCGACGACAAGTTCTTCAACTACTCGCTGGCACACAGGATGGGCGTGGCCATTCCGCCGACGATCATTTTGCCGCACAACAAGCATCCGGAAGGAACGACGGAGCAGTCGATGCGGAACCTGATTTTTCCGCTGAACTGGCAGGAGTTGTTTGATTACGTCGGCTTCCCTGCTTTCCTGAAACCGTATTCCGGCGGTGGTTGGAAGCACGTCTACAAGGTGCATTCGCCGGAAGAATTTTTTCATCACTACAACCAGACCGGCGACTTGTGCATGACGCTGCAGCACGGCGTGGAGTTCGACGAATATTATCGGTGTTATGTCGTGGGACAGGAAAAAGTCCACATCATGAAGTACGATCCGCGGGCGCCGCATCATGAGCGCTATGTGAAGGGCAATCCGGCGCCGTCCTCGGATGCGCTTCGGGATCGCATGGAGAAAGATGCGGTGTCGCTGTGCCGGGCGCTGGGATATGACCTGAACACTGTCGAGTTTGCGGTCGAGGGCGGAGTGCCGTACGCGATTGACTTTCTCAATCCGGCGCCCGATGCCGAGATTACTTCCGTCGGGCAAGAGAACTTTGACTGGATTGTGATTGCGGTTGCCGAAATGACAGTGAAGATGGCGCAGAGGGGTGAAAGTCCGGCGAAGGAGTTGCGGTGGGCGGAGTTCTTGGCGGGGACAGCTGCCAAGCAGTCCGGCAAGGAAGAGCCTGGGTGGGTAGCGGCACGCAAGCGCGGGAAAGGAACGAAATAGATGGAGGACAATCAATCGCAAAAGCGTTTCCAATGGGGAGCGGCTCTCGCCTGGGCGCCGGTGATTCCGATGATGATCGGCCTCAATTCTACCCTTATTGGAATAAACAACTCGAAGGCGACTGGCGTTGCGGCAGTGGCTGGTGGACTTGCAGAGACGTACGTCACGGTTGGCCTCGCCGCCACGTTGATCTGCGAGGGTTGGGCGATGACGCTGCTTTTTCGCTCATTCTCGCGTGGACATGGACTACGCAGTGCTTTCTCAGTACTCTCGCTCTGCATGAGTGGACTCATGCTCGTACTCTTTTGCCTATCTTTGTGGTTGTTTTGGTTTCAAAGTCATCACCGATACTGAATAGGTAATTCCGGTGGAGGTTGCGTTGAAAGGCAAAGCTCCTGCAAAGAACGTGGACGAATATCTGGCAGGCGTTCCAGAGCCGGCTCAGAGCACACTAAAGCACATTCGCGCGGTGATTCGCTCCGTCGTGCCGAAAGAAACGACCGAAGTGATCAGCTACGGGATTCCGATGTTTAAGTTCAACGGAATGCTGGTGGGCTACGCGGCCTTCAAGAACCATTGCAGTCTGTTCCCGACGGGCTCGGGTGTACTCGACCAGTTCGAGAAAGAACTAAAGGGCTATCGCACATCCAAGGGAACCATTCAGTTCCCTTCCAACAAGCCCTTGCCCGATGCGCTGGTGAAGAAGATCGTGAAGGCGCGAGTGAAGGAAAACAAAGAATGGGATTAAGGCGACGAAGCCATTTTCCCGCGTTGTTATACTGTTAAGACTTAGCGCTCGGGGTCCGCACCAGAATCGACAGCCAAGGCGGCTGTCGCTACATGACTCTTTATGCTGCCCACTTTCACTGTCGGGATTGAAGAGGAATATCAGACCATCGATCCGGAGACTCGGGATCTGCGGTCGCATATTCAAGCCGAACTCCTGGACAAGGGAAAGATGCTTCTTCAGGAGCGCGTGAAGGCCGAGATGCACCAGTCGGTGGTGGAGGTTGGGACGCGGGTTTGTAAGGACATTAAAGACGCCAAGGCCGAGGTCAAGAAGCTGCGCCGCGACATGGTGCGGCTGGCCAAGGAAAATGGATTGCGGCTGGCGTCGGCGGCGACGCATCCGTTTGGAGATTGGCGAGCGCAGGAGATTCATCCCGACGAGCGCTACAAAAATATTGTTGAGGATTTGCAACTGGTTGCGCGCGCCAACCTGATTTTCGGCCTGCACGTGCACATCGGCATTGAAGATCGCGAGACGGCAATCCACATGATGAATCACGCGCGCTATTTTCTGCCGCACATGCTGGCGCTCTCCACGAACTCTCCATTCTGGCTGGGGATGAACACCGGGCTGAAATCGTACCGGGGCAAGGTGTTCGACAAATTTCCTCGCACCAATATTCCCGACTATTTTCCCAGCTGGGGTGAGTACGAAAACTTCATCAAGCTGCTGATTAAGACCAACTGCATCGATAACGCAAAAAAAATCTGGTGGGACATCCGGCCGCATCCGTTCTTTAACACGATTGAGTTCCGGGTCTGCGACATTCCCATGCGTGCGGACGAAACCATTGCGCTCGCGGCTTTGATTCAGGCTACCGTGGCCAAGTTGTACAAGCTCTATACAGCGAATCAGGGATTCCGCCTGTACCGCCGAGCCTTGATCATGGAAAACAAGTGGCGGGCGTCTCGATACGGCCTCGATGGCAAACTGATCGACTTCGGCAAGCAGAAGGAAGTCCCGGCGCGCGATCTAGTGCAGGAGTACCTTGAGTTCGTCGACGACGTTGTGGATGAACTCGGATCGCGTGAGGAACTGAATTATATCCACGAGATTCTTAAGAACGGCAGCGGCGCAGACCGGCAGTTACGCGTGTTTCAGGAGACGGGCGATTTGAAAAAAGTGGTTGACTACATTATTGAGGAGACCGAGGCCGGGCTTGAAGAAGAGCCAGTTGCCATTCGAAAAATCGGATAATGAGTATTCCCGTGGAACGAGGCAATCCTTTAGACAAGATCGAAATCCGCACTTTCGGCAAAGAACGCGACAAGTGGTGCACCCGCCTGAGTGACATTTCTTTTGATCCCGAATTCACGCCCGGAGCTTATAACGCGGTGAATGTTTGTCTGCGCGTGCAGTCGGAAGAACAGGTTTGCATCATTACCGACGAGGCGACCATTGAAATCGCGGCGTCGATCGCGCATGAACTGGAGAAACTGGGAGCGCCATATCGTGCCTGGGTGCTGGAGGAATTGGCGGAGCGCCCGCTGAAGAATTTGCCGCGCGCGATTCTGGACGATCTGGAAACGAGCCAGGTTTCAATTTTTGCCGTCCAGGCGCAGACTAACGAACTACGTTCGCGCATTCAGATGACCGACGTGGTGAATCGCAGAAAAATCCGCCACGCGCACATGGTCAACATCAACCGACAGATCATGCTGGAAGGCATGCGCGCAGATTTTGCCCGCGTGGACAGGCTCAGCCAGAGAGTGGTCGAGATGGTGCGCAAGGCATCGAAAATTCACGCGAAGACTGCGGCGGGGACCGACCTGACGGCAGATTTGAATCCCAACTACAAGTGGCTGAAGACCAGTGGAATTATCTCGCCGGAAAAGTGGGGGAACCTGCTGGGCGGAGAGATTTTTACCACTCCGGGCGAAGTGAATGGGACCTTTGTGATCGACGGCGTGGTGGGCGATTATTTGTGCGCCAAGTTTGGAAACTTGCAGGAAAATCCGCTGACCGTGCGCATGAAGCAGAACCGCCTGACGGAGGCCCACTCGGAGAATCGCGAACTGGAAAGTGATTTCTGGAAGTACACGCACACCGACGAGAATAGCGACCGCGTGGGCGAGTTCGCCATTGGGACGAACATTGATTTGAAAAATGTGATTGGACAGATTCTGCAGGATGAAAAATATCCCGGGGTGCACATCGCATTTGGGAATCCGTATGGAGCGCACACGGGCGCGGACTGGGACTCGACGACGCATATCGATGTGGTGGGACGGAAGTTTAATATCTGGGTCGACGACCAGCAAATTATGCGCGAGGGGAAGTTCCTGGTGGAGGCGTAAAGATTTATAGTTAGCTACGATGCGAGGGCGCGACGCCCTCGCGACAGCCGGCCGGACGCCGGCGCTACAGCGGGGTTGATCGGCACTTCCGATGATTCCTTCCTTGCGTCAGCAATTCAACGAGAAATTTGCTGCGGAGAAATATCGCACGTTGTTGCGCCGGATCGATGACGTTTCCGGCACGCATGTACAGTTTCGCATTTCGGAGACGCCTTGCTTTTTTCCAAAGTCCCTGATCAATCGGATGGCGTCGGATGGCCAGGCTCTGGTTCGACAGTTGGTCGACAATCCTGCGTATCGAGCAAAGTCCGATGAGGCAGTGCCCGCCGAGTTCAAGGTTCCTAACGAACCTCCGCATCCCATCTTCGTGCAGGTGGATTTTGGACTGGTGCGCGATGCCGCTGGCGAGCTGCAGCCCAAGCTGGTGGAGTTGCAGGCCTTCCCTTCCCTGTATGCGTATCAGGGGCCGCTGGCCGAGGCTTACATCGACGTCTATGGATTGGCGGGTCCCGGTTTTCGGCTTCCGGCTTCTGCGCGACTCAAATACTTTTTGAGCGGACTCGAGACTGATTCCTATCGCGAGTTTTTGCGACGCGCAATTGTCTCACAGCACGATCCGGAAAATGTGATTTTGATGGAGATTCATCCACGGGAGCAGAAGACGCTGCCCGATTTTTTGCTCACTGAAAAGATACTCGGGGTGCGGACCGTCGACATTGTAGACATCAAAAAACACGGATCGCAACTTTATTACGAGAGCGATGGGAAGCGCGTCCCCGTCCGGCGGATTTATAACCGGACGATCGTGGACGAACTGGAGCGCAAGAAGGTTAAGCTGAATTTTGACTGGCGCGACGATCTCGACGTGGAGTGGGCCGGACATCCCAACTGGTACTTTCGCATCAGCAAGTTTTCCCTTCCCTACCTGAAGCACGCGTCGGTGCCGAAGACCTGGTTCCTGGATCGGCTGCAGGAGATACCCGCAGACCTGGAGAATTATGCGCTCAAGCCGCTGTATTCGTTTGCGGGGCTGGGAGTGGTGATCGCTCCGACGAAAGAAGACATTGCCGCGATTCCCGCGGAGAAGCGCCCATACTACATTTTGCAGGAGCGAATGCATTTTGAGCCGGTGATTGAAACTCCATTTGGCGGAACCAAGGCGGAAGTCCGCGTGATGTACATATGGCTCGACCAGTTGACGCCGGTGCTGACGATCATCCGCATGGGCCGAGGTCTGATGATGGGCGTGGATCATAACAAGAATATGGAGTGGGTGGGGGCTTCGGCGGGTCTGTATTTAGAGTAGTGAGCGCCTGTGTGGCGCGGACGCCCCTTCCGCGGGTTTACCACCGCTCTAGGCACGCGGGCGAGGGCGCCCGCGCCACACTAAGGGAAGCGCCTCACTCAGCAGGAGCAGTCGTCAACTGTCGGCTGATCAAAATGCCTCCCCCGATCAAACCAACAATTAAGGTCAGAGACAGTACTAGCCAACCCCAATGTTGCCCGGGATGCCGGAGCAGGCGGATGAACCCTCGCCCATACTGGCTGGCGACGAAGGCGATCCCGAAATAGCGGGCGGAGCGGCAAACCGTGACCACGCTCAGAAACTTGGGCAGTGGATAATCCGAAGCGCCTGCCGCCGCAAAAAACATGCTGGTCGGAGTCGGGAAAGGAATGGCCGTCGATGCCACCAGAGTCCCAGTCCCCCACTTTTTAAAGAGCTTCAGAAATTTGGAGACTTTGCCTTTCTTGAGTTTCTTCTCCAGGTAAGCCGATCCTGCTTTGTGTGCCACACGGTACGTCAAAAATGCGCCCACCACCGACCCAGCGGTTGCCGTGGCGGCGTACTCATACCAGGGATTGCGGTGGCTCGCCGCCAATACTGCAGTGAGAATATCGAGGCCGCCAAAAGTTGGAAGGGGTGAACTGTCGAGAATCGCGAGGAAAAACAGCCCCGCTGCTCCCAGGTGCAGAAGCGTCGAAGTCAGAGTCACGCTGCGCCGCCGCCGTGGGGCCAGAAAGAGCAGATTCAGCATCATCGCACTATATCAACTTAGTTGCGCCGGAAAGACGCTGCGATGCGAGTCTTTATCAAGAATCTTTGAGCCGTTACTCGATCTTCCTGACGATCGTAGTCTCGAGCACCTTGCCGTTGGGTCGTAGCACGAGCATCTTGTCGCCGCGAAAGCGAACCGGAACAGCCGCACCCGCGCCGAATTCGCCAGGAACGTAGTCGTCGCACGCATCCGGGTTGTACTCACCGATGTATTGGGCATCGCCCACTTTGACCACGATGGCTTTGGCGGTGGGGGGCTCGGCAAGTTCGCGCAGGATTTCTTGTTCGGCCTGCGCCCAGTTGTCCAGATCGCGGCCGGGAATCTTTCCATTGCGGACGTAGATTTCCTCGGCGCGGCGGCGGATGGCCTCATGCAGGTCGGGAGTCGGCCAAGGATTAGGGGTGTCGGCAGCGCCGTTCATGAGCTCACTCCTTCTGCGGGACTCGGCGTCGGTCAGTTTTGCGCTACCCCTAATAATATTGCGTAACCGAAGGTTGAGGTATCTCCCATCTCACGGAAGGAGGCAGGTGAGGTCAAATTCGGGAACCGATCGCGTCAGTTCCAAACCGGAGCAAGCGGCCATCTCTCGGATTATGCGGCGGGTTGCCGTTCTTTCCTTCCTTCAAAATCTTCTGCTCTCGCGCTCGTGCTTGCTGGCCACGCACTGATTGCACATGCATTTAAAGGAAGGATCGGTCGGCTGCGCCAGATGCCCACATCGCGCGCAAACGTAGGCAGTCTCCAGGCCGCCCTGACCCATCATCGCCTTGAAATTTCCGCCTTCGATGCAATAAGGACAGCGCATAACGGGCATTCCGGAGTTGGTCATAGATCAGTTCACGTTCCTCGACGGCTTCATTGGAGTTTCTTCAGCTCAGCCAGCGCTCTTCTACGACCACCCGGTGGCATCGTACTGCCACCGGTTCGGCGTCCCATCAAGGAACGGCCTCTTGGATCAGAATAGCAGTGGATGCATACCGGCAGCGGAATGTCCCAACTCTTTCCACGGTAAGTAAGAATTGAGTTTCGATACTCCAAGATCGAGCCACAGATTGGGCAAAGCTTTGCTGGCGGGTCATCCTGAGCAGAGTTTAGAAAATCGATGATTTCTCGGACCAGTGGATGATCTACGTCATCCACGTCTCTGGCGGTACAGCTGGCGCCGATGAGCATGGGGACCCTGAAGTGACGCACTAGTCCTGTAGGTTATCAGTGAATGCATCGCAAGTCGGTTGGATCGCCTACAGAGGGATGGTTTTATCCCAGGCCGAGTTCGGCATTAAATTGCCGGAAAACTGCGTAACAATCGCAGGACTGAGCCTCGAGTTTCCGCCGGTTCACCAGCGAGATTGAGCCCCGCACTGGCCGAATCGTTCCCCCGTTCTCCAGGTCGGCGAGCGCGATGCTCACGCTGGGCCGGTCGCAACCGACCATGATCGCCAGGAAATCGTGGGTGGTCTGAAAAACCTCAGACACGATTCGGTCAAAGATTAACAACAGAAATCGCGCCAGCCGCTGTTTTAGTCCGTGGAAGCGGTTGCAGGCGGCGTTGCGCTCGAATTGCACCGATTGGATTCCCAGGCGCCGAGTCAGTATGCCCGCAAGTTCAGGAAGAGACCTGAGCGCCCACTTCAGCGTCGTCGCCCCGACCCGAAAGCCTTCCCCCGGCACTTGCACCACCAGGCTGTGCATCGGGTTTTCCAGTCCCGCGGCCAGTTGCAAACCGGTCATATGTTCGCGTCCTGCAATGCCAACCTCCACGCTCTTTCCGTCCGCCATCTCAACGATTTTGGAAACAACGCCACGGTTTATGAAGTAGACAGAATGAATCGGGGCGTATTGTTGCTCCAAGGTTGTGCCGACGCGGAGGGGTACAAACTCCAGGTGAGATTTAAGCGCATCGAATTCCGCCATCGGGTTGCGCAGCAGAATGCCGTTTCGCACAGGGGTGGCCCGCCACCGTCCGTCTCCGCTTGTTGGCTACAGAATCTGTGGGCACATTGCCTTGGATGAAAACCAGTGGCAAGATTTGGCCCAAACATTTACGGAGAAGCGTGTTGTTGATCCTGTACGCCTGTCAGGAAAGCCTGAGAACTTTTGAGCCCGAGATACACGGAAAACAGGAGAGTAAGGGTTTACCCGTGCGCTGTTGCGAATATTCATCTTTGCGCAGTTATCAGCGCGCTGCTCTGCTGCTGCCATCGACCGTCTCGCTGCCCTCTCTCGCGCACGACAGACGCCCTCCGCCTACATCGAATGCCGCGAGGAGTGTGAAAATAATCCCAGGCCGCGTACAGCCTCGTACAGCCTCGTACAGCCTCTCGGGAGTTGACCTGTCTCGACCGGGGGCCTAACATTACCGCCGAGTAGGGTCCGAGCCTTCATGATTGGCCAGCAGGTGTCCCATTACCGCATCCTTGGCAAACTTGGAGGCGGGGGTATGGGCGTTGTCTATGAGGCCGAGGACCTGAAGCTGGGGCGCCACGTCGCCCTGAAGTTTATTCCGGAGAATCTGGCCGGCGACGCCAAATCGCTGGAACGTTTCACGCGCGAAGCGCGGGCCGCATCGCAACTGAACCATCCCAACATCTGCACCATCCACGGCATTGAAGACAACAACGGCCATCCCTTCATCGTGATGGAGAAGCTCGAAGGTGAAAGCCTGAAGCAGCACATCGGCGGCCAACCGATGAAGGTGGAAGAAGTTCTCGACGTGGGCGTGCAGGTGGCGGACGCGTTGGTGGCATCGCACAACAAGGGAATCGTTCATCGCGACATCAAGCCCGCCAATATTTTCCTCACGCCGGGGGGCCCGGTGAAGGTGCTTGACTTCGGGCTGGCAAAACTCGTCCACAATCCAGGGACTGAAGAGGACCAATCGCTCACCGCGGTGGGGATCATTCCTGGAACGGCCGTCTACATGTCGCCCGAGCAGGCGCGTAGCGAAACCGTGGACGCGCGCAGCGATCTGTTTTCCTTTGGAGTAGTTCTGTACGAGATGTCCACCGGCAAAAAGCCGTTCTCGGGAAATAATTCGCTGCTCACGCTGGATGCAGTGCTGCATCAGAAGCCGACGCCGCCGCACGACTTGAATCCGAAGATTCCGATCGAGCTGCAGGGCATCATCGGCAAGGCGATGGAGAAGGACCGCACGCATCGCTATCAGAGCGCGGCGGAAATGCGCTCTGACCTGGCGCAGCTCAAACGCGAGTCCGAGTCGGGAACCCTTAAGGCGGGCAATCAGTCGTCGATGCTACGCGCGGCGTCGAAAACCTTCAGCCGGACTTCGCGCTTTCAAACCTATTTGTTGATCGGGACGGCAGCCCTGCTGGCTACAGTGCTGGCCGCGGTGGGAGCTTGGTGGGTTAAGCATCGGGCGGTCGCGAACGCAGAGCAGAAGAATGCGATTGCGGTGCTGCCGCTGCAGAACCTGAATGGCGACTACAACATCGACTATCTGCGGTTCGCGCTGTCCGATGAGCTAACCAGCGTGTTGACCTATTCCCGCTCGCTGGAGGTACGGCCCTCGTCGGTCACGCGCCGATACGTCGCACTCGACCTGGACCCCAAGAAGGTAGGACAGGAACTCCGGGTGGGACGCTTGCTGCAAGGTCACTTCATCAAGCAAGGAGATCAGTTGACGGTGACGCTGGAGGCGATCGACGTCCCGACCGACCGGCTGCTGTGGCAGAGCACGGTCACCGCCAAGGCCGACGACCTGATCGGGCTGCAGCAGCAATTGAGTTCGCAAGTGCAGAATGGATTGTTGTCGATTTTAGGTGGCTCGGCCGGCACGGTGGAATCGGCCGCCTCGCGGCCCAAGAACCAGCAAGCCTATGACTTTTATCTGCGCAGCGTTGCGGTGCCGCATGATGCGGCTCCCAACCAAGAAGCGATCAAGATGCTGGAGTGGGCCGTTGGCATCGATCCCACCTATGCGCCAGCGTGGGAAGCGCTGGGGCAACGATATTACTTCGATTCCCTGTTTGGTGGCGGAGGCGAAGAAAAATTCCAGCGCTCGAATGCTGCTTACGAACGCGCGGTTTCACTCGATCCCAATCGCGTAATGGCCGCAAGCAACCTGATTACGAACCGGGTCGAACGCGGCGAACTGGGGCGCGCTTACGACGCGGCGACCGATCTGGTGCGGCGGCGTCCTCAGAGTGCCGATGCCCACTTCGCCCTGAGCTATGTGTTGCGCTACGCGGGCATGCTCGATCAGTCGACGCAGGAGTGCAACACTGCGCGTTCTCTCGATCCGGGCAATTTCGCCTTCCGTTCCTGCGCCTGGTCCTTTCTGGAGATGGGCAAGACTGACCGGGCCATGGATTTCGTGCATCTCGATGCGGGCTCGGAGTGGGCGGCTTGGGTCACTCCCTATGTGTACCTCGCTGAGGGCAACATGGCCGAGGCGCGAGCGAGCGCGAAGAACATGGCGAAGGCGCCCATTTATCATCGCGATTTGATGGAGGCATGCACGGCGGCGCAGCGTCCCGCGGACTTCGCGAAGATTGTGCGCGAGAACGAAGCGTCGGTCATGCTGGAACTTGACGCCGAGTCGTGGTATCACGTCGGTGCCCTGATGGCGGCTTGTGGCCAGAAGGAACCGGCACTGCGCCTGCTGAAGGCCGCAGTGCAGCAGAACTATTGCGCGTACGCGGCGTTGCTGGACGATCCCATGCTGAAAGACTTGCGCAAAGACACCGCCTTCGACGAGGTACTTACCGCCGGCGCAAATTGCCAGGCAGTCCTTAAGGAAGGACGACAGTAAGCAGTGATCAGTGGCCCATAGCCGTCGGGAATAGGGCTTCAGTGACTTGGGAAGGCTTCAGCGGTCTTGGGAAGGGCACGGCTTGAGCCGTGCCGTCCAGAGTTCAAAAACGAACCCGGCGTTAGCCCGAGAGGTTCACCGTTTGTTTAATTACCAGCACCCAAATAAAAAGGAACCCTCCTCATGCGAAACCTTACACGCCGGACATTGATTCAATCATCGGTTGCAGCCATCGCACTCCCCTCGCTTGCATCAGCAGTTGACGCCACTCCACGCAAGGGCCGAATTCACCAGTCCGTCTGTCAGTGGTGCTATCCTCACCTCTCCATCGACCAACTCGCCGAGTACGCCGCAAAAATTGGACTAAAGGGAGTCGACCTATTGAAGCCGGACGACTACGAAATCCCGCGCCGATACGGACTGATCTGCACCATGGGATACGGGGGCGGCGGAGAGATCGGAAAAGCTCTCAACCGCGTAGAGAATCACGCCGCAATCGAGCAGGGATTTCGCGAAAATATTCCTCGCGCGGAGAAGGCGGGCGTTCCGAACGTGATTACGTTTTCGGGGAACCGCGCCGGTATGTCGAATGAAGAAGGCGCGCGCAACACCATCGCAGGCCTGAATCGCGCGAAAAGAATCGCCGAAGATCATGGCGTGACCATCTGCCTGGAACTACTCAACAGCAAAGTGAATCATCCCGATTACATGTGCGACCACACCGCGTGGGGCGTGCACGTGGTGCGCGAGGTCAACTCGCCCAACGTGAAGTTGCTTTACGACATCTACCACATGCAGATTATGGAAGGCGATTTAATCGCCACGATCCGGGCGAACCTGCAGTGGATTGCCCACTTTCACACCGGCGGAGTCCCTGGCCGCCACGAACTCGATGATACGCAGGAGGTTCAGTGGGATGGTGTAATGCGGGCGATTGCCGACGGGGGCTTCCGCGGCTATGTGGCCCATGAGTTCCTGCCGACCGCAGACCCGCTGGTTTCCCTCCGCAAAGCCGCCGACCTCTGCGACGTGTAGCGCCGTATTTGGTAGCGCCGCCCTCCCGGCGGCGGTCGTGGCGGCGTCCCGCCGCCACGGCCGCTCGCGGGCGAAACGCCCCCAGGACAGCCGGCAAGATGCAGGCGCTACTTGTAAGATCCCCGCGCTACGTTTCTGAGGAAAGAATTTGCGTCGGAGTGCGTCTAGGCCCCATCCTTGTAGCGTGAGACATTCCGGACCCGTCAGCCTGCTGCGGCCCACCCAGCGCCGCGCTTCCCCCGTTTTTCATCGCCTTTATTTTCTGGCCACGAAATCCGTTTATTTCCTCGCCATTCTTCCGCTGCTTGCGACCGCGCAAAGTCCAGTCGCGAACAAACCTGCCACGCCCGCGGTAAAGTCCGCAGCGCCGAGTTCCTCTGCAAACCATTTGCTCTCGAATCTCGACGCGTTGGCTGATCCTCCAGGGCTGCTCAATCAGGGCGTCCCCGCGGAAATCCCGCAGGATGAGGGCGCCGCCGGCCTGCGGCTGGAACTCCTGCGATTGGGCACCACCGCCCGTCTCATGCAGGTAGTGGCGCATCCCGACGACGAAGACGGTGGGATGCTGACGCTGGAGGCTCGCGGCCGGGGCGTGAGCTCGCTGCTTATGACGCTGAATCGCGGCGAGGGCGGACAGAACAAAATTGGCAGCAATTTGTCGGATGTACTGGGCGTGCTGCGGGCGGAGGAATTGCTCGCATCGGATCAGTACTACGGCGTGCAAGAACGATTTTCGCGTGTAGCCGACTTCGGATTCTCCAAGAGCGCCGAGGAAACGTTTGCGAAATGGGGTGGCCACGATACCGCGCTCGTCGACATGGTGCGCGTGATTCGCACCTTTCGTCCCGATGTGCTGGTCGCGCGCTTTTCGGGGACCTCGCGGGATGGGCACGGCCATCATCAGGCGTCGAGCATTTTGACAAGAGAGGCGTTCCGCGCTGCGGCCGATCCGAAGCGCTTTCCCGAACAGATTGCCGAAGGGCTGCAGCCCTGGCAGGCAAAGAAGCTTTATATCGGGAATGTGTGTGGGTTTGGCGCGATGACTTGCCCGGACGCGGACTGGACCTTGAAGCTGAATACGGGTGAGCACAGTACGGAATTGGGCATGTCGTACGTGCAGTTCGCGGTGCAGGGGTTGCGCCATCAGCTGTCGCAGGGCGCCGCGAACTGGACAGTGGATCCTGGAGACCGGTTTACGTTTTACCGGCTGGTGGATTCGGTATTGCCTTCGACGTTGGACAAGGACGGGCACGAAAAGAGGTTCTTCGATGGGATCGACATCACGTGGCCAGGTCTGGCGGCGCGACTGGGAGGAGAGGAGAAAAAAGTTCCGCAGCTGCGCACGCAGTTGCCGGAGATCGCGAAACTGATTGCCGACGCGACTCAGGCTGCGAAAGGGAACGACACCGCCGCTTCCGCGCCGGAGCTGACAAAAGCTGTGGCAAAACTGAATCTCATTAACGACGAGGTGCGTCAGAGCACGCTAAGCGAGTCTGCGAAGGTCGATCTGCTCACGCGAATCGCCGAGAAGCGACAACAAGCGGAAACCGCCCTGAATCTGGCGCTCGGCGTCACGCTCACTACCGATGTGTTCTCCGGAGGCGAACCCCAGGTTCATGCGCCTAAAGAAGCGGACGCGCTCACCACGGTTTCGCCCGGACAAGAGTTTGTGGTCTCGATGACGCTGCACAACGGTTCGAAGCAGCCGCTGGAGATTAAAGACATCAAGCTGGAGGTGCCGTCGGGGTGGACCACCGTCGAAGGCAAGACGAAACCCTTGACAGTCAACGCCGGTAAGGACGTGCACGCGGATTTCAGGCTGCGAGTTCCCAAGAACTCGGCATACACGCGGCCATACTGGCATCGAGATGATCCTGACCGCGAGGCCGTCAATCACATCGATAACGAGAAGTATGCGACGCTTCCCTTCCCGCCTCCCGCGCTGCGGGCGCGAGTGGAATATTCGCTGAACACAAGTGGCGATGGGAAAACACGGAATGGAATTACGGCGGCGGTCGTCACCCCATTTGTGGATGACGCAGGAAAAACCGAGTCGCGCCCGCTGGCGGTGGTCCCGGCATTTTCGGTAATGCTCGAACCCGGCACGCAGGTGATCTCGACGCACAACGGATCAACTTCCACCGTTACGGTGGGCGTGACCAGCAATCTCACGCGCGACGTCAGTGGTCTATTGCGGCTGGAACTACCGGCGGGCTGGCGTTCGGAGCCGTCGCAACTTTCAGTGGACTTCAAGAAGCGCGGAGAGAAGCACGATTCTCAATTCAAGATCTTTACCACTGGCTTGCAGGAGGGCCGCGCCACCGTGCACGCCATCCTTGAATCCGAGGGCGGGAAATACAACGAAGGATACACGCTGGTCACGCGCGAAGACCTGGGCAGCTTCTATTACTACCAGCCGGCGCGGCAGCGCGTGAGTATTGTCGATGTGCAGGTTCCGCACGATTTCAAAGTCGGCTACATCATGGGCGCCGGCGATGACATTCCGACCGTGCTGAAACAGGTGGGAATGGACGTCACGTTGATTCCGGCGGAAAAGATTGCCGACGAGGACCTGAGCAAATACGACACCATCGTCCTGGGAATCCGCGCCTATGACACGCAGAAAGATGTCGCGGCCAATAACAAGAAGTTGCTCGACTTCGCCTCCGCCGGCGACACGCTGGTCGTGCAGTACAACACAGGTACTGGCGATTTCAACAGCGGCAAGTTCACTCCTTATCCTGCGG
>Ga0070717_10000729_pt1 | contig 21406 bp, 18 predicted proteins | sample LARL113metaG_FD_71366 | JGI IMG/M metagenome (GOLD analysis project Ga0070717, IMG submission 71366) | Corn, switchgrass and miscanthus rhizosphere microbial communities from Kellogg Biological Station, Michigan, USA - LAR L11-3 metaG | ecosystem: Host-associated > Plants > Roots > Rhizosphere ...
AGCAGGTTCTGGCCGCGCATGGCCTGAAACCCGGCGAAGCCCGCCTGCTCGATCCGAAACATGAGGTCAGCGTGACGCCCTGGCGACGCGACAATTAGACGTTTACTGGTCGCGCCTCGCCTGGCGCCGCTCAGAACCGAATGGTCCGCTGTGCCACGGACAATGACAATGCGTCAAACACCGCCTTGCCCGCTTCGAGTTCCTGCTTTGCGACCGCGGCGCAACCGGGTCGATTGAGCACGATCATCGAGGTCGTTGACCAATTCAGTCTGGCGGCTTTGCAGGCTACAATCAGTCCGTCCGGTTCGGCGCTTTTGGTCAATGGCGCGATGACTTCAATCGGGACTTCGGCAAGGAACGAGAGCGCGGCCACCACATTTTCGTATTCGCGGCTGACGGCGAAGCGGTTCACGGTGGAATCGTTCAACCGCCCCGTACGACTGATCTCAGCGATTTTTGCCTGGGCTTTTGCATAGTCTGCCGACTCCGGCGCGCGGTCTTCGATTTGCTTCGCTGTTGTCGCAATGGCCGAATGAATCTTCTCCCGCATGGCAGGAGGTACCGATTGGAGGTGGCGCATCCGTGCATCATCCAGCTTGGCGCCAAGCTCGCCACGCAGCGCCGGTGGAACGTCCGATCGCCGCACGAGCTTCTCCGCAAGCTTGCAGTCACGCCTTGCTTTCTCGACCAGCGCGGCACAGCCGGCTTCGGAGAAGCGCGCCCCCAAATTCTGGACCAGTGCCATATGAACGGCCTGCTCTCCGCGCTGCACGAGCGGATCGCTCAGCGACTCGTGGATGGTCTGCCGGCCGCAGATTGCGAGCAAATGCTGTTGCCCGGACGTGCTGGCGATCTCGATAAGATCCTGCTCCGACAGACGACTGGATCGTCTTAGGACCGGCTCGGCGACCGAAGCATCCTGATGGAATGCAAGCTGGCGCAGCGCCCTTCGCGGGGCCGAGCACGCCTGGCAAAGATCGACGCTGAGCGGAACCAGGGTTGGCGCGTCTGCCTGCTCAATCAACCGAATGAGGACGTCGTCGAATACAGCAATCTGGCTTTCGCTAAGGCGGTGCGCGTCACATAGAAATAGACTGGTCACTTGCCGCAAAATCTCGGCCCGCCGTTCCGGCGACCGACCATCAACAGCCTCATCCAACTCCGCAATCAAAGCTGCCGATAGTGCAGCCATGGTAGCCCCTCAAAGGCTGCAACCGAGACCAAAATTCCCGGCCGAAAATCGAAACAATCAGATGTCAAAAGGCGGCGATGGGAAGTGTGACTTCCTGTCAAAATACGGCGTACTGGCTAAGAGAACGTTAACCGTTGCTAGAAGGCCACTCCGATGCGCAACCCGGCCTTCCAGACCAGGCGGCAACGTTTTCTGGTGCGGCCGTGAAGCAATTCAAACCGTGGCGGAAGAGAAAGCTGGCCGGGCAACTGCAGGCAGGCGCCGCCCGCGGAGATGTCGACAACCCCGCAATCGATAACGGGCGCCCTCGGATTGACGATGATCTTGGCCACACCCGCGACCTGGCCTGAGGGCCTAACCCGTGCAAATCGTCGCGGAAACATTCACCGGCCCCTACAAGCCATTCCCGATAGGACCCGAACGATCGGGGGCCTTGTCGATTTTAATTGGATCGCAAAGCTACTTAAGATTCCCTTTCCAGATGCTTCCTCCTGAACATATTGCGGGAAGGTACGGTATTTCCGCACCCGCCTTCAGCATTTTTTAGCGATCCCCCAAGAAGCGGCATTTACCGAATCGTTCCACGTTCCGTGCACATTAAGAAATCCTAACGCCGCTGTGTCGGGGGAACGACAGCACAGGGGACGCTACAATTTGGAGCAATCGGACAAGCGTTGAGGTGCGCTTGAACCTGTCAATTTCATTGATTGAAACGACGAAGGAAAATTGGATGACCTTCGGAATGAGAAAGCACGATCGCGTCAATTTCGAACGCGGCGTCGACGTTTTCATGATGGGGATCGACGGCACCTGGCGGCGCAGTTGCCGGATGATTGACGTGTCGCAAACCGGCGCGCGGTTGTTCGTCAAAAACTCCATCGAAGGATTGGATTTGAAGGAATTCTTCTTGCTCCTGTCTTCGACCGGTCTCGCATACCGCCGCTGCAAATTGGTCCGGGTGGCCGGCGAAGAAATCGGCGTCGAGTTTTTGGCACGGGAAGGCAAATCGAACAAGAAGCGAGCCTTGAAATGAAAATCCACAGGCACGACGGCAAGCATTGACGCCGCGCCCCAACTTGCACCGAACGCGGGGATTCTCACTCGCTAACAGAATGTCATGCGTGAAACGGACTGTATTTGATGTCCATCCACCTCATCGGTGACAACATCGCCAGATTGTCTGCCGTGCGCTCCATCCTGGAGCAGCGATACACGGTGACGTCGGAATTGCTTGGCAGCGCGGACCTGCGAGGCAACGATATCGACGCCGTGGTCGTGTCCTCCGATCTGCGCGTTGTGGAGAACATTTCCGCGCTGCAAAGGCTGTCTGGAAAACTGAGGCGAACAGCCAAGCGGATCTTCATTCTGGAGCAGAAAGCCCGCCTGTCCGTCGTTCAGGCTTATGCGCTGGGGGCGACGGATGTCCTGGCCCATCCTATAGACAAGGCGCAATTATTGGCCAGACTGACCGACCGCAATCCCTCCGATGGAGCTCCGAGCAAAATCCTGGCAAGGGGACTGGAGGCCGCGGTGGCCGGTGCGGCCTGCATCGCCACAATGTTCTCAGCGGCATCGAGCAGCGCGCCGATCGATGTCAATGGCGTGAAGGAAGCGGGGAGAAAAATTGCGGAAAGTATCGCTGAGGATGGACTGTCGGAATGGCTCACGACGGTTCGCCGTCACCATGAGGGTACCTATCAGCACTGCCTCATGGTCACGGGTATTGCTGTCGATTTCGGTTTGAGCCTTGGCGTGGGAAAGGTCGATATCGAACGGCTGTATACGGCTGCGATGTTTCATGACATCGGCAAGGCCAGGATTCCCCTTGCGGTTCTGGACAAGCCCGGGCGCCTCGATGCCGGGGAAAGGGCGCTGGTCGAGACCCATCCCGCGGCAGGATACGAGATACTGATAGAAAACGCAGACATCTCGTCTGAGATTCTTGATGCGGTGCGGCATCACCACGAATATCTCGACGGAAGCGGCTATCCGGACGCCCTCTGCGCCGCAAACATCTCCGACATGGTTCGGCTCCTGACCATCGCCGATATCTTCGCGGCACTCATCGAGCAGCGGAGCTACAAACCGGCCATGCCGCGTGAAGATGCCTACGAGATCATACGAAGCATGCACGGAAAGCTCGAAATGCCGTTGGTCGCGGCATTCAGGGACGTCGCGCTAACCCGTTGATGGGGTCAAGCTTCGGGTAAATTCCGAGGACATGCGATTGCCGGATGCCCGTTAGACATCGCCATAGGCCGGCTCGGCCGTGCGCGAGCCCCTGCCGTAGCCCGCGATCATGAACAGCGCGCCGATGATCGACAGATTTTTAAGCGCATCCACCAGCGTCTTGCCGTTTTCGGGCGGCGTCTGGTTCCAGAAATCATAAAAATAGTAGGTCGCCGCGGCCACATAGAGAACCAGCAGGAGGGAAAAGAACCGCGCGCCGAAATTGAGCGCGATCATCAATCCGGCAATGACCTCGAAACCTCCGCCGGCAATGGCGAGCAATTGCGGCGTCGTCATCCCCGTTGCCGTCTCCAGCTGCGCGGTATACGGCGCAAGCGCCGCAGGGATTGTGATCTTGGCCGCGATAAAATCGGCGGTGGCCTGAATGCCGAACAGCTTGGTCGCGCCCAGATAGATGAAGAGCACGGCGAACAGAACTCGCCCGAAGGTAACGAACGCTGGCATTTTCGGCCTCATCGAATGCTCTTAAGGCGGGGGTCGCCCAAAGCCGCTGGATTATGGAGGTTCCGCCGCGGCATTTCAAACCTTGAAATCTGTCTCCAAAATGTCACCCGTCTGCCACGGGAACCCTTGTTTCCGATCTAGCCGAACAGACTCGGCTGCTGGCGGCCAGCGCGCTCCTGGGCTTCGACCGCGGCCACCGCCGTCATGTTCAAGACGCCACGCGCCGTGACCGACGGCGTGAGAATATGCGCCGGACGCGCCGGACCGATCAGGATCGGACCCACCGGCAGCGCATCGGCCAGCGACTTGATCATCTGATAGGCGACGTTGGCGGTGTCGAGGTTCGGCATGATCAGGATGTTGGCCTCACCTTCCAGCTTCGAATGCGGCAGGATCAGATCGCGTGCGGCCTGGGAAAGCGCGGTATCGCCCTGCATTTCGCCGTCGGCCTCGATTTCCGGATGCTTCTCTTTCAGAAGCGCGGTTGCCCTGCGCATCTTTCGCGAGGAGTCCGTATCAAAGCTTCCAAAGTCGGAATGTGACACGAAGGCGATCCTGGGCTTGAAATTGAAGCGCTGGACATGGATCGCGGCCAACGAGGCCATCTCGGCGAGTTCTTCGGCGCTCGGATTCGGTCGCACCTGCGTATCGGCAATGAAAAAGGCGCCCTTGCTGGTAATCAACAGCGCGAGCGCCGCGAAATCGCTAACCCCCGGCAGAAAGCCGATGATCTCGCGCACATGGCGCAAATGGGCGCGGTAGCTGCCCTCAACGCCGCAGATCATGGCGTCGGCTTCGCCGCGGATCACTGCGAGCGCGGCGATCACGGTGGCGTTGGTGCGAACCGCGGTGCGGGCGGCATCCGGTGTCACGCCGCGCCGGCCGGCGGCGTCGATATAGGACTGGACATACGAGCGGTAGCGCGGGTCGTCCTCGGGATTGACGAGATCGAAATCCCGGCCCGCCTTGATCGCCAGGCCGAACCGCTTGATCCGCGTTTCCACCACCGATGGACGGCCGACCAGGATCGGCCGCGCCAGTTTTTCCTCGAGCACGACCTGGGTGGCGCGGAGCACACGCTCGTCCTCGCCTTCGGCATAGATCACTCGCACCGGCTGGGTCTTTGCTTTCGCGAACATCGGCTTCATGACGAGGCCGGAGCGGAACGCGAAGCGTTCCAAGGACGCGGCATATTCGTCGAAATTCTTGATCGGCCGCGTCGCGACGCCGGAAGCCATCGCCGCTTTCGCCACCGCCGGCGCGATCCGCAAGATCAGCCGCGGGTCGAACGGGCTTGGGATCAAGGAACCCGGTCCGAATCCTTGGGTCTCGCCGCTGTCAAAGCCTTGCGCGACGGCGTCCGACGGCGGATCACGCGCCAATTGCGCAATCGCATCCACCGCGGCGTGCTTCATGTCCTCGTTGATGGCGGTGGCGCCGACATCGAGCGCGCCACGGAAGATGAACGGGAAGCAGAGGACGTTGTTGACCTGGTTCGGGAAGTCGGATCGCCCGGTACAGATCATCGCGTCAGGGCAGGCTTTGCGCGCGTCATCCGGCATGATCTCCGGATCCGGGTTGGCCAGCGCCATCACCAGCGGCTTGTCGGCCATCTGCTTGACCATCTCGGGCTTCAGCACATTGGGCGCGGACAAGCCTAAGAAGATATCGGCGCCGCCGATCACCTCCGCCAGTACGCGCTTGTCGGTCTTCTGCGCATAGACGGCCTTCCAGCGGTCCATCAGCGTGTTGCGGCCCTCATGCACCACGCCGTCGATGTCGCAGACCCAGATATTCTTGCGCTGCGCGCCCAACGAGACCAGGAGATTGAGGCAGGCGATCGCGGCAGCGCCCGCGCCGGAGCAAACGATCTTGACGTCTTGCAGCTTCTTGCCGTTCAGGAGCAGCGCGTTGGTGATGGCAGCGCCGACGATGATCGCGGTGCCGTGCTGGTCGTCGTGGAACACCGGGATCTTCATGCGCTCCTTCAGCCGCGCCTCGATTTCGAAACATTCCGGTCCCTTGATGTCCTCGAGATTGATGCCGCCGAAGGTCGGCTCCAACGCCGCCACGGTCTCGACCACGCGATCGATCGTATCGGCGGCGATTTCGATGTCGAAGACATCGATGCCGGCGAATTTCTTGAACAGGACCGCCTTACCTTCCATGACCGGCTTTGAGGCGAGCGGCCCGATATTGCCAAGCCCAAGCACCGCGGTGCCGTTCGAGACCACGGCGACGAGATTGGCGCGCGAGGTCAGCGACGCCGCCTCCGCCGGGTTGTTGGCGATTTCGGTGCAAGCGGCCGCTACCCCCGGCGAATAGGCGAGCGCAAGGTCGCGCTGGTTGGCGAGCGGCTTGATCGCCTGAATCTCAAGTTTCCCCGGCCGCGGGAACCGGTGATAGGCCAGCGCCGCGGAATGCAGATCTTCAGAATAGGACGACATTCGCTCCCCCGCGGCTTTCCCGGTCCCGAAACTTTCGATTTCGGCTGGCTATTCAGTTTTGCGGCAAATTGAGCCTGATGTGAAGCTCGCGCAACTGCTTCGGCGCGACCTCCGACGGCGCCCCCATCAGGAGGTCCTCGGCCCGCTGGTTCATCGGGAATAGCGAGATTTCGCGCAAGTTGGTGGTGCCGCAGAGAAGCATGACGATACGGTCGACGCCCGCGGCCATGCCGCCATGCGGCGGCGCACCGTACTGGAACGCACGGTACATGCCGCCGAAACGTTCGACGACTTCCTTTTCGCCATAGCCTGCGATCTCGAACGCCTTCACCATCGCCTCCGGGCGGTGGTTGCGGATGCCGCCAGAGGCGATCTCATAGCCGTTGCAGGTAATGTCGTATTGGAACGCCTTGATGGTCAGCGGGTCCTGCGACTGCAACGCTTCGAGGCCGCCCTGCGGCATCGAGAACGGATTGTGCGAGAAGTCGATCTTCTTGTCTTCCTCATTGTATTCGTACATCGGGAAGTCGACGATCCAGGCAAGCTCGAACCGCTCCTTGTCGACGAGATTCAACTCCTCGCCAATCTTGTTGCGCGCAAGCCCGGCGAATTTCCAAAACTTGTCGGGATCGCCGGCGACAAAGAACGCCGCATCGCCCTCTTTCAGTCCAAGCGCATCGCGGATCGCCGCGGTCCGTTCCGGACCGATATTATTGGCGAGAGGGCCAGCGCCCTCGCCGCCTTCGCGCCACATGATGTAGCCGAGGCCCGGCTGGCCCTCGCCTTGCGCCCATGAATTCATCCGGTCACAGAACGCGCGGCTGCCGCCGCCGCGACCGGGGATCGCCCAGACCTGGTTCTTCGCCTCTTCCAGCATGCGCGCGAACACCTTGAAGCCGGAGCCGCGGAAATGCTCGGAGACGTCCCGCATGACGATCGGGTTGCGCAGGTCCGGCTTGTCGCTGCCATATTTGCGCAACGCTTCGGCGAACGGAATCCGCGGCCAGCCTTTTGTCACCGGCTTGCCGTCGGCGAATTCCTCGAAGACGCCGGTGACGACCGGCTCGACGGCGGCAAAAACATCGTCCTGCTCGACAAAGCTCATCTCGAGATCGAGCTGGTAGAACTCGCCGGGCAGTCGGTCGGCGCGCGGGTCCTCGTCGCGGAAGCATGGCGCGATCTGGAAGTAGCGGTCGAAGCCACTCATCATCAGGAGCTGCTTGTACTGCTGCGGCGCCTGCGGCAGCGCGTAGAATTTTCCGGGATGAATGCGCGACGGCACCAGGAAGTCGCGCGCGCCTTCCGGCGACGACGCCGTCAGGATCGGGGTCTGGAATTCGAAAAAACCCTGCTCCTTCATGCGCCGGCGCATGGAATCGACGATTCTGCCGCGGGTCATGATGTTCTGGTGCAGCTTGTCGCGACGAAGGTCGAGGAAACGGTACTTAAGCCTTATATCCTCAGGATATTCCTGCTCGCCGAACACCGGCAGCGGCAGCTCCCCGGCCGGTCCCAGCACCTCGATCCCGCTGACGTAAAGCTCGACCATGCCGGTCGGCAGATCCGGATTGTCGGTACCTTCAGGGCGATGGCGCACCCTGCCCTCCATCCGCACTACCCATTCCGAGCGCAGCTTTTCGGCGTCCTTGAACGCCGGCGAATCCGGGTCCACCACGCATTGGGTGATGCCGTAATGGTCGCGCAAATCGATGAACAGCACGCCGCCATGGTCGCGAATGCGATGGCACCAGCCCGACAGCCGAACTGTCTGATCAATATGGCTCTCGCGGAGCGCGCCGCAGGTGTGGGTCCGGTAACGATGCATGGTGCCCTAGAGGTCAATGTCGGAGGTCGAATCGGGAGCCAAAAGCGTGCCCGAAGCGCGTGGAGGGTTTACCCGAGGCCGCGAGGGGCGGCAACCGAATGAGCAGGCCGATTTGGGCTCGAAAAAGCGCCTCGTCATGCCTATCTTGGGCGCATGACGGTGCATTTCCCCTTCCAGAACACCTATGCGGCGTTGCCGGCGAATTTTTTCGCCCGGGTCGCGCCGACGCCGGTTGCCGCCCCGCGGCTGATCAAGCTGAACCGGCCGCTTGCCGTTCATCTCGGCCTTGATCCCGACCTGCTCGCGACGGCGGAAGGCGCCGAGATCCTCGCCGGCAAGACGCTGCCGGCCGGCGCCGATCCGATCGCGATGGCCTACGCCGGCCATCAGTTCGGGCACTTTGTTCCCCAGCTAGGGGATGGCCGCGCCATCCTGCTCGGCGAAGTCATCGACAGAGACGGCGTCCGCCGCGATATCCAGCTCAAGGGGTCCGGCCCGACGCCGTTTTCGCGCCGCGGCGATGGCCGCGCTGCCCTCGGGCCGGTGTTGCGCGAATATATCGTCAGCGAAGCCATGTTCGCACTGGGCATTCCGACCACCCGCTCGCTTGCCGCCGTCATGTCGGGCGAGAGCGTGATGCGCGAGACAATGTTGCCCGGCGCCGTGCTGACCCGTGTCGCCGCGAGCCATATCCGCGTCGGCACCTTCCAGTATTTCGCGGCGCGCGGCGATACCGAGGGCGTGCGGCGGCTCGCCGACCATGTGATCGAAAGGCACTACCCGCAAGCCTCTGGTACCGAGCGGCCCTATCATGCGCTGCTGGAAGGCGTGATCGCGCGCCAGGCTGACCTGGTTGCGCGCTGGCTGCTAGTCGGCTTCATCCATGGCGTGATGAATACCGACAACACCTCGATCTCGGGTGAGACCATCGATTACGGCCCATGCGCCTTCATGGACCATTACGACCCCGCGCAGGTCTTCAGCTCGATCGACGAGCAAGGCCGCTACGCCTACGCCAACCAGCCGCGGATCGCGCTCTGGAACCTGACGCGGCTTGCGGAATGCCTTCTGCCGCTGTTGTCGGACGATCAGGAAAAGGCGATCGCGGAAGCGCAACAAATCCTCGGCGCGTTCATCGAAAGCTTCACTGCCGCCTATCAAGCCGGACTGCGCAACAAGATCGGCCTGTTCACGACTCGCGAGGCCGATGAGGCGCTGGTTCAGGATCTGCTCGATGCCATGGCCAGGAACCAGGCCGACTTCACGCTGACGTTCCGGCGCCTGAGTGACGCCGCGCTTGACCCGGCCGGCGATGTAAGGGTCCGCGCGCTGTTTGCCGAGCCTTCCGCCTATGACGAATGGGCGGCGCGCTGGCGGCAACGGACCAACCAGGAATCGCCAACTCCCGCCCAGCGACAGGCTGCGATGCGCACGGTCAATCCCGCTTTCATTCCGCGGAACCATCGCGTCGAGGCAGTGATCCAGGCCGCCATGGTCAAGGACGACTACGCGCCCTTTGAGGAATTTCTGGCCGTGCTGTCGAAGCCATTTGAGGACCAGCCGCAATTCGCTGGCTATGCCGAACCGCCGCAGCCGGATCAACGCGTGCTGCAGACGTTTTGCGGAACGTGACGCATTAACCGGCCGTGCACCATCGCGCAGGCTTCCGCAGCCCGGCGTTCCACGAATTAAGAAACGGTCAATCGGCCCCCCGCAAATCTAAGGGTTTGTTGGAGGATATTGCCGTGGACGCGTTGGTATTTGAATTCATGGGTCTCGCGACGCTGGTGCTTTGCGTCATCGTGCTGGCGGTTCCGTCGGGGCGCCGGCCTTCGCGGCGCGTGCGCTACGACTGACGATCGGAACGGGACCGTTCGATTGGCTTGAGGCCGATCCGCAATCGGGTGAGTCGCCGCGATCAGGCCTTCCGAGCGCCGTGATCAAGCCCAAATGCAAGGGTCGAATTTGGCTCCGGACCCTTGACACGCCAGCGCTTTCGGTCGAACGCCTGTCGGACGCGTCATGGATCGTTCATGGATCTGATTACTACCACTTCGGAACTCGCCGCAGCCTGCTCCCGTCTCGCCCGACACCCGGTCATCACCGTCGATACGGAATTCCTGCGTGAGACCACCTACTATCCCCTGCTCTGCGTCGTTCAGATGGCAAGCCCGGAGGAAGCGCTCGTGGTCGACACCCTGGCCGAGGGCATCGACTTAGAGCCGTTCCTCGATCTGATGGCCAATGAAGCGGTGCTGAAGGTATTCCACGCCGCGCGCCAGGACATCGAAATCGTCTGGCATCGCGCCGGCATCGTTCCGCATCCGATCTTCGATACGCAAGTGGCGGCCATGGTGCTCGGCTACGGCGATTCCATCGCCTACGACCAGCTGGTTGAACGCATCACCGGCCACCGACCCGACAAGACCCATCGTTTCACCGACTGGTCGCGACGGCCGCTGACCAAGGAGCAGATGCACTACGCGGTCTCCGACGTCACCCATCTGCGCGACGTATTTTCCGCGCTCGATGCCGACCTCAAGAAGCGCGGCCGCAACGATTGGGTGAGCGAGGAGATGGAGGTCCTGACCTCGCCGAAGACCTACGATTTCCATCCCGAACGCGCCTGGGAGCGTTTGAAGACGCGGGTGCGCAAGCCAAAGGAGCTTGCGGTCTTGATGGAAGTAGCAGCCTGGCGCGAACAGGAAGCGCAAGGCCGCGACGTTCCGCGCAGCCGCGTGCTGAAGGACGACGCGGTCGGCGATATCGCCATTCACGCGCCAACCACCCTCGAGCGGCTCGCCAATCTGCGTTCGCTGCCAAAGGGCTTTGACCGGTCGAAATGGGGCACCGACATCATCGCCGCCGTGCAGCGCGGGCTGGCGCGCGATCCGGCGACGCTGCCGAAGATCGAAAAGCCGCGCAACAATTCAAATGGGGCGGCGATCGTCGAGCTTCTTAAGGTCCTCTTGCGCATGACCTCGGAGCGCCACGCCGTCGCCAGCAAGGTGATCGCGACCGTCGACGATCTCGAACAGATCGCGGCCGACGATGATGCCGACGTCGCCGCATTGCATGGCTGGCGTCGCGAGTTGTTCGGCGAGGCCGCGCTATCGCTGAAGCACGGCCGGCTCGCGCTTGCGATCGAACGGGGCCGGGTCGTCAGGGTCGATCGCGGCTAGCGCGATTTGTCGGCGTCACCGCGTCCGTTACTCATACTGCAATCTTGCCACCTGCCCCGATAAGCTCGGCGCTTGCCTGAACGCCCGCGAAATTGGCGATCACCCTGACAACGGCCTGCTTGTACGCGGCCGCGTCGCCGACGCCGGGACGCCGGCACGCTGCCGCGTCGCTGACGATCCAATAGCGGTGGCTGCGGTGAAAACCATCGACGACAGTCGACAGAATGGTTTCGTCGAGCGAAAAACCCGCGACCACGCAGCGAATATTCCTCATATTGGCCATGTATTCGGCGAAGCGGCTCGAACTATAGGCCGACGGCAATGGATGCTCGAAGGCGAGTTCGCCCGGCTTCGGCTTCAGCTCCGCGATCCAATCCGTCAGGTTGGAGGCGGGATTGAACCAGGCCGCCTGGGCGATGCGTTTCAGGTGCATGACGGGCCACAGATGGTTCCGCCACAGCGTCATCAAATCGAGACAGCGCGACATGATCGCTTCGGCGTCGCCGATCACGTGGCAGCGACCCTCTGTGAGATACTCGGCCTGAAGGTCGGCGCAAATCAGGATCGGCGGATCGTCACCAAGGGAAGCCAGCATCTTTTGACCCGCAATCAGGATTGAGCGACCAACGGGCTTCGCAACGGAGACGATATAGCCCGGCCGGACGAGAGGTCGAGCACGCCGGGCCTGTCCCAATCGCCCTCGGGGCGGATGATGACGTAAGGATCGCTGTCGAGCGTGATCGCATCCGGGCCCGGCTCGATGTCGAGAACCATTTCGGTGTAGGAGAAATCGGAAAAGGTGATCTTGCGGTTATGGCCGAGCGGCCTGGCGCCGAAATGCGCCCAGAAATCCACCAGGCGATCCTGCGCCTGGCCGTAGATTTTCCGAAATCCCTTGCGCCTGACGTATTCGACGCTGGCCTGGACCAGCTTGAACGACACCCGCGAACGGCGGAACTGGTGTCTCACCGCGAGGCGCTCGACCTTGGCGAATTCTCCGAAGAAGCGCACCCGAAGACAGCCTGCGGGCTCCTTGCCGACAAAGCCGATGAAGTGAGCCGCGACCAGGTCGTTGCCGTCGAACTCTTCCTCGATCGGGCAATCCTGCTCCGCCAAATAGACCGCCGAACGGATCGCGGTCACCAGCATGAGATCGTTGGGATCGCGGGCAATCCGGATCGAGATGGAGCGCTGCTCCGATTTGGGTACAGCGGTAGATCTATGGCCGTGCATCGGCAAAACCTCCCGGTGCAACGCTGGGCGCAGGTAAGATCAGCGGAAGCCGGTTCCATGGTCGCTCGTAGAACCAGAGGTCGGGCTGGAAACTGGGAACTTGCCGGAAGCCCAGCGCCATCAGCAAATCGCGGCCCGCAATCGTTGAGGGCTGGGCGAAATAATCCGCGCTGGCAAAGCGCGGCTTTCGCAAATAGACACTGACATTGCCCAATCCGGCAACGGCACGTCCATGGCCGGCAAGCGCCCAGACATAGATCGCCGAAACCTCCTCTTCGGGACGCGCGAGATATTCGCGGCTCGGGTTCTTCAGATCGATGTTGTCGAGCAGCAGGGCGTCATGGCCTTTGCAATTGAGATAGAGGAACGCAATGCCGCCAAGCAGCCTTGCACCGCGCTGAAAGGCGAAAACCGACTCAGGGTCATCGCGCAGGAACTGGCTGAGCCCGCTCAGAGAAGCGTTGACGCCGGGGATTTCGTTCCTCGCGACCTCCGCGAGTTCGGCCAACTGCCCCTGCGTCGCCAGATCGGCCGAGATCGCCGATGTCGGCGCCAGCCGGTCAAGCTCATGTCGCAGGGCCAAATTGCTACTTTCTAGACATGTTTTCTGCATCTATGTTCCTCTGCGTGTACCAGTAATCATACCTGAGGGGGATAGCGGGTATGCCGCAACATTTGCATCGGGGCGCTGCGTCGACGCAGCACAGGAGGGCGGACGTTCTCAACGCTTCCTGGGAGGATTTGCGGGCGTTCCTGCTATGCACGAGGCATCAGAGCTTCAGGAACGCCGCGGAAGTGCTGGGACTGACCGGCACCACGCTGATGCGCAAGATCGACCGGCTCGAAGAGGAACTGGGTTTCAAGCTTTTCCTGCGCGACCAATCGGGCCTTTCACTGAGCGATGAAGGGCGGGCTTTGCTGTTCGACGTCGAGCAGATGGAGCGCCTGAGCTTCAACATTTTCCGCCGCGCCTCGCTTTCGACCGACACCGGGGGTTCGGTGCGCGTCGCGGTGACCGAAGGACCCGGCAATTTCTGGGTGCTGCCGAGATTGATCGATTTCCAGAAGACTTACCGCAAGATCATGGTCGATCTTCGCTGCGCGATGGAACAAGCGGACGTGTCGCGCCTGGAAGCGGATATCTCGATCCAGCTCGAGCGGCCGACCAACCCCGACCTCATGGTTACGAAGCTCGGCCGGCTTCACATCTACACCTTTGCCTCCGAAGCCTATCGCGACGCTTACGGACTTCCGAAATCGCTCGCCGACCTCGCGAACCACCGCATCGTCAAGCAACACGGCGTGCAGCTCGACGAGAGCGGCTACGCCCGAATCCTGGGGCTTAAGTCGCTGGAAGGGATCGTCGGCATCTCGACCAATTCGAGTGTCGCGGTGCTGTACGCGATCGAGCGCGGCGCGGGCGTCGGATTCTTGCCGACATCGGCGATCGCGCTCGGTGCCCCCCTGGTCGCGATCGATCTGGGGATCAACTACCACATGGATTTGTGGCTCACCTATCACAAGGAATTTCGCAACTCCGACCGCCACAAGATCGTGATCGATTGGCTGAAAAGCATCTTCGATCCCAAGGCCTATGCGTGCTTCCGCGATGAATTCATCCATCCCAACGACCTGGTGCCGCTGATGGCAAGTTCGCGAGAGAATTTTGGGCTGCAGGGATACACCGCACCGAAGCCGTTCTGAAGCAATATCGCGCTGGCTTGTTGTTTGACGCGTCTTCTTCACGCGAACCGGTATCCTGGATCAAGTCCGACGCGGGCTTTCGCTCGAAAACGCTTCAGCAGCTACCATTTGACCTCGAGACCAACCGTCCCCTGGTGCGATTGCAGCGCGGAGCGGAATTTGCCGTCATAATTGGCATAGACGCGCACGGCGTTGGTCAGGCTGAGCGAGGCCGAGGCGCCGGCGTCGGCGCCGTACTGGCTTTCGCCGATGCCCTGCACCGCGATGCTCTGCGGGCCCAGGCTGACGAGGATCGAACCAAAATTCTGTGCGAAATTATCGACAAATTTGCCGTAGGCTGAGAGGTCGAGAATCTTCTGGTCGAAAATCCAATAATGCCCGATCTCGGCACCGATCAGCGCGCGTGATCGCTCCACCGTCGCACCGCTCGCCATCACCGGATTGAGACCGCCGACTTCCTGGAACGCTCCGGTCGAGGCGCGCACATATTCGAGGGCCGCCTTCGGCACGATGCGGCTCTGGTCGATGTTCCAATAATAGCTGAGCTCGGTCAGCGCGCCGTCGATTTGGGCGGTGTAGCCCGCGCTCGCAAATCCTTGCCCGGTGTCCCGGTTCGAATTGACCTTGCCGAAGCCGTGGACCAGTGCAACCGCCCAGGTCCAGGGCCCTTTGTCGACGGAGGCGTTGAAGCCGAACTGCGTCAGGTCGAGGGCCGCCGATTGAAATGCCAACGGCACGTCGATCGACGTATGGCTCTGGTCGACGGAGAAGCCGACATTGACGCCGGGCGCGACACGCGCGCCGACACCGGCAACCCCGCCCCAGGTCTGACGGTGATCGCCGACATAGAAGCCTAGTGGGCCGGTCGTGGCCGAAATGCCGTAGCCCTCGAACCAGGCGCGAGCTTGCGGCCCCTCGGCGGCTTCCGAGGCGCCACCACCTCCCGGATTGGTTCGAGAGAGGTAGTTGAATCCGCCGGTGGCCTGGTTGCCAAGCCGCTCCAGGAAGTTGCTGCCGAGGTTCGCTACCGTCGCGCCCGAGGACAGGTCGGAATTGATCATCGTCGGCGTCGGAATCGGAGTGGGCGAAGGCGTTGGGGTCGGCGTCGGGCCTGGGCTCGGCGACTGGGCGTGGGCGGAGGATGCCGCCCCGATCACCAGAATAAGCACGAACGCGATTGCGACCGCCTTCGCCAGCCAGCGGCTAACTCCGGTCTCCGTTGTCCGCGAAGGCCGCGATGACCCGCTCATCCATGCTATTCCCAAGACCGGCGCCGGCCCGATGCGCAAAACTTTATCGGGTTTGCCGCCCTTCCCCCAGAGGGTCAATCGGCCCCGGCCTCTGGTGAGGGGATTGCGAGGCATTGTGGTTCCAGCGCCACAGGCTTCCTGCCTGATCTGATTCGTGGGCGATTTCCTTGACCGGGCCAAAAGCTTGCTAACATGCAATTTTCGTGTTGCAATCTCGCTCGCAATCGGATTTTGGCCGTTCGGCTGTGCGTCTCGCGACTTTGAAATATCAGGCTCGGAAATTCGGCAGACGACCAGAAGGCCGGTTTGTGGCGTGGCACGCGAAAAGCGTGGCCGCGTCTTTTTTATGCCTAGACCAGGAGACAGGCGATGGCGATGCAAAAGGGCACCGTCAAGTGGTTCAACCCGACCAAGGGTTATGGGTTCATCAAGCCGACGGCCGGCGAAAAGGACGTGTTCGTCCACATCTCGGCGGTCGAGCGCGCTGGGCTCACCACCCTCAACGAGAATCAGGTCGTTGAATATGACCTCGTGGAAAACCGCGGCAAGACGTCGGCGGAAAACCTGAAGGTCTCCTAAACTTCGATCCGCAAACGGCAGCCATGATTCCGACCCCCGGCTATTGCCGGCGGGTTTGTTAGCGGCCGATCAGGTCACGGCGGGTGAGATCAGAAAATTGCCCGAACCTGCGCTGTCGTCGATTTTGCAGATATCGCCCTCGATCCGGATCCGGCCGCTGGCAAGCAGCCGCAGTGCATCGGGATAGATGCGGTGTTCGACTTCGAGGATCCGCTCCGACAGCGTTTCCACCGTATCGCGATCGCTGACGGGGACCGCGCCCTGCATCACGACCGGACCAGCATCGGTTTCCGGGATGACGAAATGAACCGTTGCGCCTGATATTTTCACGCCTGCCCGCAGTGCCTGGCCATGCGGGTCGAGACCCGGAAACGACGGCAGCAGAGAAGGATGGATGTTGAGCATCCGGCCGAACCAGCGGTGGGCGAATTCGCCGGTGAACAGGCGCATGAACCCGCCGAGACAAATCAGTTCGACGCGATGCTGATCGAGCGTCGATTGCAACACCGCTTCGAACCCCGCGCGGTCCTTGCCAAACGGCTTGCTCTCGATGACGACGGTCGGAATACCGCTGGCCTTGGCCTTCTCCAGACCCGGAGCATCGGCGCGGTTGGAAACCACAAGCACGATCTCGGCCGGAAAGTCCGCAAGGTGAGCCGCCTGGATCAGAGCGGCCATGTTCGAACCACGTCCGGAGATCAGGATGGCGACGCGGCGCTTCATCGATTCACCGCAAAAGATCAAGGTGACCGTTATAGATCACGCGATGCTCACCGGAGGCGTTGATCACCTCACCCAGCAGCGTAACGCTTTCGCCGCTGTCCTTGAAAACGTCGGAGACCTGCCCGATTGCGTCCGGCTTGACGATCGCGATCATGCCGATCCCGCAATTGAAGGTGCGCAGCAGTTCGAGCTCGGCGATGCCGCCCACTTCCGCCAGCCATTTGAACACCGGCAGCACCGGCAGACGCGCGAGGTCGATCCCGACGCCAAGGTGCTTTGGCAATACGCGCGGAATATTGTCGGTGAAGCCGCCGCCGGTGATGTGGGCGAGGCCCTTGACCGCCCCGGTTTCGCGGATCGCGCGCAGGCATGATTTCACATAAAGCCGGGTCGGCACGAGCAGCGCGCCGCCGAGTGTCATCACCGGTGAGAACGGTGCCGGCGCCTCGAAAGCAAGGCCCGATCGCTCGACGATCTTGCGTACCAGCGAGAAGCCGTTGGAGTGGAGGCCGGACGAGGCAAGCCCGATCACCGCATCGCCGACCGCGATATCGGGCCGCGGCAGCAAGGTGCCGCGCTCGGCGGCTCCAACCGCAAAGCCTCCGAGATCGTAGTCGCCGTCCTTGTAGAGGCCCGGCATTTCGGCGGTCTCGCCGCCGATCAGCGCGCAGCCGGATTCGCGGCAGCCTTCGGCAATGCCGGCAATGATCGCCGCAGTCGCCTTCGGGTCGAGCTTGCCGCAGGCGAAATAGTCCAGGAAAAATAGCGGCTCGGCGCCCTGCACCACAAGGTCGTTAACCGACATTGCCACCAGGTCGATGCCGATGCCGCCGTGCAGGCCGGTCTCGATGGCGATCTTGAGTTTGGTGCCGACGCCGTCGGTGGCCGCGACCAGAACCGGATCCTCAAAGCCCGCGGCCTTCAGATCGAACAGCCCACCAAAACCGCCGATCTCGGCATCCGCCCCGGCGCGGGCGGTGGCGCGCACCATCGGCTTGATGAGATCGACCAGGCGATTGCCCGCATCGATATCGACGCCCGAATCCGCGTATGTGAGCCCTTTTTTGCGCTCGGTCATGCCAAATTCCGCCAATATTAGCGGCTGGTTACGTCGGAATCCGCTTTCACGCAATGGCTCGCAAGCGCCTCGCTCATATACTATGTAGATAACAACCGGTTCAGCCAGCCAACGAGCCGGGTCTTTTGCGCCGGGAAGCGCCGAGTGAGCATTCCAAACATCATTACGTTGGGCCGCATCCTGCTGGTCCCGATCATTGTCTGGGCCATTGCGTCAAGCGAAATGGAGATCGCATTCGCGATCTTCGTCATCGCCGGCGTCAGCGATGCGGTCGACGGCTTCCTGGCCAAGCGCTTCAATATGACCAGCGAACTCGGCGCCCTGCTCGATCCGCTGGCGGACAAGGCGCTCCTGGTCTCGATCTACGTGGCGCTTGGCATCTGGGGCGCGATACCGCGCTGGATCGTCATTCTGGTGGTCTCCCGCGACATCATGATCGTTGCCGCCGTGATCGTATCGTGGTTGTTCGGCAAGCCGGTGCCGATGAAGCCCTCGATGGTATCGAAGCTCAATACAGTGGCTCAAGTCGCGTTCGCCGCGTTGGTGCTCGCTTCGCTTGGTTTCGGTTTCAAACCAAGGCCGTATGATCTGATCCTGATGGGATTTGTTACCGTGTTTTCGCTGGTGTCCGTGTCGCTTTATCTCGTGGAATGGGTGCGGCACATGGGTACGATCGAAGCGAAATGAATCTTTTGTATTGATGCGTTTTCTTCACGCGAACCGGCGCCCACTTCGCTTGAAAACGCTATAGATGATTTTGACGCGTTTTCTTCACGCGAACCGGTGTCCACTTCGCTTGAAAACGCTATAGATCACTCCCCGGCATGGAGTCTTGCGTGGCAGGCCGCGTACAACCTCGTCAATTGGCATTTGCGCTGCCGCACGCGGAAAGCCTGACGCGCGACAATTTTCTCGAAGGGCCGGCCAATGCCGCCGGCATCGCCTTGATCGACGCCTGGCCGGAATGGCCGAACCGGATCATGCTGCTGGTGGGACCGGAAGGCTCGGGCAAGAGCCATCTCGCCTCCATCTGGGCCGAGCAGGCCGGCGCCCGTTCGACCACTGCACCCGCGCTTGACCTTGCTTCGGTACCCGGCGCCTTGGCCACCGGCGCACTGGTCGTGGAAGACTTGAGGCCGGCCGAGGTCGATGAGCGCGCGCTGTTTCACCTGATGAACCTTGCGCGCGAAGACGAGGCCTACGTTCTGATCACCGCGCGCGTTCCGCCCGCGGCATTTCAGATCGAGCTGCGCGACCTCAGGTCGCGTTTGCGCGCCGTGCCCGTCGTGCCTCTATTGCCGCCGGATGATCTCTTGTTCCGCGCGCTGATCGTGAAATTCTGCGCGGACCGCCAGCTGGCCGTCGACGAGGCCGTGGTGAGCTATCTCGTAACCCGGATAGAGCGGTCTTACGTGGCGGCGCGGCAGGCGGTCGAGCTCTTGGACAGCGAAGCGCTGCGGCTGGGCCGCCCGGTCACCCGAGCACTGGCCGCCGAATTGCTGCGAAATGGCTGATCGGAGCCTTCTTCCCGCGTGTGACGGCGCAGGTGCACCGAACGTCAAATGTCTTTGAAACGTCATCGCGGTAACACATGCTTCGCGCGGCATCTGCTAGATGGTGCTATCATTGCGCACCGAGATGGATCGAAATCTGATGGAATCCGCACAAGTCATTGAAATAAAAGAAAAAGAGGCAATCTTCGAAGCTCCGCCTTCGATCGCCGCGAGCCCCGAGCGCTTCATCAATCGGGAGCTGTCCTGGCTGCATTTCAATCGCCGGGTGCTCGAGGAATCGGTCAATCCTGGCCATCCCGCGCTTGAACGGGTGCGATTCCTGTCGATTTCCGCCAATAACCTTGATGAGTTCTTCATGGTCCGCGTCGCCGGCATCAAGGCGCAGGTGCGTGAAGGTATCGCCGAGCGCAGCCCCGACGGCCGCAGCCCCGCGGAGCAACTCGTCCTCGTCAACGAAAACGTCTCGCAACTTGCAACCGACCAGCAGGCGATCTGGCGCGACCTGCGCGGTACGCTAGCCGAAGTCGGCATCGTCCTCGTCGATGGCCGCGATGTCACCAAGACCGAGCGGGCGTGGATCGAGGATCATTTCCTCCACAACATCTTCCCGCTGCTGACGCCGCTCGCAATCGACCCGGCGCATCCCTTCCCGTTCATCCCGAGCCTCGGCTTCACCATTGCGCTGCACTTGACGCGCACTTCCGACGGCAAGCCGATGAACGCGCTGATCCGCATGCCGGGCAAGATCGACCGCTTCATCCGCATTCCCGCCGGCAAGGACGGCGTGGTGCGGCTGATCACGCTCGAGCAGGCTACCGCATTGTTCATCGGCCGGCTGTTTCCCGGCTACACCGTGAACGGCCAGGGCGCCTTCCGCATCATCCGCGACTCCGAACTCGAAATCGAGGAAGAGGCGGAAGACCTGGTGCGGCTGTTCGAGACCGCGCTAAAGCGCCGCCGCCGCGGATCCGTGATCAGGCTCGAAATCGACGCCAAGATGCCGGAAGAGCTGCGCACCTTCGTGCAGCAGGCGCTGTCGGCCGCTGATGACGAGGTTTTCCTGGTCGATGGCGTGCTGGCCATGAACGAGCTGTCGCAACTGACCAGGCTCGACCGGCCGGATCTCGAATTCGTGCCCTATGTGCCGCGTCACCCCGAACGCGTGCGCGACCATGGCGGCGATATCTTCGCGGCGATCCGGCAGAAAGACCTGATCGTCCATCACCCCTACGAGTCTTTCGACGTCGTGGTGCAGTTCCTTCAGCAGGCCGCACGCGACCCCGATGTCGTCGCCATCAAGCAGACGCTCTACCGTACGTCCAACAACTCGCCGATCGTGCGGGCGCTGGCGGAAGCCGCCGAAGCCGGAAAGTCGGTGACCGCGCTGATCGAACTCAAGGCCCGCTTCGACGAGGAAGCCAACATCCGCTGGGCGCGCGACCTTGAGCGCGCCGGCGTGCAGGTGGTCTACGGCTTCCTCGAACTGAAGACCCACGCCAAGCTGTCGATGGTGGTGCGTCGCGAGGGCGGCAATCTGACGACCTATGTCCACACCGGCACCGGCAACTATCACCCGGTGACCGCGCGCATCTACACTGACCTGTCGTACTTCACGTCCGATCCGACCATCGGGCGGGATGGCGCGCGGGTGTTCAACTACATCACCGGCTATGCCGAACCGAGCGACATCGAGAAGATGGCAGTGTCGCCGCTGACGCTGCGCAAACGCATGCTCGAGCATATCCACGGCGAGACCAGCCACGCCCGCCATGGCAGGCCGGGCGCGATCTGGATGAAGATGAACTCACTGGTCGACCCGGACATCATCGACGCACTGTATGAGGCTTCGCAAGCCGGCGTGTCGATTGAACTGGTGGTGCGCGGAATCTGCTGCCTGCGGCCCGGCCTTCCCGGACTGTCGGAAAATATCCGCGTTAAATCGGTGATCGGCCGATTCCTCGAACACGGCCGAATCTACTGCTTCG
>Ga0070717_10000730_pt1 | contig 21404 bp, 19 predicted proteins | sample LARL113metaG_FD_71366 | JGI IMG/M metagenome (GOLD analysis project Ga0070717, IMG submission 71366) | Corn, switchgrass and miscanthus rhizosphere microbial communities from Kellogg Biological Station, Michigan, USA - LAR L11-3 metaG | ecosystem: Host-associated > Plants > Roots > Rhizosphere ...
AACCCTTTGGTCAAGTGTCTCAGCCGCTTTCACTTGTTCGATTTCACGACGCTTCAGTCACAGGTTCCTCTCGTCGGCATAGGTCGCAGGGGTAGCCCTCCTCTCCGTTTCGGCTCGGAGATTGCGGTACATTATCGGTGGGCTTCACACCTCAAGGAGTGCCGCTCCTTGACGCATGCCACCTACCCCTCGCATCGTTCTCCTCATGGGCCTTTCTAGGCTACACGTTCACTCGTTAAAGGGCGCACTACACAACAATCGATATGCCATCCATTTCCTCCCCCAACCGCTATCATATCAGCAACTACTGATATGAAGGAGAGAAGAAGATGGTGACTCAGGTTTCACACCCGACAGAGGAGCAAAAAAGTGGAAAGGCAGAGCGGGGCAAGAGCTCAGGCCGCCATCGCCTTACCATTGCCACTCGAGTGACCTGGCTTGCGGAGGGCTCCAGCCCTTCTCTGTCAACATCTTCGCCTCTCCCAAGCCCCGAAAAAGGAATGCCCATTCATCCCCCGCATGAATGACAGGGGCTTTCTGGGCGATTTCTTGTAATTTCGACTCTTGCCCAAGGGCGCCCCCATCCTCCTGGGCATGCGAGAAGCTGTTGCCTCCTTTCGCCGACTAGTCGGGTTGGTGATCGCGCAGAGCCGTCTTCTGGAGGGCAAAGCGCTGGTAGAGCGCGAACGGGAAGAAGCCGGTACGAACAGGAGCGTGCTCGAGCAGGGTTTGCGCAAAAGGCGTACTGGCAAGCGCCTGCTCCACAGTCTGCGCCTTGACGAAGCGGAAGTCATAGATCCACACCCGTCCGCCCGGGCGCAGCACGCGGTAGAGTTCCCGTAGTGGCTGGGCGAGTTCAGCCCAGTGATGCATACTGATGGTCGACACCACCACGTCAAAGGACTGGTCGGGGTAGGGGAGGTGAGCCACATCGGAGCTTTCGAACTGCACCCGCTCCTCCAGGTGCTCGCGCCTGGCATGGGCGCGCGCCAGCCCGATCATATCCTCCGACAGGTCGATGCCGTAGACCTGCAGCCCGGCAAGCTTGCGGGCGAGTTCCCGCACGAGCGTACCCGGACCAGTTCCCACGTCCAGCACCTTCCCCTCGGTCAAGCCGAGCGCGGCGAGGTCTGCCACGACCCGCTGATACAATCTCCTGGTCAGCCGCACCATCACCACATCGTAGACGCGGCTCCCCCGGCCGGTAAACAGCGCATTGAAGTGGCCCAGGGGCCTGACCTGGGCATGATGTCCAATCTCATGCCGATGCATGGTAGGTACTCCTTTCAAGACAGTGGCAAAAACTGCATCGAGAAGTCGTTGCCTCGATGCACTTGGTTGCACAATACAACCATATGGTTGTAGTATACAACCATATGGTTGTATTGTGCAACTATGTCGTGGTAGAATGTCGGAATGGATACCAGACAGTTACAGGAGTTATTTCGCGAGTTTCTCCAGGCGCTCGGACTGCACCGGCCCGACCAGGTGCCGACGGGTTTCGATCTCTCGCTCTCGGAGATGTTCGCGCTGCTGGCGCTCTCGGCCGAGGCGCCGGTGTCACAGCAGGCGCTGGCAGAGCAACTGCACCTCGAGAAAAGTACGGTGAGCCGCCTCGTCCAGCACCTGGAGCGGCGAGGATGGGTGAGCAGGGTGCGCGACCTGCACGATACGCGCATGTTCCGGCTGCAGTTGAGCGAGGCGGGGCACGAGCAAGCCTCGCGCCTACTGAAGAGCCTGGCGGAGCGACACGAGCGCCTGCTGGCAGCACTCCGGCCGGACGAGCAGGAGGCGCTCGCCTATGGCCTGTCCGCGCTCATTCGCGCTCTGCACTCCGTCTAAAGGCGGCTGACCTTTGCGCCGGGCGCTCTTTGTTGAGTGTTGGCAACCGCATGAGAAGCATTTTATCTCATTTCGTGGTGGGACATATCGTGCGCTGGTTGATTCATCATGCGCAGCATGGATGCGCCCCCCGTGCGGAGAAAGCGAATGACGAGGATGGCAGCCAGGAGAAGAAAAATGATATTGAGTACGCTGGTGTAGTTCCATTGTATCCCTTCGGTGATCGCCACCACGGTACGATTCGTGGGAATAATGCCGAGCGCCTGGAACAGGAACTCGACCACATAGCCTGCCGCCGCCATCGTGATGTAGAACATCAGCAGAATATAGCCCATGACGCGCCAGCCGTAATATTTGCGGTAAATGTCCAGAATGGGCAGGATGATCAGGTCGGCAAAGATGAAGCTGACGACCCCGCCAAAGCTAATACCACCTCTCCACAGGACGGCCGCTAACGGCACGTTGCCAACCGAGCAGACAAAACTAAAAATCGCGACGAAGGGGCCGACAAGCGGTCCCTCAATTTTGGCGACGGTGGTATTGTTGGAGAAGAAAAACGCGTTCCAGAACGAGTTGGGCACCCAGGCAGCTAATGCTCCGGCAATGAGCAGTCCGAGGACAATATCGACCCACACCGAGGCCCAATCCATCACGAAGTAGTTGCTGACCGCCGTCAAGCCTCTGCCGCTGAACAGCCGCGAGAAAAATGAGCCGCCCGACACGCTCATATCCATGGCGGCGTGCCCCTCCATCCTGCCGGTCAACCCCTTTTCCGCGTGCGCTTTTGCCATCTGTACCAATTTTGGCGTTAAGGTCAAACGGAAGATGACGGCGATGAAGATTACCATCAAGATCCCACCCACAAACTCTGCGGCGGTGAATTGCCATCCCATCAGGACGGTTAAGATAATGCCAAGCTCGATCACCAGGTTCGTGGAGGCCAGTTCAAAAACCATCGCTGAGGTAAAGCTTGCCCCCTTCAGGAAGATGGAACGGGCCAGGGCCACAGCTGCATAGGAGCAAGAACTGGAGGCGATCCCAAACAACGTGGCTAGGGTAAGATTCTTTGGCGAGTCGCCGCCAAGCGCCTTCGCCATCGCCTGATGCGACACCACCGCCTGCACGATACCCGAAAGGGTAAAGCCGAGAACGAGCGGCCAAAGGATTTCCCAGAACATGCTGAAGGACGTCAAGAGGGCCTGGCCGATGCTCGTGACAATCTGCACAGAAGTTCGCTCCTCCCAGTTTCTCTCCGCCAGTTGGGACAAAAATAAAGTACTCCTCTGGTGAGGATGGGGATGACAGGACAGGCTTCGCTGTGTGCGGTCTTGCCATCCCGCTTCCTGGCGGTTACAGGACACGTATTGTTGCTATTTAGCTACGGTGTATCCGGTATCGTCGAGGACTTCTTCGATCTTCGCGAGCGTCACTTGCCGCGGGTCGTAGTCGATGTGGACAGCTCTGGTTGGGATATCAACCTTGACCTGGCTCACGCCGTCCAGTTTGCCAACGGCTCCCTCGATGGCGTGCTGGCAATGCTCGCAAGAAATGTCGGGGGCGATAAGGGTTGTCGATTCCATGATGCATATTCTCCTTTGATTCACCTGAATTATTTTGAAAGTAAACGGAAGGTAGCTTCCTATGGGTTTCCAGCAATGGCGTAGAGCTGGATCAACTCCTGGATGACCTGCTCTTCGCGATCGCCTTTAATGCCCTCCGGCACACAGGTACGTAAATGCCCTTCCAGGATCAGCGCTTCCAATTTTTCCAGCGCCTTGCGCACCGCGTAGGTTTGACGCAAGATGTCCACACAGTACTTATCCTCCTCTACCATCTTGCGTATGCCTACCACGTGCCCCTCGATGTACGAGAGTCGCTTCAGCACATCCGGTTTGCGTTCTTCTTGCATCTTCCCTCTTCCTTTCTTTCTTTTTAATGATCTCTGTCTCGCCCGAAACGGCGCAACCGCAGTGAATTGCTCACGACCGTCACCGAAGAGAGCGCCATGGCTGCCGCCGCGAAGATGGGCGCGTTCTCTCGCAAGAAGGGAATCAATGGCGACAGGATAGCGGTCGGAATCAGAACAACATTGTAGGCAAAGGCCCAGAAGAGATTCTGCTTGATGGTGCGCAGCGTTGCCCGTGACAGGGTCAGCGCGGTCGCCACGCTCTTCAAGTTGCCCTTGACCAGTGTAATGTCGGAGGCTTCCATGGCGATATCCGTCCCCGTCCCCATGGCGATACCCGCATCGGCCTGTACCAGGGCGGGAGCGTCGTTGATGCCGTCTCCGGCGAAGGCCACGATCAGCCCTTGCTTTTGCAGGCGCTTGACCTGGTTGGCTTTGTCTTCCGGTAAAACCTCCGCCAGCACGTGCTCGGCGGCGATACCGACCTGCGAGGCAATGGCTTGCGCTGCGCGCCAGTTGTCGCCGGTAATCATCCATACTGTAAGCCCCTGCGCTTGTAACTGCTTCACAGCTTCAGCCGAGCCAAATTTGACGGTATCGGCTACGGCCACCAGACCCGCGACGCGCGCATCGATGGCGACAAGCACTGTCGTTTTGCCAGCCTGTTCCAGAGCCACCAGTTGTTCCTCCAGGGTCTCATAGGTGAGAGAACGCTCATCCATCAGACGACGAGTGCCGACCAGCACCATATGCCCCTCGATGCTCGCTTCCAGGCCGCGCCCGGTAATGGAGCTAAAGCGTTCGGGGGATGGGCCGGGCGTCACTCCGCGCGCTTTCGCGCCTTCGACAATGGCGGAGGCCAGGGGGTGCTCGGAGCCTTGTTCCGCCCCGGCCACGAGACGCAGCAGCTCGTCGGCTTGCCTGCCGCCAACCGTAACGACATCGGTCAGTTCGGGCTTGCCTTTCGTGATGGTGCCCGTTTTATCAAGCAGCACCGCGCGCACCGCGTGGATACGCTCCAGGCTCTCGCCGCCTTTGATCAGGATGCCTTGCTCAGCGCCCTTGCCGGTTCCCACCATGATGGCAGTCGGGGTAGCCAGCCCTAAAGCACACGGACAAGCAACGACCAGTACGGCCACTGCAGCCACAATGGCAATGATCCAGGGATTATTAGCTGAGGTCATACTGGCCGCCGTGGTGCTTGATGCCGTAATATGGCCAATGATGGCCCAGCCAATGAAGGTGAATGCTGCAATGACCAGCACGATCGGCACAAAAATGCTGGAAATAGTGTCAGCCAGGCGCTGAATCGGGGCCTTCGAGCCTTGCGCCTGCTCCACCATGCGAATGATAGTGGCAAGCACGGTATCCGCTCCCACTTTGGTGGCACGCATCCGCAGGAGTCCGCGCTGGTTGATGGTCGCCCCGATGAGCGACTCTCCCTCAGCTTTTTCAACCGGTATGCTCTCGCCCGTAATCATCGATTCGTCGACAGAGGAGAGGCCGGACAGCACAACACCATCGACAGGAATCTTCTCGCCAGGGCGCACCACCACTTCGTCGCCCACCTGCACCTGCTCGATGGGAAGCTCTACTTCTTGCCCGGCGCGTATCACATGCGCGGTACGAGCTTGCAGCCCGATGAGTTTCTTGATAGCCTCGTTGGTCTGCCCCGTGGCGCGAGCTTCCAGGTACTTGCCCAGGAAGATCAGGGTCACGATCAAGGCGGTCGTATCATAGAAGGTAATGCCGCCGATCACCTGTGGGAAGAAGGTCGCCACCACGCTCATCGCATAAGCAGCCGTTGAGCCAACCGAGACGAGGGTGTCCATGTTCGCGCTGGCATGGCGCAGGGTCTTGATCGCGCCTCTATGGAACTCCCAGCCGACGACTGCCCAAACGGGTGTGGTGAGCGCCAGAAGGAGCAGGTTCTCGCCGGGGAAGCGGTTCATGAAAAACATGCTGAGGATCACTACAGGCAGGGTCAACACGATCCCCAGGATTAACAGGTTACGCTTGCGGATGATTTCTGCCCGCTTCCGCTTGCTCTGTTCGTCCTGTTGCAAGAGGCTGGCAGCAGGCATCGCAGGTGCGTCAGAGACAACGTCCGTTACCGGCATCGATTTCGGTTTGGACGCAACCTGCGGTATCGCTCTATAACCGACTGCCTCAACTTTTAGCACCATCTGTTCCACACCGGTCTGGGCAGGATCGTAGGTGACATCAGCCCGCTCTGTCGCGAGGTTGACGGATGCCTCCTTCACACCTGGAACCTTCTTCAATCCTTTCTCGATACGCATGGCACAGGAGGCGCAGGTCATGCCCTCCAGGGCCAGCACAGTGCGGCTCTCTCCGGGCGCGTCCCCGCGAGATGGGGACGCATCTCCTTTTTCATCTATCAAAGGCTTGCTATTTGAGACCATACTGCTCACCATTAGCTTTCATTCGCATCATACCCATACCCCCTGGTAGGGGGTATTCATAGTATAGCCTGCCTAGCACGAAGTGTCAAGGGCTCTGCGGATTCGGCGTGCAGCGGGACCGGTAAATGGTGGGGACAAAGTGGTTTTAAATGTATCGTTGGGCCTCGCTCGAGGCTGTTGCCAGAGTATCATGCTCGCAAGAAACAAGGAACCTCGGCCAGATGTTCGGGCGCGCAAGCCGCGACTACCAGGTGCTCGCTTCCTTGAAGAGTGCCGAGGCAAGCAGGGCGGCTCTCGTGGCGATCTCTCTGGGGGTGTACGGCCTTCCCTGTTCAAGCCACCAGGTGATGGCTTCCACAAACAGCGTGGACACCAAGTCTGGTACAAACTCATCTGAGAAGGTGTGGACGGGACGCTCCCTCGCGTCCGGCCCGTGAGGAAGTCGCCCACGTTCCTTGACCAGTCCAGCCAGAGACGAGCGCATCTTCCTCACAAACCAGGGGCTGCCCTTTCTGCCAAGCAGTGCCCGATAGAGCCGTTCGTACTCGGCGATATGCTCGAAGAACGTCACCCAGATCTCAGCAGGATGTTCTCGCCCCAGCTCTCCGACGGCGCCCAGCAAGGCACTCATGGCTTCCTCAAAGACCTGCTCCACCAGGTCGTATTTATCCTGATAGTTGCGGTAGAACGCGGCCCGGCTCACCATTGCGCGCTCGGTCAATGCGCCGACGGTGAGCGCCTCGAAACCCCGCTCCTCGATCAACTCAACCAGGGCCTCCCGCAGCAGTTTCTGCGTGCGCCTCACGCGTAGATTGCTCACCGATTGAGTCATTTTGCGCTCCTTGTCTCATCTGAGACACATTTCCCTGATTGAGCCTTGCCTCTCCGCGCTCGTCCGACTACACTGTGAACCAGATAGACGGGTTCATCTGAGACAGTATGTCTCGACCGAGTCGTAATGTCAACAGACACTCTGTTAGAAGAAAGGTGTTCTCGGAAAGGAGCAAGATCTATGCATTCGTTCGCACGTCACCGCCACAACCGATCGGGCGAGGCGCCGGCCACAGAGACCAAAGGGCTGATCCTCAAGGGGAGCTGGCGCTACGACCTGATGGAATGGTGTATCGACACCTTCGTGTTCCGTGGCCAGGTGCGCCAACTCAGGCAGAGGACCGCCGACCTGGCCGGCATACGACCCGGAGATGCGGTGCTGGATGTAGGCTGCGGCACGGGAACGCTGGCCTTGATCGCCAAAGAGCGCATTGGCCGCGCGGGCCGCGTCGCAGGCGTCGACCCGGGGACAGAGCAGATCGCCCATGCCCGCAAAAAAGCGGCTCGGCGCCACGTGCCCATCGAGTTCCAGACCGGAGTGATCGAGCAGCTCCCCTTCCCCGATCAGACGTTCGATGTGGTGCTCTCGACCTTGATGATGCACCATTTGCCAGCTCCCCTCAAACGCCAGGGACTCGCGGAAATCGCCCGTGTGCTCAAACCCGGGGGGCGCCTGGTCATTGCCGATTTCAAGCGCAAGCAGGAACGCCAGGGTCAGGCTGCGCGCTTTCACGCCGGGGGGAGCGGTATACAAGAGCTGGCCGCCCTGGTCTCGGTGGCCGGTTTCTCGCAGGTGGAAACGGAGGAGATGCGGCCCTCACGCTTCTCTGCTTTCCCAGGAGCAGGCTTGGTCCGGGCACACAAAAGCTAAGACGCATGTGCGGTCAGAGAACACATGAGTGAGTTTACACCTGCCTGGCGAAGTAGTTCTCAGTCACAGAGGATGACAACACTGTCGTGTGTTCATCCCCTTATGAACGCAGAAACAAAAATAGCCGGCATTTCGTCGTAGATGTCAGTATGGCCTGTGCTCTCTCAGCAACATCCCTTTCTCTTTATGCAGGGACATGCGCTCGTCCTGGCGATTTGGGACGAAACTGAGACGTTGGCCAATCAATCAATCAGCCAGCCATTCATCTCGAAAAAAGGAAGAAGAACGATGCATAGCATCCCTCCGCCGCTACGTAAACTATTCCCGGTACTTCTTGTACTCTTTCTCACTCTCATCAGTGCTTGCGCCGATAGCCCACATCCATCTCAGCTCAAGATCGTTGCCACCATGGCTCAATACACGAACACGAGCGCCAGGATTGCGGTTGGGGGGTACGGTGCGGTGACAGCATCTTGCCAGAGAGGCGAGCAAATGCTCAGCGGAGGCTATGCAGTAGACGCCTTTGAGTCGGCCAACATCATGTCAAGTTATCCCTCTGGCCCGAGCTCCTGGACTGTGAGCACCGTCAACAACGCCTCGCCAGGCTGGATCGTCCTTTCTGTGTCAGTCAACTGCCTCCATGCGAACGTCTCGGTTGGTGCGCAAATCGTTCGCGATACGGTGAATATTTCCAACGGGAAGGCGCAGAACGCGACGGTGAAATGTCCAGTAGGAGCAGTCGTGACAGGCGGCGGCTACAAGACGGCCGGTTTCGTCGATGCATCCATGCCACAGGTTTCCGGCTGGAATGTCACGGCTATTGGAGGATCAAAGGCGGAGATTTTTGCCATGTGCGCAACGAAACATGTGAGGGCCGCCCCATCCACTTCGGCGCCTTTCAATATTGAGCAGTGTTTCGGCTGTTACGGAGCAGGAAAGGCGAAGTGCGGGACCGACCAGCTGCTGACAGGTGGCGGATTCAGCATCACAGATGGGAACAATCGCTTTCTCGCCGACGGTGCGGCGTCGGACTTTTCAAGCTGGTCCGTCCAGGCAGTCGGAGATGGCTATGCCTCGACCAGCCCTCACCCAAGTGCCTGGGCTACCTGCGTGCTTCTCTCATAATCCTGGTTTGTAATAATACAGCAGTCACTTTGCTTGCTCGGCCTTTCCATTGAGACGGCAGGCTACTGCTTGAGTCGGAAGCCGTCAGTGTCCGTTCTCCTTTTCCGGGTGTACTTCTGCCGAAGGCTCCAGTCGCTGATACTCAAGGCCCATCTGCTCGCTGTACCATTCCCACCAGGGACACATCTGACGAAGTACCGGCTCAATGCTCTGCCCAAGTTCGGTCAGGGAATATTCGACCTTTGGGGGGACCTGCACATAGACGTGCCGGTGAAGGACCTCAGCCTGCTCGAGGTCAGCCTATCGAGACGTGAAAAAGTGTATGTTAAGCGATGTGGGAGGTCATGCTGATTTACTCACCTGGCTTCCCAGGCGGATTGAGGAGAAGAGCTTTGAAGTTCGGAAAGCATCCCTGCTTTCGAGATCCTCTCTACATTGAATCGGCTGGTTGCTCTTGCTGGTTTTGTTTCAGATATTCTTAAGGATACTGTGAGACACATGTGATGGAGCACCTCGCTTTTGAGAGGCGCTTGTGACATGCATGAGCGATGCTATAAGCAAGGGATTTTGTACGTTCCCTTATCGATAGACGCCGACCTGGCGGGTCTCTGCGCTATATCGCAGAACTAACGTGTCACCATTGGTATGCATTCGGGTGAAACCGAGAGGAGTCCCATCATGAAGAAGCGGCATGTACTTGGCCTATTCGCTGCCTTGAGCGTCCTTCTAGTGGTGCTGGCCGCCTGTGGCAGTAATACCACATCGTCGGGGTCCCAACAGGTTCAAGTCACCCTGACTGGTACAGCTATGACCTCTTCTATGACAACCTTCTCGCCAGGAATGGCCTACCACTTTGTCGTCACCAATAACGGGCAGGATGCGCAAGTGTTCTCGATGGTGCCAGTGGGAATGGATATGGAGCATATGTCGATGAATGCTATACGCAGCTATGCCTTGCATATGATAGACAACATCGCTCCCGGTATGACAGCGACGTTTGATTATACCTTCGCTTCGTCTATGATGCAACGCAATTTTGAGTTCAGTTGCATTGCGTCTGGGCACAGCACAGGATGGATGAGCCTTCCTTTCATGCTCAGCCAATAATGCGCGAGCAGACCAGCTGCGACTACTTCTCCAAACATAGCGGATAGAAGCGGTGGGAAAAGCGGTCACACAAGAATGATCCTCCTGGTGTCGCCTCCTCATTCGACGATCAGCTTGCCACGAAACATGCCCATCTGGCAGGAAAACTCGTACTCGCCCGGATTCTCTGGCAGAAACTCCACCGGAATCGTCTCGCCTGTCGGCAACCGGGCGCTCTTGCCGAAGTCGTTGAAGAGTACCATCTCCGAGCAGGCCGCCGTCTCCTCGCGTCGGAAGTGAAAGCGCACCGGTTTGCCGTGTTGCACGATGATCACATCGGGCGTATAGCCACCCTTGACCAGGATCATCGCTTCCTGGTAGCCACTCGACGTGACCGCCGCACGCACGCCGCTCTTGCGCGGCCCCCAGAAGAACCAGGCGATCCCGCCGATCAAGATGATGCCGACCAGCAGCGCGGCGATATTGGTGATACTCATGGGCGTGCCTCCTTGAGCTGTGATGTCTCCTTTGGTCGCCAGCCGCGCAGGCGGTTGGCATTGGTGACGACGGTCACTGAACTGGCTGCCATGGCTGCCGCCGCCAGCAACGGGCTGAGCAGGAGCCCGGTGAACGGGTAGAGCAGGCCCATCGCGATGGGGATACCCAGCCCGTTGTAGATGAAGGCACCGAACAGGTTCTGGTAGACGTTGCGCATCGTCGCTTTGGAAATCTCGATGGCCGTCGCCACCCCTGTGAGACTCCCGCTGATGAGCGTGATATCGGCGGCTTCGATGGCCACATCAGTCCCCGTGCCAATCGCAAAACCCACATCGGCCTGCGTCAGGGCGGGCGCATCGTTGATGCCGTCTCCCACCATCCCCACTTGTTTGCCTTCGAGCTGCAACTTCTGCACCTCGTGCGCTTTATCCTGCGGCAGGACCTCGGCCAGTACCCGGTCCACGCCGACCTGGCGGCCAATGGCATGGGCGGTGCGCCGGTTGTCGCCCGTCAGCATCACCACCTCTAATCCCAGGCGCTTGAGCGCGGCGATGGCAGCCGTCGACTCTTCCTTGACGGTATCAGCAGCCGCGACCATACCCGCGGCACGCCCGTTTCAGTCGGCCCAAGTTCGCGGCCTTGTGCAGGCGTTTTCCGTCACGAGGACTGCCCACCCGTGTCCAGCATCACACGGCTGCGTGCCTATGCTCTCCCCAAATCGGCGGAAGAGATCGCATTTCTCTGGCATCCCCGCTCGACTGGAAAATGGGGCTAGTCGATCATAGACAAATATCACACGAGCAGTATGCTCATCACGCTTTCTCTTGAGAGATTGTCCCGAACACACGCCGTCTGTGCGCGTCTTCAGGAAGTGCTGCGTTATGGGGCAGTGGCAGGCCTTGAGTCCAGATGGGAGCAAGAGGCCCATGCTCGTGCAGCAGCACCTCCGTGGTCGTCCAGATGACCAGCCCGCTGACGTGCGCGAGCATGGCCTGCGCCACACGCTGCATGCGCCGCTCCTGCGCGACTTCCGGTGCGACAACGAAGAGCCCGGGCGCTGCTTTCCTCTCTCTCGCCCATTCACGCGAGGCGAGGTAGTGCGCGTAGGAGCGGAACTTGACCGCGAGGTCCCGCACGTTCATGGTGCCGCGATCCCACTCCAACCAGAACCGGAACTGGCTTTGTCCCACGCTGTATTCCGCCAGGGCGTCCGGCCGGAGATTGTACCAGTGCTCGCCCACCCGGTAGCGCCGTTCGCAGGATGCCCCGGTTTCCCACCAGCGCAGGGCTTGTTCTGTCTCACATTTTGCCGCCTGTGCCAGGGCAGCGAAAAAGCCGTAGATCCCGGCCGTGTGCTTGATGCGCAGCAAGAGCCAGCGTTCCCCCCGCTGCACAATGGGTGCCCTTCCCAACTCGGCCTCCTCATCAGACGTTACCGCGATGCTGCGGATGTGCATATGGTTCGCCGCCGCGAACAAATGCAGCCCGCGCTCACAGAGGTGCCAGCGTTTCCCGGCGGAAGTGACAACGGGCTCCAGGCAGCCCTGCGCATGCAGCGCGTAGAGCGAAGAGCGCACCGACCCCCGTTGGAGCGACAACAGCGCCGCCAGTTCCTCATCGGACAGCAGCGGGTGGGCCAGCAGCAGGTGCAGGATGCCCCACTGGCCGGGAGTCAGCTTCAGCCCCAGCAAAGCGATCACCTCCCGTTCCTTCGACCCACGCGGCAAGGGGTGCGATGCGCGATGCGCGAGATTCCGCACGATGAGACGGTGTGGCCGTGCGTGAGTGTCGCAGGACGGGACCACGTCGCCATCCTGTGAAGGCGAGGACGCGCCGCCCTTGGCTGCGTCCTCGCCTTCTTCCAGGCCGAGCGCGGAGGGGAATGCGGCGGATGGCAGGGGCGTCAGCAGCTCCGGCAGGCGACAGGGCATCTCGGTCGCGAGGGTGAGCCAGTTGAGCCGCCACGGGTTCACCTGCGCCTCAAGAGGTGCGGGCAGACAGGCAAGCGCTCCCCGGAGGGGTTCCAGGCGCAGCGAGAGCGCGGCGGCCTCGCCCGCGTGCTGCCAGTGCTCACGCTGCCGCGGCGAGCGGGCCAGGATCAGCACCGTCGGCATGTGTTGATAGATCGCCCAGCGCTCGGGGGACTCGCGCCAGCACAGGAGGCGCTCCAAGCGCAGGCGCATCAGCCGTTCGTCGTCCAGCTCCGAGGAGAGCAGGAACAGGCCATACCACTGATCCAGCAGGCTGCCATCGGTGTGCTGCGCGCGGATGCAGAGAGCAACTGCGCCATCGGCAAAGAAGCGCATCGCCTGCTCGCGATAGCAGAAGCGGTGCGTCAGGTCGCGCCGCCAGGTCCAGCGTACCAGCCCGGGCCTTCTGCCCTGCCTCGCCATCGCCTCTGCCGAGTGGGTGATGAGCCCGTTCACCACCTCCTGGAGCAGGAGCAGCGCTGACAGACGAGGCAGCCTGCGCAGCAACCCGGCCTCATCTGCCTGGAAGCGGTGGGCGAGTTCCTGGCCGGGTTGCTCCAGGTGTTTTGCCAGCAGGTACAGACCCAGGTTGCTGAGATAATGGAGCCGCTTGCCCGTTCCCGGCGTTTTCGGCACCACCCATTCCACCAGGGCGTTCGCTTCCAATTCCTGGAGGTGGCGATAGACTGTGGCGCGGCTGGCCCACCTGGCGACACCCACCACCAGGTCATCCGCTCGCTGCAAGGGGTAACGCAACAGCCAGTGCAAAAGCCGCCAATCGATCTCCACCAGGGACGATCCCACCATCGTCAGCATCTCCGCTGTGAGCTTGTGTCCACTGTTCTTCTCACGCGTGGTCTCAGGCACCGGTAGCGCCTCTTTCCTCCTCTTCGTCGTGCCTGGGAATGCCTTCACCCTCTTCGCGATACATCAGATGCACCTGCACTGGGGCCACTTGCATCTCCTGCTTCTCACGACTTCCACTGCCACGCTTCTTATGGTGTCGTGTACTCCCTGATTCTTCTTTAGCATGCCCATCGACTCCGGGCAGTTCGTCCTCCTCTCTCCTGCTCACCGCTCGTGGTTTGGTCGGTGAGACGCCTCGCTGTCGTGCCTGGCTCGCTCTGATCAGGTCATCAACCACCCCGGCAGGACGCGCATCCCGCCCACGGCTGCGCAGGCGCACAAAGTGTGCCAGTTGCTCGTCAGGATGAGGTGGCGCATCCAGGGCGAGCGAGAAGACCGGCAGGCGGTGGCCGCCCAACGAGAGCTTGATGTAGCACTGGAAATCGTCCAGGCAGGTGATGTCATCTTCCAGAATGCCGTCCAGTTCGTGCAGGAGCCGCGCGTCCTCTCCCGCCATGTGGAAGGCGAAAAGGTGATCGATGTTGGCCAGCACCGTCGCGCGCAGGGTGCGGTCCAAACGATCCAGATAGGCCAGCGACTGCGTGGCCAGGGCGAAGCTGCCGCCGTACTTGCGCAGCTCCGCCAGCATGCCCTGGTAGTTGGCGTTGCGGTAGACCTGGAACTCGTCGATGAGCACCAGATAGCGCCGCCGCTGCTCAAAGGGCACGGAAGCCTGCTCGGCGAGCGCCGCCTCGAAGATCCCCAGCAGGACGATGCCGATCAGTTCGGAAAGGTCAGCTCCCACCACCCCGCTCGCAGTGCTGACCAGCAGGAGTTTTCCCTGGCGCACGACTTCGCGCAGGTCCAGGGTGGAGCGCGGCTGGCCAAGGATGCGACGGGCGACACGGGAACTGGCGAACTTGGAGAGCTTGGTGATGACCGAGGAGGTGATCTCACGCTGCTGGTGCGCATCCATGGGTTCGTAGTAGTGCTGCCACCAGTCCAGGAGCATCCCGTCGCGCACTTGTTCCAGCACCGCGTGCCGGAAACTGGGCAGGCGCAGCAGCGCCACGACGTCGAGCAGCGTGTACTGCCGGTCCGGCCCCTGGTAAGGGTCGCTCTGGATGAGCCACTCGTTAGCGTCGGCCAGGGTCTTGAGAGCATATTCCAGCACGTTTTCGGTGCGTGAACCGTAGCTGGCCGCCCACAGGTGCTCGGAGAGCGTGATGAGCGTATCGACTGCCTTATCGCGATCGCGGCCCACCATATCGAGCGGATTAATCCCGACCGGGTAGTCGCTGTCAGCCAGGTCAACCAGCACCACGTTGTCTCGCTCAGCAGGGGGCAGCAGCCCGCATAGTGCGCGCACGACATCACCGTGCGGCTCGATGAAGGCCAGGCCGGGGCGTGTCGCCTCATCCATACCACCACGCGCCAGGCAGAGTGCCTGGGCCAGGTGCTGGAAGAGTGTGCTCTTGCCTTTGCCTGTGCTAGCCACCGCCAACAGGTTGTGGCGCAGGCACTCCGGTGGCAGAAAGACCGGTACGGTGTGCCCAGCATGACTCGATATGCCTATTCTCCAGCCCTGGCTCAGCGTGAGAACACGGGGAGCAAGCGCCGTGCGGGCGCGAGCGCGTTCCAGGTAAGGCAGATCGGCCAGGTCGTGGGCCTGCGGCAGGTGCCAGAGCGCCGCGAGATCGGCGACACTCAGCCGGTGGGACGAGCCCGCCACATCTCTTGCCCAGCCGGGGAGAGACGCGCGTCGCGGGACGAGGATACGCCGTGCTTTATGCTGCGACAAGTGGCGCGGGACGAAGTAGCCACCGGAGGCCGTGTGGTACTGCCGATAGGCTGCGGCCAACTGCTCCAGCAACTGGACCCGTGCCTCCCGCTCCAGGGTGTGCTGTTTTGATGTCGCACGCCAGGACCGATAGGAGTGCAGCAACGACGCTGTGTCGAGCGGCCACTGGAACAGGTGTCGCACGGGCGCCCGCCAGGAAGGACGGTTCAGGGCTGCCATCCGATCAGGACTGGTCGTGAAGACGAAGAGGCGCAGGCGCACGCGGTAGGCCGAAAGCGCCGTCTTCTCCTCCACCAGGCGCCGATCGTAGATGGATGACCCAGCCAGGCGACTCCGTATCTGCATCAACAGGAAGGCCAGGCAGAAGAGCGTGACGAAGGCCACGATGCCTGCGATGACCAGAAGCGATACCTGACCCGGCGAGAGTTGGGGTGCCTTGCCATGCAGCAGCGACAACCCGGCCTGCACCAGCCAGGCGGGAATGTGCGCGTTGATCTGCTTCTGGAAGCGCCACCACACCAATAGCAGTGCGACCAGGACGCCCAGGCCGACCAGTTGAAACGTACCAGGCCCACCCGCCTGCCCACCGCTCATGTCGAGTCGGGCGCGCAAGTGCTCCTGTTCCAGAGGGTGTTCGACCGCCTTGCGTAGGTAGGGGCGCGACCAGGTCGGGGTCGCGGGAAGCAGCGCCAGTTGGGTGACGACGCGCATGTGGGGTGGGAGATGGTTGAACACCCCCAGGATACCCAGCAGTGGGTCGGCTCCCTCCTGCTGCCATTCGCGTTCGCGAAAGGCCCGCAGGGGCAGGTAGGCTGCCGCGCCTGCGCACAGTTCGTCTACTGAGACTTCTTCTCCCTGTTGTAGGGCCAGGGGATCATCTTCCTGTGATACCGGCCGGATGATAGCCTGGGGATAGCGCGCCTGCACCTGGCTGCAGAGATGCCGGAGCGCCATCGCGGAGGTCGCCCGCAGCAAAAAGCCGCGCGAGGAGTCCGTGGCTGCAAGTTCGAGCGCCACCGGGTGCCGGTCGTCCTGTGCCAGGCCCTGCATGGCCGTTTCCAGCGCCATGATGTCTCTCGTACTGGCCGCACGTGGCACGAGCACCGAGGCCAGGAGGCACTCCTGCCCAACCTGCTGCGGCTCCATCTGTTGGATGCTCATATTGTTCCTGGTGTCTCCCATCTCTTCCTCGCTCCTGTGCTAGAGACTACTCGCTTCGCGCTGTTCCTCAGGATGGTGGTGATTGGTTCCCTGCGCGGCGGTTGCTTCGATCTCTCCTTCTTGCCTTGTTGCTCGTTCTCGCTGCTGCTCTTTCAGTGGGACAAGTGGCCCGGTCTTCTGGCGGCTCAATGCCAGTTGATAGGCTTCACGTGATGCGCTGTCCGCGTCTCCACTGGCATCGCCCACAGTCGCCTCCGCCTCCCCGGCGCGTTCGACCGGGTTGGTGGTGATGAGGGCATGTTCGCGCGGACTAGCCGGGATAGAGATGATCACGCGCTTGCCTCCGGAGAGCACCAGCGCCTCGTGGCTGCCGAAGGTAAGCAGTCGCTGCTGCTCGCTCCGCGTCAGGTGGAAACGCTCGGCGACGGCTGCCGCACTCGTCGCATCTTGCGTCTTGAGCACCTTGATGGCAGCGTTGGCCGCAACCACGCTGCCCCAGGGGTCCTGCACGAACTGCTCCGGGTTCTGCGTCATCGTCACAAGGCGCAGGTAGCGCTTGCGCGCCCGGCGCGAGAGCGCAGCCAGGAACTGGCCGCCTGCTGGATGCTCGATGAGGGAGGCCGCCTCGTCGATGTAGAGGGCGCGCGGGGTGCGGCTGTCATAGAGCGCCTGCGTCCACACACGGTCGGCGATGAGGGCGATGGCCAGCGGGCGCAGTTCGCCGCGCATCTCCCGGATGTCCCACACCACCAGGTGACTCCCCAGATCGACTGAGGTGAAGTCCGAGAAGAGGCTGGAGAGGCTGCCGGAGACGTAGCGGGAGAGCCGCCCGGCCAGGTCGGTCTCATCCGGCCCATAGCGTCCGCTCTGCAAGATGTCGTACAAGTCGCACAGCAGCGGTGGATGCCTGTGGTGGGTGCGCGGATCGCTCGTGATGCCCTCCTGTAAGTACGCCTCGTAGAGCGCACGGTCCAGCAGCCCCTTCTCGCGTTTGGTCAGCATGCCACTGCCCGACAAGGTAGGAGAGGCGTCCTCGGCCAGCAGAATGTCCAGCATGGCGTGCAGGTCCAGCATCTTCTCGGCCAGCCGGTCTCCCCGACTGGCCTGCGCCAGATAGGTGTGAAAGTCGCAGCGGGGAGGCAGCAGGTCAAACGGATTGAGACGGTGGACCGATCCCGGAGCCAGCCGCACCACCGTGCCGCCCAGCGCCTCACAGAGCTGCTGGTATTCAAGATCGGGGTCGATCACGAAGCTCTGGTCGCCGCGGCTCCAATGCATGAGCAGGTCGCGTTCGACGAGCAGTTTGCCGAGGTAGCTCTTGCCCGATCCGGTCACTCCGCCGATGAAGAGGTGCGGGTTTTCCAATGAGCCGTCCCAGGGGTTGAGCAGCACCGGCTCGCGCGTCTCGCTGATGCCCACGAGTAAGCCATCCGGCATGACGATGGAGTTGGACAGGAACGGGAACATGGTCGCCAGCGTGGTCGAGTCAAGGGTCGTGGTGCGCAGCAGCGCATCGCGCGCCTGCGGCAGGCAGGACTGCAAGGCCTCGACCTGTTCAAAGGTGGTAGGATGGGTTGCCGCGTCCAGCGAGAGCAGGCCGAGCACCGAGTAGAGCCGTTCCATCCGGTCAGCGAGCGCCTCGCGGCTGTTCGCGCGCACCAGCAGGTAGAAGCCCAGGTCGAAGACCCGTTCCCGCGAACGCGCCAGGTCGTCTAAGAGGCGCGACAGATCCTCTTCGGCCACCAGCGCGTCGGGATCGTCGGCGCGTCCCTCGCGCCGGTTGAAGTGACGGCCTGAAGCGTGGCCGGCTCGGTTGCGCGCCAACTGCCGCTTCATGGAGGCGGTATCCTGCGGGTGATAGTGGAAGGTGAGATCGAACACGTCGTCGTGCAGCACCAGCGGGGCCAACCAGCCATCGAAGGAGACCTCACGCGGGCAGGCCGTTACCGCCAGGCCGCAGGCGTATTCCTGCCCGATACGCAGAGCATCGGGCATCACCTCGATGCATTCCGGGGCCAGTAGATCGACCAGATGCAGCAGGTCCGGCGTCGGAAGCGAGCGTTGCGCTGTGTCCAACGCACGTGAGGATGCTTCGCATTGGTGCTCGCTCCCAGCCAATGGCATCAGTTCCTGACGGGTAGCATTGCTTGACCAGCGTTTCACGTGGGAGGGTCGTCCCACGGCGGCCAGGAGCTGAGCAGGGAGCGGATGGGCGATGGCGCGCTCGGGCGTCAGGCAGCCGTAATACAGCCGCGTCAGCTCATCGTTGTGGAGGCGCCGACTGGTGAGACCGCAAGAGGCCAGCTGCTGGGTGAGCGCTTCCGTCCGCAGTGTCAATTCCTGCCGCGCCAGTTCCCGCGTCTCGATCTGCCGCTGCACACGACGCCTGCCAAACAGAGGGACTCTCCCCCTGTGCCTGGGACGACCAGCGCGAGGGTCCGCCGGGATAACGAGATAGACGTGCCGCTCAATGAGCGTGCGCTCGGCAGCAATCCTGCGAAGGAGGTCAGCCACGCTGGAGGCCAGGGCCAACCAGGTGGGTGTGGAGGACCGACCTGCGCCGGGTGGAGCGAGCAGGCGCTCTACGTAGGGCGACAGGTCGAGGCGTTGGTTGCGCACCAGCACCTGCAAGGGATACGAGAGCGAGCGGATGAGCGCTCCGAAGCGCTCAATGATAGCCTCCTGCTCATCCTCCGCTTTGAGCGACAGATTGATGGGTGCGACCTCTAGCACGGCTCGGTAGCTGCGCCGGGTGGGTGAACCGGGTGCGTAGAAGCAGAGCATGTCCCCGCTCGTTTCGCGCACAAAGAGCAGGTCGCGCTGCACGCTGGACGGGATCTGCGCCTGCTTCATCGCTGCTTCCTCTCGGTGAGAAAGAGGGAATTCGCACCAACTCCCTCTTCCCTCTCAAGAGCCGGAGGATACAGGTGCGGCTCGAAGTGGCGGATGCTGCGCCACAAATAGCGCTTGGGACGCAGCTGGTAGCGCACGAAGACGATCAGCCAGACCTCCAGGTAGCGACCGGCATACCGGTAGCAGGCGAGGAGCATGACCAGCAGGAAGGGCACCAGCGCCACCAGCAGTCGCAGTGCCTGACCCATGAGCGCATGGTGTCCGAGCGGGGCCAGGTGCTGCCAGACCGTGCCACCGGTGCCTGCGCCGACCAGTAAGAGTAAGAGCTGGCGAGCTGAGAGGCTAAACGACCACAGTGTCAGCACCTGATCTGGAAGGTTCAGGTGCGTCGGCACGATATGCTTTCTTGGTGTGTAGATGGTCGTGCGACCATGCATGGACTGTGACATCTTTTGTGTTCACTTTCTGCGATGATTCCCTCATTCGTCTCGCACATCAACCGCGATAAAAGGCTCTCTCTTCTTTCTATTGCCCCTGCGCTGCGCCATTGACCAGGCCTGAGATGGTCTGGGCGAGTAGGGCCAGCGCCAGACCACCCAGCGCGATATACAGGCTGCTTCTGGCCTGCACGCGGTGGTTCTCGTTCTGGTTGGCCGTCATGTAGAGGAGCGCCGCCCAGGCAAAGAAGAAGGTCGCCATCGCCAGGGCAAAGGCCGTCAGATCGTTATACAGGTTGGTGAAAAAGCCGCTGATGCTGCCCAACACGAGCAGCGTATTCCAGGTGGTTTGTATCAGAGCCGCGAACTGCGCCGGGTGAAGCAGCGCGGCGGTTGTTATGGTCTTGAGATGCATGACGAGATGTCTTCCTCCTTCTTTCGGCTGGCGCTCAGGCTGAGAACTGCCCGGTTACTCGTGCCGAGGATGCTGAAGCCGCTCCCGCAGGACGCAGATAGCCCCAAACGCTATAACCGGGCCAGCCCGACGTGTCGACCGTATGATCGGGCAAGAGCGGCATCGTCGTATATGGACTCACACTATTGGAGTTGCTAAAGGTGATGGCGCCATCTATGGTGGCCGAGGGCAAGAGCACGCTCATCACAATTCCTGCGTGGCCGATGTTCGTGTCCTTGAAGATCATCACGTCGCCCGGCATGGGCAGACCGCGCTGCCCTGCTGGAGCAGCAGCCGAGGGGATCTCCTGCCAGCCCGGCTGCCCCGCGTAGGTGGCCCACAGGTCAAAGGCGTTGGCGGTGAGCCGCATGGGATAGACCTGCGAGTAGGCCCCGCGCACGAAGCTGACGCACTGGTAGTTTCCGTTAGCCCAGGCCGAGCAGCCCGGGCAGACCTGCTGGCCATAGTCGATCACCGCCTGCGGGAAAGGAGGCAAGCCCGGCGGGTAGGTGCTGCCAGGAGCTTTGTACCAGGTGTAGTAGCAGTCCGGGTAGCTGATGTGGCCGCCGCAGGCAGGGTTGACGTAAAGCGCGTCGGCCATCGCCTTCGCCAAAGTTACCACTTGCGCGCCGATGTGACTGGCGGGTACACACGCAGGTGCCGTTTCGGTCGGCGAGGGTGTTGCTGCGGACGAGCCTGGAGTGGGAGAACCTATCCCAGGTGTGGCAGTGGCACTCAGGCAGATGCCGGGTCCACTCCCATACCCGCCGCTTTGCGACCAGGCGAGGGAGGCAGAGAGACCCGTGAGCGTCACAAACCCGAGCATCAGCACGACAACCACTCCGCCAGCCATGGCTGTCAACCCGATGCGCGAACTGCTCATATGCTTTCCTCCATACTTCCTCTCCAGCTACAGCAGCGCCAGCAGGCGAGGCGCAACGTCGGCGGCAAAACCAGCCGCTCCCCCGATGGCTCCAGCAGTGGCAGCCGAGGCGTCCATCATGGGACGGAAGGCGTAGCGATGCACGATGCCGGGGATGCGCAGTACCAGGTAGAGCATGGCAGCCGCCACCAGCAGTGTCGCCAGTGCGCTGTCCAGCCCGGAAATGTTGGAGGCTCCCAGCGAGGTGAGCAGCGTGCCTCCCAGCCCCAGCGCCACCACCTGAAAGAACTGCACCAGCACCGTGCTGGCGGTCAGCGAGAGCCAGAGACGGCTAAAGCCCATCGTCTGCGGCAGCGCGAAGCAGGCCAGCCCCGGCCCGGAGAGCACCAGCAGCACCCACAAGAGCGCCAGGCGCAC
>Ga0070717_10000731_pt1 | contig 21371 bp, 18 predicted proteins | sample LARL113metaG_FD_71366 | JGI IMG/M metagenome (GOLD analysis project Ga0070717, IMG submission 71366) | Corn, switchgrass and miscanthus rhizosphere microbial communities from Kellogg Biological Station, Michigan, USA - LAR L11-3 metaG | ecosystem: Host-associated > Plants > Roots > Rhizosphere ...
GTGTCGCGTGCCTTTCATTGCGGTTCTCCTCTCCTGGGTTTGGGGAGAACTCACATTCTAGATGGTCCAGTTTTCGGGGGTTGGGTCACTAGCACAACTGCGTATACGCTGCCTCTGGTTGATAGTTAGAGATGGGCAGAGCCATTTTCGGCATCCCTTAGACACACCTGAGCTTCTGGAACAGAGAACGACCTTCGAGCCCAGTACACTCAATGCTTTGCGACGGTCAACTAGCGCTGGCGATTGGGGTTGTTTGGGCGAAGCCCCAACTATTCCGTTCTCTGCGCGCTAAGAACTCATTCAGGTCCTCGACTAACTTGCATAGTTTGCGGGTGTCTTGCTCGTGGATGACAGCAGTACAAAGCTGATCTAGCTTTTTCTGATCACTGGGACTCATGGGCATTCCTCTGGGACGAGGAGTACCATACCGGCGCAATTGAAAGATGTAAGCTGCACAAAATGACAGAAAGCGCCTATAGAAGTTTTGTCATTTCCCGCTTTCAACTAGTCTTTACTCGCGCCGCTTCTTACGGTAGGGGCTATCACAGTCGAAGGCATCGCGTGTTCCTAGTGCTTCTTAATGATTGTGGAGGAGGATGACAGTAGATTCTCGCTCTCGGCCAAGCGCCTGATGGCGAGGCGAATGATGTGAATCATGCCGAGCCCGAGCTTCTCTTGAAGGCAGGCAATGAGATGGAGGTCCGAATCCGTGAAGCGAACGGTCGTCGCCTTAAGTTTGTCGTTCTTCATGACTCTAAATCTTTGCAGACGGATGGTGTGGTGTCGTTGCCCAAGAGCATTGAGGAACCGCAGAGACAGCTTAACGATATCTGACAAATACCGGCTCACCGAGTCGCACAAACCACGGAGGCCCCTTTGTGAGCGGCGCCGTTTTGCCGAGGACCTCTTATTTAGCCGCCGTAAAAGCGAGATAGAGCTCTGCAACGAACATTCGCTTTTTCTCTTACTTGCAGAACTCGCTCGCCGAGACGGAACTCGCCAGTAGCGTCACAAATAGAATTTCTACGAAGCCCTCCAAATGGCGTGGCAAGGGTCGGAAGCAAGACTGGCTCCCGGCGCAGGCGGGAAATGACAAGATTGTGCGCCTTCAGGTCCGATTACGTATTCTTCTCCTGGATGAGGTACTCGCTTGGGCAGGGGAGAAAGCCTCAAAATAACTAGATCGGCCGTTCCGTCGCTAGAGATTGAGTCAGCGGAGACAACAGCGGAAAAGATCCAGGACGTTTCGGTGTGTCAGAAACCACCAAACAAGGCGGTATTCCGCGCGACGCTACTCTACTCTAAGGCCTTTTAGGCACAAGAAAGCCCCCTCTGCCGGAGCGGAAGGGGCTAATGAGCAAACTTGCGTATATAGTCGGCAAGCAACCAGAGTTTAGGTCGCTGTTGGGTGGTCACGAACTGTCAAAACTTACAGTGCTTAAGAGCGTTTTGTGAGCATGAGGATCCAACTTCAGCCGAGATTGGCCGATCAACGCCATCAACTATTCGCACGAAACGTAGCAAGTCACGATTCCAATACAAACCGCGACTGCGACTTGAGGCCGGCCCTGCTGGGGACGCCAACGACCGACATTTCAATGACTGGCATTCCTGACAGGTGCTTGATTCAGCCAAACACCTCTAATCTAATTTAGCAAAAGATATGCTCTTCCGAATCGCGTCCAGCCCGCTGCAATGCTCACAATGTCCATGACAGTGAAAATCCTCGTCTCTGATCTCCCGTGATATCCGAAACTACAGCGCCAGTCGGAAGAGCATTTAACATCTGTCAAGCGGAGCAGTTGAGTCCTTGCGACCCAAAAGCAGTGTGGCATCTCCAACGGCTGAGGCGACGCACAGTCCGATAATTTCGGTTCGCACACAGCAGAACTTCGACATTCCTCATCGTGGCGAGCGAAATCACGGACCCAACGTTGGTATCCACTCATGTACTGATGAACTTGACTCAAGCTCCTCGCGCGAACGGATATGATCGAGCGGCTGCGTTTCTCCCACATCCTGAGTCCACAGAGTTGTTTCCAATCGGAATGCGCGCCTTTACTATCGTGCCATAACCTCGTCTTGAGCTAATCTGGAACTCGCCGTTCACAACGTGTAGTCTCTCCCGCATGCTGATGAGGCCCAAGCCTTGCCGGTTTGTCGCGTCTTGCTGATCAAAGCCCACGCCTGCGTCGCTTACGACGAGTTGAATCTCTTGGGATACTCCCCGCGTCACACCCCGCAGTTCCGCCGAAAAATGCTGCACACCGCTGTGCTTCACTGCATTTTGTAGGGCCTCTTGTAACACCCGGAAAAGACAAAGTGAGACTTCGCTCGACAGACTACGAGGGACGCATTCATGGCTGAACTCGACCACTACCTTTTGTTTCTCGGAGAGTTCTTTGCAGAAGCTGCTCGCTGCTGCCACTATCCCCAAATAATCGAGCTTAGACGAATGTAGGCGATGTGAGAGGCCCTGAATGTCTTTACCTAATTGCAGCAGTCGATCTCGCACATGACGAACTTGATCACCGCCTCTAGCCCGAGACTCGAAAAGATATTGCTCGAACTGTTCCAATTCAACGGCCGTCAATGCGATTCTTTGATTAATGTCGTCATGCAGTTCCCGCGCAATCCTAGCGCGTTCTTGCTCTTGTGCTTCAATCAGCTTTCGACCCATGCTTGAAAGCGCCTGTTGTACTTGTTTGCCCTCAGTGACATCGACGCAGGTTCCTACGTAACCAGCAAGCAATGAATCCGGATGGAACCTAGGCATCCCAATGTCTAACATCCACCGATATTCTCCACTGTGTCGGCGGAGCCGATACTCCGTTCTGAACCCTTCACGACGATCAAACGCTTGCGTATATGCATTCATGTACCTTTGCAAATCGTCCGGGTGTATTCCCTCTGTCCATCCGCTTCCAAGCTCCGCATCAATTGATTTTCCAGTAAATTCGAGCCAAGGCTTATTGAAGTAGGTGTACAGTTTATCGGGGCCTGACATCCAAATCAGCACGGGAGCTGTATCTGCCAACAAGCGGAAGCGCGTTTCGCTTTCCTTGAGAGCCTGCTCCGCCATCTTGCGCTGCGTGATGTCTGAGATCGCCCATAGTGTGCATGACTGGCCGATATCTATCTTTTCTGCCGCGCATAGTCCGACCATCTCGGTGCCGTCCTTGCGGCGATAGCGAACCTCTTCATCGCGAACAGAACCCTCGACCACAAGTCGATTTGCCAACGCCGCCGGTTCGGCAGGATCTGCCCAAATCGAGATGTCTACAGGAGTTCGCCCGATCACCTCGTCACGACGCCAACCCGTCATCCGTTCAAAAGTCTCATTGACGTCGAGGTAATGGCCATCGTTGTAGCTGGTTAACGTCAGGGCCATTGGGCTTTTTCGGAATATCTTGGAAAACTTCCTTTCTGACTTCTCGAGGGCCTCTTCAGCTCGCTTTCGCTCACTGATATCACGGGCAATTGCGGATGAGCCCACGATCCGGCCGGATGCGTCTTTAAGCGGGGAAACAGTCAGAGAAATGTTCACTCTATTCCCTGTTTTCGCGGTGCGAGTTGTTTCTATATGCTCAATCTGTTCCCCCGTCTTCACAGCCCGAAGAATCTCTTCCTCCTCGTCCAGGAACTCTGGTGGAATGATAATGCTCATCGACAGGCCAATCGTTTCCGCTGCACTGAACCCGTAAATGCGCTGTGCGGCTCCGTTCCAACTCAAGATGACACCCTCCAGATTCATGGAGATAATCGCATCATCGGAGGATTCAACAATAGCGGCAAGGTGCAGCCGCTCCTTCATCACGGCTTCTTCGCGAAGGAGCCGCTCTGCGCGTCGCGCGGATTGCTGGCTTTCGGTGATTATGGCTCCTAAAGTCAAGCCGAGTACCGAAATCACCCCAAAGAATACATCTGCTAGGATTGCGTTTATGAACTGGCTGTTTTTGGCGAAGGGACCGGAGCCCAACTCGGTCTCCATCGTCGCTATGGAAGCAATCACCAGATTGGCCAGGCTCGCCCCGCTCACCCCGAAGCGAATCACCGCAGCTATTACGAATGGCAGGACTGCGAACGCCAGAATGTGCAATCGGATGGGAATCAGAGACAGGTCTCCAAAGATGATGAAGCATAGAACAGCCAGCAGGAGTAGCCCCACAACAAATTCCAGAAAGTGAAGCCAGGAGCAGCGCTTTAGCAAATCTGAAAATGTCAACAAAACAGGTGTTACGAGCAATACTCCTATGCTGTCTCCCAGCAAATAAATCAGCCAAGCCGGCCCGAATCCTGACCAGCCGCGCACATTGTTTGCATAGAGGAGCGACGCACCAATTGACGCGCTCATCGTCGCGCTGCCCAATGCGCCTAAGAGGATGAACGAAAGCACATCGCGTAACCGTGATAACGAAGGACGGAAGTCAGCAAAGTGGCGGAGGAGAAATGCTGGGATCAGGGCTGCCAGAGTGGTTCCAGCGGCGTAGCCGAAAGCAGCCCAGTGAGGCAGGGGACTCAAGTAGGCAAGAAGGAGTGCTCCACCTGCAATTCCCGGCCAAACGGAATGCCCCCAGAGGAGCAGTATGCCAAGGGCAACCCCTGACGCCGGCCAAACAGGCCCGATACCACCGCTGCTAATGGTTTGGAGAACATCGCCAAGTTTGCCTGCTGCAAATTGTATGGCGAAGACCACAGCAATCCGCGCCAGATAGCTACCGAGGTTGCGTGGCACGAGTTCCGAGATTTTGAACAGCATCGGCCAAGCTCACACCGCCCAGCGACATGGATAATGTTTCCACCCGGCGGCTTCGATCGAGTCACAGTTCGCCGTTGAACCTTAGACTTCTATTGGTTCTCAAAGAGATGTCCCCTTAAGCTTCGCAGCGCATGCAAGCGTCAGTCTACTGTCAGCATTTACGGTTTCGCTTATTTCATCCCGGTGGGGCCAACACTCACACCCGGCGGAGCCTGCCACATACCACGCATTCACATTCTTTGTGACGATCCGAACCAGCGAGCGCTACTCAAATAGCAATAACGCCCGTGACTTTTATGATCCATTAGCGACTGCACCGACTGAAGCGCGAACGCAACTTTCCACCGAGCGCGAAAGGCATTTCACTTAAGTCACATCGGCTCGCCTCAGTAACAGTAGCTGCCTAGAGACTCTTTGAATGGTCAGTAACGGATCCCCACTGTAATCGCGATGAACTGCGTCTTAACACCCTTGGTCGGGACATAGTGATAGCGTGCTTCCGTATAAATTCGGTAAGAACCTTCGCCAACTGCTAGCGTGAGTCCAACGCCCGCATTCGTTCCCAATGCATTTGTGGTGGTCGTTGCCAATCGCTGGTTCGCTGTTACCATTCCGGACGCGCAAGTAAATCCCCACCACAGCCAGACCGGGGTGCATACCGTGGCCGGACTGGCAATAACATCCCTTGAGAGCCAGTTCTTGCGGTAGTACCAGCCGCCGCCTCCAATCAGATATGTACCCAACGGACGACCGCGGACTTCGTACCGATAGCTTCCAGTCAGAGCGTACAGGTTACTGTTGCCATCGAGTTTGCCTAACTGCGAAGAAGTTACTTGTAGCGGCTGAAGCGTTCCAGCAGAAGGATACATCCGGTTCCACAAGAATTCTGCAATGACGGCATTGCGCGAGGTGAAATTATAGCCAACTCCGCCAGTTGCGCCCCAGCCGGCAGCAATGACCTGTGCGGTGGAATTGACAGGCAAGTTGAGCACGACGGCCAGGTTGCTGTTGACTTTGCATGAGTCAATGCACTCATCCTGTGCGTGGAGAAGTTGCAACGTAATCAGCCATATCGAACCAACAACGAGTCTCTGTAGCACCACTTTCCTCCCTGCACATCGAATTCACTCCCACGGCGCTCATTTTCGATCACTCCAGGGTTTTATCTTCCTTCTCGAGCAACTACGAAGAAGGGTGTCCAAACCAAACGCACTCCCGCCGCGATAGAAGTATGCCGCGGGACGTCTGTCCCGTAACTGGTAAAACTGATAGTGCCATGGGAACTCCAGAAGTGTTTATTCGAGGTGTGAAACATTGGTTAGACTGGGCCGGGGTGGAGTGTTCCGGACCGTTGTTCAACCCCTGGAGTTTACTAGGTAAATCATAGAGGGGGCACTTCTTGTCGAACGACTACACTACGTGCTAAACGTGCGACGCAGATATTCGATGCTGCGTTCAGCAGGTACGGTTCGGGATGAGACGTGTCCCCCACAAAAACCCGCCCCCCTCGCGGCGCGTGCGGTGTCTTTCACGAGCCGCTTTCACGAGCCGCGGTAATACATGCAAGAGAACCACCGCTCGTTTGTGCGGCAAATATTCACGGGGTTCGTTCTCTGGGTGAAAGCGCTGCTAGACTGGTTCCGCAGTTGTTCATCAGCTTCGAAGATCTTGGACATTTCTCTTCGACGGGCTTGCTCCGGACGATCCGATATAGTATCTCGACGAACACCATCAACAACACAAGCGCGGCTGCAATGGCGAAACATAAAGCAATCTCAAAGGTCTCCACGACGAGATATCGCGCCAAGTCACCGTCTTGGGGGAAGCTTTTACGACCATTGTTGGTTATAGTCATCTGCCGTGAAATAATATTGATCGTGCTAAGCTGATAACCTCGCTCTAAACACTTGCCGTGAGCGTCGCCGGTGAGACTGCTGCCGGTAGAAGAGCAAGTGGCGCACGATGACAGAGGTGGTTCGTCATGCTACCTGCTCAGACGACTTGTTCGTACTATTGCTTTAGTACCATTGCTCCGACATTGTTCGGTGATGGCCTTATTCGGGCACGTTCTACTCTGGACCTATCTCTTGTGGACACAGCATACTGGCAGTTTAAGCTCGCTCTTACGACATAGATTCCCCGGCTGGCCGACACAGCACGACTGCCAAGTACTTTTGCAGCTTTAAGCACTCGCGATCAGTGCGGAATTGTGCTATCAGAAAAGTGGATATTGTCGTTTACGGTGGTGCTCAAGAATCTGCAATGCGGTCGTGAGGGTCTGAACGTCGGTTTCACGGCACTAACCCATGACCGCATTGCGGTCCGGAACTAAACCCAGAGTACTTTCCAGCTCTGCCTCGGTCTGCTAGCAGTTAGCCCAGCTTTCAGCTCTATTTTTCGAGTACAGGCAGTCTGACCTGAGTTCCAGAATGACCGTAAGGATCTGTTCACCAGCGGGTAATAGTAACTTCAATGTCATCACATTGTGAGCAGCAGATTAGGCGCATCTTTGGGGAAAGGGTTGAACTCAGCGGCTCGAAGGGTTTTAGCTCGCTATTCGAAGGTTTGCCATCCACACAAAGAACAAAGAACAAAGAACTCTTCCAGAGGAGCCGGGAGGCTTTGCGTGTGTGGTTGCTGCTTGAGTCGAATAGTGGGCAGAGGGTAGGCGCTGAGTCGGAGTGATGACAACCGTCTTCCGTATACCTGCCGTTAGCGCCACCCTCCCAATATGTTGCAGTTTGAGACCGTCAGGGTGGGAGCAATGCGCTCTCGGAGGGTGCCTTGTTCTTGAACGCAAAAACCGGAAGCGATTGCGTCTCGGGCGCACCATTGACTTGGCTCCCTTGGCAGTCTCCCCGCGGGAAACGTCTACGGTTGTCAGCAACAGTTCACATGCGTTCAGCAAGTTAACTTAACGTGTTAACCCTCGGCCCAACCAACAGAGTTTGCAAGTACAACGTCACGGAATTTTACGAGGCACATGACGCGGCCGAAGCTCGTACTCTGCGAACTGTGGCAAGAGCCTATTAAGAACCGCAGAACAGGCGACTGGAACTCGGCATGGCTATGCCTTTTCACTGTTACAAATAACAGTTACGAAGAGAACTTCCATTGCCTAGACTTCGATGCAAGCGAGTTGATTGCGCGGAATGCCGCCTATTCTCAATGCTGAGCAGATTCGTTTAAATTTACTTTAGAGGTTGGTAGATGTACTCGCCATATCGTTATTGAGTGTTTTGCGGCAGTATCAATATGTTTTATTGTCATGGACGGAACTTAACCTTATGTTCTCTGTTTGACCAGCAGGCTAACTGCGGCCGGACCTAGCAGCAACGCTTCGAATATGTAGTGCTTAGAAGGAGATAACAATGAACTCAAGACTCGACAGCTTACGACTGTGGTTGGTGCTATCGGTGGGAGCTTTATTTCTCGCCTTCACATTTGGAATGAGCGCACAAGTGAAGACACAAACATCAACAATTAGCCACGCCCCAACACATGAAGTCAGCGTGGCGCGCGGAGAGGTAATCCGTGTTTCAGGAAACGACCTGATCGTAAAGATGGAAGATGGCACGATCCGCTATTTCGATCATGTTCCCGAGAGCGATAGAGTGACGGTGAACGGCCAGGAGCTCGGCATCCATGATCTCAAACCGGGAATGAAACTCGAGCGCACTCTCACGGTGGTCACCACGCCGCAGACTATTACCACGGTCCAGACTGTCAGCGGAAAAGTCTGGCAAGTGATGGCTCCAAAAACTGTCATTCTGACTCTAGAAGACGGCACCAATCAGCAGTTCAATGTTCCCCAGGATCAAAAATTCATGATCGACGGCCGGGAAACCGATGTCTTTGGATTGAAAAAGGGAATGAGAGTAACAGCGACAAAGATCGTGGAAGAACCTGCAACGGTAGTGGAGCATAGACGCCAGTTGACCGGTACAATGCCGCCCCCGCCTCCAGCGCCACCGGCCGACGTGCCAATCCTGATTGCCAAAGCTACACCATCCTCAGTCCCGGCTGCTGCTCCGGCGGAATTGCCGAAGACGGGAAGCATATTACCCCTCATCGGCATGCTTGGTGCTCTTTCACTTCTGTCTTCGCTTGGGATGAAGCTCATTCGCAGGTCCCTTTGATTGCGGGAGGGTTCGGGAGATCTGATGATTTTGCTGCTATCTCGAACCCATTTCTGTTGTACTTGAATTCCGGCAGCAGTTGAACAGACTAATCTGCCGCTCGTTCGAAAGGGCACGCTCTCAGGAGGGCTATGCTCGACTGCGGCTGGTTTTCTGCCATGAAAGCCCGCCAGATGCGGATGTAAGGAGCAAACGTCATCACTACCCTAAATTCTTGCTGGTTTTCTGCCATGAAAGCCCGCCAGATGCGGATGTAAGGAGCAAACGTCATCACTACCCTAAATTCTTGCTGGTGGATCAGCAACTCAACTTCGACTGCAATCTTCCGAATTGCAGATTGTTGGCGAAGCATTAGAGGGATTCCAGGCCTTCAGAAAGCCGCAAAACTGCAGTCGGGGTTGATTCCATTAGCGGCAGCCCTTAAGCCACGGACAAAGGGGTACATCCACGCGCAAAACGCGAACGCAGAGCTTTTCCCTACAATCGAAGTCGTTGCACTTGGGGCATCGCTTGTCAAAAGCGGGTTGCGCTGGGAAGAATGGCCGCAAGTGAAATCTCGATACATCGTGAGTTCGGGCTGGCCGGCAGCCTTGCAGTCCACAACCAACGGCGCGGTACGATCACAGCTTGGAATCGCGTTGAGCCGCAATCTAAGCAGACCGACAGTTTCTGAAAGGGTGAGAACACCGGGATTGTCCCCGGCCGCTGAAGTGGAATGTTGCTGATAAACTCATCTCTTCTGCGCAGTCGATTCGCTGCAAGCGATGGCGGCACCGGACGAACTACCTGCGACGCGAGACCGCAGGAGCAGACCGGTGCGTTACAGGCCCACGTCGGGTGGCTACCTAGGGGCGATCTCGGTGAGTGCCCGCTCAATTCGATCTACTTCTTCACGAATCACTCTGATCGCCTGATGATCGCTCGGGTAAGGCACGAGCTTAATCGCCTCTACCGCGCGACGAATTTTGCAGTTGCGATGCCGAATGAACCTCATTCTCTCGGACGTGTGTTTGTAATGTCGATAAAACTTTCCAGCCAGTCTCGTACTCACCCAGGCGAACGCAAGCCCGAACAACATCTCGATAGGAAGCCGATCGGTGGCTCCATCGAAATCGAGAAACGCAAATCGATAAACGGCTTCTCCAAGACCTAGCGAAGCGAAGATTACCCCGATGCCGATGATTCCAAGCTTCAGGCGGTCATTATATCGGAGCGCTACGGACGAACACTCCCTAGCACGATTTTGCGCGAAAGCCATCTCCTGCCCAATTTCTATGTCTTTATACTAAGTTGCTGCAAGACTTCGTCAATTTGGTGAAACGTCGACTCACCTCTCACTTCAACTTAGGACCCTTTTGCGTCTTCACTAAACCTAATTAAATGGGAAAAGCTTCAGATTCCGTGAAGCCGCGCTGTTGCTCAACGCCTGAAGGGTTGGCTTCTTGCCCGGTCAGAGCCAGAACAATATCCACTGCTTTGAGAATTTATCTCTTCGGCCACGACGCTGAAAAAGCTCGGCGATCGACGAAAGCGAAAGGGGCGAATGCTCCTCCCCTGAAAAAGCATCGCCCCTTGCCCGTTCTCCCTCCCTCCCGGAGGAGAGGCGTTCGTTCGTGCGAAAAGATATGGTTAGACATGAGAAATGAGCACTGTCAGTTTTGACAGTTTTGACGCTCCCGAGGAGGCAATAATCTCGCTCATAACCGAAGTGCTAGACTGTTCATGGAAGCCCTCTCCAATTTACAACTTGGAGGGGGCTTTTGGCGGCCAGCCCTTAAGGAGCCTTTGAGGCATTTTGGTAGTTGTCGATGCGCCGAGCCTTTCCTCTAAGCCGCAGTGATCTGTTCTTACGTGGCTTCGAACACGCACATGCAAACTCATCGTTTCAGCGACGTGCCTACCTCATCTTCCCAATTCTGCGGGGACATAGGGACTGAATGAATTCCCCAAGTCCGTGCCCCTTATTCCAGGGCGTTGGCAAGTCGTCTGGAAGAGTTGTTCAGTGACGATCGACCTAGGCAGGAGAATCACAGAGCCAATTTAAGCCGTCACAAGGTTCTGCTTGTTCATTTTCCCTGTGGCTTGTGCTGGCTGATTAGGTCGCAACCTCATCCGAATTGGAGCGAGTCGGATCTACTCAACAAGTATAATGACCGCCATTGAGACCGTTTCAGTGTTGAAACAGAAGTTTCCTGAGACTCCGTTGCCATTAACGATTCCGGAACCAGTTCTACACTGTCATTCGTGTGTGATGAGGCACGCATGGCTGCGACTCTTCTCGAGACGGGCTGAAGGAGCTGCGTAGTCAAGTCGGGGGTCGCAAGTCACTGGTACGTGCTGTAAACGCGGCGTTGGAAGGCAAGCGATTTGTCAGCACTCGTTTGTCAGGTCACAAACTCACTGGCCCTCCCAATCGCAGACTGGCAGCTCGGTTTAGGCGCGACAACGTTGTAACACCCATCTCACCACCGAGCCAAGCCAGCACGAGGTTGGGTTTTATTCGGACGATCCGTACTCTTGGACGACGTAACCCGCTTGATCGGGGCGGCTCCCAGGAGTGGCAATGCTGTTATCGACGGAGTGACCGAATTGTATCTGACCACTCTGCCGCGTTGCAGTGTTTGGAGAAGGTGCTCATCTCTTGTGGGCCCAAAGCAAAGCAGAAGCGGCGATTCAGGTGGAAGGACTCTGCAATCAACTAGCCAAGGCAATCTTTTAGGCTGAACAGCCCGGCAGAAATCTGTGTAGCGATCCCCTAGGCTTTGGTCTTGCGGGCTCTCGTGGCCGTGAATTTTGCCCAGCGTGCACGCTGAGCCGCCGCGATACGCCGACGGGCTGCTGCCGATAGCGCCCGCCTGCCCGTGCTGGCGGTGTCACGGGGGTTTGATACTCCGGTCAGCGCTCGCAAGGCCGCATCAATGCGAGCGCGTTCTTGTTGCAGTTGCTGAACAATGCTTTCCAGTTTGTTCATGCCATGCTTGTAGCAAACGCGAAGAGAGCGATGCGACAGTTAATGAGTTCGAAGAATAAGCGATATCAGAACCAACTTATTCCTCGACCGGAGAGCGAGTGCTGGCCTTGATGTCCAGTTGATTGTTAATGCGAGTGCGCCACGATATCAACGTACGACCGTACCTGTCATCTCTGACGGTCTCTCGCAGGGCCTGAATCAACTATGCTCTGTTTCGCTCTGCTCACAACTCTTTGGAAGGTGGTGCGAGAATGAGGGCCGGTGATGACAGCTATATCTCATGGGTGCGATCGAAGTTCCTCGCAGGTCTGAGTGACGCAGCCGTGCAGCAGCTTCTAGATACTGCGCGCCTCCGCCATATTGCCCCGAACAAGAATGTCATCGTCCAAGGGAAACATCCCGATCTTATGTTCCTGTTGAAAACAGGTCGAATGCGCTCTTATATTGTGGCGGAAGATGGCAGCGAGATTGCACTTCTGTGGGCCACCCCTGGTGAAGTCCTCGGATTAGTGTCCCTACTTCCAAGCCCTCCAAACTATATGGCGAATACGACGACAGTCACCGCATGTGACTGCCTGGTCTGGGACCGCGATACTATTCGGACACTGGCAACTGAGCACCCTCAGATTGTGGAAAATGGTTTCCGTCTTGCGCTCTACCATCTCGCTACCTACATGAAGCGGCACGTCAACTTCGTAACCAAGAGCGCTGCGTCACGGATCGCCAACCAACTGATCCATCTCGCGACCTCCACAGGCGAAGTAGGAAGCTCTGGAATATATGTTGACATCACAAACGAGCAACTAAGCTCACTCTCCGACGTCCGCCGCTTCACAGCTAGGCGAATCCTCTCGCAATGGGAGCACGACGGAGTGCTATCGAAACAACACGGCCGCATCACTCTCCTTGCTCCCGAATCGCTAATGGCTGCATGATGTCAGCTCTGGATGCCCAGTCTTCGAACGGAATTCGCACACAAATCGAGTTCCATTCCAAGGAGCGTCTCCCTATGGAGGCATTCACGTCTTCCAATCTAATGGCACTCATCATTCTAACTTTCCTTGAGATCGCGCTAGGAGTCTTTCGATCAGAAAGTTACATTCTGAGGGCTGAGGAAACGGCCCAGCAACCGACAGGTCATTATCAGTGCCGAGATTGGGAGAAGCAACCCACAACACTTCTAGCCGTTTTAGTTCTGCACCGGGACGGAACATATGAGGCGATTGACACGATGAAGGATCTACAGGCCAATCAACCGACGACTAGCGGGCGATATAGCTATGAACGATCCAATCAGCAAATTGACTGGACGTCAGGCCAGTGGAGTAATCGGCTTGGACTCTACATGCCTAACGTGAAAGGTGCGGATTTTATAGTCGTTCACACCAAGAGAGACCCTGAAGGAAAACTTGATGGCACGCTGCGCTGTGCTCGTACACCGTTTCCACAATGACAACTGCGGTGCAGTGTTGTTGTCACATGTGCTTAATGCGTGGTATCGGGCAGAGCGCCGAAAAGGCCTCACAGGCATTTTGAGCGTTCTACAATGTCTTCCCTATCGTGGCTCATCGGATGTACGATTCACTCAAGCGAAAGAGATTGATGGTCCATCTGCGATAGCGTAAACCGAACAGCGCTAAAGGTTCCTTGGAAGAGAATCGTCAAAGGGCTGCGCGCCTCATCACGGGAGAGGTACGGATGACAAGCTTCGGTAGCCGCACTTCTATGGGCAAATCGTATTCTGATGGGCGTTCAACGTTGCTTGTGGTGTGCTTAACAGTCGCATCGTCGTATCTCGTCCCAACTCTAGTAGGAATGCTGGTTTCGGATCCCAAGACAGTGTGGCCGCTCTGGCCAGGATGCGCGATTTTGGTAACAGGGTTGTTGTTGATCCCCATCAGTGTTTGGCCGGCTGTTATCTCCGCATCCTTTGTCGGGTTTGCTGTTGCTGACCTGCAGGCAGGCGTGCCGCTGAGTTCGATAGCTTGGTTCATTCCGGGCAATACCGTTGAAGTGCTTATTTCCGCAATTGCTCTTAGATACTGCTTCGACGGCGTGCCTAGACTAAATTGCGTGAAGGCCCTAGCTAGATATTCATTTTTTGCTGTCGTCCTGGCGCCGTTCGCAGGAGCATTTCTGAGCGCGCATGGTATCACTCGCGATTATTGGACAGGTTGGAAGGTCGTGTTTCTGTCCGAAGGCCTTGCGTTCATGACGATTACTCCGGCCTTGCTGAGTTGGGTAACCAAAGGCCGTATATTGATGCGAAAGTCGCGTGCCCTTAGGGTAGAAGATTTGATACTCATCGCCGGGCTGGTCCTTGTCAGCTATGTCGTGTTCACGGTTCCTGAAAGCACCAGATCGCCTGCGCTGTTCTATACGCTGGTGCCTTTTCTGCTTTGGTCAGCCTTACGATTCGGATGGTTCGGAGCTAGCACTTCGCTCATTGCAGTAACCTTTTTATCGATCTGGGGAGCAGTCCATGGTCGGGGTCCGTTTTCCAACATGGTGCCCCTCACCGACCCGTTGCCTCTACAGATGTTCCTGATTTTCGCTTCAATAATTTTCATGGTTCTTGCAGCCGTCGCCGAAGAGCACGAAGAAGCTGCACAGGTAGTCACGGAGAGCGAAGAGCGCTTCCGACTGGTTGCCAACACAGCGCCTGTAATGATCTGGATGTCTGGCCCCGACAAGCTGTGCAACTACTTCAATCAGCCGTGGCTGGAGTTCACCGGCCGGCCGCTCGAAGCAGAACTGGGAATCGGTTGGGCCGAAGGAGTACACCATGATGATTTGAGGCCTTGCATGGAAACCTACTCGCTGGCCTTTGATCAGCGCCAATCGTTTGCCATGGAGTATCGCCTCAGGCGCAATGATGGAGAGCACCGTTGGATCCTCGACATCGGTGTGCCCAGATTCAACCCGGATGGCAATTTTGCTGGCTACATCGGGTCTTGCCTAGACATCACTGATCGAAAGCTGGCCGAGGACGCTCTGGCCACCGTGGGGCGAAGATTAATCGAAGCGCAAGAAGAAGAGCGTACACGGATTGCCAGAGAACTACATGATGACATCGTTCAACGAGTCGCATTGGTGGCAGTTGAACTAGAGGGATTCGATCAGGGGGCCGCTGACGCGAAGACTGGTATACACGACCCGATCCGGCATGCCTGCAAGCGTCTCTTTGATATCGGGAAAGATATTCAGGAACTCTCACATCGTCTGCATTCTTCCAAACTCGAATACCTGGGCCTTGTGACTGCGGCCAAAAGCTTCTGCCGTGAGTTGTCCGAGAAGCACACAATCCGAATTGAATTCAAGCACTCGGACATACCGAGCGCAGTTCCAAAGGAGATCTCACTTTGCTTATTTCGAGTTCTTCAGGAAGCCTTGCGGAATGCTGTAACGCATAGCGGCGCGCGAGACTTCATCGTGGAACTGCACGGCAGTCCGGACGACATCCGCTTGATTGTGAGTGACTCAGGAATTGGCTTCGATTGGCGGCACGCTATCAATGGTCGAGGGCTGGGCCTGATCAGCATGCGTGAGCGCCTCCGCTTAGTGAATGGACAATTGTCCATCCAATCGGAACCTGGTCGTGGCACCACTGTCCTCGCTCGCGTTCCCGGCCGACACGCAAAAGAATCCATGGCAATCGCAGGATAAACACTTCCGGACCGTGATTGATCGAGGCCGATGAAGAAGAACGTACACGGATTGCCCGAGAGAACTACACAATGACATGGTTCAAGGAGTCGCATTAGTGGCGGTTGAACTAGAGGGATGCGATCAGCACGCTGTGGCGTTCGCCGTCAGAATCTAGTCCTACAGCTTCCTGGGGAAGAGTACGAGCGCCCGTACGCGGCGTTTGGTCCGCCGTCCTTGCCTCGGACCGAAATTGCGCTGCCCGACCACTGTCAGTTCTAACAGCCCTTTTCACCGCGCTTGTTAAACTGTTATCTTTCGCACTGTAATCCTCCGACGGCTGCAGGAGACATCCATGTCGGCTAAGTGCTCCAGCATCGTGTACATCTGCTACTGTCTGCTCACATTGCCTTCGGCGGCGCAAGGCTACAACCTCAATATCGGGGGAGGTCCAGGGTTTCCATTGAGTCGGACCAATGATTTCGCCCACACATCTTACAATTTCGTCGTCGGTGGCGGACCCAACCTCATTCCTCACGTGAAACTCGATACCGAGTTCATGTTCCATGGCATCCCTGTGCAACACAATATTATCCATCAGTTCGGTCTTTCGGATGTAAAGGGCCGATTGTATTCTCTAACCGGCAATCTGATCGTCGGTTCCTCAATCGGCGGGCGCAAGAATGCATATCTGATTGGTGGCGGGGGCTGGTACCGCCGCACCATTGAGGCAAAGCAGACCGTTTTGAGCGTTGGTGAAGTCTGCGAGCCATGGTGGTGGTGGGACGCTCAATGTGTTAACGGCATTGTTAGGAGCGAAGTGACGGTCGGGTCCCGAACTTCATCCGCTGGCGGGTTTAACTTTGGCGCAGGACTTTTGTTCCAACTGGGAGACTCTACCGCAGGTTTTTACGCCGAGGTGCGGTATCATCGGGCGTTCACGAGGAATGGTGAAACGAGGGTTTTGCCGCTCACATTCGGTATCCGCTGGTAAAGCCTGCCAGTGTTTCGTAGCTGCCGCAGAATGGTTTCTTTGTATTCATCTTTCACTGACGAACTCTCGCGATACCAATCATCTTCCCTTCTTTGCAAAGAACAACGGAACTTCAGTGACAGTCGGTCTAAGCCCGAACGTTTTATAAATTACAAGCCAGAGCACCTCCAGGCGCCCATCCACTTGTCCTCTTCGCTGTCTGTCACTATTGACAGTTCGAAACTGTGCTCCTATTGACGCAATATTTCGAGCCAGAATTGCCGGCGGAAGGAGAAAACCTTGGATGTTATCGCATACCAGCGTGCTTATCAAGCTGCCCGAACACGCCTGCTGAGGCGCTATGGGCTGTGTGTTTCCTGCGGTAAGGTCCAAGCACAAGCAGGAAGAACCAGATGTCGACATTGTGCGCTCTACGCCTCAGAACGAACCAAGAAGTGGTTGAGGAAGCGGACAGGGCAGGCACAGAGACTACTACCCAGCGCGGTGCATCCATAAAAACAATGGAAACAGTTGTGTCGAGATCTAGTACATTGCTATTCTCGCGTTCGTTGTGATCGCAGGCGTCCTCGCACCTTAAGTTAATGGGTACCGCGAGGTGATCTCATCTAGAAGCAAGAAGGGAGAGGCCTAAACCCGAACAAGGTGAGATCCCTAATCAGCGCCGTCCCCTTACGTTCGGCTAGAAGTTTGAAATCCTTCTGAACATCTACAAAGAATCCTGTGCGGTAAGGAAAGCCCCCTGCGAAACCGGAGTTACGGACTACGCAAACACTGCCTCCGGACCCTAGTACTTCTAACAGTGGCGATTATTGGCGAATTCCAATATTGCTAGTCTATGATTCTGGGAGGTTGCTTGTATGTGTGGTAATCCATTCGAGGCCAAACACCTGCTCGAGCACTTGAAAAACGACATCAAGGACTTGAGCGAGAAGCAGTCACAAGCCCTCCAGACTGCTATTTATTTTGGCTTTTCACGTGAAGAAAAGAACCAGTACGACGAACGACTAGACCGGATCGGGAAGCTCAGGAGAGAGCTGGCGCTAATGAGAATGAATGCCCGCTGACTCGTCGGCCTTGGCCGGCGACTGGCTTGTGGCTGAGCTTTGCCGCGTAGCACTCACAGGACTGGAATTCTCGTCCAGTGTCGTGCTTAAGCCACCGTTCAACCTTTCATGCTAAATGTACCGTTAGCGTTAGCCTTGCACATGCAGGGCTGGAAATTTGTTGGGCGCGCAATCTGACCGAACACTTCCCCTCCCCCAATCTGACCGAAAACTTGAAGCCTCCCCTGAGGCGAAAGATCGTAGAAACCAATCCGTGGAGTTCGACCGGACAGACTAGAAATCTGGCTAATGCTGGAGGAACCGGGATGTTATCGCGAGAAATTGATAAAGCAAATGGGAGGCGACCTAATGGGTCTGCAATTGCGCAGTTACTACATAAGCAACGGCCTCGGGCGGAAAGCTCGAGAGTTTAATCAAACAGGGCGAGGCTAAGATCGCCGACGTCAAACGCGAGTTGATGCAGTGAATTGACAAACGAGCCCACCCAGGCGTCTCTTATAAGGGAGCACGACAGACATTTCAGTGATACGATCAGGCCCGTGCCGAAAGGACGCTGCGGTGGCTGGAAGACTCTACAGGTGGGAGATCGTGGACGGCTTCGTGACAGCGAAGCGATCTGTTTCGTGCCACTAGCTGCAACTGCGGCGGGGTTGCAACGAATCCAACAGTTCACCGCGGACTGTCACTTTATATGTACACGCTACTGTCGAAGGGGGCGCAAGACATGTTTGGTCGTTCCGCGCGTGCCGCAAGAAGCCCTTGTCAGTTCGAGTCGTCGCGCCGTTTCAACGTCGGACGATCATCATCCTTCTTGTCATCGGGTTTGTCGCTAGGATTGGAGGTCCGCCGCAAGCTGGGTTTGTTCGCGTCTTTCTGATCTATCACCTTGTGCTTGTTCTCGATCGCCGCCAGGCGTGCTTTGACCTCGTCGAACTCCGACGTAGTCACGACGTATTGCGCCCTGGTGGGAAGAATCTTGCGAATCTCATCCTGCGACTTCCCGATTCGATCTGGGGTCTGCGGATGTGTGTCGAAGGCTTTCGATAAAGTGCCCGGCTTCTTCTTCTCCATCGCCTGAATCTTTTCGAAAAAGGATACGAAAGCGGAGGGGTCATAGCCCGCACGGTACATGTACTCTATGCCCAGATAATCAGCCTCGGTTTCGAAACTGCGCGAGAAGTGCAGGAAGGTCAGCGGAATAGCCAGTCCCAGGCCCTGATAAATGCCGTAACCGAGTGCGCCGCCCATAAATATTGCTGGTAGTGACGCGAGCTGCAGCAGGTTGGCCCGGGTCATCTCGCGGCCATAGTGACAAGCAGCCACGTGCGCGATCTCGTGCGCCATAACACCAGCCATTTCGGCTTCCTCATCCGCCGCCAGGATCAGGCCGGAGTTCACATAGAAGAATCCGCCAGGCAGCGCCATTGCGTTGACCACATCCGAGTCAATCACTTTAATCGTAAACGGAACCTGAGCATCGGAGTTCCGGACCAGATTCTGGCCCACGCGGTTTACGTACTCCGCAATCACCGGGTCATTGATTAATTTGATCTGAGATTCAATCTGCTGCGCGTATTGGCGGCCGCTCGCAACCTGTGCCTCGATGGAATACCAATTGCCCACTCCGCGGCCGCAGCCTACGTTCCGATTGCCAACCGCATCAATATCCCTCTTTCCGCCGTTGTGCTTGATCTGGCTATCATCCTGGGTTGGTAGTGCGGCAGGAGCTTGCTTGGGTGCATTCTGCACGTCGCCCGCCTTGGGTTGACCCTGGTCAGGATCGGGCGTCGGGGTCTGCGTTTGCGGTGAATTCTGGCTCGGACCTTGCGCCTGTGGAAATGTACTTGGCGCCGCACTGAACGCTGCCAATCCGATTGCGACTGCCAGCCAACTGAATTTCATAGGGTCTCCTGAGTGATTGAGTCGAGGCGGAGAGATTTCTAGGATCAGTAGATTGCGTGCAAAAACTCCACCCGTCGGTTTTGTTTCCAGCATTCCTCGGTGGATTCCAAACAGTTCGGGTATAGCTCTCCCCAGCCGGTGGCGAACACAATGCGGCTCTTGCCCACACCCAAGTCGACTAACTGCCGTTTGACCGTCTCCGCACGCTTTTGAGAAAGTATAAGATTAGAGATAATATTTCCGCGAGGCTCTGTATATCCGGCACGTCTAACCCTTACGTTCGGGTGATCTTTGAGCCACACCGCGGTTGCCTGAAGAATCGCCTGGTTAGAAATAGATTCGTCAGCATCAAAGTCAAACAGGACATCCTTTAAGTCGTCAATTTTGTCGTGGTCCCTCCAAAGTCGCGGGGCATAGGAATCGGGCGCCCTGGCGAACTGCCCTTGGCCTTTAGGTCCAGCATTCAGCGGATTTGGCAATGCAACTATCAGAGTGAGAGTAACTATCGAGAGGACAAATAATTCGGAAGCCAGCTTCGTCGCCATCTTCTTCATCACGGCATCCTTGGCAAGGTTATTGTGCCGATAGAGTTGCGCGAAGAAAACTAGCAAAAGAAACAGGATTATGTGTGGTGCATCAATCGCAGTCTGACAGGGATTCGCCATCCGGTAACGACGGATTTGCTTGTTTGGATTGTCGACAACCGATTGCTGATGTAACCAGTCTCCATAAGGCTCACCACCCAGCGCGCGACATTTTGAGCCCTATCGCGATATTACTTGATGGGATGCCCGAGCCTCTCCGATACCCTTCTCACATGGATAGATTTTTGGCTACTGGTGTCATCTCTCCGGCAACAACACTTACGCACCCCAGTGGTTATTGTCACCATAGTCTCTCTCAAGAACTGAGAAATGGAAGAATGTGTCCCTGTAAGGTGGCGCTTACGCTCTCCACAATCGATTCTAACTCTGTTTCGGGGACCACAAATTCTGTAAAGCCGTGTTTTGGGCAGAAACCAGCATTGGATTGAGCACCGGCGCCATCGAGAGAACATAGTCGGTCGCATATGCGCTCATCGGGGGGTGCCAGCTGGTTAAACGGGAACCCAGGGCGCCCTTATGTCGTACTCACACGATAGGATTGAGGCAAGAACGATTTTAACTGTCAAAACTGTCGACTCATTCACGCGTTTGCCTCTTTAGCGGATAACTGTCTGGGTATCTGAGCATGAGCGGATTGGCTCTCTCATGCAAGCGGGCCATTATCCGACCAGGAATTCACTCCGCTCCTACACTGCAGGGAATCTAAGGTGTAAATGATGTGAATTCGATCTCCAAAGAGAAACCGACGATGCAAAGGACACATTAGCCACCGGCAAGGCTCAGAAGTTCGGACTTGTGCCGCATCGCAAGTAACGTGGATCCGGATCGCCTGAAGCGGAATCCGAATCACGACGTGCAGCTGCCAAATTTACGGTTTACGTGACAAGTCATTTCGGCTCAGGGAGCCAGCAGCCCGTAAATATCCAATTCATTCGAGGTTCCCACAAACACTTTTCCGCCCGCAATCGTAGGAACCGTAAATTTCAGAGCGGTGCCTGCTACGTCGCGAGAACCGGCTTGCGTGCTGTCGTAGAGTTCCTTGCTGACGTCAGTGGCATCATACGCGCGCAAGATGGCAGAGCCTCCGTTATCGTGGTTGGAGTTGTCGATTTCCCAGAGGATTGCGTTGTTGGTGCCATTCGCCGAAAGCGAAGCGGTGGCCCCGTGGACACCAACCACAATCTGCCCCAGCTTTACGGGCTGATCTGAGAGCCGACCGTTGCTCCATGTGAACTGGCGTAACACATCCCCCTCGCAATGAATGTAGAAGTATCCGTTCCAATACACCGGTG